>Ga0302324_100025516_pt1 | contig 11339 bp, 5 predicted proteins | sample Palsa_T0_1_FD_201949 | JGI IMG/M metagenome (GOLD analysis project Ga0302324, IMG submission 201949) | Peat permafrost microbial communities from Stordalen Mire near Abisko, Sweden - Palsa_T0_1 | ecosystem: Environmental > Terrestrial > Soil > Palsa > Peat permafrost | place: Sweden: Abisko... | reverse complement strand
GTGGCGAACCGTTACCAAGGACTGGGTTGCCGTCGAAATACTGGCACGATAAGACTGGAGAAACGATTCTCTGCCCGACAATACAAATCCGCGACCGCTCGACTCGATACTCTCGGCTGCGAAGAGTAGCTCTTGCAGGTTCTCCAGAACGTCGTGAGTATGCCGCACCCAGCGCTCGCTTTCACTTGACTCAACCGTGCCGCGATAGGAGGTCGCACCTACCACGAGTAAGGCAATGATGGCAGACACGAACGCGACTTGCACCTTCCGGTTCAATGGGGTTTTGGCCTTCATTTCACGCTGCTTGTGGCGCGCCGTGCTTCAGAATTTGGATCTGAGGAGTGCTCGGAACCGCAGATGCTTTTCTGGCGACACCTTCCAGTATGTTCTCAATGGCGCGATCCTTCGACAGATAAGTTCGGTACGGCCGCGGATGAGGATTCATTTTGGGACATTCCCGGTTGTGAACGGAGCGCTGGCCCAGATTGTCCAGCTTGATTGTCCAGCTTGATCGTCCAGGTTTGGCTCCCGAGCGTTAAGGATGGGGCAATTTCTGTGGATCAGGCGTTCGCACTCCTGGTCCGGCCGACGGGTGAAGAGATTGCTACCTTGCGACCGATGGCTCCCTTTTCCAGAAAACTCTTCAGCTTAAGGATGAGAGTGGACGTAACCTCCTGTCCTTTGGCCACCAACAACAGGCCGGTTTTGCTGCGCAGCTCTTCCTCAAGAATCATGTCGTAGGGAATCAAATCCTCCACATCGCAGGAGCGCACTTCGGTCTGCTGGACCTCGCCATGCAGTTCCGCAAGAATGTGAAAGATGCGCGGATCGAAACTCTTGTGCTCCCGCGAAAGACGATCGGCCGCGTCGTTTTTGGAGATACCCTTCGTCACCAGACCGTCGAAAGCCAGGCAGGCCCGTAACAGGTTAGCCCCCATGCGCAGATCCGCCATTTCCACATTCGGCAGGTCGTCGCCGGCCGGTTCCGTCTGACTCTGGTGAGCGATCATCCAGGCGATGGGCTCCATGCGGGGAATTTTCGAGAGCAAGTCACGTGCGATCCCGGGATGAGCGTCAAATCGTCCTTGTTCGTCCGGCGGAAGCTTCCGGCCGGCATAGACTGCGTCAATCGTTTCCGGATGAAGAGTGACGCACCCTAATTGCGACATCATGGCCGCAACCTCGAATCTCCAGGGGCTGTCGAGACCCATACCCGTGCTCACTTGATGGATATAGCGGCGCACTCGCAGGGCGCGGCCAAAGGCCGCGGGGTTCACCAGGCTCAACACCTCGGTGAGCACCTGGATGCTGCCTTGCAGGGTGTTTTCCAATAATTCTTTTTCCGCTGTAACCAGGCGATACTGGACCAGTCCCGCAGTCAAGGCTTTCGCCAGCGTGTCCCGGTCGCAGGGCTTGGTGAGAAAACGAAAAATGCTGCCTTCATTGACGGCGCTTACGGCACTCTGGATATCGGCATTGCCGGTCAGCATAATGCGGGTGGTGTCAGGCGCGAGAAGCTTGATCCTGGTCAACAGTTTCGCGCCATCCATTCCCGGCATTCGCATGTCGGAAACCACCACAGCATACGGTCCGGTCGCGGTCAGTGCTGCCAGAGCCGCTGCTCCGCCGGATGCGGTATCGATTTGAAAGTCGTATCGGAAGAGACGCTGATATCCAGCCAGCACATTGGTTTCATCGTCTACCATAAGAATTTTTTCAAGCATGAGTTGCGCTCCTCGCAGCCACTTCCTGACAAGCCTGCGCCCATAAAGGCATCTGCGGTTGAAGCCCTAACTGGGTGAGAAGAGGTTCGTCGATCGCGGATTTTTCAGACGAGGGATGCGCCTGGTTCTGGTTAGCATAGTAATCGGCGGCATGAACGGCGATGAGGGCGGAAAATGCAGTTGGCTGGGCGTGCGCAGGCTGGTGGTGCCAGGCTACCGCCTCGACGATTGAGTCGCCCAATCCCCACAAACCAAGCAGATATGCGCCCACGCCGTTGTGGGTGCACCCGAAGGCTTCTGCTTCACACACTGCGAGTAGAGCTCCGGGCTCTGCCGCCCGGCGGAGAACCTCCTGATACTCGGCGCCGAAAGCGGAGGCCAGGACGAGACGGCCGACATCGTGCAGCAGGCCGGCGGTAAAGGCATCATCCACGATTCCGCGCGCCGAAAGTTGCACCCGCGCGATGGCCTTGGCGAAGCTGGCAGTGGCCATGCTGTGGTTCCACAAGAAGGCTAAGTCTTGAGCCATGGGTCCTCCGAAATCGGAAAATACGTGCACGCTGAGCACCAGCGCTTTGAGATTCTCAATTCCGATCAGGACGGTGGCCTGCTGCGCGCTGGATACGGTAGAGGACAGGCCAAAGAATGCCGAGTTAACCAACTGCAGCACCTTAGCGCACATGCCCATATCCTGAGCGACAAGGTTGCCTACCTTCGTAATCGATCCTTCGGGAGACTGCAGAGTTTCGACTACCGCTACATAGAGCGAGGGAAGGCTGGGCACGGTCTTGAGGCGGCCGACTACCTCTTTCAGGCGCGGGTTGTCCAGCATGTCGCGCAAGGCGAAAGCGCGTACCAGCCTTTGTTTGAGCTCTTCGAGATCGCAGGGCTTCGACAAGTACTGGTGGCTGGGGCCAACCGAACGCAGAATGGTCTCGCGATCCGATTGCCCGGAAAGAACGATGCGAACGGTGCGGGGAAATTTAGCCTTGACCAGGTCGAGTAGCTGGGCGCCATCCATCCCGGGCATTCGCATATCGGTGATGACAACGTCGAATGCAGCTTTCGCCATGGTTTCCAGGGCTTCTGGGCCGCCGCCGGCGAATTCTATTTCCCACTCGGCCCGCATGCTGCGCAGACTGCGCTGGATGCCCTGCAGTACCAGAGGCTCATCATCGACAAAGAGGATGCGTTTGTTCATGAGACGGCGGCCCCTATTTCCAGGGGAAGCCGAATGAAGAAGGTGGTTCCCTGCCCGATCTCGCTCTCAAACCAGAGCTGACCCTGATGGCGATTGACGATTACGGAGTGAGCCAGCGCCAGCCCTTGCCCGGTTCCTTTGCCCACCGCTTTGGTCGTGAAAAAAGGTTCGAAGACCCGGGAACGTATTTCAAGCGGAATGCCGGCGCCGGTATCGGCCAGCGCAATCCTGGCCCACTCCCCTTCCTGCCGCGTGCTGATGGTGATGGTGCCTTTGGCTCCGCTCTTCTCGACCACATTGCCGATAGCATGGGCGGCGTTGATGATCAAATTCAGAATCACCTGGTTGAATTCGCCCAACAAGCAGGGGACCAGCGGTAGAGTGCTGTCGAACCGGGTGATCACTTCGGCGCAATACTTCCATTCATGCCGGGCTACAGTTATGGTGGTTTCGATGGCCTGGTTAATATTGATGGCACGCTTTTCCTCCGTGCCGGGATGGGAGAACTCCTTAAATCCTTTCACGATCTTAGCTACCCGTTGCACGCCTTCCAGTGCCTGATCGATGGCACTCGGGATCTCTTTCGACAGGTATTCCAGGTCGCATTTCTGGTGGAACTGAGAGAACTGCAGAAGATGTTCAGGGGAGATTGGACCTTTGGCAAATTCCAATTGCAGGGTGCCACAGAAACTTAGGAACTCCGCAACCGAGCCCCATGAATCCTTGAGGAATCTGATGTTATCGCCCACATATTGGGTGGGCGTGTTGATTTCGTGGGCGATGCCGGCGGCCAATTGGCCGATAGCCTCAAGTTTCTGCGCCTGGCGAAGTTGCTCTTCCAGAACCTTGCGTTCAGTAATGTCAGCTCCGGTGATGATGAACCCGGTTTGTTCGGTGGCCTTCGCCGGGATGCGCAGGACGTGCAAACCCAGGAACCGAGTTTTTCCCTCGCGCTCATACGCCAGGCCGTCAGCGCGGTAGAAGGATTCGGTCGCCAGCCAGCGCGCCACTTCTCCCTTCATATCCGGGTGCAGCCATCGGATTCCGCAGTCCTCAATCGTCCTGCCCTCGACGCTGCGGTCGTCAATTCCAAAGGTAATGGTCGCGGTCAGGTTCCAGCGCGTGATGAGGCCTTGGGAATCAACTCCAATCAGAATGGAAGGGATGGAACGCAGGAACAGTTCGGTTTCCGCATGGGCGGCTTGCAGCTTGGCGAGCAGTTCTCCCATGGTCTGGTGGGCAGCTTCGGCACCCTCGTGTGCATTCTGCATTTCCACGTCTGCCTTCATGCGCTGAGTAGCGTAGCGAATGGCGCGAAGCAGCGCCGGAGTCTCGATCTGACCTTTAACCAGAAAATCCTGCGCACCTTCCTGCAACGCCTGATCGGCCAACGATTCGTCATCGCAGCCGGTCAGGACGATCAGCGGAATGCGAGGCGCGGCTTCCCGCGCCCGCCGCACCGCTCCCAGTTTTTCGGTGTCGGGCAATCCCAGGTCAAGCAAGATTATGTCAACGGCGTTCGTTGCCAGATGATCCACCGCTTCTCTCATACAGCCGAGATGGGTCAAAGCAAATTTACCCGGGTCGCTTTCGTGGAGCATCTCCCGCAGCAGGCGGGCATCGCCTAGATTGTCTTCCACTAAAAGGAGCTCCAAAGGCGCATTCTTCATTTACTTGGCAACCGTGACGGCGCATCGGTAGTGATTCCTTCGCCGGGGACTCGCGGCTGGCCAGCCGCATAGGCGAAGACCTGCTCCCGATCACCTGCCACATTCATCGGCGACATTCACAGTTAACTTGAATGGTTGCTTCACCTGTGAGGAAACAGATTCATGATAGGGGTCGAAAGTTCTTTAGCTGGGGCTTTCGCGGATCGATGCGCCCCTGGGTTAAGGCTTTGCCGAGCCGCGCCGGCGCATTGACTTTCATGTTTCATGCAAGATAAGATTTCAGCCGTCGATTAACCCCGTCTCGTAAGGGAACTCCAGGGCCTCCCCCCAGAATAGGATTTCCCGTGTCTCGCAAAGTATTCTTCGCGTTCTTCCGCTTGGCCGTGCTCCCTTTCGGCTTCATACTTGTGCTTACCTTCGCACGAGCTCAAGACATACCGACACAAGACGTCCGCCCAGTTCTGATCACTCAGACTGTGGATGAAAACAATTTGGCGACCCTCGGGGGCAATACGCGGCCTGAGGCCAAGGCAAAATACGATCGCGGCCGCGTGGACGACAATCTTTCGATGGAGCACCTGCTGCTCCTGTTGAAACGCTCGCCGCAACAGCAGCGAGAGCTGGATAAGTTCATCGAGGATTTGCACGACTCGTCCTCGCCGAACTTTCATCGCTGGCTGAGTGCCAGGGAATTCGGGGCGAGATTCGGCGTGGCGGACCAGGATCGGGACACGATTGAAAGTTGGCTGCGGGCGCATGGTTTCAAGGTTAATGTGGATTACACAAATGACTTGCTCATTGACTTTTCCGGCACCGCCGGCCAGGTCCGAGAAGCATTTCACAGCGAGATTCACACTTTGGACGTGAACGGCGCCCAGCACATCGCTAACATGAGCGATCCGCGAATTCCGGCGGCTCTGGCGCCTGCGGTGTCTGGAGTCGTGTCGCTGACTGACTTCCGGCCGCATCCCATGTACCAGCCGCGGGCCGCGTACACCGTCTCTACCAATGGAGGGGAAAAATACCTGGTTGTGCCGGCCGACCTGGCAAAAATCTACAACCTGAAACCTCTTTTCAGCGAGAGCATTTCAGGACAAGGCCAGACCATTGTCGTGATCGAGGATTCGAACGTTTATGCGACTGCGGACTGGACGTCATTTCGTTCCACATTTGGCCTGGCGTCGTATACCGATGGCTCGTTCCAGCAGATCCATCCCGTAGCTCCGGACGGTACGAATAACTGTTCCGATCCCGGGGCCGCGCCCGGCAGCGAAGTAGAAGCGACCATCGATGTCGAATATGCCAGCGCGGCCGCACCGAGCGCAGCCATTGTTCTGGCTTCGTGCAGCAACACCGAAACTTTTGGCGGCCTGATCGCTCTGCAAAACCTGTTGAACAAGAGCAGTGTGCCGCCCGCGATCGTAAGCATGAGCTACGCCGAATGTGAAGCCACCAACGGCGCATCGTCCAATGCAGCTTTCAATACGACGTTTGAGCAGGCAGTTACCGAAGGGGTTTCGGTCTTCGTTTCGGCCGGCGATCACGCGGCGGCGGGCTGCGATGTCTTCGACTCAGACGCGGTGGATGGCATCGGAATCACCGGCTGGGGATCGAGTCCGCATAACGTGTCTGTAGGCGGCACCGATTTTGGCGATACGTTTGCCGGGAGTAATGGTGACTATTGGAATCCTACGAACTCGGCAAAGTATGAATCGGCTCTCTCTTATATTCCCGAAATCCCCTGGAACAATTCCTGCGCGAGTTCGCTGCTGGCGGAGTTCAACGGATTCAACCAAACGTACGGATTGAGCGGGTTTTGCAATAGCAACCCGGGAGAAGCCGACTTCCTGAATACCGTCGGTGGGGGTGGGGGACCGAGTGGTTGCGCGACCGGAACGCCCACACAACCGGGCGTGGTCGGCGGAACCTGCGCCGGTCGGTCCAAGCCGAAGTATCAGTCCGTGCTGGGAAATCCAAAAGACGGCGTCCGCGATATTCCCGATGTGTCGTTATTTGCCGCCAACGGAGTTTGGCTGCATGCATATCCTTACTGCTTCTCGGGAAATGGCGGTACCGACTGTACCGAAGCGCCGGTGAAGTGGCCGTCGGGCGGAGGAACCTCGTTCTCATCCCCAATCATGGCTGGCATTCAAGCTCTGGTGAACCAGAAGGCCGGAGCGCGCCAAGGCAATCCGAATTTCGTTTATTACAGCCTGGCGGACACCGAGTACGGTACCAAGGGCGACAGTGCCTGCGATTCAACTCTAGGAAATGGCGTTGCGAACTCGTGCATTTTTTATGACGTGACGCAAGGCGACAATGATGTGGATTGTTCCAACGTGCATACCTTGATCAACTGCTACAAGCCCTCCGGCGTCAACGGTGTGCTTTCCACTTCCAACGATGCCTATCAGCCGGCTTACGGCACTACGACCGGGTGGGACTTCGCGACCGGAATCGGCACGGTGAACGCCTACAACCTGGTGAATCAGTGGCCGGGCACTGCTCCGAATTTCACCCTTTCGGCGAATCCGGGCAATCTGACCATTACGACTGGTAGCCAGGGGACGAGCACAATCACGATCAACTCTTTCAACGGCTTCGCCGGGAGTGTCACGCTCTCCGCATCGGGCTTGCCCGGTGGAGTGACGGCGGCGTTCAGCCCCAATCCTGCCACCAGCAGCACCGCACTGACCCTGACCGCCAGCGCGACCGCTGTCACGGGCACGGCGGTGGTGAAAATCACCGGGACATCGGGGAAACTGACGAGTACCACGACGCTCAGTCTGACGGTGAACGTCCCGGTAAAAAGCTTCAGTCTTTCGGCCTCGCCGAGCGCAGTCACGATTGCGAACGGCGGATCTGGCGGCGATAGCATCATCACCATAACTCCGGTGAACGGATTTTCGGGCAGTGTAGCGCTCTCCGCTTCCGGACTACCGAAGGGCGTGACGGCTTCGTTCAGTCCGAACCCAGCCACTTCAACCAGTGCTCTGGCTCTGAAGGCCAGCGCAACGGCTGCGACCGGCACCGCTACAGTGACGATCACCGGCACCTCGGGCAGTTTGACAGAAACGACTGCGATTCAGCTCACGGTGACCCAGTCCCCGACCTACACCCTTGCGAGCAGCCCGAGTAGTCTGACCATCGTTCAGGGTCATCAGGGGACAAGCACAATCACCATTTCTCCGTTGAACGGCTTCACCGGAAGTGTGGGTCTTTCCGCTTCCGGCTTGCCCAGCGGAGTAACAGCGGCATTCAGTCCCAATCCAGCGACGACCGGCAGTACGTTGACTCTGACCGCCAGCGCCACGGCTGCCACCGGCACGGGCACGGTGACCATTACTGGTACCTCGGGGAGTCTGACAGAGACAACCACGGTCCAACTCACCGTGAGCCCGGCGCCGACGTTCGCCCTTTCGGCGAATCCGAGCAGCCTGACGATCACTCAGGCGAGCCAAGGAACGGGCAAGATCACCATAACTCCGGCTAACGGATTTTCGGGCAATGTAACGCTGTCGGCTTCCGGTCTGCCGAAGGGGGTAACCGCTTCGTTCAGTCCGAATCCGGCTACGTCAACCAGCACGCTGACTCTGACGGCCAGTACGTCGGCCTCCACCGGCTCGGCTACTGTGACGATCACCGGCACCTCAGGCGTTTTGACGAAGACAACCACTGTGAAACTAACGGTGGACCCGGGCCTCACGTTGTCGGCCTCGCCGAACCAGTTGAGCATTTTGCAGGGAGAGAACGGCACGAGCACGATACTGATCAACCCGGAAAAGAATTTCGTAACTTTTTCTGTCTCAGGCTTACCCAGCGGCGTGACGGCTGCGTTCAGCCCGAATCCAGCCCTGAGCGCCAGTACGCTTACGTTGACAGTCAGTTCGACGGCAACCGAGGGGACGGCAACGATAAAGATTACCGGGACGTCGGATGGCCTGACGGCGACCACAACGCTGGCGCTTACAGTACGTGCGCTGGGGAGCTTTACCCTAACCGCTTCTCCGAGTCCCATAACGGTGGCGCAGGGTAGCAGCGGGACCACCACGGTCACGGTTGTACCGGCCGGCGGATTCGATCAGGAAGTCACGCTCAGCGCGGCGAATTTACCCAGCGGCGTGACCGGCTCGTTCAGCCCCGACCCCACCACTCTCAGCAGCACCTTAACGCTGAAAGTCAGCGGCTCAGCTACAACCGGCCTATCGACGATAACCATCGCCGGTAGCTTTAAGAGTCTTTCGACTGACTTGGGCGTTGGCTTGAATGTGGCGAAATGACTTTACGAACTTCGTCCTATTTCGAGTTCAGATTTGCGTCCGATTTAGATGGAGTGTTTTACTCATCCACCTCGAAAAATCATTTCCGCCGTCAGGACTCTTCAGACCGCCGCCGCTTCTGCAGAACTCTTGCCAGAACGTTGCAGCGAGAAAAGCCTCTCAGTATTCACCACCAGAACGGTCTTACCGTTGCCCATGATCGCGGCGCCTATATACTCTTGCATCTTAGAAAGAACTCCGCTGAGTGGCTTGACCACGATTTCGACTTCGCCGAGGAAATGGTCGACCACGAGGCCGTAAGGCCCAGAAGCAGTTTCAATAATCGCAATGGCCAACTCCGCCCGCCTTTCTTCTCTCGGGCCGAATGACAGCGCGTGCGCCAGCCAGAGCATGGGGAAGACTGTGCCGCGCACCGGCGCAATCTGCTGCCCTTGCACGGTTCGGACTACCGACTTCGGAATTTTTACCATGTTGCGGATGGTATCGATGGGCAATACGACCTCCTGCCCCGATACAGAAACTCGAATAGCTTTGGAAACCAGCAGGCTGGCTGGCAGCTCGATACGGAAAGTACTCCCTTTTCCGATTTCACTCTTTATGTGGATCGCCCCATGCAGCGCTTCCACGCTGGTGCGCACAACATCCATGCCAACACCCCGGCCGGATAAATCCGTTACTTTATCGATAGTGGAGAAGCCGGCTGCGAGGATGATTTTGAAGGCCGCCTCCTCGGTCATGACCGCGACCGCGCTCTCGCTCAACAGTCCCTTTTCGACCGCCCGGCGCTTAAGTTTTTCTGCGTCCAGTCCCTTGCCATCGTCCTTCACTTCAATCACGACATTAGAGCCTTGAGTGAAGGCCGAAAGATCGATACGGCCGACGGCGGGCTTTCCTTTCTGCGCGCGGTCGGCTTTCGACTCGATGCCATGATCGGCGGCGTTGCGGATGATGTGAGTCAGCGGGTCCCCGATGCTATCGATCACCGTCTTATCCAATTCTGTATCTTCACCGCTTACGTGAAGCTCGATGCCTTTGTCGAGACTGCGCGCAATGTCGCGCACCAGGCGGGGAAAGCGCTGAAAGACCTGGCGCACGGGCAACATCCGGATCGACATCACGGTTGCCTGGAGGTCATCCGCCACCCGAGAAACCTTGGCACCCGCGTCGCGCATTTCTTTGGCCATACTTTTTTGAGACTCTTCGCCTGAGAGGTGTTCGATTCGTTCGGCGAAGGCGGGCAGCGCGCCGCGAGCGACGAGCAACTCTCCCGCCAGCCGCATGAGAGCGTCGAGTTTAGCCGAGTCAACACGAATGCTGGCTGCCGCTGCTGCCGTCCCGGCCGCGGCGGCTTCTGGAACAAGCGCACTCTCCGCGGCGGCGACATCTGGAGTCGGAGACGCGATCGCGTTTTCCGGCGCCGCCAACGAATCCACACCCAAGCGAGCCGCTTCGTCCAGAGGCGCTCTTGACCTCTTCCGCGTTGGCCGAAAGTTCCTCCGCCGCCGCCGCCAATTCCTCTGCCGATTTCTGTGCGCTGGTTGAAGTCTTTAATTTCTCCGCCAGCAGCGCCAGACTATTGGAGGCCTCGTTCATTTCCTGGTAGGCCCGTCCCTGCTCCTGCACCGCTCGTTGCGATTCCAGTACTGCGGTGCTCGCTTCTTCCGCAGCCTTGGCGATTTGCTGCGCCCCGGCGAGGTATTCTTTAGCCCCAGCCAGTGCCGTTACTGCGTTGGTCACAATGGCTTTGCAGCCTTCGCGCATATCGGCCAAATCGGTTTCTACGCGCGCCAACGCTTCGGTGATGGCCTTTGCCTTCTCGACTTCTTCGAGACCTTTCTTTCCCGCCGTCTGGGCGTCGACGGCCACGACCTTGACCTGGCCCTGGATCTCATTGACCACTTCCTGAATTCCGCGTGCGCTTTTCTCGCTCATCTCGGCGAGGTTGCGCACTTCGTCCGCTACGACGGCAAAACCCTTGCCATGCTCACCGGCGCGCGCCGCTTCGATGGCGGCGTTCAGCGCGAGCAGGTTCGTCTGGTCGGCGATGCGGGCCACGGCGTGAACGATTTTGCCAATCTCCTCCGACTGTCGCTCCAGCTCCGCGATCATCTTGGCAGAGTCAAAGTTAGCCTGCGCGGCGTCGCTGACTCCCTTGATCAGAGTTTTGATATCCACCGAGGTACTGCGGCTCAATCCATAAAGGTTGTCAACCAGGGTCAAAGATCCCGCGGCCTGCGTATTGGCCTCGTCTGACGCTTTTTCGATTTGATTGATAGCAGCTCGGGACTCTTCCGCGGCCGCCCCTGCCTCTTCAGCCCCTGAGGCGATGGTCTGCATGGTCTTGCCCAGTTCTTCGACCGTGCTGGTTGCTTCATTGATTGCGCTGGCCACTTGCTCAGTCGCGGTGGAAAGCTTTTCGGCGACTGCCTGAGCGCGCGCCAGAGTACGGGCGCGGGTTTTGTCT
>Ga0302324_100025513_pt1 | contig 11340 bp, 5 predicted proteins | sample Palsa_T0_1_FD_201949 | JGI IMG/M metagenome (GOLD analysis project Ga0302324, IMG submission 201949) | Peat permafrost microbial communities from Stordalen Mire near Abisko, Sweden - Palsa_T0_1 | ecosystem: Environmental > Terrestrial > Soil > Palsa > Peat permafrost | place: Sweden: Abisko... | reverse complement strand
CCGGTCCTAACGATGTGGTCCTCACGCCGCTCGGCGCCGGAGGGCTACGCGGTACGCCGTTGCGCACTTCCGTCTATGGGCCCGGCCAGCCCGTACGAGCGCAGGCGACGCTGATCGGAAGCTTGCGGGCCGACGGGCATACGCCCGCAATGCTCACGATCGTGGCATTCGATCGCTGGAACCACTCCGCTTTGCCCGGTTCCACGGTCCACGTCACGATCCTCAAAGGGGATGCCCACTTCGAATCGGTGCGCTCGGCGCCTGAAGTTGGCGGCCCCGCGAGCAACGCCAATCTGCTCTCGAGCGACGTCGCGCCGAACCCGCTCGGCGTTCCAACCGATGCGGCCGCCGCGCCGGACGCCAGCGCATCCGGCGACCCGAGGGCGACGACGGTGCAAGGTCAGGATCTCAACTACCGCGCGATCGGCGACAAGAACGCGCAGTTTCAAGCGCTCGACGTCCTGTTGCTCTCGCACGGAACGGCGACTCTTGCCGTCGTCCCGGGGCTGGTTCCGGGCGACTTGATCATTCACGCGACGGTTGCCGGCACGCAAGAAGAAATCCGGGCGTTCGTTGAGCCGGCGCTGCGTAAGCCGATGCTCCTCGGACTCGTAACTGCCGGGATCGGCAGCGTTCCGGGCGTGCCGGGTGAAACGGTCACCGCGCCGGACGATGCTAACGCGCGAAAGGGCCGCCTCGCGCTGTACGGCGTCGGAGCGATCTCCAAGACGGCACAGATCACGGTCGCGTACGATACCGCCGACACACTCGATCTCAACAACGGTGAGGGGACCTTTACCGATAATCCTGACGCCCGTCCGTATCAAACCTACGGCGACGCAAGCGTCTTGCGCGACGACGCGCTCTCGCGAGATCACCTCTACGCGCGCATCGACGACGATCGTTCGAGCGCGATGTGGGGCGAGTTCGAGGCCGACACGGGCCAGACGTCCGGCATCGGCGGCTTCGCGCAACTGGTGGACGGAGCGAAGGTCGAAGTCGCCGGCAGCAATGCGAAGGTGTCCGTTTTTCAGGCACGCAATGACATCGCTTACGCGCGGCAAGTCTTTAGCCCCACCGGTCTTTCGACCATCGGCAGTCTGCTCCACTCGGAGATCGTGGTCGGTTCCGATACGATAACACTCGTCGCGCTCGACCGGCGCACGGGTGCGATTCTCTCACAAACGGTGCTGACCCGCAACGTCGATTATGCGCTCGATTATGATTCGGGCTTCCTTCGTTTCATCAATCCGCCACTGCCCTTTGATGCGTATTTCAATCCGCAGCAAATTCTCATTACCTACGAATATGGCGGCGCAGGCGTCAACTCGGAGACGACCGGAGGGCGGTTTGAAGACGCGCTCGGCGCGTCGCAAGCGGTCCGCTTCGGCCTCGGGTACGTCAACGATGCGACGGGTACCGGAAACCTCGCGCTCTCGAATGAGGATATCTCAGGCAACCTGACGGGTGGCTCCTGGTCGGTCGGTCACATCTCGACACGCGGTTCGCTCGCGGATACGGGCGACGAAGTGAACCCGCAGTTCGGCACCGCGGGGGCCGAGAGCGGCGATGCATACCGTTTTGCACTGGTAACCGCCCTTGGCTCAACGAAAGTCGATCTCGGATTCGACTCGACGTCGCAATACTATAACAACCCGTTCGGAGGACTTGCGTCGCCCGGATTGCTCGATTATCGCGCCGGCTTCACACGTCCGATCTTCGGAAAAGGTTCGGTTACGGCCAGCTTCGATCATCAGCAAAACGACGTCGCCGGGGCGGTAACCGGGCAGTCGGACGCGTCGCTTCATGCGAACCTGCCGCTTTCGTCTCGCCTGACGGTAACTGCCGGCCTTGACGCCCGCTCCGAATCTGCCTACTCGGCCGCATCGACGGTCGCGTCGACCGGCGTCACGAATCAGGAAGTAAACCCCGTTCCGACTCCGTCGCCAGCCACGGCGTCGGCGATTCTGCCGCCGACTCCAGGCTCCGGGCTCATGCAAGCGCAGGCTGGTCTGCAATACAAGCTCAACAAAATCGTGCAGATGTCGGCGAGCCGAGTCGGAAATCTCGGCAACGGCCATAGTGCCTCCCAGCCAGGGGAGACGACGGCCGAAATCGACGCCGATATCGCCAAGCGCGGCCGGGTCTACGTTCGCCAACTCTGGTCCGATGCGCCGACAACGAGTTTCGCCGCCGCTACGGCGCAGTTGACCGGCATCGATGGTGCGCGCAGCTCGACGGCGATCGGCATCGAGCGATCGCTCGGAAATTCGACCGACGTTGATTCCGAGTACGTGATCGATCACACGGCGAGCGGCGGCGACGCCTACGCCGAGATCGGCGTTCGCGAGAAGCTCGCACTCGGCAAGAATCTCCACGGTGAAGCGTCGTTACAGCGCGCATCGACGTTCGGCAGCGCGATGGACGTGGCGTCGGGCACCGCCTCCCCTGCGCCGGCCTCCGGAACGGCGACACCGGCGCCGGCTGCCGCGTCGCCGGCGGCGGGCTTCGATATCTACGGGCTGTCCCTTGCGTATGCGATCCCGAGCTTTCGTGCGTCGGGTCAATACGAAGTGCGCACGGGCGAGCAGCGCGGCTACACGCTCGAGCTCGGTGCCGCGGGCGCACTTTCTCCCGACGTCAGCGCGTTTGTCGCGTCGAACGCAACGAGTTCCGCCGGATTCAATAACGTGGATGCGAAGGCTACGGTCGCATACCGTCCGTCCCAAAACGACTTCGGCGTAACGTTGGTCTCGTATGAACGCCAAGACGGCGACGTGACCGACCTTGGAACGCACGCAGAGATCCTGTCGGCGGAAGAATTGCTGCGTCCGGCGAGCGCGACCGAAATCGCGATCCGTTACGCCTATAAGCTCGACGGCGATTCGTACTATCCGGCCCAGTCGTCGCTCTTCGGTCTGCGCCTCGATCAGCGGATAACACCGCACGTCGACATCGCCGCCGAGACGCGGTACCTCGCAGTTCACAACGTCCCGAATGCCGCCCTCGGAGCCTTTGCAATCGAAACGGGTTACCGGATCGGGAACGATCTGCGCGTTGCGGGCGGTTACAACTTCAGCAAATCTCCGGATGCGTCGCTTGTCGCAGCGCCAAGCCGGCGCGGCGTTTATGCGACGGTTACGAGCGTGCTCGACGGCCTCTTCGGTTGGGGAAAGATAGCCCACTGATGGGCGAGCGTTTGAAAGGCCTCACGCTGCGCTCCCTCGCCAGCGTCTTCGTGTTGCTCTTCGCTTGCGTGTTGCTCTCGCCCGGCGCCCGCGCCGTCCTTACGTTAATTACCGAAACGTTCACCAATTCGACCACAAGCGAAACGTTCATCACCGGTGTCACGGGTTCGTCAGCCGCCGCCTGCTTGACGGCGGGACTCGGCGGAACGAGTACGATTCCGGCCTGCCCGACCACGCTTAATCCCAACAATGGGGGGAACACGGGCTCCTTGCCCGATTTGAGCGGCTTCGGCACCTTGCGGCTCACGACCAACCAAACGAGTCAGGCGAGTTTCGTTCTCATTTCGACCCCCGTCGCCACGAACCAAGGAATCCAGGCCTTGTTCGATATCTATTCGTACGGCGGAACGACGGGCGCAGACGGTATCGGTTTTGTGGTCCTGGATGGAACAGTCGCCGCACCGACGACGGCCGGTGCCAGCGGCGGTTCGTTCGGCTATGCGCAACAGACGGGCACCGGAGCGCATGCCGGGATCGCCGGTGGTTATTTCGGCATCGGTTTCGATGAATATGGAAACTACTCGAACCCGACCCAGGGGCGCGTCGGCGGTCCGGGTTTAGAGGCGCAGACCGTCGCGATTCGCGGCTCGGCTGCGACGAGTTACGCCTATATCACAGGGGTGAAGACCCCGCAAACGTTCAGTTTCCCGTCGTCGTCGACCCGTCCAAACCCCATCAACGTACGGCTTTCGGTCAGCCCGGCGGGCATCGTCAAAGTAGATATGGATTTCACCGGTACCCAAACCGCGTACCAGTCGATCATACCAGCATTCAATATTGCGGCCGTTTCGGGACAAGGACCGCTACCGTCGCTCGTGCGCTTCGGCTACACGGCGAGTACGGGCGCGGAAACGAACTTTCATGAAGTGCAAAACTTTAGTTCCACGACGTTCTCGCCGACGCTGGCTCTCTCGAAGGTACACGTGGGGACTGGTTTCACCGGAGGCCAGAACGGTCAGTATACGCTCACGGTCAGCAACTCGATAACGGCCGGCCCGACGGCGCAGAACGTCGTTCTCACGGACACCTTGCCGGCCGGCGAAACCTATGTGTCGGCAACCGGAACGAATTGGGCCTGCAGCGCCGTGTTGCAAGTGGTGACGTGCCTGTACCAACTTGCGAGCCTCGCGTCGGGCGCGACTGCCGCGCCCGTGACGCTGACGGTGGCGGTCGCTCCGAACGCATCGACCTCGACGACGAACACGGCAAATGTGAATTCGAGTGACAACTCCGTTGCGGGCGGGGCGAATGCGAGCGATACGGTCACCGTTACCGACACGCCGTTCGTTCAGACGTTCAAGCGGATCGTCTCGATTTTGACCAAGGGTCCGACGCCGGCTCCGGGGGCCACGGCGCAGACCGTAACCTACACTCCCGATCCTGGAAGTTTAACCGGTGTGAGCGGCACCGCGACCGCGCTGCCGAGTTATTCCGGCGACGTGATCACCTACGGTCTGTATTTTCTCAACTCCGGCGGAGTCACGGCCTACGGCACGACGCAGGCGCTTGGGCCGGCACTGAGCGATCCGCTCTCGACTCATTTGACGTACGTCGCAGCGTCGCAGACGGCGACGTGCTGCACCAATCCGAGCTCTACCACGAGCCTCACGTTCACGCAGACAGGGCAGACGTTGAAATGGGTGTTGCAATCGCCCTTCCCGCCTGCAGCGACCGCCTCGGCCATTCAGGGCAGCATCACGTACCGGGCGACGCTGCTGTAGTAATGCCAAGCTTGGCGCGGCGTTCTCTTGCCATCGTTTTCGCGCTACTCGTCGTCAGTGTCTTGCTATCACCCGCCGCACGAGCTCTGGTCACGGCAATAACCGAGACGTTTACGAATACGACGACCAGTCAAGCATTCGTCAGCGGCCTTGGCTTCACGACGACCGGAACGTCCAATCCCGCCTGCTTGACGGCGGGACTCGGCGGGACGAGCACGATTCCGGCCTGCCCGACGACGCTCAATCCGAACAATGGCGGCACTTCTGGCTCGTTGCCGGACCTGAGCGGTCTTGGCACGCTGCGGCTCACGACGAACCAAACGAATCAGGCGAGCTTCGTTATCACCTCGGCGCCAATCCCCACGAACCAAGGCATCGAGGCATTGTTCGATATTTACTCATACGGTGGGGCGACGGGTGCCGACGGTATCGCCTTCATGGTCTTAGACGGAACGGTCGCCGCACCGACGGCCGCGGGCGCCACCGGCGGTTCGCTCGGGTACGCGCAGGAGGTGGGCACCGGTTGCTGTGACGCACCCGGAATCGCCGGCGGCTATTTCGGGGTCGCCTTCGACGATTACGGAAACTTTTCGAACCCGACGCAAGGCCGCGTCGGCGGTCCTGGTTTCTCGACGCGAACCGTCGCGATTCGCGGTTCTGCCGCCTCGAGTTATGCGTACGTCACGGGGCTAAAATTGCCGGTCGCCGAGGTGTTTAGTTTTCCCGCAGACGCGACGCGGCCACCTCCGATCGACGTGCGAATTACCGTAAGCGCGACCGGCATCGTGCAAGTCGACATGGATTTCACCGGCACCAGAACCGCATATCAGTCGGTCATTCCCGCCTTTAACATTACCACCGTATCGGGACAAGGACCATTGCCGAGTTCGGTACGCTTTGGCTACGCGGCAAGCACCGGTGCGTATACGAATTTTCACGAGATCAGGAATTTCGTTGCCACGACGATCGCGCCGACGCTCACTCTTACGAAGGTCCACGTTGGGACCGGTTTTACGGGCAACAAGAATGGTGTGTACACACTGACGGCCGGCGCGTCTTTAACGGGTGGCCCGACGACGCAAAGCATCATCCTCACGGATACCTTGCCCACGGGCGAAACCTACGTCTCGGCAACCGGAACGACGTGGTCGTGCAGCGCGGCATCTCAGGTGGTGACGTGTCTCTATCAAGGGGCGACGCTTGCATCCGGGACGAATGCCCCGGCAATCACGTTGACCGTCGCCGTAGCGCCGAACGCACCGACCTCGATCACGAACACGGCAAACGTCAACGCGAGCGACAACACCGTAGCGGGCGGAGCAAACGCGAGCGATACGGTTGCCGTTACCGACACGCCGTACGTCCAAACGTACAAGCGGATACTATCGGTCTTGACGAAGGGTCCGACTCCGGCTCCGGGAGCGACGGCGCAAACCGTGACCTACACGCCCGATCCCGGAAGTCTTACGGGAGTGAGCGGCACGGCAACCGCGTTGCCCGGCTATCCGGGCGACGTGATCACCTATGGGCTCTATTTTCTCAACTCCGGCGGGGTCACGGCCTACGGCACAACGACGGCGCTCGGACCGGCACTGAGCGATCCGCTCTCGACTCATTTGACGTACGTCGCAGCGTCGCAGACCGCCACGTGCTGTGCCAATCCGAGCTCCTCCACGAGCCTCACCTTCACGCAGATCGGGCAGACGTTGAAATGGGTGCTGCAGTCGCCCTTCCCGCCTGCAGCTACCGCGTCGGCCATTCAGGGCAGCATCACGTACCAAGCGACGCTGCAATAGGCGCTCGAATCCGTCGAACAATTACGGCTCGGCTGTTAAATAGGTTTTGGACCGTTGTTTACGGGAGTGCGGGGCCGGTGAGACCTTTTTGGTCTTAGACTCGAAGATTCACGAAGGCTGAGGCTGCTGTCTAGGCGGTTCGCGTTAAGTTGTCGTGTCATGCGACACCTTTCCGTGCCTTTTTGCATATGGAAGCGTATACTGGCAGAATCGATCGGACAACGGAATGCCCGAGATAACCTCAAACTCCATTGCTGACACAAGCGCGTGCGCGGCTTGCGGTACACCTTACGCGCGCGCGCCTGAGAGCGAGCATCTCGCGCTCATTGTTGAAGCCGCGCCGATCGCAATCGTCGTCGCCGACGCTTCTGGCCTCTTACGATTGGTCAATAGCCTGGCACAAGCGCTCTTCGGCTACGATAGCGGCGAACTGGTCGGGCAAACGATAGAAATGTTGCTTCCGGAGCGCTTTCGTGGGGCACACCCGGCCCTGCGTGCGGGGTATATGGAGGCGGCTTCTCCGCGTCCCATGGGTGCCGGCCGCGATCTCTTCGGATTGCACAAGGACGGGCGCGAAGTCCCGATCGAAATCGGGCTCAGCCCGCTTCAGACCTCGGAAGGTCTCTTCGTGTTGGCGGCACTCGTCGACATCTCGGAACGCAAGCAGGCCGACGAGCATTTGCGGCTCATCATCGACGCGGCACCCAATGCGAACATTCTGGTTGACTCATCGGGTCGAATCACTCTACTCAATGCAGAGGCGGAGCGGCTTTTCGGATACACGCGGTTCGAGTTGCTGGGCCGCTCCATCGACGTGCTCCTGCCGGTGCGTTTGCGACGCGGCCACGCCGGCTTGCGAGCCAGCTATCTCCTGGCGCCTTCGGCGCGAAGAATGGGAGCGGGCCGCGAGCTTTTCGGGGTGCGCCGGGACGGGAGTGAAGTCCCAATCGAGATAGGGCTGAGTCCCATCAATACACCAAAGGGGCAGTTCGTGCTAGCTTCGATTATCGATATTGCGGAACGCAAACATGCGGAGTCGCTGCGACTTGCCAGTGCCGGCGTGCTCGCGCAGAACGCAGAGCTCGAAGCGCTCAACAACGAGCTCGAGAGCTTCAGCTACTCAGTTTCACACGACTTGCGTGCCCCGGCGCGAGCGATCCATGGTTATGCGCGCATGCTCGAGAAACGCTACGCCCAGGAGTTCGATGCGGAAGGCCAGCGTCTGTTGAGCGTCGTGCTCAGCGAAGCCTCGCGAATGGGCGTCCTCATCGATGAGATCCTCGAGCTCTCGCGTCTGGGGCGCCAGGAATTGCGGATCACCTCGCTCGATATGGAATCGCTCGTCCGCGGGATCGTCAACGATCTATTGAGGAGAAGCGATGCGAACGGCGTCGTGTTTCACATTGAGGAACTGCCGAGGGCATTCGGCGATCTCGTCCAGCTGCAGCGCGTCTGGGAAAACTTGCTGTCGAACGCGGTAAAATATTCTCGCAAGAGCACACCGCCGACCGTACGCGTTTGGGGCGAGTACGACGGTGAAAAAGCCGTCTACCACGTGGAAGACAACGGCGTCGGCTTCGACATGAAATATGCGCACAAGCTATTCGCCGTCTTTCAGCGTCTGCACGCATCCGCCGAGTTCGCAGGCACGGGCGTTGGTCTTGCAATCGTTCATCGCGTGATCGTGCGGCATCACGGCAGGATTTGGGCGGATTCCAAAGTCGGTCGAGGCGCGCGATTCTCCTTTTCGCTGCTTTCGGTTCCATCGCATGGATGATTCCTCGCGCACGATCCTTATCGTCGAGGACAACCCGCAGGATACGGAACTCATGATGTACGCTCTTCGCGAGAACCGTTTCGATGGCCACGTGAGATTGGTGCGCGACGGCGTTGAGGCGATTGCCTTCGCAACAAGCAATCCGAACCTGTGCCTGATGCTGCTCGACCTGAAGATGCCGAGGGTCGATGGAATCGACGTCCTTCAAAATATGAGAGCGAACGAGCGGACCTGCTGCATTCCTATCGTGATCCTGACGTCGTCGAGTCAAGAGAGCGACATTTTAGAAGCCTACCGTTCGGGGGCTAACGGGTATGTCGTGAAGCCCTTCGATATCGAGAAGTTGAGTGAGGTCGTCGGCGCAATGGGCGCATACTGGCTGAACGTCAACCGCGTTCCGAGGCGGTAGATTGTGCAGATTCGGCGACGGACGGCCGCCGCACTAAAGGAGGTCCGGGCAATCGCCGTACTGCGACCAAATGCAAGGCTATCTGATCAGCCAGCCGGTGCCTTATGACGTCCAAGGACGCGCACGGCAAGGGGACGATCACGCCGATAAAGGTTCTGCTGGTCGAGGATAACCCGCTCGACGCGGAGCTCGAGCTCGAGGTATTGCGCAGCGCGGGACTCCTGGTGGAAGAACGAGTCGTTTGGACGGAGCCCGCCTATAGGGCGGCATTGGGCGAGTTCGACCCCGATGTGATCTTGTGTGATTTCGTGTTTCCGGATTTCGACGGCGAGACGGCACTGCGGATTCAAAAGGCCGAGTACCCGATCATCCCGCTCATTTTCGTCAGTGGGACCCTGAGCGAAGAACACCTGGTTGTAGCCGTGCAAAACGGGGCGGTGGACTACGTCCAGAAATCCAACACGGTTCGCTTAGCGGGCGCTGTACTTCGCGCGCTCGAACGAGCGGAACAACGACGACTGTTGCTGCAGGCCGAGACACGGCTGGCACGGCTGGGCGCCATCCGCGACGTCATGTCCGCCATTGACCATGCGATTGTGCGGCATCGCGACCGCCGCGTGCTCTTTAGCGATGCGTGCCGTATCGCGACGGAGATCGGGAAGTTTCCACTCGCCTCTATCGTCACGCGAAAGAGCGCGACCTCGAAATTCAGGACCGAGGCCTGGGCCGGCCTTCCGCTTACTCCGGTGGCCGGTGGTTGGGCGGAGAGCATTGGTGCCGAGAACGATCCCGACGCGGGGCCGATCGCGTCGGCGGTGCGCACAGGGGCGCCATCTGTGGTTAACGACCTCACGGAGGATTCGGCGGCCGGTTTGACCCGGGCCCTATGGGACGGCGGCGTTCGGTCGATGGGTGGTTTTCCGTTGATCGTCTCGGGCGAGGTGATCGGCGCGATGTTCATCGCAGCCTCCGTCGCGGGGTTTTTCAACGTCGAGGAGATCGCCCTCATGACGGACGTCGCGAGCAATCTCTCGTTCGCGCTGGATTCTATTGAGGGGCAGTCACGCGTCGTTAGGCTCAGTCGTGTTCGGGACGTTCTCTCCGCCGTAAACGAGGCGATCGTGCGCGAGACGGACAGCGATCGGCTCTATCACGAGGTGTCCCGCATCGCGCTCGAGTTGGGCGGCTATCTCAATGTGTTCGTGGTTCTCGTCGAGGGCGAGCGTCAAGACGACGTGCGCGTCATCCGCGCAAGCGCGAACTCGACCGTCGAGGTCCCTGAAGCGGACCTGTCGATCAAAGACAATCTGCGGAGCCGGAAGGGTCTCGTAGCGCAAGCGCTCGAGGCCTTGGAGCCTATCGTCCTCAACGACGTGCTTCAAGCGAGCACGTCGCAATTCGTCCACCCGAGGCTGCTTCGTGAAGGCGTCGGTTCGATCGGCGTATTTCCGCTGATTCGCGGCGGACGAGGCGTTGGCGCGATCTCGTTTGATACGGCCGAAGCCGGCTACTTCGATGCCGAGGAAATTGCGCTTCTGAGCAACCTCGCCAACAATCTGACGTACGCACTCGATCATCTGGCACGGCAGCACCACGTGGCGAGGCTCAGCCGTATTCGCGACGTCCTCTCGGCCGTAAACGAAGCGATCGTGCGTGAGACGGACGGCGACCGGCTCTACTACGAAGTCTCCCGCATCGCGCTCCAGGTTGCCGGCTATCTCAACGTCTTCGCGATCGTCATCGAAAACGACGGGCAAGACGTGCGCGTTATCCACACGACTGCGAACTCTACGGCCGAGGTTTCCGAAGCGGAGCTCTCGATCAAGGAGAATATGAAAATTGGCCGAGGTCTCTTCGCAACGGCGGTGCGGGACTTGAAGCCTGTCGTCATCAACGACGTGCTCGGCGCCGGCCCGTCGCAGTACGTCCACTCGAGGTTGCTTCGCGACGGCGTCCGAGCAATCGGCGTGTTCCCGCTGATCCGCGACGGGCGGGGCGTCGGCGCGATGACCTTTGACACCGCTGAAGCCGGCTATTTCGACGACGAGGAAGTTGCGCTTCTGAGCAATCTGACGAATAATCTGTCGTTTGCTCTTGAAAATCTCGCCCGGCAGCGGAGCATCGTGAGGCTCAGTCGCATCCGCGACGTCCTCTCCGCCGTGAACGAAGCGATCGTTCGCGAGACGGACAGCGACCGGCTCTATCGCGAAGTGTCCCGCATCGCGCTCGAGATCGCCGGCTACCTCAACGTCATCGCCGTCGCTGTCGGCGCCGACCACCGCACGGCGCGGGTCGTCGGCGTAGCAGGCACCATGGCCGTCCAAGTCACCGTTTTGGGGCAGAGGGTCTTTTAGTTTTTGAGTAGTGTTGTTTTTTAGTTTTAGCAGTG
>Ga0302324_100025510_pt1 | contig 11340 bp, 9 predicted proteins | sample Palsa_T0_1_FD_201949 | JGI IMG/M metagenome (GOLD analysis project Ga0302324, IMG submission 201949) | Peat permafrost microbial communities from Stordalen Mire near Abisko, Sweden - Palsa_T0_1 | ecosystem: Environmental > Terrestrial > Soil > Palsa > Peat permafrost | place: Sweden: Abisko... | reverse complement strand
TGACGTTTCTGCGCAAAGTGATGACGCAGCATCCGATCCCGGTGGTGATTTGCTCGAGCTTGGCTGAGGAGGGGACGCGGAGCGCGCTGGAGGCGCTGGAGAACGGCGCGGTGGAAATTGTGACGAAACCGCGTCTGGGGGTGCGGCAGTTTCTGGAGGAAGCGAGCACGACGCTTTGCGACGCGGTGAAGGCTGCGGCCGGTGCGCGGCTGCGGCCAGTAACCGCGAGGCGCATTGTGGAGCCGAAGCTGACGGCGGATGCGGTTCTGGCGCCGGCGACGTGCGCGATGGCGAAGACCACGGAGAAAGTGGTGATGATTGGCGCGTCCACGGGCGGAACGGAGGCGCTGAAGACGCTATTGGAGGCGTTGCCGTCGGATACGCCGGGGATTGTGATTGTGCAACACATGCCGGAGCTGTTTACGCGGGCGTTTGCGAGCAGGCTGGACGGGCTGTGCGCGATCACGGTGAAAGAGGCGGAGAGCGGCGACACGGTATTGCGGGGACGGGCGTTGATTGCGCCGGGGAATCATCATTTATTGCTGCAACGGAGCGGTGCGCGCTACTACGTTGAGGTGAAGGAAGGTCCGTTGGTTTGCCGGCATCGGCCGTCGGTAGATGTGCTGTTTCGCTCGGCAGCGCGGTATGCGGGACCGAATGCGGTAGGCGTGATCCTGACGGGGATGGGGGACGATGGGGCGCGCGGGATGCTGGAGATGAAACAGGCGGGGGCGAAGACCATTGCCCAGGACGAAGCCACTTGCATTGTTTTCGGGATGCCGAAAGAGGCGATCAAACTAAACGGGGTGGACAAGATCATGCCTCTCCAGTCGATTGCGGGGTCGATTCTGAGCATGGCGCGCTAGCTCGTGTCCCAGAACTTCGGTAAAGAATCGCTCTCCGTTTTGAATCAGGGCACGATTCAAGGCGCGACTGAAAACAAATAAGTTGCTGATTCTTAAATTTGCTAGATTTGCCAGATTTGCAGGATTTGCAGGGTGGAAAGACAAATAAAGACAAATCCCGGCGCTGTCATCCTGAGGAGCAGAGCGACGAAGAATCTGCGGTTGCCTGCAGCTGCCAGCCCGCGCCAAACCTCCGCAAGGGCGGCGATACGCCCGAATCAGCACATTTAACCACTACCAGCCTATTTGTGCAGATGTAGGAACAAGTGGGCGGCGTATTGGACTGCCACAATGAGGCACATGGCGGCGGAAAAAAGTACTACCTTGCGCAAACCCACGCGCGGCGGGACGAACGCAAAAACGGGGAGACAACACGCCAGCCCGATTCCCTCCGCCAGCCAAATGTTCGTGGACCATTCGCTGCGCAACAGGTCCGGGATTGCGACGACAATAAGAACCATCCATAAGATCTTGAGGGACTCGTTCGGATGACGGTATTGTTTCGGAGGAATATCGCGTTCCATGGAAATCGTCCCCGCCCGGATTATAGGCGACGTCTGATAGAGAGCAAGGGCGCGGATAGACCGTGACTGATGTTCATGGTTGCTGGTTTCTGTATTGTCGGCCTTCCGGAAGTCTCGTACCCGCTCAAGGTTTCAGATCCCTCGAATCTGGCAAGACAAAATAAAGACAAATTCATAGCGGCTACACGAAATGTATTGAAAACAAGATACTTGCGAAAGACCCCTGCAATCAGGGCACGAGTTCACTCGTGCCGAAACTGCCAGAAGAGGATCGGGCTTCAGCCCCCGTGGGCTGTCTGCTTTGAAGCGGCCCAACTCACAGCTTGCGGAAAACCTCACCGCAGGCACGAAAATGTGAAGGGGCAAAACTTCACAGCTTGCGGAAAAACTCGACAGCTTTGAAGGGGCACAGCTTTTAGCTGTGCCGTAAGAACCGCGAAATGAACCCGGCTTTAGCCGCCGAGGGATTGTTGTTCTTTCTCTGAGACGATATGTTCAAGGAACTTCAGGGACAGGACACGAGGTCGCGCACCCGCACTTGTAACAGCGTTCGTGCTGCATCGAGGCGCCGCGTGGCGAGTAATTCCCTGTGGTAGCATGGCCCCGATTCCATGAGACATTCTTCTTTGCGACGTTTCGGCGTGCTGGTTCTGCTTGGCGTTTCCTCTGCGCTTTGCTTTGCGCAGCAGGCTTCCTCTTCCCTTCCCTCGAATGCGCCGCCAACGCGGGAGACGTATCTGCTTTTAGCCGGCGAGGTCGACACGGCTCTCGATCGCGATGTGCTTGGGATGTGGTTTCCGCGGTCGATGGATCGGGAGCATGGGGGGTTTCATTCTCACTACGGGCGGGATTGGCAGTCGCTGCCGAGCGATGGGAAGTTTTCTGTTTTCCAGGGAAGGATGACGTGGGTGACGTCGCAGGTAGTGCTGAGGGAGCCGGCGATGCAGGAGGCATTTCGTCCGCTGGTGAAGCAGGGTGTGGATTATCTGGAAAACACATTGTGGGATAAGCAATACGGCGGGTTCTATTGGGGGCTGGACGATGACGGGAAGATGACGCCGCAATTTACCGAGAACAAGGACCTGTACGGCGTGGGATTTTGTATTTATGGATTGGCGGCGGCGTATCAGGCTACCGGAGATCAGGGCGCGCTCGAACTGGCGAAGAAGGGGTTTCTCTGGACCGATGAACATGGGCATGATGCCTTGAACGGCGGCTATTTCGAGATGCTGACGCGCGGGGGCAAGCCGGTGATTCCGGATTCGCCGAGCGGCATGGTGACGATGCCGCCGATTCAGATTGGGCCGGAAAACTACAAGTCGATGAACACGCATATTCATTTGTTAGAAGCGTGGACGCAGTTGTATCAGGTGTGGCCTGACGCGACGTTGCGGTCCCGGCTCGAAGAGATGCTGGCGATCGTGCGGGACAAGATCAGCGTGGAGCCGGGGGTGATGAATCAGTACTTCACGAATGCGTGGCAGCCGATTCCGGGACACGATTCGTATGGGCACGATGTGGAGACGGCATACCTGATGCTCGAAACGGACGAGCTGCTGCATGGCAAGGCTAGCGCGAAGACCGAGCGGATGGCGAAGATGCTGGTGGATCATGCGCTGGCGTATGGATGGGACGCGAAGAATGGCGGATTCTTCCAGTACGGGACCACGTTCGATCAGCCGGAAGATACGCACAAGGAGTGGTGGGTGCAGGTGGAGGGGTTGAACGCGCTGCTGATGATGCATGAGCGGTATGGGAAGGAGAATCCCATTTACTTCCAGAGGTTTTTAGAGCAGTGGGATTTCATTCGCACGCGGACGATTGATGGGAAAGGTCATGGTCTTTGGAATTTGACGACGGCGGATGGGACGCCGGTGGTACTGGATAAGGGGTCGATCTGGAAGGCGGCTTATCACGATAGCCGGGCTTTCTGGAATGTGAGTGGGCGGCTACGGAAGCTGGCGGCGGAATAAGCGCTGGCGCAGCGACTGATTTGCGTTCGCTGTGTCGCGAAACAGAACACTCTGACCCAAAAGTTGTAGATTGCGCCGCCCGCCTGGTGACGGCGTGGGCTTGTTTCTCCGCTATAAAACAAGCAGGTGCGGCTGAACACCAGCGTTTGTCGTCTAAATTCAGCTGAAACTTTTCCGATTTCTGATCAAACTTGCCGTCCCCGGCCCCATAACCAGCAATCGCCGGGTGCGGTTTTGCTGGTTATGAAGGAGTGCCCGGGTTGCGCCAACACTACAGTTCAGTCGATCCCCTGAGTCTCGCGGAAGCAGAGGCAGGGATGCGGCCGGAGGCCGGACGCGTCGATCCGGAGGAAACGGCGGCGGCGATCCTGTGAAGGAACTTCTTTGGGGCAGCAAGTCAGACGCGGAAGGGGCGGAGGAGCCGGAAGGGCCAGAGGTCGCGGCCTTCGCGCCGTATGATCCGTTTGCTCCACCTGTGCCGAGCGGGGCGCTGGACTTGCGGGGCTACATTCAGATCCTGGCGGATGCCAGATACCTGACGCAGGTGCGGGAGCGCGTGGACTGGAAACATGGAATCGGGCGCTGGACGCGGTCGAGGCAGAAGCCGCTGCTGTTTGAAAACGTCAAAGATTATCCCGGGCAGCGGGTTTTCACGAATGGGTTCAATGAGCCGGTCTGCATCGCGGTGGCGTTGGGATTTCATGCAGGACTTCCGCACGCGAGAGTGATTGCCCAAGCCCGGAAGCGGCTGCGCGATCCCATTGCGCCCAGGATGGTACACACGGGGCCGGTGATGGAGAACGTAGTTCCATCCATGATGATCGACCTGCTTCAGTTCCCTGTTCCGCAGTGGAACGAGAAGGACGCCGGCCGGTTCATCGGAACCTGGCATTTGAACGTGAGCAAGGATCCGGATACTGGACTGCGCAGCGAAGGCATGTACCGGATGAAAGTGATGGGGCCGAAACAGGCGACGATCGCCGCTCCCAGGCGCAGCGACCTGGCGCGGCATGTGGCGAGGGCGGAAGAGAAACGAGCTGAGTTGCCGGTAGCGGTGGCGATTGGCGCTCCGGAGGCGACGGTGATTGCGGCCGGAGCGGCGTGTCCGCCGGGGATGGATGCATTCGATCTGGCCGGGGCCTGGCAGCAGAAGCCGGTTGAGCTGATCGAGTGCGGGCATCTTGAGGTGCCGGCGTATTCCGAGATTGTGATTGAGGGCTTCATTCATCCTGGAGTTCGCGTTGAGGATGGGCCGTGGTTCGACTACCAGGGAAAGCCGCACAGCAATGCGAAGGCTTTTCTGTTTGAGGCGACACGGGTGATGCATCGCGACGATCCGATTTTTCGGGGGAGCGTGAGCGGGAAACCGGGTGGGGAGAATTACCAGGTACAGGAATTTTTATCGCAACTGCGGCTGCTGGAATCGCAGAGGTCGCGGTTGAAGCAGCTGGTGCATAGTCTTTTCAGTTAGGGGCTGCTGATCGCGTCGCGGCCCAGAAACCCTTCATCCACTCCTATAAATCCGCCGATGACACCTCTGGAGCTGTTTGTTCTCCGGCAGGTGCTTATGCTCAGTTTGCGGATGTGGCTGGTGGGAATGTTGGCTGCGCCGTTGATTCCGGCGCTGGTGCTGCTGGGTTCGACGTATGCCGCCGAGAAGATTCGTACACTGCGACGTCGCGGGATCTAGGACCGGGGGAGCGGGTTTATCTGCTTTTTTGATTTGATGATTCGTGACTGCTATCAATCAATCTTCAATAGTGACAAGTTTGGATTCGCCGTCGAAAGTGATTCTCCACCTTCGAATAAGATCGATTCCGATCAGGCCGGAGAAATTCGGCTCCACGAAATCCGCAGAAACGAGCTTAACCGGGTCATATAGCTTCAAGGTTGTGCCGGGAAAGCTGATCGATCCCGCGTGCTCTCCACAGCTAACGGCCCCACCAAGCACTTTGCGCTTGGTGTCCGGGCCGGTCTGGAAAAGACTGCAGTTCCTCGCCCAAGTTCTGCTAATTACTGTGAACGAGGCTCCGGTGTCCAACATTGCCTTCATTTTGACCGGTTTTCGAAACTCGAAGCCTAATTCCCCTTGCTGGTCAATATAGACATCGGAATTCACGACGATGACGTCGATGCAGGCGAATGGGTTTTCACGATTGAGCGGGTCCCATCTTACCTTTGCCTGCCCCATGTCAAAACACGAAGTAGACGGGCTCGGTCTGCCAAACCTCTTTGATCAGGAAATTCCGACTGGCACCGAAGCGTGCCAAACCAGCCTTGAAGGCTTCCGCATAGGATTCGAAAAAGCCCGCGGTCTGATCGCCTTGAATTGCAACGTAGGTACCCGCATGATCCCGAAGCCATTCATCACGGTGGCTTTGGAATGTTTCGAGTTCCGTCGCAAGGAGGGTTTCCTGGGGGTTCATCTTCGATTCCTCCTCGCCATCATAAATGCATTTAATACAATTGTCAATTCTTATTGTCAAACTCTATGATATGTCATCTGTAATTGACGATCATAGCGAGGTAACTAGCTTGGGCAGACGCGGCGGTACTAGTTTTACGGAACGGGATTTCAGAGAGCGCTTTGCAACTGCGTTATCGGCAGCCATTGGGTCTGACCGTGGAGCGCAAACGCGCGCCGCCAAAAAGCTTGGGGTACCAAGACAAACGGTGAGTCTGTACCTAAAGGGAAAGACAACACCGGGTGGCGATCTTGTTCAGAGAGCGCGGGAGATTTGGGGACTAAATCTCGATTATGGCGGGATTCCAATTGACGCGGATAGCCATCCCCATCGACCAGCCCTCAGAGTGGAACCGCAGCAATTGACGCTTTTCAGTGAGGACCGACAACTGGAGGTTCATGTTGTCAGGAAATCGGTGGACTCCGTTGACTTGCGGGTCTCCATCAATTTCACAGGCACATAGCGACCCAATGAACGATCAGTAACGACGAACGATTTCGACTGCTACGACAATTGAAATTGTCCCCGTCAGATGCGCATGGGCATGATGATGTAGCGGTATTTGTATTCGTCGGAGCCGTCTTCCGGGCGGACCTGGCCGGCGGACTGGGCGTCCTTGAATTCGAGACGGACCTCGCCTTCGTTGCCGATGGCTTTGAGGAAATCGATGAGATAAGACGAGTTGAAGCCTACGACGATCGGATCGAAGCTGTAGGGGGTTTCGATGGTGTCTTCGGATTCGCCCGATTCAGTGGAGGATGAGGAGACCTTGAGCTCGTTTTGCTCGATGCGCATTTTGATGGCGCCGGAGCGCTCGTCGGCGAACTGCGCTACGCGCTGGATGGATGCGGCGAGGTCGGTGCTGCGCACGATGACGAACTTGGTGTTGTCGCGCGGCATGACGGCCTCGTAGTTCGGGAACTGGCCGGTAAGCTTGCGGCTGGTGAGGACGCGATGGCCTACGCGGAAGAAGAGGGTCGCATCGTCGTCGGCAAACTCGATGAATTCAGCTTCGGTGTTCGACAGGAGCGATTGCAGTTCCTGCAGCGCTTTGCGCGGGACGAGCGTTTTCTTTTCCGTGTTGATGCCGGGGAAACTTTCGGCAGTCTTCTCGATGTGGGCGAGGCGATGTCCGTCGGTGGCGACCATGGCGATGGATTCGGCCTTGAGGATCAGGAGCGCGCCGTTGAGGGTGTAGCGGGATTCTTCGTTCGAGATGGCGAAGATGGTGCGAGCGATGAGGGTGCGCAGCGAGGCGACGGGGATCTTGATCACTCCACCGGTCGGGAACTCAGGAACCTGGGGGAAGTTGGCGCGCGCCATGCCGACCATGCGGGTGTTGGAGCGGCCAGCACGGATCTGGACCCAGTGGTTCTCGAGGAGCTTGATGGACATGTCGCCGTCGGCGAGGAGGCGGATGTAGTCGTAAAGCTTGCGCGCTGGGATGGTGCAGGAGCCGGGCTTTTTGACTTTGGCGGCGCAGGAGGTGCGGATGCTCTGATCGAGATCCGTAGCGGTGATGACGATCTTGTCGTCGTCGGCCTCGAGCAGAAAATTGGAGAGGATAGGGATGGTGGTTTTGCGTTCGACGACGCTTTGCGTGGCGGTGAGCTCACGCAGAAGATCCTGACGGCTGACGGTGATCTCCATAGTCGCTCCCTGAACCGCTTTTTCCTCTTCGACAGCCGGCATGATGGCATCCCCCAAATCGATTGGACTCACTGTACACCAGGCGGGGCGGCAATCCGCAAGGGCACAGGAGCGCAATTTCATTCTAGAGTCATGTGGCTGGAATGCAGCCTCTGGAAAACGGGTTTGTTTTGTGGGAGCAGGGACTGTGGCGTTCGGGACGGGCGGCGACGGCTATTACGGTTCTTAGAAGTAGTTCTTATCTAGTAGCCGTAGTCGTTTGCGCTGGAAAAGTGGAAAGCGGATGGGAAACCGCCGGTGGAGCGGGTTTGGGCGAGGGGTGAGTTTTAGAAAACGTGGGTGTGGGAAAGAGAATAACGAGGAAAGCAGGAGGGGAGGGGCGAGTTGGGGTAGCGGTTCTCCACGGGATCAACAGGAGGGGGCTCGAGGCGGTGTGGAAAGTGGGAGGCGTGAGTGGAAAGGGTGGTTGGACGCGGGAATGACGCGGGTCGGGGGGAACAAGGGATGCACAGTCTGGAGGTTATCCAAACTGTGCGGGGCTGATTGGGGGGAGGGCGGACGGGAGAACCAGGGGAGGGAAAACTGGTGGAAAACCTGAGCCGAGCGCCGATAGTTTAGTTCATCGTTGCGGCGTCGTTGTGGCTGATGGTGACGCCGCCGTTGACGGTCTGGACGTGGACTGTTGGGCCGCCGCTGCCGAGGTCAGTGTTGAGGCGGTTCTTGATCTCTCCCTGCACGGTGATGGGGAAGTCGATGCTGATGCCGCCGTTAACCGTGCCGGTTTCAAGGTGAGCGGAGTAGTTGTTGGGGACGCGGAGGTCGATGCCGCCGTTGGTGGTATCGGCATGGAGCCCGTCGCCCTGCCAGCGATCGCCGGCGAGCGAGATGTTGATTCCGCCATTAACGGTGTGGCCCTGAACGCTGCCGGAAAGCTGGTCGAGGCTGACGCCGCCGTTAGTGGTCTCGAAGCGAAGATTGCCATCGATGCGGGTGAGGTCGATGCCACCGTTCATGGTGTGGAGCTCGGCCGCCAGATGGCGCGGAACGTGGAGATGGTAGTCGACGCTGTAGCCGGTGCGGTTGAAGAAGTGCGTATGCGGACCGTGGTCGCGGATGTCGCCGCTGTCGGTGTCTATCACGATCTGGTTAAGGAGATCGTTGGCTTCGGATTCAGAAGGCGCCCAGGCGGTGACGCGAGCCTCGAGCGCGACGTCGGCGCGGTCCTCACCGGTGACGTCAATGCCGCCGTTCATGGTGTTGACGCCGAGATGGCCGGAGGGGAGCGAGAGGGTGGTGCGGCGCATCTGGCAAACGTGGGCTTCTCCCCAGTGATTGCTGTTGTCATCGCAATCGCCGTTGTGCCAGTTGCCGGGCTGGGCTGCGGCCGCGGCGTGCACGTGGCGGTGGGAATGGGGGAGGGATACGCCGAGAACGACGATAGCAGTGAAACTGACGACGAAGAGAGCGAATCGGCGCATGGCGCGGACCTCGCTGGGTATGTACGTGGTAGGAGGCATGGTAGTTCCCTTGAGTTGCGATTGGGGACCCGATTAGGTAAATGAGAAGAGCACGCGGCGGGCCGTAAGTGGGAATTGGGCGAGATCGGGGAATCAGAGACTTACGGATGAATCGTGTTGGGGGTGGTGTCCAGAAGAAGCAATTGTGTTCGGGAGTGGACAGGGGACAGGTCACAGGTTTCTGGTCACAGGTTTCAGGTCGCAGGTCAAAGGTCAAGGGTCGCTGAAGTTGAGCGCCGGGGGTTTCGCAAACAACTACTGCGTGGCTAGCTTGGTGTTGAGGTCGTGGATCCAGCCGGTTTGGAGCTGGGGCTCGACGTTTTGAGCCAGGGTGAGGGCTCGCTGATAGCAGGCGCGGGCTTCGGCGGGACGATGGAGGGCGGTGAGGGCGTCTCCGAGGGCGACTTCGGGATTGACGAGGTTGGGGGCGAGGGCGACGGCGAGCTGCGCTTCGGTGAGAGCCTGGTCGGGGCGGTTCTGTTTGAGGAGCTGGTTGGCGAGCTCGGCGTCGTTGAGGCCGGCGGCGAGGGGGATGTCGAAGTGGCCGACGTAGACGTCGATGCCGTAGTCGATGAGGGCGCTGGGACGCAGGTGGCGGAACTGCTCATACGGGTTTAGAGGACCTTCGCCGAACTCGATACCTTCGAGGTCGCTGTCGCTGATGAGGACGATGCCGTCGATGGAAGTGGGGACGGTGGTGGGGTCGTGCATCCACCAGAGGGTGTTGGCGGTGGGCAGGCGATGGCAGGGGATGCCGTAAGCAGCGGGGTCCACGACGCCGTCGGGGAAATAGGCGAACCAACAGTCTGGCGGCGGGCGCTTGTAGCCAACCGGCGTTGCCACTTGGCTGATCGCGTTCTCTCTCGTCCAGCCTGGCGCGTAAATTCCGCGGGAGTTGAGGTAGGTCCGGATGTCGTTGAGTTGCTGGCCCCAGTCGACGTTGGCGTCGCTGAGGTAGTTGTGAACGGCGGGAGGTCCGCCCCAGAGGTCGTTACCGAAGGCCATGTAGGCCGGATACATATACACGGAGTCGACGGCTTGCCAGAGGACGAGGGCTGCGACGGGATAGAGCCAGACGCGGTGCGCACGGATGAGGGTCCACGCGGCGCCGGCTCCGAGGACGTAGAGGAACGGATAGATGGGGAGAAGATGACGGGCGCCGGTGTTCATGTTGGAGGTCATGGCGACCAGGAAGTAGAGGGCTGGCGGCAGAGTGAGGGTGAGTATTTCTCTGTTTGCGTTCAGGCGGCGGAGGACGATGAGGATGAGCGCAACGACGAGCAGGATCAAAAGAGGCAGCGTGGATTTGATGGCGAAGGCTTCGGGGAAATAGAGCCAGTTGCCGTGGGGATGGACGCGTCCGTTGAAGTAGCTGGTGTAGGAGTCGGCGGTGATTTTGGTGTCGGCGAGACCGTAGAGCCACGACTCGGGCATTACGTGGAAGCGGGCGAGGAGCGCGAGGGTGTGGGCGGAGCGGTGGTTGGCGAGGAGCGGGAGATAGTCGGTGAGGGCGGGATTGAGGGCTAGACCAGCGGGTCGGGCGGCGTAGCGGAATGCGTAGAAGGCCCAGGTAATCAGCGAGGCGAGGACACTGGTGAGGGGGAGGGCTCCGATGAGGTGGAGAGCGAGGCGGCTGCGGGGTTCGGATTTGGAGGCGGGTGCCATCGGAAGGATCAATTCGCAGAGAGCCAGTATCCCGAGCATCGGAAAGACGAGGACGCCGGTGAATTTGGTGACGAGGGCCAAGCCGGCGGCGAGTCCGATGAGGAGGAGGCGCGGCCACGACGGCGATTGGCGCCAGCGGTAGAAGGCGTAGATGGTGGCGAAGATTGTTAGCGCTGAACCTACGTCTGTCGTGACCAGAGCACCATGCGCGAGGAAGTTGGGATCGAAGACGAGCAGCCCCAGGGCGATGAAGGCGGCGGTGGTCGAGAACATTTCACGCGCGGCGGTGAAGACGATTAGGCCGAGGAGGAGCGAGAAAATCGCGGCGGCCATGCGGGCGCGGAACAGAACGCGGTTGAAGTCGTTGCCGAAGAGGAAGTCGCGGCCGCCGAAGAAAGCCTCATCCTTGAAGAAGCGGCCTTGCAGCGGGGGCATGTTGAGGGGCATGCCAAGCAGCGGGGCGGCGGCGACCATCTTCACGAATGGCGGGACTTCGGGATTGAGGCCGTAGTCAGCGGTCGTGAGAGAGAGGTAGCCGGAGTACAGATGATGGCCTTCGTCCCACGTGACCGAGTTGCGGCGCGAGGAGAGCGCTAGCTGGAGGGCGAATAGGGCGAGGAGGAGGATTACTCCAGCGGTGA
>Ga0302324_100025507_pt1 | contig 11342 bp, 11 predicted proteins | sample Palsa_T0_1_FD_201949 | JGI IMG/M metagenome (GOLD analysis project Ga0302324, IMG submission 201949) | Peat permafrost microbial communities from Stordalen Mire near Abisko, Sweden - Palsa_T0_1 | ecosystem: Environmental > Terrestrial > Soil > Palsa > Peat permafrost | place: Sweden: Abisko... | reverse complement strand
CGCCATCGAATGCTCCATCGTTGATGCCATCAAAATCTGGCACCACGATGCGAATCTATCGCGAATCTATTGTGGCGAACTTCTGACTCGGGACACTAGACGGAATTCTTGTTTGGCGCATCCTGGATGGGCGCCAAGATATTTCATCCATGATTAGCGACAACAATAGATGACGCGCAACGCCGCTATCACCCATTCTCCCTGAGCACCCACCCCGCCAGACTCAATGACCCACATATCAAAATCCGCGGCGGACCGTGATCCGGTCGCGTGCGCGACCAGGCGGCGATCTGCAGCATGGCGTCGTCGAGATCGTCGGCCGGGCTTGCTTCGAGACCTGCGGCGCGCGCGGCGTCGTAAAGTGAGCCGGCACCGAGACTCAATTCTTCGTGCGGAATCGTCACCGTCGTCACGTGGCGCACGAGGCCGCCGAAAGCGGAGAGAAAGCCTATGGCGTCTTTCGTCTCCAGCATGCCGCAGACGAGATAGAGCGGCTTTTCGGCACGCTCCTCGAAATCGGCCACCGCGCGCGCGATGGCCGCGGCGCCATGCGGATTGTGCCCGCCGTCGAGCCAGATTTCCGCGCCCTCCGGCGCCGAGAGAAACAACGGCCCGCGCGAAAGACGCTGCAGCCGCGCCGGCCATTCCACCGCGCGAAGCCCGCGCTCGATCGCGGCATCCCTGGCCAGACCCGCCTTGCGCAACGCCGCAATCGCGACCGCCGCATTCTCGATCTGGTGACGGCCGACGAGACGCGGCAGCGGCAGATCGAGCAGCCCCTCCTCGTCCTGATAGACCATGCGGCCGTGTTCCTGATGCGAGAAGAAATCCTGTCCGAAGATCGAGAGCGGAGCGCCCAGCGCATCGGCGCGGCGCGTGATCACATCGAGCGGAACGTCGTCCTGCGGACCCACGATGAGCGGCACACCGGGGCGGATGATGCCCGCTTTCTCCGCGGCGACGTCGACGATCGTGGTGCCCAGATATTCCTGATGATCGAGACCGACCGGCGTGATGACGCTGAGGCGCGGGCGCGCCACGACATTGGTCGCATCCGTCTTGCCGCCCATGCCCACCTCGAGGATGAGCGCATCGGCCGGATGGCGCGAAAAGGCAAGAAACGCTGCGGCAGTGGTAATTTCGAAGAACGTGATGGGGGCGCCGTCATTGACGCGTTCGCATTCCTCCAGCGTCGCGCACAATTCCCCTTCGTCGATGGGCTGGCCTGAAAGCCGAATGCGTTCGCGAAAATTCACCAGATGGGGCGAGGTGTAGGCGTGCACCTTCAGGCCTTGCGCTTCCAGCATGGCGCGCGCGAAGGCGCACACCGAACCCTTGCCGTTGGTGCCGGCCACGTGGAAGACGGGCGGCAGCTTGCGTTCGGGATGTCCGAGTGCCGCCAGCAAACGCTCGATACGGCCCAGCACCATGTCGATGCGCCGTGGATGCAGCGCCGCGAGGCGAAGCAGGATGACGTCGCTGCGTTCGGCAACGGCGCTCAAGCGCCGTGCCCGTTCGCACCGTTGAGACTGACGGATTTCGCGCGTTCGGCCGTGATCGTGGGCGGCTCGCTGCGCGTGCGGGGACGCACCCGCTTCAAGAGCAGATGCAGAAGATTGGAAAGCGTCGCGCGCAATTCATGGCGATGGACCACCATGTCGACCATGCCGTGGTCGAGAAGATACTCGGCGGTCTGGAAACCGTCGGGAAGGCGTTCGCGGATCGTCTGCTCGATGACGCGGCGGCCGGTGAAGCCGATGCGCGCGCCGGGTTCGGCGATCTGCACGTCGCCCAGCATCGCGTAGGAGGCGCTGACGCCGCCGAGCGTGGGATCGGTGAGCACGACGAGGTAGGGAAGCCTCGCTTCACGCAGCATGTCGACACCGATGGTCACGCGCGGCATCTGCATGAGCGAGAGAATGCCTTCCTGCATACGCGCGCCGCCCGACGAGACGAACAGTACGAAAGGACGCTTTTCCACCACGGCGGCCTGCATGGCCTGCACCAGCGCTTCGCCGACGCCCATGCCGAGCGAGCCGCCGAGAAATTCGAAGGGCTGCACCGCGACCATCACGGGCATACCGTCGATCGTGCCGCGCGCCGCGCAAAGCGCATCGGAGCGGCCCGATTTGGCGCGGGCGTCCCTGAGGCGGTCGGTGTAGCGGCGATCGTCGCGGAACTTCAGCGGATCGAGCGGCACTTCGGATTGCGGAAGTTCTTCGAAAGCACCCGCATCGAAGACCGAAGCGAACCGTTCGCGCGCGCCGATATGCATGTGGTAGCCGCATTGCGGACAGACATATTGCGCCGCCTCGAGATCGCGATGGAAAATCATGTCGCCACAGGCGGGACATTTCTTCCACAGGTTCTCGGGTGTCTCAGGGCCGCGGCCGCCGATCAGACTCTTGATTCGCGGGCGTACGAAATTCGCAATCCAATTCATGGCGTCACTCTACCACGGAGTCGCTCTTCGCCGCATGCACGGATTTGGCGAGGCGCTCGCAAAATTCGACCACATCCTTTGCCGAACCGCCTTCGGCAATGCGCGAAACGATGGCGGAACCGACCACCGCGCCGTCCGCAAAACCGGCGATTTCCGCGGCCTGTTCCGGCGTCCGGATGCCGAACCCCACAACGCAGGGAAGTCCGGTCTGGGACTTCAGCCGCTCCACCGCAGCGCGCACGTCCTCGCCCGCGAAGCTCTTCGTTCCGGTCACTCCGGCTATGGAGACATAGTAAAGAAATCCGCCGGCACCAGAGAGGACCGTCTTGAGACGCCGGTTATCGGTGGTGGGCGTGGCCAGGCGGATGACATCCAGACCCTGGGCCGCGGCCGGAAGGCGCAGGACTTCGTCCTCTTCGGGCGGAAGATCGACCGTGATCAGTCCGTCGATGCCCGCTTCCGCGGCGTCTTTGGCGAATCGTGCCGAGCCATAGTGATGGATGGGATTGTAGTAGCCCATCAGCACGATGGGCGTCGCGGTATCCGCGCGGCGGAAGCGGCGCACAAGTTCGAGCACTTTGGGCAGCGTCATGCCGGCCTTCAGCGCCCGCAGCGACGAGGCCTGCACGGCCGGACCGTCCGCCATGGGATCGGAAAACGGCACGCCCAATTCGATGAGATCGGCGCCCGCCGCCGGCAGCTTCTCCAGAATCGCAAAGCTCGTCTCGAGATTGGGATCGCCCGCGGTGATGAAGGGAATGAAGGCGGCGCGACGGGCCTTCTTCAACTGCGCGAAGCGTGCGGTGATGCGGCTCATAGCTTCTCACCCAGATGTGCGGCGGCGGTGAACACGTCCTTGTCGCCGCGGCCCGACAGCGTGACGACGATGATCCTGTCTTTCGCCATTCTGGGCGCCACCGCCATGACATGGGCGAGCGCGTGTGCGGGCTCCAGTGCCGGGATGATTCCTTCGAGCTTTCCGAGGGCGGTGAAGGCCGCCATCGCCTGCCTGTCGTTGGCGGCAAAATATTTCACGCGGCCCTGATCCTTGAGCCAGGAATGCTCGGGACCCACGCCCGGATAGTCGAGGCCGGCCGAAATCGAATGGGCTTCGATGATCTGGCCGTCATTGTCCTGCAGCAGATAGCTCCGCGCGCCGTGCAGCACCCCGGGCGCGCCTTTTGTCAGGGTTGCCGCGTGATGGTTGCTGTCGATGCCCTCACCCGACGCTTCCACGCCGTGAATCTCCACGTCGCGGTCGTCGAGGAAGGGGTGAAACATGCCGATCGCGTTCGAACCGCCGCCGACGCAGGCGACGACGAGATCCGGCAGGCGCTCTTCCGCTTCGAGTATCTGCGCGCGCGCCTCGTTGCCGATGATGGTCTGGAAGTCGCGCACCATGACGGGATAGGGATGCGGACCCACGACCGAGCCGATGATGTAGAACGTGTCGCTCACATTGGCGACCCAGTCGCGGAGCGCCTCATTCGTTGCGTCTTTCAGCGTGCGCGAGCCCGACGTGACGGCACGCACTTCCGCTCCCAGAAGCCTCATGCGGAACACGTTGGGCTTCTGCCGTTCGATATCGACCTCGCCCATATAGACGATGCAGGGAAGGCCAAAACGCGCGGCCACCGTCGCCGTCGCCACGCCGTGCTGGCCGGCGCCGGTTTCCGCGATGATGCGCGTCTTGCCCATGCGCCGGGCCAGCAGGATCTGGCCGAGGCAATTGTTGATCTTGTGCGCACCGGTGTGATTGAGGTCTTCGCGTTTCAGATAAATCTTCGCGCCGCCCAGATGTTGCGTCAGCCGTTCCGCGAAATAGAGCGGGCTTGGCCGCCCGACATAATGGGTCAGAAGGCCGCCCAATTCGGCATGAAACGCCGGATCGACTTTCGCGTCTTCGTAGGCGCGTTCGAGATCGAGCACGAGCGGCATCAGCGTTTCGGCGACGAAGCGTCCGCCATAGGCGCCGAAGTGGCCGGCGATATCGGGGCCGGTGCGGAAGGAATTGGGTTCGTTCACGCGCCCGCCTCTGTGGTGAAGTGCGCGTTGCGCGCGGCCTCGACGAAGGCGCGGATCATCTCCGGGCTTTTTTGGCCTGGCGCAGTCTCGACGCCCGACGAAACATCGACGCCGGGCGCGCCGCTGATCGCCAGCGCGCGCGCGACGTTGCCGGCGTTAAGGCCGCCCGCCAGAAGCCACGGCCGCGAAAATCTCCGTCCACGGAGCAATTGCCAGTCGAATGCCGCACCATGACCGCCGGGCCGCGTGGCGCTTTCGGGGGCTTTTGCATCGAGCAGCAGCATGTCGGCGGCGGATTCGAAGGCGGCGACATCCGCGAAATCGCCGGCCTCGGCGATCGCAAGCGCCTTGATGATGGGGATGCCGAAGCGGCCCTTGATGGCGCCGACGCGCGCGGGCGTCTCCTTTCCGTGCAGCTGGAGGTAATCGGGTTTGATGACGGTCGTGACGCCCGCGATGAATTCATCGTCCGCGTCCGCCACCAGCGCCACAATGCGTACCCGCCCCTTGAGCCGGGCCGAGAGCGCCGTCGCCAGATAAGGGTCGAGGTTGCGGGGCGATCCGGGGTGGCACACGAGCCCGACGAAATCGGCGCCGGCCTTCACCGCAGCGTCGGCTGCCTCGCCAGTGGTGACGCCGCAAATTTTGACTTGAATGGCCATCGCGGGCCGCTTATCGGCGGAGCCGCAGGCGAAATCAAGCAAGCCGTCCCGGATTATGGAAGTCTTTGATAATAATGCGGCTTTCGAGCTATCCGACGCAAGCTAGCTTCAATTCGTCGGCGATCGAGCGCGCCGCGGCGGCAGGATCGGCTGCGCCGGTGATGGGGCGGCCGATGACGATGACGTCGGAACCTGCCGCCAACGCGTCGGCGGGGGCCGTGACGCGGCGCTGATCGGCAAGATCGGCACCTGCGGGGCGTACGCCTGGCGTCGCAATGAGAAAGTCTTTTCCGCACGCTTTGCGAACCAGGGCTATTTCCTGCGGGCTGCAGACGACGCCGTCGAGGCCCGATGCTTTGGCGAAGCGCGCGAGCCGCTCCACCTGCGCCCGCGCGGGTCCGATCTGGCCGACCTTCTCAAGTTCCGCGTCGTCGATGCTGGTCAAAACCGTCACGCCGATGACGCGAACTTTCGCGTCTATGGACCGCGCCGCTTCAACGCAGGCGCGCATCATCGCTTCGCCGCCGGCCACGTGGACGTTGAAGATCGAGACGCCCAGCCGTGCCAGCGCTTTCGAGGCACCTGCAACCGTGTTGGGAATGTCGTGGAACTTCATGTCGGAGAAAACCGGCCGGCCCAGCGCGACGATCGCCTCGATGCCTCTGGGCCCCTGCGCGGTGATGAACTCAAGGCCTATCTTGAAGCCGCCGACGGAGGGCCCAACAGCCTTCGCGAGTCTCAGCGCCTCACCCAGATCGGGCGTATCGAGAGCGACGAAGACCGGGTTCGGGAGTCGCAGCGTGGCCATAGAGAAGCGTATTAAGTGCAAACTGGACTGTCCGCAAGATCAGCACGCCCTCCCCGATTTTTGTCACGGCCGGGCTCGACCCGGCCGCCCATCAAACAAGAGATTCTCTCCGCCCCCGCACGCGCGCGATGGGTGGCCGCCTCAATGGGCGGCCATGACAGGATGGATTGTTTTCACGCCCCCGGTTGGTCGTCCACGCCGCCGTTCAGGCGTTCGCGCAATTCCTTGCCGGTGCGGAAGAAGGGTGCGCGCTTTTCGTCGACCGTCACGGGTTCGCCGGTGCGGGGATTGCGACCGAGCCGGGAAGGACGGACTTTCACGGAGAATGCCCCGAAGCCGCGCAATTCGACGCGGTGGCCGGACGACAAGGCCTTGATGATCTCCTCGAGCACGGTCGAAACGATCCGCTCGACATCCCGGTGATAGAGATGCGGATAACGCTGCGCCAGACGCGCAACCAATTCGGACTTGATCATCCCCCGCCCCCAAGGGCCAGCGGAAGCTACCTATAAGCCTCGCGCTTGGTAACCATAGGAAACAGTCCTACCCGCGTCAACGGGAACCCCCTGAACGACTTGGCTTTTTTTGGGCGGGTGTGGCTTCCGAACCGCCGACGGCTCTCCTCCCCCGCAAAGCGGGGGAGGAGCCGAGAGTAGCAAAGCCGAGGTGTAATTCGACGAGGTCCCCCCTCCCCGGCCTTTGGCCGGACCTCCCCCACTTTGCGGCCCGCCTACGCCAAGGCTACGGCGGGTCTAGCGACAAGTCCGTCGAAGCTGCGAAGCAGCGTAGACGGAGGGAGGAAAGACATTGCGGCAGTTTTGCCTATTCCTCGCCGTCGTCTTCGCCGCCGGTGCGCTTCTTGAGTGCGGCGCCCAGGATGTCGCCGAGCGAGGCGCCCGAATCGGAGGAGCCGTATTGTGCCACGGCTTCCTTCTCTTCGGAGATTTCGCGCGCCTTGATGGAGAGCGCAATCTTGCGGCTCGCTTTGTCCATGCTGGTCACCAGCGCATCGACCTTGTCGCCGACGCCGAAACGTTCGGGACGCTGATCGGCACGGTCGCGGGCGAGATCGGCTCTGCGGATGAAGGCCTTCACGCCATCGGCGAGGCTGACCTCGATGCCGCCGTCGTTCACTTCTGTGACCGTGACGGTGACGACGTTGCCCTTCTTGAGGGGCCCGACCTTGTCCATCGGATCGCCGGCCATCTGCTTGACGCCGAGGCTGATGCGCTCCTTCTCGACGTCGATGTCGAGCACCTTCGCCTTGACCATGTCGCCTTTCTTGTAGTCGGCGACGGCCTGTTCTCCGGGCTTGTCCCAGGAGAGATCGGAGAGATGCACCATGCCGTCGATCTCGTTGTCGAGGCCGACGAAGAGTCCGAACTCGGTGATCGACTTGATCTCGCCTTCGATATCGCTGCCGGCGGGATGCGCCGCGGCAAAGGCCTGCCACGGATTGTCCATGCACTGCTTGAGGCCGAGGCTGATGCGGCGCTTGTTGGAATCGACTTCCAGCACCTGCACTTCGACTTCCTGGCCCGGCGTGACGATCTTCGACGGCGCCACGTTCTTCTTCACCCAGCTCATCTCGGAGACATGGACAAGGCCTTCGACGCCAGGCTCAAGCTCAACAAATGCGCCGTAATCGGTGACGTTCGTGACCTTGCCCGAGAAGCGCGCGCCTGGCGGATATTTGGCGGCGACGCCTTCCCAGGGATCGGTCTGCAGCTGCTTCATGCCGAGGCTGATGCGCTGCGTATCCTGGTTGATCTTGATGATCTGCACGGTGACGGTTTGGCCAACATTGAGCACTTCCGTGGGATGACTGACGCGCCGCCAGGCGATGTCCGTCACGTGAAGAAGGCCGTCGACGCCACCGAGGTCGACGAATGCGCCATAATCGGTGATGTTCTTGACCACGCCTTCGACGATCTGCTTTTCGGTCAAGCTGGCGACGAGCGAGGAACGCTCCTCGGCACGGCGCTCTTCGAGAACGGCACGGCGCGAGACGACGATGTTGCCGCGGCGGCGATCCATCTTGAGAATCTGGAAGAGCTGCGGCTGGTTCATCAGGGGGCCTACATCGCGCATCGGGCGCACATCGACCTGGCTGCCCGGCAGGAAGGCGACGGCGCCGTCGAGATCGACGGTGAAGCCGCCCTTGACGCGTCCGAAGATCACGCCCGTAACCCGCGTCTGGTCGTTGAAGGCCTTTTCAAGACGGATCCAGCTTTCTTCGCGGCGTGCCTTGTCGCGGCTGAGGATGGCTTCTCCCATCGCGTTCTCGACGCGCTCGATATAGACCTCGACTTCGTCGCCGACCTTCACGTTGACCGGCATGCCCGGCATCGCGAATTCCTTGAGCGCCACGCGGCCTTCTGTCTTGAGGCCCACGTCGATGACGGCGTGGTCGTTCTCGATGGCGACGATCTGGCCGCGCACGACCGAACCTTCGGCGGGGGCGCGTTCTTCGAAGCTGGCTTCCAGCATCGCCGCGAAATCGTCGCGGCTCGGGGTGGCGATGGATTCAAGGGCGGCAGCGCGTGCCATGCAGGCTCCTGTTCAGACGTTGAGGCCGGCCCGGGCGGATTGGCATCCGCGACAAGCCCGGCGTTCCCGCAAAGAGCGGGTTTGTGGAATGGGATGATCCGCAAGCCTTGCCCGATAAAGCCGCCGGGTCTCCTTCAACCCCTGGGGCGGACTTTGAGCGCCTCCTCGACCCTGGGGGAAACCAGGGCAAGGGCAGCCGCGAACGCCGCGTCTATATCCAAAAGGCTGGTGTCGAGCAAGTCCGCGTCGGCTGCGGGCTTGAGGGGGGCGACGGCGCGGGTCCGATCGCGCGCGTCACGCGCCTCGATATCGGCAAGGACGGCCGCCTCGTCGGCGGGGGTGCCGGAGGCTTGAAGTTCGAGAAAACGTCGGCGCGCGCGAACTTGCGGCTCCGCATCCACGAAGAGTTTTGCGACCGCCTGCGGGCAAACGACAGTGCCGATATCGCGACCATCGATGACCGCACCGGATGGATGGTTCGCGAATTGCCGCTGGAACGCGAGCAGCGTCGCCCGCACGGCGGGAATAGCGGCTACTACGGACGCCGCCCGCGCCACAGCGTCGGTGCGGATGGCGGGATCACCCGCGCGTGCCGGATCGACCGCCTTTGCGGCTGCGACGGCGCCCGCTTCGTCGGCAGGATTTTTTCCCGCTTCAATCGCGTTCAATGCCGTCAACCGATACAGCGCGCCGGAATCGAGATGGGCAAAGCCGAAATGTTTCGCCAACCGCCTCGCGAGCGTCCCCTTGCCGGACGCGGCCGTTCCGTCGACGGCGATGACAACGGCTCCGCTCATGAATTCGGCACCACGAAACGCGCGCCCAGATTGCGCATCAGGCGTTCGAAATCGGGAAAGCTCGTCGCAATCATACGCGTGTCGTCGACGGCAATCGACTGGCGCGCGGCCATTCCGGCGACAAGGAACGACATCGCGATGCGATGGTCCATTTGCGTAGCGATACGCGCGCCGCCCGTGACACCGTCGGCGCCACGGCCTTCGATGATAAGACCATCCGGCAATTCTTCGACTTCGACGCCGCAGGCCTTCAATCCTTCGGCAATGGCCGCGAGCCGGTCGCTTTCCTTCACGCGCAATTCTTCGAGGCCGCGCATGATGGTGCGGCCCTCCGCGAACGCCGCCAGCACTGCAAGGATCGGATATTCGTCGATCATGGACGGCGCGCGCCCGGCCGGTACCTCGACGCCCTTGAGCGCGGAGGCGCGCACGCGCAGATCGCCGACATTCTCGCCGCCGCTCTGGCGCAAATTCTCGACCGCAATGGCGGCGCCCATCTCGCTCAGCGTTTCGAGCAATCCCGTCCGCCGCGAATTCAAAAGCACGCCCGAAACCGTGACGTCCGAACCCGGCACGAGAAGGGCTGCGGCCAGCGGGAAGGCGGCCGAGGAGGGATCGCGCGGCACGGCGACATCGGCAGCATGCAATTCCGCTTCGCCCATAATGCTGACGGTTTCGCCCCCGTCGTCACGCGGCTCGACCGCGATTTCCGCGCCGAAGGCCTTGAGCATCCTTTCGGTGTGATCGCGCGTCAGCGCCTTTTGCCCGATGCGCGAACATCCCGGCGCGTTGAGCGCCGCCAGCAGCAATGCCGACTTGACCTGCGCCGACGCGACCGCGACTTCGTGTTCGATGGCGATGGGCGCGCGCGCGCCGATCAGGGTGAGAGGCAGGAATCCGCCGTCGCGTGCGATCGCTTCGGCGCCGAAAATCAACAGGGGTTCGATGACACGCCGCATCGGCCGTCTGCGCAAGGATTCGTCGCCGGTGAAAATTGCCGTGATCGCCGTGGTGGCCATGGCGCCCATGACGAGGCGGGAACCCGTGCCCGAGTTCCCGAAATCGAGCACGGTGTCGGGTTCGGAAAATCCGCCCACGCCCACGCCCCAGACGCGCCAGGCGCCCTCGCCGTCCCGCAGAACCTCGGCGCCGAACAGCCGCATCGCCGACGCCGTGTTGAGGACATCATCCGCCTCAAGAAGGCCCGCAATCCGGGATTCGCCGACGGCCAGAGCCCCCAGGATGAGGGCGCGGTGCGAAATGGATTTGTCGCCCGGCACCGCTGCATCGCCCGAGAGCGGCCCGGCGCGGCGCGCGGCCAGGGGGCGCGGGCTCAAGGATTGTTCCATCCGGGGCCTTTAGAACGCTTTGACAGGCCGCCGCAACCGTGGCAAACGACCCGACCTTCGAAACCGGACTTCACGCGGGAACACAGACTTTGGTCAAGGCGGATCTCGGAACCAAGCGCATTTGCCCCAGTTGCGCCGCACGGTTCTACGACCTTCAAAAGCGGCCGATCGAATGCCCGAAATGCGCATTCACCTTCGAGCCGGAGGCACTCTACAAACAACGCCGTCCGCGTCAGCCAGAACCGCAGCCTGTCGTCGCCGTGGCGCGCGAGCGCGAGGAAGACGAGGAGACGGACGACGAAGAGGAGGAGGCCGAGGAGGCCGAACTCGAGGAAGCCGAAGTCATCGAGGAGCCGCCGCTCGTCGTGGGCGACGACGAAGACGAGACTGTCGAAGAAGAACCGGCCGAGGAAGACGCGGGCATGTCCGTCGTCGAGCCCGACGCGGAGGTTGCCGATATTGAGGAAATCGAAGACGTGGTCGATGACGAAGACGACGACGACGGCTTGCTCGAAGAGGTCGAGGAAGACGAAGACGATGTCAGCGGCATCATCGACGCAGATATCGGAAAGGACGAGCCGTAAGATTTTTCGCTCGGGGGCGGAACGATATCCCACGAAGCGGGCGTGGCCTGCTTCGACATTCCAGGAAATGGGGCTGTAGCTCAGTTGGGAGAGCGCTTGAATGGCATTCAAGAGGTCAGCGGTT
>Ga0302324_100025505_pt1 | contig 11342 bp, 16 predicted proteins | sample Palsa_T0_1_FD_201949 | JGI IMG/M metagenome (GOLD analysis project Ga0302324, IMG submission 201949) | Peat permafrost microbial communities from Stordalen Mire near Abisko, Sweden - Palsa_T0_1 | ecosystem: Environmental > Terrestrial > Soil > Palsa > Peat permafrost | place: Sweden: Abisko... | reverse complement strand
CATCTGTTCCGTCGGTTTCTCCGCGGCTACATGGACGAGGAGGCGACACCGACGCTGCATCAGGAGCTCGTGTTTGACCTGAACGCGTACAAGAGCAACGTGATCGAGCGCTTCTCCAATCCCGAGATCCGCGACACCCTGGCAAGGGTCTGCGCCGACAGCTCCGATCGGATCCCCAAGTTCCTGGTACCGGTCGTGCGCATCCAACTCGCACGCGGAGGTGAGATTGCGCGTTCGGCCGCGATAATCGCGAGCTGGGCTCGCTACGCAGAAGGCGTCGACGAGCACGGGGCGGCGATCAACGTCGTCGATCGCCGACGCGACGCCCTCATGATTCTCGCCCGCCGCCAGCACGAGGACCCGCTGGCGTTCGTCGCAAACCGCGAACTGTTCGGCGACCTGGTCGACAACGAGCGCTTCGTGACGGCCTACCTCTCCGCTTTGCGTTCTCTACACGACCGTGGCGCTCGCGCGACCCTCGAGGCGATCGTGGAAACTCACGGATGAGCCCTGGGAAAGGGTGCGGGAGGAGCTATGCGCCTTCTAATCCTTGCTCCGGCCACGGCAGTGGGGTCCACCCGAGCGAGCCGAGCGCGTCCGCGACGGCATCGGACACGGTGCCCTCGTTGCCGGAGCAGTAGTAGGCCAGATAATCCTCGCCGATGCCACGCAAGTCAGCGACAGTGCCTCCAGCGGCCCGCCAGCTGAGGGACACCGGCTCTACAACCGAGGCATGGGTCCAGCGCATGTTGCAAAGTGCCGCGTAGAGCTCGAACGCGAATGTCTCGTCGTTCTGTACCCGCTCAGCGAGCGTCCACAGATCCGATTCGAAGCTCACGCCGCAACCGTACCGCGCGGCACCGCCGCAACTCGTCGGCCAGCCACACTGTGTCGGAAGCCGCCTCGCGGCGCCTTGTCGTTTCGCGCGACCGCAGGTGTCTGGCCGCGCCGCGACGTGGTTCACGGTGCCCGGAACACGCCGCGGGTACCGATCCGCCGCAGATCACATGTGCCTCGCCGGCGATCATCTGCTCGCCGTACAGAAATGTCGCGCGCCCGTCTGCGGCCCAGCTCATCTCCCAGACACCGGCGTGGCCCTGGATTCGCTTCACGCGTAGCCGCGGATCGAAGTGCTGGTCGTTCAGACCGCTGACGAACAGTCGAAGCGCCGCGAGAAACGCGGCCTTCTGTTCGGCGCGCATGCTCTGCCAGTCGCGAAGGAAGCGCGGCAGCTCGTCGTGTGTAGGCAATGCCTACTCGGATACTTGCGGCGCAACGCTCTCAAGGTGAGCGACGAACTCGTCGGTGCTCCCGAACGTCTTCGCCCCGCCGGCGGCCAGGTCCGCGTCGGCCTCACGCTCACCTTCCTGCCACTGCGGCGTCCAGAACCAAGCCTGGTCGGGATCGATCGGCCCGCTCACGATCCCGCGCAACAGCACGCCCGCGCCGTCCACCGCACCATCCGGCAGTTCGTCAACGAGCTTATGGAGCTCCGCCTTGGTCGCCTGCGCATTGTCTCACGCGTCTCCCCATACTTCTCGAGTGACCACGCGATCTTCCTCAACGAGGAGCTCCAGGCTGGCGGTTAGGCTCACTGCCGCTTCCAGTGCGAGAGCAGCCGCGCAACAGCGCCCACGCCCAAGCCGACGCCCGGATTCGAACCGGGGACCCCTTCATTACGAGATCTACATTTGAACGGCCGCTCAGCTCTGTCACGTGATCTCAAGCGCCGTCAGGTGCTTCCAGCTAGGCTCATATTTGCGGAGTTCGGGACATATTTCGGGACACGGTTTTGTCCGACGTGACGAGCAACCACTGCCCAGAGACAGTCCCGCAGGCGAGCAGTCATCGGAGGCGTTCGAGCGTAGCTTGGATGTCGCTCGTGAGTAGGTAGAGATCGAGGGAGCCCGCGGGCTCTAGTGGGTGGAAGCCAAGTCGCTCCCACCAGCGACGCGCTTCGGCGTGCAGGGCGCTGACGATGACGGCGCGGCACGCGGCCTTCTGATTGAGCTCGACGGCCGTCGCCAGGATGTGGGCTGCGAGCGCCGTGCCGATACCTTGGCCGGTGTGGCGGCGGTCGACTGCGAGGCGACCGATGAGCAGCGCAGGCACCGGATCGGGCGCCTGGTGGGCAACGATGGCGGGGGCAGTCGACCGATCGATTGCGGTCATCGCGACGGTCGCGTACGCCACGATCGTGTCCCCGCTATCGGCCACCACCCACGTCGCGGCTGTGTCACGACGTCGGTTTTGTCCGGCGTAGTGGCGCAACCAATTGTCAAGCGTCCCCTCTCCGGAGTCAAACGCTGTGCGGTCGTGCAGAGAGACGTCGAGCAGCGCGGGACGGCGAAGCTCAGTCAAGCCAACTGAACTTCCGCGGCCTGTGTAGTGCTTCGGTGAGTCGCTCGTTCACTTTCGCCGGACTCTCCAGCGCCTGCGTAAATGCTGCGGACGCCTCTGGTGTCAACCGGATGCTTTGGCGTTCGGCAAGCAGCTCCTCAGCCCGAAGCGCGGCCGACTGCAGCACGAAGGCAGAGACGTTCAGGTGCGCTGCTTCCGCCGCCCGTTCCAGCAGCACCTTCTCGCGAGGCTCGATCCGAATCTGCAGCCGCTGGCCCTTGACCGTTGACATGTACACACAATGGCAGTACATGTTCGCCTTTGTCAAGCCCTGCTTCGCGCCCGCGTCAGGGGCGTATGACAGGCTGTAAGCGTGAAGGTGGCCGCTCTGTTGGCATGCTGGATCGTGGCAGTCGCTGGCGTGGGGACCGGCGGCGCACGGGTCCTCGCGCCGGGTCGATCAACCTCGCCGCACGCTGATTTCTCGCCGCGCTCGCGGGCGAGCTGTCTGCCGCGCGACAGCCCTTCGGTAGCTCCTGCGGGTAGCGACCTTGCCAACGGCGCGAACCTCACCGTGGATAAGGGCCAGATTGTTTACGTCACGCTGGAAGAGCCGGCAGAGATCGAACCCGCCCCAAGCTCGTTTCCGTGGCCAACACCAAGGTCTTCAAACACCAGGGTCCTCGTAGGCGTGCCGATCTGCAAGTACCCCGAGCTCATCACCTCAGAGGCTCTCACCGTCACCGCATTCCGCCATTGGCAAGGGTACGGCCACTGTCACCGCGCCGCTGTCGCGCGCGTGGCAGAGATGGCAGGCCAACCCCCACCAGCTCCCACCCTCCTCACCCCAAGGGCCCTTCCAGTCCTTCCGCGCGAACGTAACCATCGCCCGCACCTAGCGACAGACTGCCGCTCCCAACACTCTGCCTTGCGCGAACTGCGAGCGCGTGGGTTTCTCTCCGTTTCGCCGGATATCCGCGTGTATACTCACGGTGTATGAGGGTCGTTAAGGTGCGTCGCGTCGGTAATAGCAACGTGGTGTCGATTCCGCGGGAGCTCGAGGCGCGCGGCTACTCGCCGGGAACTTCGGTGCTGCTCGAGGAGCTTGAGAGCGGCGAGCTGCGAATCATTCCGACCGACGTGGTTCGAGAACGGATCCGTGGCATCGGTCGGCGCGTCGTCGAGGACCATCCGGAGGCGCTTCGGATTCTCGCCGACCACGATCCCGACAGCGAGCCAGCCAAGTCCTGAGACGCTGTGCCCGAGGAGACCGGCGAGTCCGAAACCGTCTACCTCGATCTCGATGACGCGCTCGAGCTGTACGCCCTCATCATCGGCGGCACCACAGCACAAGCCGGCGACCAGCTGCGTGACCGTGGCGGCCTTGAAAGCGCGCTCGGCCGACCCCGCAACTACGCGCTCTACCAAGACGCGGACCTCGCGCTTCAGGCCGCAGCCCTCGCACACGGGATTGCTGAGAGCCAAACGTTCCTCGACGCCAACAAGCGTCTCGCGCTTGTCGCGATGCTCACCTTCCTCGAAGTCAACGGCTCACGCGTCGAGGCCACCGATCCCGAGCTCGCCGGCTGGATCCTCGACCTCGCCGCCGGCACAACCCCCGAGCAACTCGCCGACGGTATCCGCCAACGACTCACGCCCGCATGACCGCATCCGCAACACTACGCTCGCGGTATGCACGTCATCGCCGCCGCGCAACAGCGGCCGTACGCCCACGCATCCAAGCCGACGCCCGGATTCGAACCGGGGACCCCTTCATTACGAGTGAAGTGCTCTACCAGCTGAGCTACGTCGGCGGGTCGGGCTGATGCTAGCGGGCGGTGGGCGGGCTCAGCGACGAGCGGTGGGCGGCGTGCGCGCGGCGCGGTACCAGGGGAGCGCCGCGCGCTCGGCGAGTCCAACGGCCGCAAAAAGGGCGATGCCGATGGCAGCGAGCAGGACGATCGTGGCGAACTCGGCGGCGGTCGCGGTCTCGTTGTTGTAGATCAGGATCAGGGAGCCGAGACCGGTGCTGTAGGAGCCGACCCACTCGGCGAAGACGGCTCCGATGACCGCCAGGACCGCCGCGACGCGCATGCCCGAGAAGAGGTAGGGCAGCGCCGACGGGGCCCGCGCCAGGCGCAGTTGCTGGGTGCGCCCGGCGCCGAGCGTGGCCAGCAGGTCGAGCAGCTCTGGCTCGGTCGAGCGCAGGCCGTCGATCGTGTTGACCGCGATCGGGAAGAAGCTGACGAGGGCGATGACGATCACCTTCGAGCCGATGCCGAAGCCGGCCCAGACGACGACCAGCGCGGCGATCGCCGGTACGGGGACGAGCTGGGAGATCACGAGCCAGGGATAGGCAGCCCGCTCGACGAGCGACGAGCTGGCGACCGCGACTGCGAGCGCGACGCCAACCGCGACCGCAACGCCGTAGCCGATCAGGATCTCCGAAAGCGTGGTCCAGGCGCTCGGGGCCAGCGTCCCGCGGTCAGTGACGAGCGCGCGCGCCACCTCGAGCGGCGATGGCAGAACCGATTGGCTGACGGCGGAAAGCGCCACGTAGAGCTGCCATGCCCCGAGCACGAGGAGCGCGAAGACGAGCGGCGGAGCGAACCGTCTGAGCAGGCGGCGGGCGTCGAGCGATTCGATCGTGCGGGGTTCGAGGTGGCCGCCCAGAATCAGCGCCGCGGTCGGGCTCGGCCGGCTCACGCGAGCCCCGACCGTGCTTCGCGCAGCGGCGCACGCACCCGCTGCTCGAGGGCGATGAACTCGGGCGTGGTGGTCAGCTCCTGCGCTCGGGGTCGCCGCAACGGCACTTCGACGGTGGCCCGGATGCGCCCCGGGCGCCCGGACATCACGTAGACGCGGTCGGAGAGGAAGACCGCCTCCTCGACGTCGTGCGTGACCAGCAGGATCGTCTTGCGGTCGGACTCCCAGACCTCGAGCAGCCACTCGCGCATCTCCTCGCGCGTCAGCGCGTCGAGCGCGCCGAGCGGCTCGTCGAGCAGCAGGACATCGCGCCCGGCAAGGAAGGTGCGAAGCAGCGCAGCCCGCTGTCGCATCCCGCCGGACAGGGCGCGCGGCCAGTGGTCCTCGAACCCGTCGAGCCCGAAGCGAGGCAGCTCGGCTCGCGCCTGGACGCGCGCGGCGGCGCGCGAGACCCCGGCGAGCTCGAGGCCGAGGGTGACGTTGTCGAGCGTCGTCCGCCAGGCCATCAGGAGATCGTCCTGCGGCATGTAGCCGACGCGGCCGAGCAGGGCGTCCGGTTCGCGGCCGTCGAGGAGTACGACGCCGGCGCTCGGAGAAATCAGTCCGGCGAGGATTTTCAGGAGCGTCGACTTGCCAGCGCCGCTCGGGCCAACGAGCGACACGAACTCGCCGGCGCCGAGCTCGAGCGAAACGTCGGACAGAGCGTGCAGCGGTTCGTTGCCGCCGGCGGCGGCGTAGGTCTTCGTCAGGCCGCGCGCCTCGAGCGCCGTCACGGCAGGAACGCGTTGGTGCCGAAACGCTGCGGGCTGACGGCGTGGGCGATCAGATGGTTGCGCAGCAGCCAGTTCGACAGCGCGGCGATCTTCGACGCCACGAGCGTGCCGTCGCTGACGCCGCCGGCGTCGTAGATCGGCAGGTAGGCGTCAAGCGAGGCGCTTGCGAGCTTGCGCTGGATCGCCGGGTTGAGCTTCAGCAGATCGGTCAAGCTGCGGCCGGGATCGCGCAGCGTGTCCTCGTAGCCGTGCACCGTCGCGGCGACGAACGCCCGCACGAGCCGCGGGTCGTTGTCAATCAGGCGCCTCGTCGTGAAGGCGACGAGGCCGGGGTAGTCGGGGCCGCCCCACTGGTTGAGCTTGAAGTCGGTGACCGGGTATCCGCTGACCTGCAGCGTCACGCCGTCGTCGGGCCAGTAGCCGGTGAAGGCGGCGATCTTGCCGGCCTCGAGATCGGCGACGCCGTTGAAGCCGATCGTGACAATGTGGATCTTCTTCGGGTTGCCGCCGGCGTCGCGCACGACCGTGTCGAGCGCGGCGAGGTCCGACGGGACGCCGGTGATGCCGACCGTCTTGCCCTCGAGACCGGCCGGCGAGTTCAGGTGCTCACTGGCGAGCGCGATCGGCGCGCCGAGCGGCGCCTGCACGATCGCCATGATCGCCTCGGCGTCGTGTCCCAGCGCGATCTGCTGCGCGACGTCGATCCCGTCGGCCAGCGCAAAGTCGATCTTGCCGGCGTTGATCAGCGCGAGCGGGTCCGACGTCGAGCCCGGCGCGATCACGCTGAGGTCGATGCCCGCACGCTTGTAGTAGCCGGCGGCGAGCGCACGGTAGATACCCGCATGAACCGCGTTCGGCACGAAGTCGAGCATCAGCGTCGCATGCACGGGATGGCGCGCCGAAGGCACGGCGGTCGAAGCGCTCGACCCGCAGCCGCCAAGCAAAGCGGCAGCGAGCAGAGCAACTACGAAACCAGACAGGCGACGCACCGCCAAGCATGATCACCTACGCCGGGCGCCAGTGCGCGCCACCTGGGCCCGGCGAGGCCGGTTAGCGAAGCTAAGCCGGCGAGCCCTCCTGATGGACGATCTCGAATGCCGTCTCGGTCGGTGACGCCGTGAAGCCGCCCTCGATGCCCGCCTGCATCCGCGGCATCAGCGTGCCGTCGCGGAAGCGCTCCCAGCTCTCCTTCGAATCATTGATCGCGACGATCGCCCAGCCGTCCGCCGTCGGTCCGGCGATATGGAAGATCTGCCCTTCGGGCAGGCCGTCGGGCGGGTGGACGGCGGCGACCGACGCGTGGTACTCGTCATGGGTGCCGCCGGTGAAATGGTGAACTACGGCGTAGGCCATCTCTCTACCTCCGGTTGGGTTACGCGGGCATTCGGGGTCTGCGGCCGCGTGGCAGGCGAACCGCCGCACGGCACTCCCACCCTAGTTGCAGGGCCAACCCAGATGTAAAAAGCCGGTGGCGCGGAGACCCGCGCCGACGGACGATCTAGGTGGCGGTGAGCCCGATCGGGCAGCTGACGCCCGTGCCGCCGTGACCGCAGTAGCCAGCCGGGTTCTTTGCGAGGTACTGCTGGTGGTATTCCTCGGCGTAGTAGAAGGGGCCGGCCGGCGCGATCTCGGTCGTGATCTCGCCGAAGCCGCGCGCAGCGAGCTCGGCTGCGTAGGCGTCTCGCGTTGCGCGAATCTCCGCCTCCTGGCCGGGTGAGTCGAAGTAGACGGCGGAGCGGTACTGGGTGCCGACGTCGGCGCCCTGGCGCATGCTCTGCGTCGGGTCGTGGCCCTCCCAGAAGATGCGCAGGATCTGCTCGTAGGAGATCGCGGCGGGATCGAAGACGACGAGCACGGCCTCGGTGTGACCGGTCGAGCCCGAGCAGACCTCCTCGTAGGTCGGGTTCGGCGTGTAGCCGCCGCTGTAGCCGACCGCTGTCGTGTAGACGCCGGATGCCTGCCAGAAGTCACGCTCGGCGCCCCAGAAGCAGCCCATGCCGACGATCGCGCGAACGAAGCCGTCGGGGAACGGCGGCTGGATCGGCGTGCCGAGGACGAAGTGGCGCTCGGCGGTCGGGATCGGCTGCGCGCGGCCCGGAAGCGCGGCGTCTGGCGCGATCATCCGCGTCTTGTCCTTGAAGAGATCGGCGAGAAAGCTCATGGGAGAAAGGATAACGGGGGGTTGCGCGCGGCCACTTTTGGCTGCTCGTAACGTGTTACTCAGCCGCCGCTGAGGCGCAGGCGCTCGAAAATTCGGCGCTCCTGGGCGGCGGTCAGACGCTCGGAGGCGACCGCCTCCTTGAGCAGCGGCTCCGCGAGCGCCGGCGCGGCGCGACCCACGGCAGCGAGAATCTGCCGGTGCAGGTCCGCCACCGCGGAGCGCTCCGTGACGCTGCCGGCGCCCGCTCCGGCAAACTCCGCGAGTAGGTCGCTGCGCTCGCTGTCGGTGATCGTGCCCGCCGCGAGGGCGCGGTCGAGGATCGGGCGCGCGATGCCCGGGGCCTCGGCGGCGAGCAGAACGCGGACGCGCTCGAAGACGGCGGTGGCGGCGGGCGAGGACGGCGGGAGCGGCCGGTGCTCCTCTGACCTCGTGGAGCGGGCGAGCGGCCTCGGGCTGGTTGCCGGGCGCTCCGCGAATGAGCCGAAGACCGCTACGCGGTTTGGCGCGGGCCGGCTGGAGGTGAGGCTGGACATTAGGGGACTCCTTTCGGTTGTCGTGAAGGAGTCTGCGCCGACGCGCTTAGAAAAGCCTGAGCGCCGGTGAAGTGTTCGCTAAGGGCCTGTCGTGTCAGCGCAGCGCGGCGATCCGATAGGCCAGCGCCTCGAGCGCGAGCTCCTCGGTCACGTTGAGCTGGAGGCCCTCGCGTGTGACCTGCACCAGCGCGATCGCACGTTGCAGGCGCGCGGGCCGATACTCGCGCGCCAACCGCTCGAGCGCCTCGGTGGAGTCGAGCGCGTGGACGAGCTCGGGCGCACCGTGGGCGATCACGGCCGCGTCGCGGTAGCGCAGGGCGCAGAGCGCCAGGGCGAGGTCGAGGCTGGCCTGCGAGGCGCGGCGGGCGGCGCGCCTGACGTGTTCGGCGTGCTCGCGCTCGAGGCGCGCACGGTCGCTGCGGGCGGTGAGCTCGAGCTCGGCCGTGTGGTGCTCGTCGAGCTCCGCCGTCGCCCGATCGCCGGCGCTCTTGGCAAGATCGATGAGCGCCGCCCACGGCCGCTCGGCCAGGAGCCCGCGCAGTGCGCAGTCTGCGAAAGTTGCCGCGCCGGCGCGCAACGCCGGCCCGTCGCCGAGCGCGAGCGCGAGCGCACGCTCGCCATCTCCGAGCGCAAGCCGGGCGCACGCCCGCGCGGTCAGCCCGTCCACCCCGCCTGCCTCGAGCCGCTGCGTGAGCGCCTCCTCGGTCGGCGCCTCGAAGCGCACGTGCTGGCAGCGCGAGGCGACGGTCGGGAGCACATCGTCCGGGCGGTCGGTGAGCAGGATCAGGTGCACGAAGTCAGCCGGTTCCTCGAGCGTCTTGAGCATCCGGTTGGCGGTCGCGTCCCCCATCGTCTCGGCCTGCTCGAGGACGAACACGCGCCGAAGCGTTTCGAACGGCGTCCGCGTCGCGGCTGCGACGACCGGCTCGTCGATGTCCGACACGAGCATCTCGGCGGCGCCACTGGGCTTCACCCAGGTGAGGTCGGGATGGGTGCCGCGCGCGACCCGCTCAGCCACCTGCGAGCCCGCCGGCGCGCCGTCGGCCAGCAACGCGGCGGCGAACGCGCGAGCGACGTCGCGCTTGCCGGAACCCGCGGGGCCGGCGAAGAGATAGGCGTGCGATGCCTCGCCCGGCGGCAGCGCAGCGAGCAGCAGCGCCTTGGCGTGGGGGTGTCGCTCGATCCCGGGGAGCAGCGCAACGGTCACCCAGGCAGCCTAGCGGCGGCAGGTGCCGCCGCCGCGTAGCCTGCAACTGGTGGCGCGCGGGCGGCTGATCACGATCGAGGGCATCGACGGCGCCGGCAAGAGCACCCTCGCCGCCGCACTCGAGCCCGCCCTCGCCGCTCGCGGCATCGACGTCGTGGCGCTGCGCGAGCCCGGCGGGGTGAGAGTCGCCGAGCGGATCCGCGCGCTCGTCACCGACCCGGGGCTCGAGATCGACGCGCGCGCCGAGGCGCTCCTGTACGCGGCCGCGCGCGCCCAGCTGGTCGCCGAGCTGGTCGAACCGACGCTCGCCGGGGGGCGATCGGTGCTGCTCGATCGCTTCGTCGACTCCTCGCTCGCCTACCAGGGCGCCGGACGCGAGCTCGGGATCGATGCGGTCGCTGCGATCAACAGCTTCGCGACGGGCGGCCTGACGGCGGACCGGACGCTGCTATTGGTGCTCCCGATCGCCGTCGGTCGCGCGCGTCGCGGCGACCGTGAACCCGACCGCCTCGAGCTCGAGGGACAACCTTTCTTCGCACGAATCGATGCCGCCTATCGCAGCCTTGCCCGCAGCGCCCCCGAGCGTGTGCGGGTCCTCGACGCGTCGCTGTCCGCGGCAGCGCTGGCCGACGCGGCGCTGGCGGAGATCGTCGATCTCTGGGTGGCGGATCGGTAGACCGCGGCGCGCGTGTTCGTTCGTTCGCTGAGCGGTTTGCGGCACAGGCGGCTATGTTGGCGGGGCGATGGTGGTGGTGATCGTGCTTCTCGTTCTGGCCGTGCTCGCCGCCGCGGGGATGCTCATCGTGCGCGGCCTCGGCCTCGATCCGCAGTGGGTCGCGGCGGTCCGCCACGCGCTTGGTGAGGCACGCTACCGCGCCGGCGGGGTGCTGGCGGAGTTCGGCGACTGGCTGCGTTTGGGGCGCTGAGCAGGCCCTTCCGTGCAAGGCATTTTGCAGCGCTCGGAGCCCTGGCCGAGACTGCACGGGGAGTAAAATTGGTCGTGCCCTCGTGGCTGTCGATCCGTCCGATGGAAGGCGGAACATCTTCGACCCCACAGCACACTTTGAGGGCGCCGAGAACCGGGCGCCAGGAGGCGCGAGACGATGGCAGCGAGCACGAAAGATGACGCGGTAGAGGTACGTGGCCTGGCGGTCGCCCGGCTGTTCACGACGCCCGAGGTCGAGCCCTTCGACACCGTCGAGTGGGAGATCCGCGATGCGCGGATCGGGCACGGCGACAAGGTCGCCTTCGAGCAACGCGACGTCGAGTTCCCGGCGACCTGGAGCCAGAACGCGACGAACATCGTCGCCCAGAAGTACTTCCGCGGCCAGCTCGACTCGCTGGAGCGCGAGCGCTCGGTACGCCAGATGATCGGCCGCGTCGCGGGGACGATCGCCGGCTGGGGCCGCGCGCGCGGCTACTTCGCGAGTGACGCCGACGGCGACGCGTTCGAGGACGAGCTGACCTACGTGCTGCTGCACCAGCTGGCCGCCTTCAACTCGCCGGTCTGGTTCAACGTCGGCTTCGAGGAGAGCCCTCAATGTTCGGCGTGCTTCATCCTCTCGGTCGAGGACACGATGGAGTCGATTCTCGCCTGGAACACCAAGGAGGGAATGATCTTC
>Ga0302324_100025504_pt1 | contig 11342 bp, 11 predicted proteins | sample Palsa_T0_1_FD_201949 | JGI IMG/M metagenome (GOLD analysis project Ga0302324, IMG submission 201949) | Peat permafrost microbial communities from Stordalen Mire near Abisko, Sweden - Palsa_T0_1 | ecosystem: Environmental > Terrestrial > Soil > Palsa > Peat permafrost | place: Sweden: Abisko... | reverse complement strand
CAACGAAAGCTGCGCAAAACAGTCCCCACCGTACGGACAGAAGTGTCCAGAAGACGCCGGTGTAGCCGAGCTGGCGCATCCAAAGCCATTTCTGTATCCAGTTGGGGATCAACGACAGAATAACGATGACCGAGATCGCTCCAACAGCGACCAGCCCCATTGAGCGCCATCCCCGGAAGACGTGGTGACTTCCGTTGGCGCTGGAATTTACACTGGCAAGCGGCCTTGACGGCTCGAGGTGCGTTGATTTCTCGATCATTGTTTTGCCGCTCTCGCGGATTGGTCAGACTCTAATCAAAGACCTCTTTCCGTTTCTCGGCAGCCAAGGCCAGTATGGAGCGAGAAGCGTCAAAGCGCCGTCAAAACGCCGATCGATGTGTCAAAGCGTACCGTCCATGTCTTTCGATCTCCGTGTTTTTGACGGCGTTTTGATACTCCTTAGGATAGATTCAGAGGATGGCGCTGGCATTCTCGACAGCACTCTTTGCGCCGCTCCTCACGATCGGGATTCCGCGGAGCAGGGTGAAAGCGCGGAACTTTGAACGTAACTGGAGGTTTTTCCGGAAGGGCACTTCTGCCACTGTTCTGCTAGTTGCCAGGCGTGAGCACCAGGCGTATGGAATGCAAACAAAGGGCCAGCCTCAATGAAATTCAATGGAAGCGATTCGCTCAGCCAGCGCTGGGCGTTGATTCTGGCCGGTGGAGACGGAAAGCGACTGCTCCCGCTCACGCGAAGAATCGCCGGTGACGATCGCCCCAAACAGTTTTCAGACGATGAGACTTTCATCGGCTATATCGATGCGGCTTATGCCTCAGCCGCATCCCGGCCCGAGGTGGTCAACCTGCTGGGTATTCCACCCGAAACCCCCGAGTCGGAGTATGGTTGGATCGAACATGGCATCCCTTTGGGAGCCCCTGTACCGGACTGCGTTTGCCGCGTAAGGCGCTTCTGGGAGAAGCCGTATCAGGCGATTGCCGCGGCCTTGATTAAGCGTGGTTGTATGTGGAACAGCTTCGTCATGGTCGGTCATGTTCACACTTTCCTAAATCTCATACGGCATGCACTTCCACATCTGGTCGAAGCGTTCGAATCCATTCGGCCATCGTTGTTTAGAGTGTCGGAGAGAACAGCCCTGTGCGAGCTTGACTCCGGTATTCGCGCGACCAGCTTTTCTCAGGACGTCCTATCGGCGCAGCCAAACAACCTCGCCGTGCTTCGCGCCACGGGTCTCGGCTGGAGCGATCTGGGGGAACCCAGCCGGGTCCGTTCCGTACTCGAGCGCAAGGGGGTCCGGACGGAATGGGTGAATGCGCCGAAAGGCGTTCGACAGATGAAAGAGTGAGCCCAAATCGACTCGACCGAGTGCTCTCACTCGCGTGTGGTACAAGATGCTTAAGCTCATCGCAGTTCAGTTTCTTGAAGGAGGTAAGAAGCAGTGTGTGACTATTCACTAATGGCGATTCCAAATCGCTTGGCGGTATCCGGAGAAGATCTCATCGTTCACAGATTTGAGGCGGGCGCAGTTGGGCTGGCGTCAGCTTTCGATCTTCGGCGAAGACAAGAGTGTCGCAAGGCGCCAAACCACGGGTTCTGGTCGAGACTCAAGGAGTTTCTTGATCCTCCGCATCTTGAAACGATCCCGGCAGTATGTATTCCACCCGGTGCTCGCTTGCTGGTACAGGACATTCCAGCAAAGCTGCAGCATGAGTGGGGTATTCGGGAGGAAGTGGAGGAGGCGGTGTTTACTCAGACTACCGCCGCCATAAACACCTTTCGGGATGCAGTCCGATTTCAAAACGGCGTTGAAGTTCTATTGCAGAGATTGCACGAGGGCCAGAGGGTGCGCGTTTTGGATCTTTCTTCGGCGGAGGAACAGGGAACAGCATCACATGGACGCCAACGCGTGAGCGTGCGAGCGGCATAGAGGCGTGCGGCTTCTAACTTGGCGCGCCTGGCGTTTCATTTCCAGTAACACCCTCAAGCTGGAGACTCCGACTGGGCCCGTCTGGCATCGCTACAACTATGATGGTCATGGCGACCATGAGGATGGCGCCGGGATGTGGATTCACATCGCCGATCTAACGGCCAAAGCGCTTCCCGAAGGAAAGCAGGTCACATTCACTTTCTACTTGCCAGGCACTAATCGCGTGGGACGGCGCGAACTTCATCGTTTGCGTCGGCTCTTTGCCGCGGGATCGGACTGCGGCATGCTTTTCGGCTATGACATCGCCGTCATCTCCGGAGCTATCCTGTTCATTAAGAAGGATTTTTCTCTTTCTCCAGGTATGGAGGAAATCGTCGTCAGCTCAGTTCCGCTTGGATCGCTCGCCGGCTCGGTAGGCGGAGGAATGCTGGCCGACCGCCTTGGACGCCGGAGATTATTAATTGTCACGGCAGTTGTTTTCGGTTTGGGCGCCATAGGGGCAGCTCTGGCGCCGGGCACAGCATGGCTGGTTGTCGCGCGGGTCGTTGCCGGAGCCGCCATCGGCATCGCTTCATTTGTCGCGCCGCTCTACATTTCCGAGATTGCCCCAGTTGATATCCGTGGACTGATGTTCATTCCCAACAGCCCGCGATGGCTAGCCGGCCGCGGACAACCAGACCAGGGCCGGGCCGTGCTGCAGCGGATTCGACCCTCGGAAGAAGTGCAGGCCGCGCTTAACGATATTCAGCGGGACTGGCCATCGCGCAGCAAATCACCGGCATCAACACGGTCATCTATTACGCCCCGACTATTCTCACGTTCGCCGGATTCTCATCCTCGTCGGTGGCTATTCTCGCCAGCGTCGGACTCGGAGTCGTCAACGTCGTCTTTACAGTGGTGGCCATGCAACTGATCGACCACGTTGGGCGGCGGCCGCTTTTGTTGGTCAGCCTAGCCGGAATGGCGCTGAGTCTGATCGTGTTGGGCCTGTCGTCTCGGAGATTTACCTGTTGCGCATCCGGGGCCGGGCCATGAGTGTCGGGACGGCGGCTAATTGGGGCGCCAACTTGACCGTGGCATTGTCGTTTTTAACCATAACGCAGGTCATGGGTAAAGCTGCCACTTTTGGGCTGTACGGGGCGGTCAGTATCGGGGGATGGCTCTTTGCGTTCTTCCTGGTGCCGGAAACCAAAGGGAAAACTCTGGAGCAGATTGAAGCCTACATGCGATCGGGAAAGCATCCACGGGCGTTATGAAACCATCCGTGAAACCAGACCGAGCCACCACCTGCGTGTTTCTTGATATCGGCGGGGTCCTGCTTACCGACGGGTGGGATCATCATACCCGCAAGCGGGCGGCGGCGAACTTCAAGCTGGAGTGGGCCGAGATGGAGGATCGGCATAACCTGAACTTCGCCACCTACGAGGAGGGAAAGCTCACGATGGAAGAGTATTTAGATCGGGTGGTCTTCTACCAAAAGCGGCCGTTCACGCGGGCTCAGTTTAAGCGCTTCATGTTCGCGCAATCGAAACCTTACCCCGAGATGATCGAGCTGGTGGCTCAGCTCAAGGTCCGCCACCGGTTGAAAATCGCCGTGGTCAGCAACGAAGCTCGCGAACTGAATGCGTATCGGATTCGCAAGTTCAAGCTGGACGGGTTGGTGGATTCTTTTATCTCCTCCTGCTTCGTTCACGTCCGGAAGCCCGACGCGGACATTTTTCGGCTTGCGCTGGACATCGCCCAGGCGCCAGCCCGGCAGGTGGTTTATATCGACAACACCCCGATGTTCGTCCAGATCGCGGAAGGTTTGGGAATCCGAAGCATTCTGCACACGGATTACAAGTCCACCTGCGCAAAACTGGCTTCGATCGGATTGCAGAATGACGGCCGAGTCACGCATGAAACCAGCTAAATCGAGCATCCTCGCTCATCTGGGAAACGGCGCGAGCATGGCCGCTGTGCGCGACGGCAAAAGCATTGACACCAGCATGAGCTTCACTCCGACTTCGGGATTAGTGATGACCACCCGCTCCGGCGATTTGGCTCCCAGCCTGGCGCCGTATCTGGCGCGAACCGAGCAAATGACTACAAAACAATTTTACGAGATGGTCAACCACAAGTCGGGGCTGCTCGGAGTTTCGGAGATCAGTTCCGACATGCGGGACTTGCTCACGCAGGAAGCCCATGAATCCCAAGCGGCGGAAGCCGTGGCGCTGTTCTGTTATCAGGCGAAAAAGTGGATTGGCTCCCTCGCTGCTGCCCTCGGTGGATTGGATACCCTCGTGTTCGCGGGAGGTATCGGCGAAAATGCGCCACGCGTCCGCGCGCGGATCTGCGATGGACTGAGCTTCCTCGGCATCGACCTCAGCGAGCCTCGCAATGCGAAGACCGCGGGAGTGATTTCAACGGACGAGAGCCGTGCCACGGTTCGCGTCATTCGAACAGACGAAGATCTGATGATTGCCCGATCGGTGCGCGGCATTCTCGGACTTGGTAACGGGAACCTATGCCAGTCAAAGTAACCCCAGACACATCATCGAGTGAAGGTGCGGTCGAGCGTGGAGTGGATTCGAGGCCGAAGGGTGAACTCTCAACGGCTAACGCCATTTACACGTGCCCGATGCACCCAGAGGTACATCAGGACCATCCCGGCGACTGTCCCAAATGCGGCATGACGCTCGAACGGAAGACAGTGAGTTCGGCTACGAATGACGATGAGGACGCCGATTTGCGCGACATGACTAAGCGCTTCTGGTTCGGCGCCGCGTTGGCGTCGCCGGTGTTTGTTCTGGGGATGGCCCACGTGATCCCGGCACTGGCCAGGCAGTCCTGGGTGGGTGGCAACTCATCACGCTGGCTGCAATTTGCACTGACCGCACTCGTGGTCGCATGGGCAGGCTGGCCGCTATTGCATCGTGGCTGGCGCTCCATCGTGACGCTTCAATTGAATATGTTTACGCTGATCTCCATCGGCGTGGGCGCGGCATTCGTCTATAGCGCCGTCGCGATGCTAGTGCCCGGCATATTCCCGCTTATGATGCGCCACCAAGGAAAGGTTGCGGTGTATTTTGAATCTGCGGCGGTGATCGTTGTGCTCGTGCTCCTCGGTCAAATGCTCGAACTCCGTGCGCGCAGCCGCACAGGCAGCGCCATCAAAGCGTTGCTGACCCTCGCTCCGGCCACTGCGCGGCAAGTCGCACCGGGAGGCGATCATGAAGTCCCCCTCGATCGAGTGAAAGTCGGCGATTGGCTGCGCGTGGTACCAGGTGAGAAAGTGCCCGTTGATGGCGCGGTAATCGAAGGGCACTCCAGCGTGGAGGAGTCCATGGTCACCGGCGAACCGCTCCCCGTGGAAAAAGCCGTGGGCGATAAAGTGACGGGGGGTACGGTCAATGGCCGCGGCACCTTCGTCATGCGCGCGGAGCGAATTGGCAGCGACAGCTTGCTCGGGCAGATCGTAAACATGGTAGCCGACGCCCAGCGTAGCCGCGCGCCCATTCAAGGTCTCGCCGACAAGGTGGCGGGTGTTTTCGTGCCCGTCGTACTGGCTGTTTCGGCGCTCACCTTCATTCTTTGGATCTGGCTAGGGGCAGAACCAAAACTCGCACACGCCATCGTCTGCGCTGTCGCGGTCCTGATCATTGCCTGCCCGTGCGCACTTGGCCTGGCAACTCCCATGTCCATCATGGTCGGCATCGGACGCGGCGCGCAGAATGGCATCCTCGTGAAGAACGCCGAATCTCTCGAACGGCTAGAAAAAATCACCACCCTCGTCGTGGACAAGACCGGCACCCTCACAGAGGGCAAACCGAGGCTCATGGATGTTCTTCCCCACGCCGGTTTCGACGAGAACGAGCTCCTGCGTCTGGTGGCGTCGCTGGAGCAGAGCAGCGAACACCCGCTGGCATCCGCGGTGGTGAAGGGCGCGAAGGAGCGAGGCATCGCTCTCGAGGCCGTGAAGGACTTTCGTTCGGTAACGGGGGGCGGTGTCTCAGGCGCCATCGGTGGCCACACGGTATTGATCGGCAAACCGGATTTCCTGCGGACTGAAAAGACCGCTGGAATGGAGCCGCTGGAAGCCGCGGCCATGAAATTCCAGGAAGAAGGCAAGACCGCGATTTTCGTCGCCATCGATGGCAAGCCAGCCGGAATTCTCGCAGTTGCTGACCCAATCAAATCCACCACCCTTGAAGCCGTTCGTGAACTTCACGAGCTTGGGTTGAAACTCGTCATGCTCACTGGCGACAACCGCCGCACCGCTGCCGTGGTGGCCAGGGAACTTGGCCTGGATGCGGTGGAGGCGGAAATCGAACCTGCCGGGAAAGTCGCGCATATCAAGAAGCTGCGCGCGGAAGGGAAACATGTTGCGATGGCCGGCGATGGCATCAACGACGCGCCCGCGCTCAGCGAAGCTGAGGTCGGAATTGCCATGGGCGCCGGTACCGACGTGGCAATGCAGAGCGCAGGCATCACGCTCGTGAGGGGCGACCTCCGCGGCATTGCCAAGGCGATCCGGCTGAGCCGGGCCACCATGCGGAACATCCGGCAAAATCTCTTCTTCGCCTTTCTCTACAACGCGCTGGGCATTCCTCTGGCGGCGGGCGTACTCTACCCGTTCGCTGGCTGGTTGCTTAGTCCGATCATTGCCGGGGCGGCGATGAGCTTGAGTTCCGTCTCGGTCATCGGTAATGCCCTGCGGCTACGAAACATAAAGTTGTGACCTTAGGTACAAACATGAAAACACAAACACAGACCCTAACCCATGAACTGCCTCGAAAGAAGCCCGACGCGATCGATGCCAAGGACTTATCAACAAAAACCAACACACTCACGCCGGAACTGCTCCACAAGATGAATGCCTACTGGCGCGCAGCCAATTACCTGTCTGTCGGCCAGATTTATCTTTACGACAACCCGCTGCTGAAGGAGCCGCTGAAACTGTCGCACGTCAAGCCTCTGGTAGTCGGACACTGGGGCACCACGCCGGGTCAAAATTTCATCTACGTGCATTTGAACCGGGTGATCAAGAAGTATGACCTGGATATGTTTTACATCGCCGGTCCCGGCCACGGCGGCCCGGCGATTGTGGGCAACGTGTACCTCGAAGGCACCTGGAGTGAGGTTTATCCGAACGTCACCCAGGACGAAGCCGGGCTGAAGAAGCTGTTCAAACAATTCTCGTTTCCCGGCGGGATTTCCAGCCATGTGGCGCCGACCACGCCGGGATCGATTCACGAAGGCGGTGAGCTCGGGTACTCGATTAGCCATGCTTTCGGGGCCGCCTTCGACAATCCCGATCTGATCGTCGCGTGTGTCGTCGGCGATGGTGAAGCGGAAACCGGACCCTTGGCGACCGCATGGCAGTCCAATAAGTTACTCAACCCAATTACCGACGGAGCCGTGCTGCCGATCCTGCACCTCAATGGCTACAAGATCAGCAACCCGACCATCCTGGCTCGCATCGAGCACGAGGAATTGGATCAATTTCTGCAAGGTTGCGGCTGGATACCCTTGTTTGTGGAAGGCGATGAGCCGGAAAAAATGCATGAACTCATGGCCACCACCATGGACGAGGCCGTCGGGCGAATCCGCCAAATTCAGAAGAATGCGCGGGACACAAATGACACCACCCGAGCACGCTGGCCGATGATCGTTCTCAAGTCACCCAAGGGCTGGACGGGACCGAAGGTAGTCGACGGACTGCAAATCGAGGGAACCTTCCGAGCGCACCAGGTGCCGCTCCTGGTGGATTCGGAGCACCCCGACCATGTCAAGCAGCTTGAAAGCTGGATGAAGAGCTACAAGGCCGAGGAGCTGTTCGATGAGAATGGCCGGCTCATCCCGGAATTGGCCGAACTGGCGCCGAAGGGCGACCGGCGCATGGGCGCCAACCCGCACGCCAATGGCGGCATTTTGCTACACGACCTGCGTATGCCGGACTTCCACATTCACGCGGTGAATGTGCCTTCGCCCGGCGCCGTCAACGGGCAGGATACGCTCGTGCTGGGTAATTTCCTGCGTGACGTGGCCAAACTGAATCAGGATCAGCGTAATTTCCGTGTCTTCGGTCCCGATGAGACACTCTCGAATCTCCTGGGCGCGGTTTTTGAAGTCACCAACCGTCAGTGGGACGCCCGCAAAGTTAAGAATGATGAATTCCTTGCGCCCGCCGGACGGGTGCTTTACTCCATGCTGAGCGAACATCAGTGCGAGGGTTGGTTGGAAGGATATTTACTGACTGGTCGACACGGGCTATTCAACAGCTATGAGGCCTTCATTCGCATCGTTGACTCGATGTTCAGCCAGCACGCCAAGTGGCTGAAGGTATGTCTGGAACTGCCATGGCGGCGGAAGATCTCGTCGCTGAACTATCTGCTCGCCTCCCATGTATGGCAGCAGGATCACAACGGCTTCACGCACCAGGACCCCGGGTTCCTCGACCACGTAGTCAACAAGAAGGCCGATATCGTGCGCGTCTACCTGCCGCCCGACGCCAATTGTCTGCTGTCGGTCTTCGATCACTGCTTGCGCAGCCGGAATTACGTCAACGTGGTGGTTGCGGGCAAACATGCGCTCCCGCAATGGCTGACCATGGACGCCGCGGTTATCCATTGCACGGAAGGAATTGGCATCTGGCAATGGGCCAGCAACGACCAGGACGCCGCCGAGCCGGATGTGGTGATGGCTTGTTGCGGAGACACGCCCACGCTCGAGATTCTCGCCGCCGTTTCCATCCTCCGCGAACATTTACCCGATCTGAAGATCCGGGTGATCAACATCGTCGATCTAATGAAGCTCCAGTCCAGCAGCGAGCACCCGCACGGGCTCAGCGAGACGGATTACGATTCGCTGTTCACCAAAGACAAGCACATCATCTTTGGCTTTCACGGATACCCGTGGCTGGTACACCGGCTGACTTACCGCCGGACTAACCGCAATCTTCACGTCCGTGGCTACAAGGAAGAGGGAACCATCACGACGGCCTTTGACATGAGGGTTCAGAATGACCTGGACCGGTTCCATCTGGTGCAAGACGTGATTGATCGGCTACCTCATCTGAGCTCCAAGGGAGCCTACCTGAAGCAGTCGATGCAGGACAAACTGATCGAGCACAAGCACTACATCGACAAGCACGGTGAAGACTTGCCGGAGATTCGTAACTGGAAGTGGAGTCAGGGCGAAACGCAGAAAGCGAAACCGCCGGCGGAGAAGACGTGTGTGCCTGAATCAGACTGACGGTGGATAACCAGGAGAGGAGTCCAAAATGCCCATTCAACTCAACGAAGAAAACGGCGGGAAGATCCTCGTCGTTCACGTCAGCGGGAAGCTGTCAAAAGCAGATTATGAGCACTTTGTGCCCGAGTTCGAGCGACTCGTCCGGCAGCACGGAAAACTGCGCGTGCTGTTCGACATGACCGGTTTTCACGGCTGGGAAGCCGGCGCGCTGTGGGAGGACATCAAGTTCGATACCAAACACTTCGCCGACATTGCACAACTCGCGATGGTCGGGGAAAAGAAGTGGCAGCAGAGCATGGCGACGTTTTGCAAGCCGTTCACGTCGGCGACAATCCGATACTTCGATCGCGCCGATGCCGCTGAGGCGCGGAAGTGGTTGGGTGACTCGTAGCCGTCCGTAACTGGAAATGGAGCAATACGAAATGATTGCGCAAAAGCTTATAGAAACCGCGAGGAAGATGGTCGCGGACGACAAGGGTCTGCTAGCGATGGATGAAAGTAATCCAACCTGTAACAAACGATTTGCCAGGTTACGGATTCCTCAGACCGAGGAGGCCCGGCGCGCCTGGCGAGAGTTGATTGTGACCACGCCCGGCCTGGGTGAGTCCATTAGTGGCGCGATCCTTTACGACGAGACGATCCGCCAGGCGAAGGAAGATGGTACTCTCTTTGTTAAAGTCCTCACTGATGCGGGGATCACTCCTGGCATCAAAGTTGATACCGGCGCGAAGGACATGGCCGGTCATCCCGGAGAGAAAATAACGGAAGGCCTGGATGGACTGCGCGATAGGCTGAAGGAATATTCTCAGATGGGCGCCCGTTTTGCCAAGTGGCGCGCGGTGATTACCGTGGGCGATGGCATTCCCAGCCGGGCTTCGATCGAGGCCAATGCGCAGGCGTTGGCTCGCTATGCCGCATTGTGCCAGGAAGCCGGACTGGTCCCGGTCGTTGAGCCGGAAGTGCTCATGGAAGGCGAGCATACTTTGGAGCGGTGCGGCGAGGTCACGGAAGACGTCCTGCGAACGGTCTTCAGCCAGCTTTACATACAAGGGGTAACGCTGGAGGGTATGATCCTGAAACCCAACATGGTGCTTCCGGGATTGACCTGCCCCATGCAAGAAGCGGTGGACGTTGTGGCAGACGCCACGGTGGGGTGTCTCTGCCGAGCCGTCCCCGCCGCGGTTCCAGGAATTGCGTTCTTGTCGGGCGGCCAATCCTGTGAGCTGGCTTCGGCCCGGTTGAATGCAATGAATGTCAGATTCACGTCGCGCCTGCCCTGGGCGTTGGCGTTTTCGTTTGCCCGCGCTATTCAGCAACCGGCCTTGGAGATTTGGCAAGGCAAGCAGGCCAACGTGTTAGCGGCACAGCACGCTCTGAATCATCGAGCCAGGTGCAACCGGGCTGCGCGCCGTGGCGAATACAATGCCGCGATGGAAAGGCAATCATCGGCAAGTATCCCGCAACTCGCGAAGCCCGCGGCATAGCAAAGACGGAAGGAACACTCGTCGAGAAAGCAGAAAACCAATGAATGAGGGTAACTACGGTCACCCCGGGAACGAAGGGCCGGAGCGCAGCCCTGTTCATCATGGCCAGCGTCCCTACTGGAAACAGGTGCATCGTGATTGGCGTGTCTGGATCGGGCTGTTTTTTATGCTTGCGGCCATCATTATCTATGTTCTGAGCGAAGACCTGGCGTTCATGCCTAGTGGCCGACCGCGGCAGCCGCTGCCCGGCGCAGTCAGAAAATAGGAGAGGCTTCGTAGCATGATTCAAACGCTTGTGTATCCTCTGCGATTCGCACCGATCTATCAGTATCGGCTCTGGGGCGGCCGGCGTCTAGCCAACCTGCTCACCACGCCGCTGCCGCGTGACGGCCCTGTCGGCGAAGCGTGGGTACTGAGCGACCGCGAAGATCATCCAAGCCGGGTTGCCGATGGAGATCTCAAAGGGAGGACCATCGCTCAACTGCTGGAGCAGTTTCCAGAACAGGTGATGGGAAAGCTGGCCGGGCGATTCCACCGATTCCCGCTGCTGCTGAAGTTCCTCGATGCCCGTGAAATGCTCTCCGTCCAAGTGCATCCCGGGGATACGCACACGGACCTGCTGCCGGTGGGCGAGACCGGGAAGACCGAAGCATGGGTCGTGCTGGAGGCGAGAAAAAAAAGCCGCATCTATGCGGGC
>Ga0302324_100025503_pt1 | contig 11343 bp, 8 predicted proteins | sample Palsa_T0_1_FD_201949 | JGI IMG/M metagenome (GOLD analysis project Ga0302324, IMG submission 201949) | Peat permafrost microbial communities from Stordalen Mire near Abisko, Sweden - Palsa_T0_1 | ecosystem: Environmental > Terrestrial > Soil > Palsa > Peat permafrost | place: Sweden: Abisko... | reverse complement strand
GAAGACCACCCTGCTCCGTGCAGGCTCCAACCTCTCCATGACCACCGTTGCACTGGCCAGGGTGGCGTGGCCGCAAAGCGGCACCTCGGTAGCGGGCGTGAACCAGCGCAGCCGGTAGTCGCCGCCTTCCGGCACCAAAAACGCCGTCTCCGCCAGGTTGTTCTCGGCCGCAATCGCCTGTAGCGTCGCATCGCCCAAAAAGCTGCTCATCGGCATCACTGCGGCGGGATTTCCCGCGAATCGGCGGTTGGTAAAAGCATCGAGCTGGAATATTGGAGTGCGCATAGATACTCCTGCGGTAATGGTTACTTAACGGCACCACACCTCTATGATAACCATCCCTGGACGAAGTTCCGTAATGAGGCCGCGTGATTCTGGCCTGCACTTTGAACGCCATATTTGGGCTTTTGTCCTGTAACATAGCGAATCATTACCACGAGGGAGCCATGCCGCTGAGCCTGCAATCGCGCTTTTGTGGGAACGTCCACATCATTCAGTGTCAGGGCCGCATTGTCGCGGGCGACGATGCGAAATCCCTGGAGGCAGCCCTCGACATGGCCTCGCGTGAAGCTCCTCGAATCGTGCTGCATGTGAGCGAGGTGGATCGCGTGGACAGTATCGGAATCGGGCTGCTGGTGCGATACGCTTCCCGGCTGCGAAAGCGCGGTGGCGATCTCCGGTTGGCCGCTCCACAGCCGTTCGTTGTGACCCTGCTGAAGTTGACCATGCTCTCCAGCGTACTGCCGGTCCACCCCACGGAAGACGAGGCCATCCTGTCTTTTCTGGATCGGCCCATGGATCAGAAGTCGCAAGGGAAAACTGGCCCTCGGGTGCTGGTTCTCGATCAGTCGGCAGACCTGTGCTCGTTTGTGAGGACGGTGCTGATGCAACATGGCTTCGAGGTGAAATCGGCGAGCTATTTCAAAGACGCCAGAATCCTGTTACAGGTGGACCAAGTTGACTACATTCTTGTCGGCCCGGATAGCGAGCAGTGCTGCTACACAACAATCCTGGGATCGCTGAGAGCGTTGGCGCCGAAGGCGACCGCGCTGCAACTAGCTGCAGACTTCAAATCCCACGACGCCCTTGCGGCCTCGGAAGCGTTGCTTCAGTTGTTTGGAGCCCAACAGCAGTTTGTAAACTCGAAAAGTCACGCCCCCGTAAACCCGGTTTGAGAACTTCTCCCGAACATGCGCTGCCCCTTGGGCCGATCTCCCTTTGAAGCTATTCTCGCTACCGCGCCTGCGCCTTCGACTGTTGGCTCCCTCAATTGCCGTGATTGTAGCGGCCACGATGATCCCAGTAGGACTTCGGCATCCTTCGCTCAGGTATATCGACAACAAATTCGAAGCTGCCGATTTTTTAAACAATATCCTCATGTACGTGCCTTTGGGGATCGCCCTGAGCGGTTCGTCGCTCCTGCGTACCTTCCTCTTCGGCTTGTCTTTATCAACCGCTGCTGAGGTGCTGCAGATGGGATACGTTGACCGCATTCCGTCAGGCGCTGATATCACAAGCAATACGTGCGGAGCCCTGGCCGGCTACCTGGTCGCGTTGGTTTGGTTCTGGGCTACCGGCATCGATCCGAAATCGCTGCGGGTACCTCGGCCGCTCGCAGCAGTGGGAATTCCAGCGGCGATATTCGGCGTTATCCTGCTCGTCGACCATCCCACAAGATCAGATTTCTCCAACTGGAGTCCAGGTTTTCACCTGTCAATCGGGAACGAATTGAGCGGTGACCGGCCGTGGGTTGGAACGATCTCAGAATTTCAAATCTATCCCTTTGCCATGGCTCCATCGCAGATTGACGAACTGGCGCGCCAGGCGGCACATGCAGACGACACGGCGTTCCCGAGCGGCGGGCTGATACCGCCCGCGACTTCCGGGACGCGTTATGGCCGTTCGCTTCTGTCGAGCAACGAAGAACTCAACTTTCATGACGCGCTGGTTAGACAAAACCAGCTCACACTTCTGGTTTCCATGCGGACGAACAACCTCGACCAGAGTGGACCCGCGCGCATCATCACGTATTCTCAAGATCGCGACAACCGCAATTTTACCCTGGCCCAGATCCACGACACGCTCACATTCCGCCTGCGGACGCCCGCCTCTGGCGCGAACGGGACCAACCCTGCGCTGTACTCCGGACCTGTTCTCTCGCCCAACCGCACGGCGTTTGTGGCGGCCGTCTACGACGGACGTATCTCCAGGCTGTACGTGGATGGCAAACTAGTCGCCCATGCAGACCTCGGAGCGAGAAGACCTCGCTTACCCGGGCGCCTTTTTCCCTGGCTCCCGCGCCAGATGCCGATTCGTGAGATCGAGCTGGGCGCGTCCGAAAGTCTCCTAAGTGCGTCATTCTCGCTGGGGATCTTTGCTTTGGGCGGAGTTCCTCGCCGGCGGTCGACGCGCTTGTTCGTCGGAGCAGTGGCTGGGGCTGCGATCGGCGGAGCGGTTTGGATCTTTGGAGTATCCCAGCCGCGCCTGGGACTGCACATCCTTTTGGAGTGCGTAGGCGCTGGTTTGGTCATCGCTGTATCGGTTGAGACCGAGCCGCAACCGCACCAACCGGCCCCCGGGTTACGAAGGCCGGTCTCGGTTTAAGCACGAGCCTACTGCGATTATCATGTTCCTCTGGAGGCTTCATTATGACCATCGCCGAAATTCTGCTTCAGGACTACGACGTCGAGGCAAAGAATACCCGCACTACGCTGGAGCGCATCCCCGCCCATCTTGCCGAATTCAAGCCCCATGAGAAGTCGATGCCGATGGGCCGGCTGGCTATGCACGTGGCCACACTGCCCAGGTTTGGAACCGCCATGCTCACGGTAGAGAAAGTGGATCTCACCCAGCAGAAATTTCCCCCACTGATCTTTGAATCCACTGAGGCTGCGGTGCGCGCGTTTGATCAGACCTCGTCCGAGCTGCGCGATACTCTTTTGCAGCAATCCGATGCCGAGCTCGAACGTAACTGGACGCTGGTCTTCGGCGATAAGACCATCGCGGAAGGTCCGCGCTTACAACTGTTTCGTACCATGTTTCTCAACCATCAGATCCATCACCGGGCCCAGCTGGGCGTCTATCTCCGCCTGAATAACCTTCCTGTGCCTGCGCTCTATGGCCCCTCAGCCGATGACAGGTTGGGCTTCTAGAAATTGCCATCCCGCGAGCAGATGATTGTTCGTTAGTGAACAGCCTTTTTCAATTCCGGACACGCCATGCCGGGCGGCATTGGAATCGCTTGAAAACGCGGCACCTGCGCGGCAAGGGTTTGGCGACAAAAGTGCTTCACCTTAGACACTCGATGGTGCGCGGGAGGTTCTATGACAACCTGGTTGAACGACTTAACGGGAGCCTTGCGGCAACTTCGCCAGTCGCCGGGACTTGCACTGCTGGCGATTCTGACCCTGGCGCTCGGTATTGGCGCAAACACGGCCATTTTCACCGTCATCGAGAGCGTCTTGCTGCGGGCGCTGCCCTATACCCATGCGGATCGCTTGCTCTATATCGGTCCGGTCGACACCCCGGGTTTCGGAAACACGTCATGGCTGAACTACCGCGATATTCGCGACCAGTCACAACAATTGAAGACGGTTGCGGCCTATTCAGAGGACATAGGCGTCGTCGAGACCCAGGATGCCTCGCAAAGCGTGGCCGCCCCGCGCGTAACGCCCAATCTGTTTTCCATGCTGGATGTACAGCCTCTGCTGGGACGTACCTTCACTCAGAGTGAAGGAGAAACGGGCGCCGCGGAAGTCGTGCTCCTCTCCGAGGCAGTTTGGCGGCAGAGCTTCCAGGCCGATCCGGCGATCGTCGGCAAGGTGGTCAAGATCAGCGGCAAGCCCCATACCGTGGTTGGAGTCATGCCGAGTTCGTTTCTTTTTCCTGAAAGCATGGGGCCGGATATTCGCAAAGGAGTATGGCTGCCGCTGAAGCCGACAGCGGAGATGTCCAGGGATCGGGGCTACCACTTCCAAAATATTGTGGGTGAACTCCGTCCGGGAATCAGCACGGTGCAAGCCCAGCGCGAATTGGATGCGATCGCTGCCCACATTCCGAAGACGAAGAGCGACAATGCCGTTGCGTTTCGCGCTACCCCCTATCAGGAGGTGCTGACTGGGCCGGTGCGCCCGATACTTTATTCGCTCTTCGCCGCCCTGGTGCTGGTATTGTTGATCGCTTGCGCAAATGTTTCCAATTTGTTGATCGCCCGCTGCCTGGGGCGCCAGAAGGAGTTCGCGGTGCGTGCAGCGCTGGGTGCGAGCCGGTCGCGCCTGGTAAGGCAGCTGCTCTCTGAGGGAATGATGTTGAGCCTCGCCGGTTGCGTCGTGGGAGTGATCCTGGCGCAGCTGGCGATGGTCGCCACGCGCAAACTGCCCGAGGGGACGATCCCGAGAGCCGATTCCATTGCCATCCATTGGACGGTTGTGCTGGCCCTCGCCGTCATCGCGATCGTGACCACGGTGCTCTCTTCCCTGCTGCCCGCGTTGCTGGTGGCGCGCGCGAATCCACAAGCGGCACTGCAGGCGGCTTCCCGCGGTATCGGCTCTCGCTCCGTGAGCAGAAGGCTGAGTGGATGGCTGGTCGCAGGCGAGGTTGCTCTCTCTACCTTGCTTCTGGTTGGGACTGGCCTGCTCTTTCACACGCTGTGGAATCTGCAACAGTCACGGCTTGGTTTCGAAACAGCCCGGGTAACGACGTTTTCGGCTACGCCCGCGAATGCTGCGGGCTTTAGCGAGATGGCGGTTTCAGAAGACACGGGAAATGCGCCGCCTTCCATCGCCACGCTCACCTACCAGCCTGTGCTCGAACGCATCCGCCAGGTCCCTGGCGTCGAAAGTGCCACCTTAATCACCACGCCGCCCCTCTCGGGTATGGATATGAAGACGAGCTTTTCGATCCTCAACCAAGCGAAAGATCCTGCCAATAAGCCGGAAGCTCGCATTTCCGCCGTCAGTGGAGATTACGCCCGCACCATGGGGACACCGGTTTTGCGCGGCCGCATGATCGACGACGAGGATGTCGCCACCGCTCCGTTTGTTGTGGTCATCAACGACTCGCTCGCCAAAAAATATTTCCCGGGCAAAGATCCTCTGCAAAAACAAATGGACTTGGGCGGCAAAGATACGGGCATGATCAAGCCGTACACCATCGTTGGCGTTCTTGCCGATCAGGTGGACAGCAACGTCGGGGGCGCCGTTCAGCCATTCATCCTGGTGCCGCAGCAGCAAATTCCCACCACATCTCTCTTCTACCAGGCGTTATTGGAAACCGTGGTCAACTTTGTGGTGAAGACCCGCGGCGACATCCCCGTCGCAGCGGAGATGCGCTCGGTCTTCCACCAGGCGGCTCCAGGCTTCGCACTGGATAACTTTCAAACCATGCAGCAGGCCGTGGAAAAGAACACTTTCAACCAGCGATTGGGATTGAGCCTTGTGGGCTCGTTCGCGGGACTTGCAGTGGCCATGGTGATCGCGGGATTGTACGGCGTGTTGTCCCAATTGGTGAGTTATCGCCGCCGTGAGATAGGGGTCCGCATGGCACTGGGTGCAACCCGGAAGAGTGTTGCGGAACTCGTCCTCCGCCAGGGTTCGATCATGATCGGCACCGGGCTTGGTGCCGGTCTGCTGTTGGCTTTCGCGACGACCAGGCTGATCAAGGACTTCTTGTACCAGGTGCAGGCATTGGACATGTGGACCTATGTCGCCGTGGCTGTGACGCTCCTGGCCGTCGGATTGATTGCTGCTCTTATTCCCGCGCGCAGAGCTGCGTATATCGAACCCATGGATGCGCTGCGTACGGAATAGCCGATCAGCGTGAACGATATGAGAGAACCGCGAACCAGCGACATCTTTCACGCGCCCTTCAAGCACATTCGATAGACGACTGAATTCTAACAGCGAAGCCCGGCGAACCAAGAAAATGGATTTCCCGCTAAAAGCCTTGAGCAACGACGCCCAGAAAGGCAGCAATCGAAGCCCACAAGCATCAAATCGTCCGATCAATGTGGCGTCAGCATCCTCACAAAATCTTCGGCGGTTAATACTTCCGCTCGCGTGGGAAACAGCCGCTCCAGTAGTGCCGTGTGTAGTTCCATGTCCCGATCTGCGCAGCAATCCGCAATCACGACGAGCCGGTAGTCGGCATCGCTAGCCTGCAGCAAGGTCGAGAGTACGACTCCACTCGTCGCGATGCCGAACAAAACAATCGTCTCAATCTCGTTCGCGCGAAGAAGCATTTCGAGGTCGGTTCCAACAAAGGCGCTGACACGATGTTTGGTCAAGATAATGTCATCGGGCTCTGGCCCAAGCGTTGGGTGAATCGCGCCGGACGAGCCCTGAAAAAATTCCTGGTGTGGCTTGGAGGACTTGATGGCGCCTAATAGCTTATTGCGACTGCTCATTTCTGGTAGACCCGGCCGAAATCCTACCTGGACTTGAACAACCAGCATTCCCGATGCTCGGGCTGCTCTCAAGACGCTTGAAGCTCGCATTATGAAATCGTCCTGCAATTTTGCGTAGACCGACACAATGCCAGTCTGGCAATCCATGGCGAGGAGGGCAGTATGAGGAGGGTCAAAGGTCATGTCCATGGCGATAGTTTAGCGCTCACTGCATTTGTTGAGCGGAACGGCAAAGCAGCTACATGCCGCGCGGCAGTCCGGAAGTCGCCGATTCAGGGTGACGAGTGCTGCCAACTGCCAATGACGTGTGGAAGTTTCGGGGTTAATCATGGGGAATAGGTATCCCCCCATTTATCCCCAAATGCGTTTGATTGTCTGTGTCGCTTTGCTCATGGCCAGCAGGCAACGGAAACTTTGCATTGGGACGGGCACCGGGCGACTGTTCTGTATTGCTCAGACACTTCCTCGCAATGTCACTAAAATGAGAAAGCGAGTGAGAAGGATAACTCCGCCACATTGCACTTACCTGAACGAATCGTCAAACCGATTGCATCTTTCATCTTTACTTTAGCTCTAGTTAGCTATACGACTCCTCGTTCAAATCGAGTTACGCGGAAGGAACATCATGACGGCATTGCTCGAAAATCACGTAACGGCCACTTGGTCCGTACTCCATCCATTCAGCAAGGAAGATCAGGTCGCGATGGCCGCAATGCGCGCAATCGTCGAACCCAACAAGGGAAGGCTTCAGGGAACGGCTGCCCGTGTCCCGTTCGACGCCATCATGGAGAGAGTGACAGAGCCTGCCGGCGTTGTCTACCAAGCTGACCATGTTGGCGGCGTTCCAGGATGGTGGTGCCGACCCGAAGAGGCGCGGGCCAACCAAGCCGTGATGCATATTCATGGCGGGTGGTTCAACTGGGGCTCGGCAAAGGTTTTTCGCCATCTGGCAGGCCATATCGCTGCTCATGCTAGGGTAGCGGCGTTCGTGCCAGACTACCGGCTTGCGCCGGAGCATCCGTTTCCTGCCGCCGCTGAAGATATCCGGGCCTGCTACCTTGGCTTGACCGAGCGAGGCTTCTCAAAAATTGCCATCACCGGTGATTCAGCTGGCGGCACCTTAGCGCTTGGGTTGCTTATCCATCTCGCAGCAAAAAGCAACACTTCCAGCAAAGCTCTCGTGGGAGGAGTGGTACTCTCTCCCGTGACGGATTTGTCCTTATCCGGAGAGAGCTGGATGACGCGTGCCGTTGCCGACCCCTACTTCATTCATCCGCAAGCGGCCGAGCTAGTTCGTTGCTACCTCGCCGGTCACGACGCCCTAGATCCGTTCGCCTCACCGCTTTATGCCGATTTGAAGGGCTTGGCCCCCATCCGTGTGCACGTCGGCGATGACGAGGTGCTGCTTGCTGATTCCGTCTCCTTTGTGGAACGCGCCGCGGCGGCAGGAGTTGATGCTCGCCTGGACGTGTGGGGAGGCATGGTCCACGGATTTCTGGGGAGCGTAGGACGGCTCGCAGCTTCGACGGAAGCCCTTCAACTCATCGGTGACTTCCTGATTGACCGATTCGGCGGGTCGGCAACGCAAGGTTAAGCCCTGTCGCTTACAGAAAGATTGATATGCACCTACAAGGGAATACCATCCTGATCGCCGGTGGCGGATCTTTGTCGCATTCGCTCCAGGATGAGCGCGCTTTAGTTATTCATGCGCGCGCCGTTAGGATTTGAACCCGTGTTATCGCCGTGAAGTGAGGGCCGCACTCAACCATGCGGAATGAATCACAAATTTCATCGGCTGGTTTTACCACTCAGATTAACAATCTGATGCCGACAGATGTGGGAAGTTTCGGAGGTAATCATCGGGAATAGGTGGTGAGGCCGGCGGGATCCGCGTACCGACACCCCATCAAGTTAAGCTGAGTTCCGCCAAGAAAGGGTTTTGCCTGAATGTGATAGCAGCCTCTCGGCCCACCTGGTGACAGCTGCATAACTGACCCCCGTTACCGACGAGTAGTCCCCATCAAGAGTAGCAAGTTGCACGGCAAGGTTGCCGATGGTCGAGCTTTCGGCCGCCCCGATCATAATATCGAGCCCCGTGCGCTGCGCGGTCAAACGGTTCAAAAACTCGTTTCTGCTTCCACCTCCGACGATATAGAGGCGGCGGATTCTCTTCCCGGTGATGCTCACTAGCTCCTGCAATACCTGCGCATAGCGGGCAGCCAGGCTGTGAAGGACGAGATTGGCCATGCGGGCCATTCCCTCGCGGTCGCTCGAAAGGGCAACTCTCCCGGCGCGCTCTTGATGCGCGTTAATCACCGCAGGCATGTCGCCGGGCAACAAAAACTCCGGATCGTCCACGTCCAGCAGCCGTTCCGGCGTGGGAAGCGCGGTGCAAGCTTCGAAAAGTTCATTCAATGGGACCTCGTGCCCATGCAACTTCCATTGCGTGAGACATTGCCCAAGTAACCACATACCATTGACGTTTTTCAAGAAGCAAATCTTCCCTCCCGCACCTCCCAGATTGGAGAAGTTTCTGTCGAGAGCCTCCGAGGTGATACAAGGCGAGTCAAGTAGCGTGCCGACCAGTGACCATGTGCCTGAACTGATGAACGCCCAGTCGTCGCCTTCCGCTGGAATGCCGGCAATTGCCGAGGCAGTATCATGGCAGGCGGGCACGATTAGTTTCGTGTTTGCCAACGCGGATAATCCGGCCAATGTAGGCTTCACGCTTCCTATGATCGAACCGGGTGGCACGATCCGATGGGGCGCTTTCGCATCGAGAGAAGTCTTCTCGAAAATCTCCGTGCACCAATTGCGGTTATCCAGGCCGACGAGAGCGCCATGAGTCGCATTGGTATATTCGGAAACAGGTTCGCCTCCCAGGCGGTACATTATGAATTCCGGAATTTGAAGCCAGCGAAGGTGATGCGCAGATCCATCTGCACGGTCGGCGTAGAGTTGGTACAAGGTATTAAAGCGCAGTAGCTGGATTCCGGTCAGTCGATAGAGAGTCTCGCGCGGGATAATGCGGTGAACTTCTTTTTCCGCCTCGATGGTTCGCTCGTCACGATAACAAAAAGGGTTCTGCTGCGCTTCGCCGCCCGGTTTTATACGGACGTAATCGACGCCCCATCCATCGACGCCAATCGAGGCAATTGGCTCGGTCGCCACTTCGGCACAAAGCCGCAATCCTCTCTCAACGCCTTCGTAAATGCGGTTGATATCCCAATACAGATGGCGGCCGTCGACCATAGGACCGTTGGAAAAACGGTGAATGGTTTGCAGTTCGGGGGTTTCCCGATCCCAACGCAGCAGGGAGATACGGCAACTCTCACCTCCCAAATCGACGGCAATTAACGTTCTCTTCTTCACCCGAACTCCCGCGCGGCCATTCCATTTCGGTGAGCCGCCTATACATTTTCCTCAGGCACTTTCTCCCACCGCCTGGACTTTGCCGATCTTAAAACCGCGTCGGTGACATAGTCGGTGGCCAGACCGTCGCGGAATGTCGGGGCCACGGATTTTCCCTGGCCCACGGCTTCAAGGAAATCTGCCACCTGGTGGATGAAGGTATGTTCGTACCCGATTTGCAAGCCTGGAACCCACCAGCGCTTCATGTAAGGATGACCATCGTCTGTAATGTGAATGCTCTTCCATCCGCGCAGACGGTTCTCGTCGCGATGGTCGAAATAGTTGAGGCGATGAAGATCGTGCAAATCCCACGAAGCCGACGCCTGCTCGCCGTTGATCTCGAGGGTGAAGAGCGCTTTATGGCCGCGCGCGTAGCGTGTCGCTTCGAAGAGCGCCATGGAGCCATTTTGGAAGCGGCACATAAACGCGCTTGCATCATCGATGCCGACCGGCTGCACTTTGCCGGTAAGGCTATGCTTGCGCTCCTTGATAAACGTCTCAGTCATTGCCGTCACTTCCGTGATCGGGCCGTTGAGATACATCGCCGTATCGATGTTGTGAGCCAGAAGATCGCCGGTGACGCCGCTGCCCGCCACCGCCACATCAAGGCGCCACAAGCCTTCCCCGCCCTGCGGCAATTCTTGCGACATCGTCCAATCCTGCAGGAGCTGCGAACGGTAATGGAATATGCGGCCAAAGCGTCCTTCGCCAAGCAGATTCTTCAGCAGCACAAGGGCCGGGACACGGCGGTAGTTATACCAGACCATGTTGGGCACTTGAGACTTTTCCACTGCCTCCCACATAATTTTCGCTTCCGCCGCTGTGCGCCCGAGGGGCTTTTCGCAGGTAACCATCTTTCCTGCCTTGGCAGCGGCAACGGCGATCTCGAGGTGGGTGTCGTTAGGGCTGGCAATATCGATCAGGTCGATGTCTTTGCGGGCGACGAGAACGCGCCAGTCCGAATCGACCGACTGGTATCCCCAGTTTTCAGCAAAGGCCTTAGCCCGGTCAGGATTTCGCGCGCAGAGCGCTTTGAGCACCGGCTGAAACGGAACGTCGAAAAAGCGAGGGGCCTGCAGGAAGGCGTTGGAATGCGTGCGACCCATGAAACCATAGCCTACAAGGCCGACGTTGAGATCCTTTCGCTTCGCCACTTTGCGCACCTCTCTGCTTAGTCCCAGCCGTTTGCGTTGCGAACTTTGATCAGCGTGGCAAGAACTTCGTTCCAAGTATTGGGTGCGAGCATGATTGCGTTCGAGAACATGCAACCATCCCAGCAGATGTGCTGGAATGCCTTTGTTGGAGCACCGGTGTCGGCGCACATCCACAATCCGGCAACCTTCACCAGGTCCAGCTTTCCGTTGGGATCGTTCGGCGGGCAGTGGCGGCCGGTTTTATCGTGGGAACCGGAACCTTTCACGGTGCCATCGTTTTGGGCGACATGAAAATCAATTGTCCACGGCCGGAGGACTTGAGTAACTTTGTGCAGCGCTTCCCAGAGTACTTCTTTGTCTTTCCAATCGTAGGGT
>Ga0302324_100025501_pt1 | contig 11344 bp, 11 predicted proteins | sample Palsa_T0_1_FD_201949 | JGI IMG/M metagenome (GOLD analysis project Ga0302324, IMG submission 201949) | Peat permafrost microbial communities from Stordalen Mire near Abisko, Sweden - Palsa_T0_1 | ecosystem: Environmental > Terrestrial > Soil > Palsa > Peat permafrost | place: Sweden: Abisko... | reverse complement strand
GCCGACGCGCGCCGCGCGCGCCGGATCAGGGCATTGCGCCAAAATTCCGGCGATTGCCCCCGTGAGCACGTCCCCGGCGCCCGGGGTTGCCATACCCGGGTTGCCGCGCTCACAGATTCCGGGGACCGCGCCCTTCGTGCCGACCAGCGTGCCTGCACCCTTCAGCACCACCGTACCGCCATAGCGCTCCGTGAGCGCATCGAGCGCGCGCAGCCGATCAGTCTGCACGGCTCCCGCGCTCGTGCCGAGCAGGCGCCCCGCCTCGCCCGGGTGCGGCGTCAGAATCCACCGAGGGCTTTGCCGCGGCGCTTGGGCGAGCAGATTGAGCGCGTCGGCATCAACCACGAGGGGCTTGTCGGAGCCGAGCACGCAGTCAAAGAGCGCACGTGCCCAGTCCGTGCGCCCAAGTCCCGGGCCGATGGCCACCACATCCGCGCGCTGCAAAGCCTCGGAAAGATCGTGCGCTTTGGCCACGGGATGGCAAATGAGCTCGGGACATCCGGCGGCAATCGCGGCGAGGTTATCCGGCGCCATGGCAACCGTCACCAGGCCTGCGCCAACCCGCAAACAGGCCTCACCCGCTAAGCGCGTCGCGCCCGGCATGCCGACCCCGCTGCCGACGATCAGCACGTGGCCGAAGTCACCCTTGTTGGCCGCGCGCGCGCGCGGCGGCAGCGCCTGAGCGACTTCCGCATCGACGATACGCTCAAGGCGCGGCGTAAATTCCGGTGTGGCGGGCGCTGAGATCTCCAGATCATCAAAGAACACGGCGCCGGCGTAGTCGGGTCCCTCCCCCACAAAGAGCCCGGTCTTGAGCCCAACGAAAGACACGGTACCGGTCGCGCGCACGGCGCTACCGAGGGGCAGTCCGCGGTCGCTGTCCAATCCAGAGGGCACATCGAGGGCGAACACCGGCCGACCGGCGGCGTTGATGGCCTCGATGATCTCCGCGGTCTCAGCGCGCACGGCACTCGAGAGGCCCGTGCCAAGCAGGGCATCCACGACCAATTCGCCCGCGCCGAGGAGCGCTGCGACAAACGGGCGCATGCTGCCGCCGCTCGCCTTGAAATCCTGCGCCGCCTGTTGCGCGGCGCCGCGCAGCATCTGCACCGGTACCGCCGCGAGCACGCTCACCGTGAGCCCAGCGGCCTGCGCAAAGCGGGCCAGCGTGTAGCCGTCACCCCCGTTATTGCCGCCGCCGCAGACGATCACGATGTTGTGCGCGGTCGGCCAGCGCATGCGCAGGTAGCGCAGCGCCGCCTCTCCCGCGCGTTTCATCAACGTGTAGTCGGCGACGCCCAACGTGCCGATCGCATACTTATCGAGCGCGCGGACCTGTGCGGCGGTGTACAGCGGCGTCGGCAATGGCATCCCCCGATTATACTGAGCCGCATGTGCAGCGAACTTGCGGCCGGTGAGCTGGGCGCCATCAAAGAGGAGCTGCAGGTCCTGGCACGCAGCCTGGGCTTTGATGCGCTGGGTGTCGCGGCGGTCGAGCTGGGCGAGGACGAGCGGCACCTTCAAGACTGGCTCGCGGCCGGTTTTCACGGCGAGATGCACTACATGCACCGTCACGGCAGCAAGCGCAGCCGCCCAGTGGAACTGGTTCCCGGCACCGTGCGTGCTATCAGCGTGCGCATGAACTACTGGCCCGCCGAGGCGCGTGAGGCGGCAAGCGTGCTCGCTGAGGGCACCTATGGCTACATCTCGCGCTACGCACTCGGGCGCGACTACCACAAACTCATGCGGCGCGCGCTCGACAAACTTGCCACGGCGGTGGCGGCGCGCATCGGCCCCTTCGGGTACCGCGTGTGCGTTGACAGCGCACCGGTGCTCGAGAAAGCGCTCGCCCGCGACGCGGGGCTCGGCTGGATCGGAGCGCATACCAATCTCATTGCGCGCGATGCCGGCTCGTATTTCTTCCTGGGAGAGATCCTCACGGACCTGCCGCTGCCGGTGGATGCGCGGGCGAGCGCCCACTGCGGCACGTGCAGCGCCTGTATTCCGGCCTGCCCGACGCAGGCGATCATCGCGCCACTGCGCCTCGATGCGCGCCGCTGCATCGCCTATCTCACGATCGAGCACCCGGGCAGCATTCCCGAGGAGCTGCGCGCGCCACTCGGCAATCGCATCTACGGCTGCGATGACTGCCAGCTCGTGTGCCCGTGGAACAAATTTGCGCGCGCGGCGAGCCACCCGGATTTCAAGGTGCGCCACGCGCTCGATGCGTCGCGACTGACGGATCTTTTCGCCTGGACCGCGCAGCAGTTCGATGAGCGCATGCGCGGCTCGGCAATCTATCGGATCGGCTACGAACGCTGGTCGCGCAACATTGCGATCGCGCTCGGCAACGCCCCCTCCTCAGAGGCTGTGATTGCGGCACTGCGCGTGCGGGGCAACGATCCGTCCGAGCTCGTGCGCGAGCACGTCGCCTGGGCGCTCGCGCGCCACGTGCACGCTAGCGCACCCGCAGATTGTCGATAAGGCGCGCCTTGCCGAGACGCGCGGCGGCCAGCGCAACAAGCTCGGGTGAATCCTCGCGCGGCGCGCCGAGCGTGCGGGCGTCGCGGACGGCAAAATACTCGAGCTCGAAACCGACCACATCGAGCGCGCCGCTGCCGGCGCGCTCGATCGCCGCATAATCGCGGTCCCCGTCCGCCAGACGCTGCGCGGCGCCCTGCAGCGCAATGTAGAGGCGCGGGGCGATCTTGCGCTCGGCGGCCGTCAAATACTGATTGCGCGAACTCATCGCAAGCCCATCCGGCTCGCGCACGGTCGGCGCCCCCACGATCTCGATGGGATAGCACATGTCGGCAACCAGGCGGCGGATGACGGTGAGCTGCTGAAAGTCCTTCTCGCCGAACACCGCAATGTCAGGCTCGACGATGTTGAAGAGCTTGGCGACCACGGTCGCCACGCCCTCAAAGTGTCCGGGGCGAAATTCCCCGCAGAGGATGCGCGACAGATCCGGCACTTCGACGCGCGTGGCGCGCTCGTAGCCTTGCGGATAGATCTCCTGCGCATCCGGCATAAACATCAGATCACACCCGGCGGCGCTGAGCATCGCGGCATCCTGCGTCGCGGTGCGCGGATAGTGCGCGAAGTCCTCGTTGGGACCGAACTGCATTGGATTTACGAAGATGCTCGCCACAAAGCGGTCCGCGCCGCGCCGCGCCGCCTCGATCAGACTGATGTGGCCACGATGTAGATTGCCCATCGTCGGCACGAAGGCGATACGGGCGCCACCCGCTTTCCACTCGCGCACGCGCGCGCGGGTATGGGTGACGGTTGTGAGGGTCTCCATCGAACTTCAGCGCGGGGTGCTCAGAAGCAATGTTCTGCCGCCGGGTATTCGCCCTTCTTCACGGCGGCCACGAAGTTCTTGAGCGCCTGCAGATTCGTGCCGGCGTCCTGCATGAAATTCCTGACGAAGCGCGGCTTGCGACCCATCGTAATGTCGAGCACGTCGTAGAGCACGAGGATCTGGCCATCGGTGTGCGGCCCCGCACCGATGCCAATGACGGGCACGTGTACCGCTTCGGTGACCGCCTGCCCGAGCTCGGTGGGGATGCACTCGAGGAGCAGCATGTCGGCACCCGCCTCGGCAAGCTTCTTGGCATCGTGCAGCATGCGCTCGGCGGCCTCATTGTCGCGCCCCTGCACCCGAAAGCCGCCGGACTTGTGCACCGACTGCGGCTTCAATCCGAGGTGAGCGCACACCGCAATATCGTGACTCGCGAGGAATTCGACGATCTCCGTCTGCCCGGCGCCGCTTTCCAGCTTGACCATTTTGGCGCCGCCCTCCTGCATCAAGCGTACGGAGTTGGCGAGCGCCTGATCCTTCGAGGGATAACTCATGAAGGGCAGATCGGCAATCAGGAACGGGCGATTAAGGCCGCGGGTCACCGCGCGGCAGTGATAGACGATCTGGTCCATCGTCACCGGCACGGTGGTGTCATGCCCCTGAATCACCATGCCGAGGGAATCGCCCACCAGCGCTACATCCGCGTCCGCCTCATCCACGAGCACGGCGAAACTTGCGTCGTAACAGGTGAGGCAGGCGATCTTCTCACGCTGCTCCTTCATGCGCGCAAGGGTTGCCAGCGTAACCGGCGGTCGCGTCGAGTCGCGTAACTGCAGATGCGTGTACATGGTTTAGATTGCGCGGTGCCGCAGAGGATTGTAATAGAGCCGCCCGCGATTCATGCGGCGAATCGTCGCCGTGAGCTCATCGTAGTCCGCCTGGCTTGAAATCGGATCGATGGTCGCCGCATTGACGATGAGGAGCGGTGCGGCATCGTACTCATGAAAGAAGCGCGCGTACGCTTCGTTGAGCCTCGTCAGATAGGCCCGCTCGATGCGCTGCTCAAAATCGATGCCGCGCCGGGCGATGCGTTCAAACAGCACATCCACTGGCGCCTGCAGATAGATCACGAGATCGGGTTTTGGCGCTTTGATGTCAAGTTTGGCATGCACCTGCTCGTAGAGCGCGTACTCCGCCTCATCGAGTGTCACGCGTGCAAACAGCCGATCCTTCTCGAAGAGATAATCGGCGATGCGCACCGGCGCAAACAGATCCTGCTGCGCAAGCCCGGTCAGCTGCTGCGCGCGCTGGAACAAAAAAGCAAGCTGCGCAGGAAATGCGCCGATCCGGGGGTTTTTGTAGAAGCGCTCGAGAAACGGGTTCTGCGCGGCCTGTTCCAGCACGAGCTCGGCCGACAAGGTCTGCGCCAAGCGCTGCGCGAGGCTCGTCTTGCCAACGCCGATCGGCCCTTCGACGACAATGAAGCGATGCGCGGCGCTCTTGGCTTTCATAACGGCCAAATGCCCTCGCGGCCTGCGCGCGCCGCAACGTCGGCCACGCGCCCAAGACCGGGAATTTCAAGCTCCGGTGCGATGTCGGTGAGCGGCAAGAGCACGAAATTGCGCTCGCGGATGCCGCGGTGCGGCAGCTCAAGATTGCCGCCGCTCGCAAGCTCGCTCCCGTAGATCAGAAGATCAAGATCAATCACGCGCGGTCCCCATCTTTGGTGCAGCGCAGGCCGGCCGAGTCGACTCTCGAGCAAGAGCAGCTCCGCGAGCAGCGGCCGTGAACCGAGCCCCGTGAGAGCGCCCACCACCGCATTCACAAAATCCGGCTGTGCGACCGGGCCGAACGGTTTTGAGCCATAAAGCGGTGAAATTGCGACGACGCGCAGCTGCGCAATAGCGGGCAAGCTCGCAATGGCCCGCTCAACTTGCGCGCGCGGATCATCAACATTGCTGCCAATCCCGATGTAAACGGGCTGCCAGACGTCCACTGTCGCTCCTCATACCGGTCCGGCGCTGTGCGCCCGCCGCCGGCGACGTACCCCACGCCGCCGCCCGGCCGGCCGCGGCCCATTGGCTCCGGGCTGTTCAAGTCCCGCGATGAGCTCCTCGCGCTCCTCCGCCGACACCTCCTGGAGGCGCTTCCACCAGTCCGCGCGCTCTTGCGAGGCAAGGCTCGCCTGTGCGCGCAGCTGCAAGAGATCGTAGGCGGCGCGAAAACGCGGATGCTCGAGCACACGCAGTGCGCGCCTGCCGCGCGGGTGCTCGAGCCGCGGCTGCAGTGCGAACATCTCGCGTAGCCCCAAGGAGAAGCGCCGGGGAATCAGCACGTGCTTCTGGGCCTCGCGCACCGCACGGTCACACGCATCGAGAATTGTCGGGATATCGTGCCAACGCTCCGGAGGAGCCGCCTCAATCAATCGCGCGATCGGCCCATATAGAAGGAGCGCAAACAGAAAACTGGGCGTGACAGCCTTGCCCTCGCGCACCCGCGCATCGGTATTGGACAGGCCGCGCAGCAGCAGCGCCTCGGCGGCCGGCCCGCGCTCAGAGGCGAGGTACAATTCCACCGACGGCAAGAGCACGCTCAGCAAACCGCGCCGCCGCAGCACTGCAAGGCTCTTCTCGCCCGAGCCGTTCAGAAAGAGCTTCAATACTTCTTCGAAGAGCCGCGCCGGGGGCACATCCCCCAGTCGCTCGCGAAGCCGCTCAAGGGGCTCGGCGGTCGCAGGATCGATGCTGAAGGCGAGCTTCGCCTCGAAGCGCGCGGCGCGCAGCATGCGCACCGGATCTTCGCGATAGCGGGTGTCCGGATCGCCGATGAGCTTTAGACGCCGCGCGGCGATATCTTCCACACCGCCGACATAGTCCCACACAGAAAAATCAGCGATGTTGTAGTAGAGCGCGTTGGCCGTGAAGTCGCGCCGCCAGACATCCTCCTCAATCGTTCCATAGACGTTGTCGTAGAGGATGCGCCCGGACTTGTCGAACAAACGCTCGGTATCGGCATCCAGCACCGTGGGCTCCGAAGCCGCAGAGTCGCTCTCCTCGGTGTCGAGCTGCTTTGCCTCATCATCTTCTTCTTCCGCATCGGGGTCGGAGAGCGCCTCGGGCGCGGAAAAAGGCACGGTTGCCGCGCGGAACGTGGCAACCTCGATGATGTCGCGCCCGAAGTAGACGTGCGCCAGGCGAAAGCGTCGACCAATCAGGCGGCAATTGCGAAATAACTTGCGCACCTGTTCGGGCAGCGCATCCGTCGCGACGTCAAAATCCTTGGGCTCGATGCCAAGTAGCAAATCGCGCACGCAACCGCCGACGAGAAACCCCTGAAAACCGCCTTCGCGCAGCCGGTACAGCACACGCAATGCGTTCGGTGAGATTCCCGAACGGGATATCGTGTGCTCGGCGCGAGGAATGATCCGGGCAGTCGTGGCGGGCGCCGACACAGGCTGAGCGGGTGAGTTCAAATTGAAATTCTTCGGCTTGAGCAATTGGCGCAGGCACCTATAATACCGCGCCCGTCTGCCTTACCCTTGGCAAACGCTCCCATCGTCTAGAGGCCCAGGACATAGCCCTCTCAAGGCTAGTACACCGGTTCGAATCCGGTTGGGAGCGCCATATAATCAATAAGTTAGAAGTGAATAGCTAACAGTACTCACAGCGACTTTTCGTCGTACCACTCCCGAGGAGACGTCTATGCTTTATTCCACTGCACGCGCTCTTAAATGCTTTGGTGCTTTGGGCAGTTGCGCCGCTTTCGCCGTTTGTACTGTGTACGTCACGAGATCCGAGGCGCAGGGCGCCAAGGAGGGCCGGCCACCGGCTGCTAACTCGAGTAAGGCTGCTCCGATCTTCGGCATCACAATTCAGGCCGGATACCGCGATTGGCGGCTGATCTCCGTGGCCCACGAAGAAGGCAACCTCAACGATATCCGCGCCATTCTGGGCAATGAGCTAGCGCTGAAGGCCTATCGGGAAGGAAAGCTTCCGTTCCCGGACGGTACAATCATTGCCCGGATCGCGTGGAAGGACGTCCCGTCGGAGGAGAACAACAAAGTCTTTGGCCGCTCCCAATCTTTCGTTCCCGGCTCCGCCCCAGACTGGTACCTTCAGTTTATGGTCAAGGACTCAAAAAAGTACGCCGCGACTCGCGGCTGGGGGTACGCCCAATTTGATAAGGACGGCAATCCTGCGGACGAAGCGAAGCTTAAAACATGCGCTCCCTGCCACGAGCCTGCTAAAGCCGGCGACTTCGTCTTCACGCACTACGCACCTTAGTGCCGCATCATTCGTAAGCCGATTCAAAGCGGACATGCGCCGCGCTTCGCATGCGCCTGTGCAGAATGGAAGCCCTCGGGATTTTAGCCCGCGCGCTAAGGAGGGCAGTGCCGATCAGCGCTACTCCGGCGCAGCGTGCTGGAGAATGCGGGCCGCACCTTGGGCGTGTTTTGAAGCGGCTGTGCTTGCGGCTGATGTGAGCGACGGCAACTGCAGCACTAGTGTTGCACCAGGTCGCGTACCGGCACTTCCTGACCGTGGCGCGCGGCCGCCTGATGCAGCATTTTTATACGCCTAGTCAGATGCCGCCGCGCTTGCGCCACGGTCTCCTGACTGAATGGCCTTGGACTTAAGAAGAAGCCGCGCAGGTCGGCAATCAGCTGCTGTGCGGCGATCTCTTCCTTTGCGCCGCTCGGCAGATGTGCAGCGAGCTGCTTGACCATGGTTTCAGCAAGATTGGCTGCACCATGGTCGCCCTCCCTGGGGCCCGCTTTTAAGAGGCTACGCAGCTGCAAAACACATGCTTCAGGTGATTCGACGCTATCTTTCATCACCACGTACCTCCTTGTCCGTGTGGCGAAACGCCGAGGCGACAAGATTAGCCGATATTACCTTTGGCATCCGCGCGCCAGCTGCGACGGTGCGATGAATTGTGCGCTAGTTCGCATGATGAAGGGCGCGCACGATGAACAACGCGCCGAGCACCAGAAACAAGGCGCTCGCCACATAGTGGATGGCGTTGATCGGCACGCGTTTCGCAAATGCTTTGCCCAGAAATACGACCGGAGCGTTGGCGAGCAACATGCCAGCGGTCGTGCCGGCTACAACGGTCAGCAGGTTTGAATAGGCCGCCGCGAGTGCCACGGTTGCGATCTGCGTCTTGTCGCCGATCTCGGCGACAAAAAATGCAATGAGGGTCGCCACAAAGGCGCTGGCGCGACCTGCGCCCGGCGATTCCTCATCGAGCGAGTCGGGCTTCAAGGTCCACAGCGCCATGCCGATCATGCTGACACCCACGACCGCATCCAGTCTTGCGGGCGTCAGTAACCGTCCGAGGTGCACGCCAATGAGCGCTGCGACAATGTGGTTGGCGAGCGTCGCGAGCAACACGCCGGCCAGGATCGGCCAGGGCCGGCGATAGCGCGCCGCCAGCATCAAAGCGAGCAGTTGGGTGCGATCGCCCATCTCCGCGATCGCCACGGTCGAGAGTGATATGAGGAAGGATTCCATTGGCAGACTCCACGTCGAGCGAAGCTGCTGACCACGGCCAAGACCCCGTCGCTCTAGCCGGAAGTTCCGCCGTTGGTCTCGCCATGCCCGATGGGCCCCGTACGCCATGGGCGGTGCGCCCAAGTGTGTTGACGTACGGCCCGGCTGCGCCGGGCGACTACTCCCCAAGGAGAGCGGGCTTTTTACCTTATGGTTGCCGGCTAAGCAACTGCGGCGCGTCGGGGAATCACTCGCCCGCCGAGAGGCGCGGCTTATTCGAGCGCATACAGATTGCCATCGGTGCTGCCGAAATAAATGGCATTGGTGCTGACGACGGGGGAGGACAGAACGGCGCCGATGCTCATCATGCGCCACACGCCGATTACGAGGTCGTCGTAAAAGAAGTCGTTGAATGCCGCCGGGTAGTTGGGCTCGCCGGATTTCTTGCTGTAGGTGGCGGCGTTCTGTATTGCCCCGTCGGTGCGGAAAGTCCATGCGGGCGCGCGCTTGTCGAGGTCGATGGCGATCAACGTCCCGGCATGCGAGCCGATGTAGAGCCGCCGGCCCGCTACCGCAGGCGATGAGAACATCGGCCAGTGGTTAAAGCTGAGCGAGTAGCGCAGCGCACCGCTCTTGGCATCGACCGCGTGGAAGAGTCCGGAGTCCGAGGTGGCAAAGTACACCACGCCGTCCTGCACGATGGGCGTCGAGATCACCCACGAGCCCTTGTTGTCAAAAGCCCAGCGTTTTTCCCCGGTGGACGCATCCAGGGCATAGAGCTGCGAGTCGCGACAGCCAAAGTACACGAGGCCATCCGCAATCACCGCCGAGGACTGGATACCGACCTGGTTAGAGATCTTTGGATCCTCCCCCGTCTTGAAGCGCCACCGCACCGCCCCTGATTTGGCATCGAGCGCGTAGAAGAAGCTGTCCCAGCTGCCGATGTATATCGTGTCGTTCGCAATCGCCGGGGAGGCGTGCACGACATTGCCGGTGCGGAACTTCCAAGTCAGCGCGCCCGAATTCGCATCGAGCGCATAGACGTAGCCATCTCCGCTGCCGAGGTAAACGGTGTTCTGCACAATTGCCGGTGAGGAGAGAAAAAAATCGAACGGGTCGGGCATCACCTCACCCGCCGGCTGCGCCCCGTGCAGGTTCTTGCCCGCAAAGCGATGTTCGCCCTCGAAGGCGAATTTCCAGCGCTGCTCCCCGGTGCGCGCGTCGAGCGCATAAACATTGCCGTCAAAGCTACTGAAGTACACGCGTCCGGCGAATACCGCTGGCGAGGAAGCAACGCGGCTGCCGGTCTTGAATTTCCAGCGTTCGGCGCCGCTGGCCGCATCGAGCGCGTACAGATAGTGATCGTTGCTGCCAAAATACGCGATGCCGTCGGCGATCGCCGGAGTAGAGAGCACCGCACCCTGGGTCTTGAACTTCCACTTCACCCCATGCAAGACAGGCACGCCGGTGCCTGGGTAGATGCCGCTGTGGCGCTCATCGGCGCGAAAGGATGTGGAGACTTCCGCCTGCGCCGCGCCCGCGAAAGCGGCGCAGATCAGGGCCACGAGATACTTCATGGAATGCCCCCCGCAGATCGCTGAAGGGGGCATCATAGGTCGGGCGCGTCCAGCAACGTTTTCGTTCTGACTCGCGAATCCCTCAATTAATCTGTTTTTCGGCAGCCGCTGCAACTAGCGATTGCAGCACCGATTCGAGTACCTCCGGGGCCACGGGCTTGGTCAGGTGATGATTGAAGCCGGCTTCGAACGCGCGCCGACGATCCTCTTCTTGCCCCCAGCCGGTGAGGGCAATCAGGATCGCATCGCGACCCCATGCAGCGGCTCGGGTCCTGCGCGCTACCTCGTAGCCGCTGATATCGGGGAGGCCGATGTCAACGAGCAATGCGTCCGGTGCGAAGGCCTGCCCGAGCTCGAGTGCCCGTGTGCCGGTAAATGCAGTTTTCACGCGGTGCCCGGACAACTCGAGTAACAACGCACAGGTCTCGGCCGCATCCTGATTATCGTCAATCACAATAATCTTAAGGCTACCCGCGCTCGCCGCAACCCCCGGATGCTCTTCGGCTGCCATGGTCCGTGTGAATGGTGCGGTAGAGGCCGCGGCTAGCCCGTACGCTTGGGACGTTGCGCCGGTTCTGGCGCCTCGGGCTGCGACTCTTCTAATTCCCCTTCGCTGACCGAAAGCGCCGGCATGATTGAAGTCGCAGATTCATCCTCCGCAGACGCCACCGGCCTGATGGTTGGGACTGCGGCGCCGCCACCCGCCCCATGCAGCAGGCCCGTGAATGGCTGATCACGCAGGAACTGCAATGCGACCTCGGCGACGACCGGCTTACTGAAGAAAAACCCCTGACCAAACTTGCAGCCCATGTCACGCAGCGCGTGTGCGGCGACCTCAGTCTCGACAATCTCCGCGATGGCGATGAGCCCAAGGCTCGGCACCATCTGCAGGATCGCGGCAACCATGCCGCTGCTTGCGTGGTCAGCACCCGTGCGGCTGACGAAGGGGCGGTCGATTTTGATGTAGTCGA
>Ga0302324_100025497_pt1 | contig 11345 bp, 6 predicted proteins | sample Palsa_T0_1_FD_201949 | JGI IMG/M metagenome (GOLD analysis project Ga0302324, IMG submission 201949) | Peat permafrost microbial communities from Stordalen Mire near Abisko, Sweden - Palsa_T0_1 | ecosystem: Environmental > Terrestrial > Soil > Palsa > Peat permafrost | place: Sweden: Abisko... | reverse complement strand
GCGGATGCGCTGGCCTTCGCCGCCCGAAAGTGTGGCCGCTGAGCGGTCGAGCGCAATATAGTTCAGTCCGACCGCGTTCAAGAACTGCAGACGCTCCACCACTTCATGCATGACACGGCCTGCGATCTTTTCTTCGCGGCCGGTAAGCTTGATGCCTTGGGCTAGTTCGAGCGCACGCGAAATCGGCAGCGCCGTAAAATCGGCAATCGACATGCGATTGACCTTGACCGCCAGGCTCTCCGGCCGCAGCCGCTTGCCGCGGCACGCCGGACATTCCGTCGCCGACATGTGATCCATCAGCCAGTCCCGGTAGCCTTCCGAGGTGGACTCCTCCAGATTCTGTTTTAGATATCCGAAAATTCCGCGGAAGCCCGTCTTGCCGCGGCCCGACTCGCCGTTCAACAGCAGGTCCTGAATTGGTTCAGGAAATTTCTCAAAGGGTCGATTCAGATCGATGCCGTGCGCGGCCGCCGTCACCTGCAAAGCGTGGATCAGACCTTGCGACGCCGAGCCCGGGCCCAGTCCACCATCGAGCAGCGGCTTCGACCAATCGGTGATTACTTTTGCAGGATCGAAATCGTAACGGCTGCCGAGGCCGTGGCACTCCGGGCAGGCTCCGTACAGGCTGTTGAAGGAAAACGAGCGCGGCTCCAGTTGCGGGACGCTGATGCCGCAATCCGGACAGGCCAGCTTCTCGGAATAAATCTGCTCCTCGCCGCCGACCACAGCCACCTGCACCAGGCCTCCCGCCAGCTTCATCGCGTCGCGAACCGACTTCTCCAGCCGGTGCTCAATCCCCGGCTTTACCAGGAGCCGGTCCACCACAACCTCGATCGTGTGGTTCTTGCGCTTATCGAGGTTCAGATCGTCATCCAAACTGACCAGTTCGCCGTCGACGCGGGCACGCCCGTAGCCGTGCTTGAGCATTAACTCCATCTCTTTCTTGAATTCGCCTTTGCGGCCGCGCACAATCGGCGCCAGCACCATAACGCGGTCTTCGGGGGTGAGGGCCATCACCCACTGCACGATCTGCTCCGCCGACTGGCGGCTGATCGGACGTCCGCACTTGGGGCAATGCGGCACCCCGATGGAAGCGAACAGGAGACGAAGATAGTCATAGATCTCGGTGATGGTGCCGACGGTCGAGCGCGGGCTGCGGCTGGTGGTCTTCTGCTCGATCGAGATGGACGGGCTAAGTCCATCGATTGCATCTACATCCGGGCGTTCCATCTGGTCCAGGAACTGCCGCGCATAGGTCGAAAGTGTCTCTACATAGCGGCGCTGTCCCTCGGCATAGATCGTGTCAAAGGCAAGCGAGGACTTGCCCGACCCGCTGAGCCCGGTCACCACGGTGAGGGTGTTGCGAGGAATCTCAACGTCGATGTTCTTGAGATTATGCTGGCGCGCTCCGCGCACCGAAATCTTGGTGATGGCCATTGGGCTCGGTCTGAAACTCTGGGTTGGACTGCCCTTCCGTAATATCGACAGGTCGACAGACATGTCCGAGATTAGGAGTGCACAGCTCTACTCCGTATGTTACTACGGCGCATCTGGGTCGTCACTACCGGCGGGCGTTGACGCAGGTAGATTGAAGAAGCCGCGCTTACTTAAGTGGAGCTTTTGCATCTAATTACTGCGCTCCTACTGCTGGTGCTAAAGGGTGGTCGATTGTGATTTCGCTCTTCATGCCGCTGATCCTCTGCCTCACCGTAGCCGCTTCGGTCGGGATCGGCGTACTGTCGGCTTACCTCGCTGTCATTGGCATCCTCCATGCCTGTGGACGCCCGTCGCAGCCGCAGTCGCAGCCCCAGCCGGCAGAAGCGCGCCCGCAGCTGGTTCTCGTGCCGACGCAGAACCATGTCAGCGGGGACTAGGCGCCTGTGCCGAGTCCGGCCGTTCATTCAGTACTACCTCAAGTCGATTAGCTCCTGACAGATTTGTTGCAACAATCCCGGTGACATTGGCACGGATATCTTCTGTCGCGGCAACGCCCAACCCGGGCGGACGCATAATTCTGCACGACTCCAAGCGTGCAAGCTATCCACTTTGCTCCCAACTGATGCCGCCTCCGGTCGCTGATTCACCCGCGATCTTCGTTGGCTGGTATCGGTTGACATCAACCACCCCAGATAAAACGGCCAGGAGGTTGGTCTGCAGTCGAGGAACCGCTTTCCACCTCATTTCTTGAGCTGCGACACGCTTAGCGGAAAGGTGGCAATCAAGTACTTGCCTTGATCGCTGTCGATCGGTTCAAGCGCTAACAACTCCACACTTCGCGACGTAACGAGTTGTGTGCGGTAGTAATAAACCTTTTCTGCCTCCGCAGTGAAATGCGCGAGTTCCACGCGCTGGGCAACCAGAGATGACTGCAAAGTGACGCACACGTGATGCTCTCCCGGCTCGACGGAGACGGAAAAATAGGAATTGCCGTGGTTTGCGCCCACCCAGGCTCCGTCCACGGCGAGTTTCACCGTCGGATATCCTAAGGTGATGGATGTACCGGCATCGTGAACGAAGTAAACTCGCGCCTTCCCCGGGTCCGGCTGCGCCAGCGTGTGTTGGGATTCGTCTAGCTTCACCTTGAAGCTGACATTCTCGTGGCCGCAGGCTGCGGTAGAGGCGACAGGCGGGACCTGGGCCGATGCGGATGCTGCAAAAAGCATAACTAGCAGGATGAATCTCATGGCCTTCCTCAATTCAGGCGTTTTGCTTGTTACAAGTGACTATATCCATCTTCAGGGTCCCTGTCGCAGCCAGACGATTACACCACCTACTTTCGCCGCGGGCGGGTGAAGAGGGCGAGCTGAGACCCACCCCACCCTCTGGATGGAACATCGCACCACAGGAGGAGGATGCCGAGGGCTGCCGTCAAGATGGGCGTGAGCTCGACTGATGCAGTAGCGTTGACGAGTCGTAGCGAATCGTAGCGTAGAGCAGTACTTCCGCAGCCGCCCTCGTGTTAGCATTTTGGCAGTTGTTTCCTCCTCGGCGGCACAAGCATGGCCCGCACTCGTTCCATCCCGATTTTCCTGCCTGCGATGCTTCTGAGCGTTTTCCTATCCCCGTCCGCTCCCGCGGCGGAGCCATCGCCGTGGCGCGAAATTCACTCCACACACTACACGGTCATCACCGATGCCGGCGAGAAGAAGGGCACGGAAGTCGCGCTGCGCTTCGAGCAGATGCGGGCCGTCTTCGCCCTCCTGCTGATGAAGGAGCGCCTTAACGAGCCCGTGCCGCTGACCATCGTCGCCTTCAAGAACGACAAGGACTACTACCGGAGCGCGCCCCTGCGCCAGGGCCAGCCTATCGACGTTTCCGGCTTCTTGCTTCCCGGCGAAGACCAGATCTTCATCGTTCTGAACCTGTTTGAGCAGGAGTCATGGCGCGCCGTCGCCCACGACTTCGCCCTCCTGCTGCTGAACTACAACTATCCCGCGGTTCCAGGATGGTTCGACGAGGGCCTGGCCGAATACTTCAGCTCGATCCGCCTCGACGACAAGAAGTACGAAATCGGAGGCGACCCAGAACTGCATTCCGTCTTCACCCAAGACCTGCTGCAGAACCAAGCCGCAGTCCTCAACCCTCCGAAGTCCCTCACCGAACTTCTCGGTGGCCAGGTTTGGCTAACGCTGCCCGACCTGCTGACCATGAAACATGACACCTCAACCTTCACCGAAGGCACGCACCACACGCTCTTCTACGCCCAATCATGGATGGTGATGCATTACCTGCTCCACGAGAAGAAACTCCCGGAGACGGGAACCTATTTTGACCTGGTCGAGAACCAGCACGTACCCGTAGAAGAAGCCATCCAGAAAGCCTACGGCGTGACCGCCGCCCAGTTCGACCAGGCGGTGAAAGATTACTTCCACTCGCTCACGCCGTTATTCGTGGCGCTCGACGCATCCAAGCAGGCCCGTTCTGACCTCGATCCGCCGCAGGTCTACCAGTTTCCTGAGATCGTTGGACCGGACGCCCGCACGATCACCGCTAAGGTTCTCCCAGAGAAGGATGGCAGCGCCTTAACGGCTGGGGTAAGAATCAGAATTCCCGATCGCCGCGAAGCCGGATTGCTGGAATTGCAGGCGCTAGCCGCGGCTCCCGACCCGACTGCTGCCAAACTAGAGAGGGAAAAGAAGAACAATCAAGACGACAGAAAGAACGCCCTCCTCGTCACGGCTGTGGGCAACGAGATCGCTCACCGCGCCCTCGCCTGGGACCACCTGCAGCGCAAGGAGTTCGATGCCGCCGCCGAAGAACTGGCCGACGCCGGCGCCCTTAACCCGCGCGATATGTGGATCCGCTACTACCTATCCCTGCTGAAGTACCGGGTTGCGCAGTCGAAGCACGCCCAAATCGTGGGCCTGCCCAACATGATGCAGGACCTGCGCGCCGTGCTGGAGTGGTATCCCGAATTCGCCGAGGCCTTTAACCTGTTGGCCATTGCGCACATCGAAGGCGGCGGGCCGGTGGCTGCGATGCAGGCCGAACGCGCTGCCATGCAGCTTAGTCCGCGCAACCAGCAGTATGTTTATAACATGGCGGAAATCCACATTGCAGACCAAAAGTGGGATGCAGCGCGAGCTCTGCTGGAGCGGCTGAAAGGCAGCGTCAATCCTCTGGTTGCGGCAGCGGCTCGCGAGCGCCTGGGACAGATCTCAAACGAGCAGAAATATGGCATCTCGGCCGCCGCCGCGGCTGCGGACAAGAAATTCGCGGCCCAACCTACGCCATTCGACGTACTGGAGCAGGATGCCGCGAAGCGCGCCGCGGCACAGACCACGCCATCCACAGGCACCGCGGACAAGCGGCCCGCGAAGTTTTTCCAGGGACGGCTGGTGGGCGTGGACTGCTCCCAGTCCCCGGCCGCCGTTCTTACCGTAACTTCCGGCGGAGTGGTTTTGAAGCTGCGCACCGCCGACTACAACTCGCTGCCCCTCATCGGAGCTGAGTCGTTCTCATGCGACTGGAATAACCGCTCCGTCTCGGTAAACTACAAGCCCGGCGGCCTGTCGGATGGCGATCTGGTGTCGGTGGAGGTACGCTAAAGTTCAGATTGCGGGGCGAGGTGGTCCTGGTTTCTTGATCTCGCTGACATCTGCAACACCGTGGGTACCCCGTCCTTCGCGCACGCTGCCAATGGTGGGAGTCGGGAATGCCAGCCCAACGGCTTGATCAGGGCCGCGCCACCCCGAAACGAAATTTTCGTCCAGCCTTCATTCCCCCGCGCCGCCCGGCTTCGCGCAAAACATGAAAACGATAACTGCTCGAACCCCATTCCTTGGGCGAGATCCCCAATCGCCCTGTTCCAGTCGGAACATTAAGCCTCCAACGAAAAACCCTCCTATCAGCAGGAGGGTTCGCGATCCACGATGATCGAGGTTAGGCGCGGACGACGTTGCCCGCCTGAAAGCCTTTGGGACCTTTGAGCAGATCGAACTCGACGGTCTCACCCTCGTTGAGCGAGCGGTAACCGTTCTCTTGAATCGCGGAGAAATGCACGAAAACATCCTCTCCCGTGGAGCGCTGGATAAATCCATATCCCTTCGCCCCGTTGAACCACTTCACTGTTCCCTTTTCTCTCACAGAAAAAAACTCCTTTCCTCTGATCATTCAGAATTAGTTCCCTAGATTTCCCGCATTGTGCTCCAGGCAACGGAGCGCCCCCTCGAGAAAAACCGGTGAACTCGGTCGCGTCTCTCTGTGCTGAAGAAATTGCCCCAAAGCAAAAGACTCCTCGGTTCACCGACGCATGAAGAAAGTGCGGCGCGAACTTCCGGAGCCTGACGATCGGCGCTGATTTCTACTGCCCTGCTCAAGACATCAACCTGCCTTACGAGCTCATGCCCCGACATTGGCCGGTTTGTGAGCCAACCGATAATAAGGAGTAGCAAACGTTTTCGCAACAAAAATTAGTGGCCGCGGCCAAAATATAACCTCGGGTCACAATCAAAGCTTTAACAAGGTTTAAGAAACAGCCTTTCGCCCCTGGACCTTCGTTCCCTCCGAACTTCGGAGCTGGCCGCAACCCTTTGATAGGATTAGAGAACACGCCTGTGCCCGATCAAACCACAGTCACCGTTCCCGCACCCACGGAAGCCGCGCCCACGCTAGCGCCGCTCCCGCATCGCGCGCGTTCCGGGGTGGTGGTCTCTACGGCCAAATACCTGGCGCGCACCGACGTGCACACCTTTGCCTTCTCGTTCGCGGCCAATTCGATCCTCTCGTTTTTCCCCTTCGTGGTGTTGTTGATGACGCTCATCCGGCGCGTCTTCCACTCGCGCGTGATGTACGACGTAGTGGTTGAATTACTGCGCGACAACCTTCCCGCCGGCCAGGAGTTCGTCATCCGCAACCTGAACGCCATGGTGAACACGCGCCAGCGGGCGCAGGTGGTCTCGCTGGTGATCCTGCTGGTAACCTCCTCCGGCGTATTTATGCCGCTCGAGGTCGCGCTGAACCGCATCTGGCGCTTCCCTAACAACCGCTCCTACTTGGGCAATCAGTTGATCTCGCTTAGCCTGGCCGTCGGTTGCGGCGTGCTGGCTCTACTTTCCATCGCCTTGACCGCAGAAAACGTGGCGCTGATGGGGTTCCTACGGCACGGCCACAGCTCCGGATTTATGCATTGGGTGGGATTTGGCGTGATGAAGGCCTTCGCCATCGCCACCAGCATCGCCATCTTCTTTCTCATTTACTGGCTGCTGCCCAATGGCCAGGTTCCGGCGCGCGCCGTGCTGCCCGCCGCCATCATCATGGGACTGCTCTCGGAGGGGCTAAAGTATGGTTACATCTTCGCCCTGCCCTGGCTCAATTTCGCCGAGGTCTATGGCCCTTTCGCGCTGTCGGTGAGCATGATGTTCTGGGCGTTCCTCACGGGACTCCTGCTGCTGGCTGGCGCCAACCTTAGTGCCGAAGAGCATTTGCGGCGCGAGCTCTGACCTCGCCAGATCGTCGCCGGCATCGGATCTGGATAGTCGGTTCGGGAGCAAGAACAACTTTTGAATCCGGCTGGCCTTTGGACCAGCGGCGAACGCGGCTCGGCAAGGCCGTTCCCCAAGCAAGTTGGGCCTCACCAGCCCGGCGGCCAGGACCATGGGCAGATTCGTAATGGATTCTCAATGCAGGAGCGCATAGCACGTCGCAAACTTGGGGTCGGATCCCGCCGGCAGCGGGAACCCGCTCACTTCTTCGTCCACTGATCTACCCAGCCGTTCACAGTTTTATACCAGAGTTGGGAATTCTGCGGCTTGAGAACCCAGTGGCCTTCGTCGGGGAAGTACAGCATCTTTGACGGCACCCCTTCCATCTGGAGCGTGGTGAAAAGCTGCAGGCCTTCGCTCACGTCGACGCGGTAATCTCGCTGGCCGTGGATTACCAGCGTCGGCGTCTTGAAGCTCGTTGCGTACTGGTGCGGCGACCACTTCTGGTACATCGCGCGGTTCGAGTAGGGAGTGCCTTTGAACTCCCAGTCGTTGAACCAGAGTTCTTCGGTGGTGCCCCAGGCCGAGTCGGCGTTGAACATGCCGTCGTGCGACACGATGCACTTGAAGCGGTCGGTGTGGCCGAGCACCCAGTTGGCCATGTATCCTCCGTAGCTGGCGCCCAGCGCACACTCGCGGTCCTTATCAATGAACGGGTAGGTCTTCTCCGCGTAGTCGAGGCCCTTCATCAGGTCTTCAAACGGAGCACCGCCCCAGTCGCCGTTGATGGCGTCAATGAAGTTCTGCCCATAGCCGGTCGAGCCATGGAAGTTGATCATGAGGACCACGTACCCGTTGGCGGCGAAGAGTTCGGGATTCCAGCGGTAGGTCCAGTCGTCTCCCCAGGCGCCCTGCGGCCCGCCGTGGATGAGGAACTTCACCGGATATTTCTTGCTGGCATCGAAGTTCGGCGGGCGCACCAGGAAGCCTTCGACCTTGTCGCCGTTCGCACCGGGGAGCCAGAAGGACTCGAGCGGGGACATGGCGATTTGGGATAGGACGGCATCGTTGAAGTGCGTAAGTTGGATGGGCTGAGGCTGGCTGCTCGGCGGGATGCTTATTTTGTAGATCTCGGATGGAGCCTGCAACGACATCCGATTGAGGAGCAGCGATTTACCATCTGGCGTCGGCACTAAATCGTCGTCAAAAAAGACCTGGTACGCAACCGGTCCCGGGTCCTCGTTGGTTGGATGGAGACGGACCACATGAATTGGATTTCGTCCCTCTGTCTCCGACGTGAAATGGATCGCTTGTGAATCGGTGGTCCAGGTGAATGTCCCCACCCACCCATCAAAATTCTTGGTCAGATTTTTCTTCTCTCCCGTCCTGCGGTCGTACAGCATCAAGCGGAAGAGGTCGCTCTCGTATCCCGGACGCTGCTGGGCGCGGTAGGCGATGTAGCGGCCATCGGGCGAATAGAGCGGCGTCGAGTCGCTGGCGGGATTGTCGGCGGTGATGTTCTTGGTTTTGCCTAAAACCTGAGCGGGCGAGTCGCCCGCTCCCACATCGACTGCAACGGTCCACAGATCGTTGTTGGTGGATGCGGCTGGGTTCTCGTCGTGATTCGAGGTGTAGCAAATCTCCTTGCCATCGGGCGAAAAGGCGTAGTCGTCCTGCCCGCCGAGCGAGAACACGGGCGCGTCGTAGTCGCCGGGCGTGAGGTCACGAGGAATTGTCCGCTCGATCGGAAAGGCCTTGGTGGGCGGGACGGTGTCGGCGAGAATCGGAACTGCAAATATGTGGCTGCGTTTGCCCTCCTTGTAGGCGTTCCAGTGGCGATAGAGCAGGTGGGTAAAGATCTGAGCCTTGACTTTCGAGTCGCGAGCCTCAATCATCTTCTTTTGGTTGCACACCGCCTCTGCTTTTGGCGGACCGTCGCACTCCTGATAAACGCTCGAGGTGAAAACAATGTTCTTACCGTCAGGCGACCAGAGTTCCCCGTCAGCCTCAGTCGGGAGCGCAGTCAGTTGCCATACGCCGGTTACGGTCCCACTGGATTCGTCGAACCCGGCAACCCATATCTGCGAGCCATCGTTCTTGGTCGATAAAAATGCGAACCGCTTCCCATCCGGCGCCCAGCGCGGCCGGTCGGCGTCCTGATCGGCGATGATCTCGCGCTCCTGACCTCCGGCCGTGGGCACGATCCAGATGTGGGGCGTTTTCGTGTTGGCCTCGAGACTCACATCGACCACACTGAAGATCACCCACTTTCCGTCGGGCGAAATCACAGGCTCACCCACGCGTTTGAGCTCCATCATGTCTTCGAAAGTGAAGGGATGCTTGGCCTGCGCGAACACCGGGTGTGTGAAAGCCATGAGAGCAAGAAAAGCGAAAAAGAAAGGGCGCATGAGATACCTCCTTGGCAAACCGATGAGTGTAGCAGGCAAAAGCTTCTAGCTTCTAGCCTCGTGGCTGGTGCCTCCAGGCACAACCGCCTCGTTGGCTGCGTCCTACCTTCTAGCAGGGGTTTCGAAGGCGCACGCCACAGCCTTCGAAGTCGGCGGTGTTGCGTGTGGCAAAGATAGCGCGGCGGGAGCGGGTGATCTGTGCGTCGAATTCAGCCATCGGGCGGCCTTGGGCGCGGGCAGCTATTTCCGGAAAAGCGCGTGCCGCTTCTTCACTGCGGATGCGACTTACTCGGATAACTTCCGCTGACCCTGGATGCGGAATGCCGCCTCGGCTCCGGGCCTGGCAGTTCCAGGTTGCCCTCCGCCCAAATGAATCCGGTAGCTCCCCTCGGCGATACTACGGTCTCCCTTATCCGTCACCTGACTCAAGTCACGGGCGCCGAGGGTGAACTGAACGTGCTTGGTTTCGCCGGCAGCCAATTGCATTCGCGTGAAAGCCCGAAGCGCGCGAATTGGAGCAACCGAAGACTGGGGAAAGCTCAGATACAACTCGATCACTTCCTCCCCCTCGCGCTGGCTGGTATTTTTCACATCCGTTTCTACGGTTAGAGGATCGCCGGCCTTCAGCTTGGTAGAAGATAGTTTCAAGTTGCTGTATTCGAAAGTCGAATAGCTCAATCCATAGCCAAACGGATAGAGAGGCTCACCTGAGAAATATCGGTAGGTGCGTTTGTTCATCGCGTAGTCTTCAAATGACGGCAACTGATCGACGCTTTTGTAAAAGGTGACCGGCAGCCGGCCTGCGGGGTTATTGTTGCCTGCCAGGGTTTGCCCTATGGCGGAGCCTGCTTCTTCGCCGGAATACCATGCATCGAGAATCGCATTCGCGTGCTGGTTCGCCCAATTTACTGCCAATGCACTACCGTTCATCAGAACAACCACTAGCGGCTTGCCTGTCGTCTTCAAAGCTTCGAGAAGATTTTCTTCTTCGCTGGGGAGATCGAGACTGGTACGGTCACCTCCTTTAAAACCCGGCAGGTCGACTTTCATCTCTTCACCCTCGAGTTGCGAGGTGATGCCGACTACCGCGATCGAGACATCGGCCTGGTGTGCGGCATGAACCGCTTCCGCAATCGGATCCGAAATCATGTGCAGCCATACCAGCTTTGTGCCAAAACCTCCGCGCAGGAACTCGACTTTTAGGGCATAGCGGCGGCCTTTTTCGAGTTGGAGTGTTTTTATGGTTGGGATGGCGTCGTGCAACACGGCGTCGTCGACAATGAGTTGGCCGTCGAGCCACAAGCGATTCATCGATCCGACGAGACCAAACTGATAGCTCCCGGATTCGGAGGGAGTAAGAAATCCCGTCCACCGCACGGAAAACTCCTTCATCCCTTCAGGAGGTGCTATCGCGGACGTATCGGGATGAGAGAGTTGCAGATTGATCGCGCTGTCCGCACGCACGATCTGCGGCGGGCCAGAACAATCAGCGCCCGCAAAATATTCCGCCTTGAGACCAGGTCGGCCATCTTCGGAGGAGAGCGCGGAACCGGGAACCGCGGTTTGGTCGCGGAGGAAATTCATTCCCGGATGAAAGCTGACTTCGGCGGAAGCAAATTGCGCCCGAATGCCCTCGAGAGCGGTCACAGCGTGAGACGCCGTTCCGGCGTAGTTGCCGTGCAGCACCGTGACAGATTCTGCCAGGGGACCGAACACCGCGATCTTGTGGATGCCAGGACCGAGCGGAAGCGTACCGTCATTTTTTAGCAGCGTCATCGATTCCCGCGCCGCTCTGAGCGCCAGTGCGCGATGGGCATCGCTGTCAATCTCAGAATCGGGGGTTTGAGCATAGGGGACCATCTCGGGCGGATCGAACATTCCCAGACGAAAACGCGCGGTGAACAAGCGCTTCAGGGAGGTGTCCATCTGTTTCTCGCTCAGCAACCCCTGCTTCACAGCATCGAGATAAGCAAGATAATCTGAGTTGCTGGTAGCCACGGTAAAGAAGTCGGCA
>Ga0302324_100025494_pt1 | contig 11345 bp, 9 predicted proteins | sample Palsa_T0_1_FD_201949 | JGI IMG/M metagenome (GOLD analysis project Ga0302324, IMG submission 201949) | Peat permafrost microbial communities from Stordalen Mire near Abisko, Sweden - Palsa_T0_1 | ecosystem: Environmental > Terrestrial > Soil > Palsa > Peat permafrost | place: Sweden: Abisko... | reverse complement strand
GCGCGCGCCGCGCGGATTTTGCCTGTTTATTACATCTCCCTAGGCATCTCGCTTCCGATGTTTCTCCTGATGCAGTTCGGGGACGGCGTGACACCATCCGCCTTACGCGGCGCCATCGTCACTGGGCTCACCTCGCTCACTCTCACACAATCGTGGGTCTCTCCGTTTTCCTACCTGTGGAACAACCCAGGTTGGTCGCTTTCGGTGGAGCTGTTCTTTTATCTGGCGTTCCCATGGCTTGTAGTTTGGATCACGCGGTGGCCGGCAAAACTGCTGCGCTGTGTCGCCGGCCTCTACTTTGTCACCATCGCCGCCGCATATCTGTTTGTCGCTCTCCATTCCCACCCGCCAACGTGGAAGTGGGAACCTGCAATCGACTACTGCATTTGGATTTCTTGGCTGGGCTGCAACCCGCTGGTTCACGCTCACGAATTCCTAATGGGCATTGCGGCCTGTCTATGGTTTCGGGACGAACAACGGGGAAGCCGTCCGGAATGGATGCGAGGCCCTGCCGCGGTTAGCGTGGCGGGGTTCGGTCTCGCGGTTCTCGCGGCGTTTCGCGGACCGATTCCGTTTATGCCCGCCCTGGCCGGCATCCATAGCCCATTGTTCGCGCTCCTGATCTATGGGCTCGCCAAACAGCGCGGAACTCTCGCCCGGATCTTGAGCACGCCCATGTTCGTTTATCTTGGAGACATAAGCTACTCGCTGTACTTGACACATTTGAGCGTTTGGCTGTACATGGAAGGCTTTAATCGGGAACACTTCTTTCTGCGGCAGGACTCCATGCTGAATTTTTCCTTATGCCTGGCCTTGTCGCTGGTCCTCGCCGCAGCGCTCTATAAAGGAATCGAAGAGCCATATCGGCGCTTCCTACGCGGTTATTTCGGAAACCCAGCCAGGGCGCTTTCGTCCAAGCTGCGGCGGCAGGTGGCGTGAGCTCGCCGGAGCCGGTACATTACTTAAATCGGCTTGAGCGGGTAACGCGGGTAACGCGATCTTGTGGCGATATTGCTCGTGGTACCATTCACCAGGAGTAGCCGCCTTGACGCGCCTCGATCGCCTCGCAGGGCGCTGCGATGACATGGTGTTTGTGCGGAGGCCGCAAGAGAAAGAGTAATGTTGCGCTTCGTCTGCAACCTTCGTGGTTCGAGGAGGCCAAGCGGGTGGCTGAGGCGGAAGGCGTGGCGCTGAATCAACTGATCAACGTCGCGGTGGCGGAGAAACTCTCCGCGCTTCGAACCGACGAATATTTTCGCGTGCGAGCCGCGCGTGGCGACGTGGCCAGAGCGAAGCGCATTCTAAAGCGAACGGGGAAGGAGAAAGCCGCCTGTTCCAGGTGACGAGATCAAGTGAGTGCGTATCGCAAGGTTGCTTATCGAGTGGAGCAGGGGATTGCGCGCATTGCGCTGAACCGGCCGGAGCGGCGGAACGCGCTGGATCAGGAGCTGCTGACAGAACTTCGGGAAGCGCTGCGTGCTTCGGCAACGGACGAGAGTGTTGGCTTGGTTCTAGTGACGGGCGCGGGCAAGGACTTCTGCTCGGGCATGGACCTGCGCACGTTTGCCGACGACGCGTCCGGCGACCTCGCGAAGTTTCAGGCGGAAGCGCGCAACATGGCCGGGCTGCTGCTCGACATGCGGCGGCATCCGCGGCCCATCGTCGCGGCGGTGCAGGGGCGCGCGCTGGGCGGTGGGTGCGGGATCGCGACGGCGGCCGATATGGTGCTGGCCGCGGACTCGGCGCAATTCGGTTATCCGGAGATCAACATCGGATTCGTGCCCGCGATCGTGATGGCGATTTTGCGGCGGTTGGTATCGGAGAAGCGCGCGTTCGAACTAATCGCATCGGGCCAAGTGATTTCGGCTCAGACAGCGCTGGAGTATGGAATGATCAATCACGTGTTCGACCCCGGCGCATTTGAACGCGAAGTGGAGGAGTTTGTGGGGAACCTGAAGGCAAAGTCCACATCGGCGCTCACGCTGGCGAAGGAGTTGTTTTATCGCACGGACGCGATGCAGTTCCAAGCCGCGGTGGATGCGGGCGCGGAGATCAATGCGCTCGCGCGGACGACGGACGATTTCAAGCGAGGGATCGCGAAGTTTCTCAAGAAGACCTGACCAGGAAAACGGCGACCTCCGAGAGGAGGTTCGGGAGAATCCTGATTTGCCGCGCGCCTTCGAGGAAGATGCGCTTCTCGATGGTCCAGTGCTGCAATTGCACCAGGCTTTCGAAATCCTCGACGGTGAAGAAGTGAATGTTGGGGGAATCAAACCAGTCGTGCGGGAAGAGTTTGGTTTTGGGAGCGCGGCCGGTAAACATATGGGCGAGACGCACGCTCCAGTGGCCGAAATTCGGGAATGCGACAATGGCGCGGCGTCCCACTCGCAGCATTTCACGCAGCACCTTGAGCGGAGCGCGCGATTCCTGAAGCGTCTGGCTGAGGATCACGTAGTCGAAGGCTTGATCCGGGAGATCGGCGAGCGCGTCCTCGATGTCGCTGTGAAAGACGGAAACGCCGCGCGCGATGGCTTGCTGGACTTTGGCGCCCTCGATCTCGACGCCGCGCGCATCCACGCGCTTGTTTTCGGCGAGCCAGGCGAGTAGTTCACCTTCACCGCAGCCGAGGTCCAGCACGCGCGCGTTGGGCTCGATGATTTCGCTGATGATGGCGTAGTCGCTGCGTCCAAGCAAGTTCGGGACGAACGATTCCGACACTTCTAGGATCTCTCCCGGAACGTGCTTGCCAGGAAGCCGCGGACCAACTCGGTCTGCTCGGCGACATGCACCAGAAAGGCGTCGTGGCCATAAGTGGACGGCAGGTCGCAATAGGCGACGTCGCAGTTGCGGCCACGCAGCGCGCGCACGATATCGAGCGATTGGTAGCTCGGATAGAGCCAGTCCGACGAGAAGCTGATGACGAGGAAGCGCGATTTTACGCCGTCGAACGCGGCGCTGAGCGACGGACGCCCGGCGGTGAGATCGAAGTAATCCATGGCCTTCGTGATGTAGATGTAGGAGTTCGCGTCGAAGCGGTCGACGAACTGGCTGCCGCGGTAGCGCAGGTAGCTTTCGACTTCGAACTGATCCCGATCGCGCAGACGCCGGCCGAATTTTTCGCGCATGGAAGCATCGCTCATGTAGGTGATGTGTCCGACCATGCGGGCCACGGCCAGGCCGCGGGCAGGCGGGCGCTTGCCATAGTAATCGCCTTCGTTCCAATCGAGGTCGGCCATGATGGCTTGGCGTCCCACTTCGTTGAAGGCGATTTGTTGCGGGCTGTGGCGCGCGGTTCCGGCGATAGGGATGGACGCGGCGACGGCGTCTGGATAAGCGACGGCCCATTGCAGAGCTTGCATGGCGCCCATGGATCCGCCCGACACTGCAAGCAGGCGCTCGATTCCGAGATGCTCGACTAACATCTTCTGCAGGCGGACCATGTCGGGAATGGTGACGGGTGGGAACGACATGGCGTAGGGGCAGCCGGTTTCCGGATTGATGGAGCCGGGGCCGGAGGTGCCGCGGCAGCCGCCCAAGATGTTGGAAGAGATCACGAAGTATTTGTCGGTGTCGAAGCCTTTGCCGGGACCGATCATGCTGTCCCACCAGCCGATGGCGCCGGTGGATTTGTCGGCGCCGGCGGCGTGCGCGTCCCCTGAGAAAGCGTGCAGAACCAGGATCGCGTTGTTCTTGCGGGCGTTCAATTCGCCATAAGTTTCGTAGGCCACGTCGACGGGCGCGAGCGTCGAGCCGCAGTCCAACGCGATCGAATCAAATTGGACGATGCGAGTCTCGGTGATCACAGGCGTCAACTTAAGAAATGCGCCGGATCACCGGAAGTCTTCCTGCAGGCGGTCAAGCGCTGCTGAGCCCGGGCAGAGCTTTTGGTACGGAACTTTTGTCAAAGCGAAGCCGGGAGTCTTGTTCATTTCGTGCAGATCCGGGACGGATTCGTCCAGGTACAGCAGGCCCGTGACCACTTCGCCCTTGCCGTTGTGTTCTTCCAGGTAATCCATCACCTTGCCGCGATCGGTGGGATCGTAGTGAGGCGGAACGCCTTTGAATCGCACCATGCTCCCATCATGCATGGTAACGTTGACGGCGCCGTTCTGGCCGATCTGGGCGAGAATCTCGCTGGCAGGGGGAACAAAATCGGTCTCGGTTGCTTTCAGCTCGTGCTGGCGGGTGTAGAGGTAGCTTTTCGTGGAGCCCTCGTGATCGTTGAAGGTGACGCAGGGCGAGATGACGTCGATCAAAGCGAAGCCGCGATGCGAGACGGCGGCCTTCAAAATGGGAACGAGTTGGTCCTTATCGCCGGAGAAGCTGCGTGCGATGAAAGTGGCGCCGATGCTCAAGCCGAGCATCACCGAGTCGATGGGCGCCATGCGGTTAGGTTCACCGCGCTTGCTCTTGGAGCCAACATCGGCGGAAGCGGAGAACTGGCCCTTGGTGAGCCCGTAGACGCCGTTGTTCTCGATGACGTAGATCATGCGGACGTTGCGGCGGATGGCGTGGCACATGTGGCCGAGGCCGATGGAAAGCGAATCGCCGTCGCCCGAGATTCCGATGCAGACGAGTTCGCGGTTGGCGGCGTTGGCGCCGGTGGCGATGGGCGGCATGCGGCCGTGCGCGGAATTCAAGCCATGCGCGCCGTTGACGAAATAAGCGGGCGTCTTCGAAGAGCAGCCGATGCCGCTGAGCTTGGCGATCATGTGCGGCGGCGTGGCCACTTCCCAAAGAGCGCGAGTGAGGGCGGCGGTGATGGAATCGTGCCCGCATCCGGCGCAGAGCGTGGACATGGTCCCTTCGTAATCGCGAATGGTGAGGCCCAGATCGTTGCGTTGCAAGCTGGGGTGCGTGGCGACGGGCTTTACGATGGATGGCATGTTACTTACTCACCTTCTGCCCGGCGGCAGCGAGTTCGGATTCAGGAGCCAGGACATTCAGAACGCCATCGATGACGTGGCGCGCGCTGAGCGGGAATCCGCCGTACACCAGCACGGACCGGAGCCTGTCCTTGGGGACGTTGGTCTCCAGAGTTAACAGAGACCGGAGCTGGGCGTCGCGGTTTTGTTCGATGACGAAATTGATATCGTGTTCCGCGAGGAACGATTCCACGGCGGCATCGAAGGGGAAGCCGCGGATGCGCATGAAGTCGCCGACCACCCCACGTTCCGCGAGCAGATCGAGCGCTTCGCGGACGGCCGGGTCGCAGCCGCCGATAGTCACGATGCCGAAGCTCGAGCCGGGGCGGCGCTGAATGATGGGGGTGGGAACAAACTTCGCGGCGGCTTTGTGCTTCCGCAGCAGGCGATCCATGACTTCCTGATATTCGTCGGGGATTTCGGTGTAGCCGCCGAATTTGTTGTGGCCGGATCCGCGAGTGAAGAAAGACCCTTTGGGATGCACGCCTGGCAACGTGCGCGGCGCGATCTGGCTCTCGGAGTCGGCCATGTAGCGCTGGAACTTGCTTAGCTTTTCGATTTCTTCCAGACTCAGGACGCAGCCGCGATCGGGTTGATAACCGTCGTTCCACCGGAGACGTGGCACCACCCAGTCGTTCATGCCGATATCAAGGTCGGACATCAAAAAGACAGGAGTTTGAAAACGTTCGGCTAAATCGAAGGCGACGGGGGCGAATTCGAAGCACTCCGCCGGATTCGACGGAAAGAGCAGAATATGTTTGGTGTCGCCGTGCGAGGCGTAGGCGCATTCGAGCACGTCGCCTTGCTGAGTGCGGGTGGGCATGCCGGTGGAAGGGCCGACGCGTTCGACATCGATGATGACAGCGGGAATTTCGGCGTAGTAGGCGAAGCCGAGCAGCTCGTTCATCAGTGAAATGCCGGGCCCGGCGGTTGAGGTGAACGCACGCGCCCCGTTCCAAGCGGCGCCGATGACCATTCCAATGGCGGCCAGCTCGTCCTCGGCCTGAATGATGATGTAGTTGTTCTGCCCGGTTTCAGGATCTTTGCGAAACTTTTCGCAGAATACTTTGAACGCGTCCATCGCGGAGGTGGAAGGAGTGATGGGATACCAGGCGGCGACGGTGGCGCCAGCGTACACGCAGCCGAGCGCGATGGCGGTGTTGCCGTCGATCAGGATCTTGTCGCTGTTGGCGTCCATCTTTTCAAGATGGAACGGCAGCGGGCCGAAATGATCGCGGGCGTAATCGTAGCCCAGGCGCAAAGCGCGGGTATTCGATTCGCTGAGCTTCTTTTTGCCCGCGTATTTTTCCTCCAGTAGCGCAGTCACGATTTCCATGTCGACTTGGAGCGCGGCCACCAGCGTTCCGGCGTACGCGATGTTCTTCATGAGGATGCGCTCGCGCGGATCGCGGAAATTGTCGTTGCACAATTGCGCGAAGGGGACGCCCAGGAAATGCACGTCGTCCCGGAGCAGTTCGGGATCGAGCGGCCAGCTGGAATCGAAGAGCAGATATCCGCCCTCGCGGACCTCTTGAATATCGCGCGCGTAGGTCTGCGAGTTCATGGCGACCATGAGATCGTAGTCGAGCGATCGCGCGGTATAGCCGTTCTTATTGACGCGAATCTCGTACCAGGTGGGCAGACCCTGGATGTTGGAAGGGAACAGATTCTTGCCGGACACGGGGATGCCCATGCGAAAGATGGCCTGCATGAGCAGACCGTTGGCGCTGGCCGATCCGGTTCCATTCACATTTGCCAGCTTCAGAGCGAAATCGTTTACGCGGTCACGCATACTTGGGTGTCTACCGGCCTCCCGGCATAAGGAATGAGCAGCTCAAACTTCTGCATGTCCCAAGCTGCCGTGGGACAGCGCTCGGCGCAGAGGCCGCAGTGCACGCACAGGTCCTCGTCCTTGGCCATGATGCGCGCGGTCTGCGGCAGAGGATCGGAGACATAGAGATCTTGTGTCAGATTGATGGCGGGCGCCGAGAGGCGATGGCGCAGGTCGTCTTCTTCGCCGTTGCGAGTGATGGTGAGGCACTGCACCGGGCAGATGTCGATGCAGGCGTCGCATTCGATGCAGCGCGGAGGGGTGAAGACGGTCTGGATGTCGCAGTTCATGCAGCGCAGCACTTCGCGCGCGGTTTGTTCGGCGCTGAATCCGAGCTCGACTTCGATGTTCATCTGCTGGAAGCGGCGCGTGAGATCGACGTGCTGCATCTTCTGGCGCTTCGAGGGATTGTAGTCGTTGTGGTAGCTCCACTCGCTGATCCCCATCTTCTGGCTGATGAGGTTCGTGCCTTGGGGCAGGCGCTCGGTGACCGGAACGCCCTGGCAGTAATTGTGAATGGAGATGGCAGCCTGGTGGCCGTGTTCGGCGGCCCAGATGATGTTCTTGGGTCCCCAGGCGGCGTCCCCACCGAAGAAAATGCCGTCGCGGGAGCACTGCATGGTCTTCTCGTCGACCACGGGCATGTCCCACTTGTCGAATTCGATGCCGATGTCGCGTTCGATCCAGGGGAACGAGTTTTCCTGGCCGATGGCGAGGATGACATCGTCGGCGGGGAGAAAAACCGTATCGATCGTTTTTGATTTTTTAGCCTGGGCGTCCCATTCCAGACGCTCGAAGTCCATGCCGATGAGCTTGCCGTTTTCGATGACGAAACGTATGGGCGCGTGATTGATGAGGATCTCGACGCCTTCTTCCTCGGCGTCCTCGAGCTCCCAAGGCGAGGCTTTGAAGAAGCCGCGCGGGCGGCGCGCCATTACCTTGATATCTTTTCCACCCAGCCGGCAGCTTGACCGGCAGCAATCCATGGCGGTGTTGCCGACGCCGATGATCAGAACCTTTTCGCCGACGGAATCAGTGTGGCCGAAAGCGATGGATTCCAGCCAGTCGATGCCGATATGGATGCGATCGGTGTCGTGACGGCCGGGGATGTCGAGTTCCTTGCCGCGCGGCGCGCCGGTGCCGACAAAGATCGCGTCGAAGCCTTGGGCTAGCAGCGCCTTCATGCTAGTGATGTCCGAGTTGTAGCGGATCTCGACGCCCATGTCGAGAATCTGGTTGATCTCGTCCATGAGGACGCTCTCGGGCAGCCGGAAGGCGGGGATGTTGGTGCGCATCAGGCCGCCCGGCCGGTCGTACTTTTCGAACATGACGACTTCGTAGCCCAGGGGCATGAGGTCGTTCGCGACCGTGAGCGAGGCTGGGCCCGCGCCGACGCAGGCGATGCGCTTTCCATTTTTCTGGCTGGGGATCTTTGGAAGCCGGTCGGTGATGTCATCGCGCAGGTCGGCCGCGACGCGTTTGAGACGGCAGATAGCGACGGGCTTGCCATCCACGCGGCCACGGCGGCAGGCGGGCTCGCATGGACGATCGCAGGTGCGGCCGAGAATGGCGGGGAACACATTCGACTCACGGTTGAGCATATAGGCGTCGGTGTAGCGGCCTTGCGCGATGAGCCGAATATATTCGGGAACGTTGGTGTGGGCCGGACAGGCCCATTGGCAATCCACAACTTTGTGGAAATAGTTCGGGTTGTTGACGTCGGTGGCGTTCACACGTGGATCCTTTCGATCGCAACCACGGTCATTGCATTAGTTCGTCGGAGACAAACGAAATCTGTATGGCTTCATTGTACATCCGGCGAGGTGCGAGGCGCGCAAGCGAGGGGAGTGAGAGCGCGATGGCGCCGGAGCCGGAGTGGCCGGGATATTCTAAAACCATGGCAGGGAAGACCGAGCTAGCCCGCTTTGACGTGGTTCGGCAATGGGCTCATGCACGAGCGGAGCGCGGCTGGTGGCACAGCTTCGAACTGCCCGATGGAACATTCATCCAAGGTGTGTGTGGCTTGGCAGGCCTCAAGAACCGCATCGCGCAGTTTCCAATTCCCGAGGATCTGCGGGGGAAGCGCGTGCTGGACATTGGCGCCTGGGATGGATGGTACAGCTTCGAAATGGAGCGCAGGGGCGCCGAAGTGCTGGCCATCGACAATTGGGACAATCCGCTATTTCACCAGGCGCGCGCGATGCTGAATTCGCGCGTGGAATACCGGCAGATCGACATGTATGAGCTGACGCCGGAGCGCGTGGGGCGTTTCGACATCGTGTTGTTTCTGGGGGTGCTGTACCACTTGAAGCATCCGTTGCTGGCGCTGGAGCGGGTGTGCGCGCTGACCACCGGGATGGCCGCGGTGGATTCGTTTATTCTGCGGGAAGAGCATCGGCCGGGCGAACGCGTGGACCAGCGGCCGGTGATGGAGTTTTACGAGACCAACGAATTTGGCGGGCAGACGGACAATTGGGTGGCGCCGAGTTTGGCGTGCTTGCAGGCCTTCTGCCGCACCGCGGGTTTCGCGCGGGTGGAGCTGCGGAACGTGCTGGAACACAGCGCTTGTCTGGCTTGCTATCGCCACTGGGAGCGGCCGGCGGCAGGCGCGCCGGAGGGGCCAGAACTGCTGGCGGCGCTGCACAACCTAAGCGGAGGAATCAACTTTGATTCGTCGCGCGACGAATTGGTGAGTGCGTGGTTTCGCTGGAACGCGCCCAGGCTCGGCTTGAATGACGTTCGACCGGAGGTGGGCGGCTATGGCATCCGGCCGATCGATGTGACGCAGATGGGCGAAAACGAGTGGCAGGCCAACTTCAAGTTGCCGCCGGGACTAACGCCGGGCTGGCACGAAGTGCGCATGCGCATTGGCGGCAGCCATCCGGGTTCAGCGCAGCGGATCGCGGTGGACGTTCCGCTGGTGGCGGGCGATATCCAGATCCGAGGTGTCAGCGACGGCACGACCTGGGCGAAGGACCAGATCGATCTTTCGCGCGGCAATGTATTGTCGTTTTGGGCCAGCGGTCTTCCAGAGAACGTGGACTGCGGCAATCTGTCCGTAACCTTGGATGGCCGGCGCTTGACGGTCACATACGTTGGGGCCGCCGGACAAGAGGCGCGGCAAATCAATGTGACGGTTCCGAACGATATTCCCGTGGGACCGGCGGCGATTTCCGTATCGGCGGGGAATTCCGGGACCGCTCGTGCCTACATCGAAATCAGCGGAGCGAGCGGTTGACGCCCGGTTACTCCGAGTACAGGAACCGCGGGTAGCGGGTCACGGGCAATTCCGAGCGCTTCACGGCCACGCAGTAGGTTTGCTCGCCCCGCAGCGAATTGTTGTAGCCGTTCTCCTCAAGAAAATTCCACATGGGCCGATTGATTTCCAATTCGGCAATGGGCTCGGTTAAGAGCGTCTCGATCTCGAAGCCGCCGGCTTCTATCGTGTTTCGAAGCTCGAACGCCGTGTATTCGCGCACGTGCGGAGCTTCCTCGGGAGCATCCGCGTGTGGCCGGCGGTAGGCCGAGCTTATCTGAGGGTTGTCGTATCCGTGCAGGACGCGCGCCACGCTGGTGAGGCTGGCGACGTTGGGGGTGGTAACGATGAGCCGTCCACCCTCTTCGAGAATCCGGCGACACTCCAGCACAAGGTGCATGGGGTCGCGGAGCAGATGCTCGATGAGCTCGCATGCCAGGACGGTTTCCAAGGTGCAGTCGTCGTAAGGATAGCGGTCGCGCTCGGCGTCGAATAAATCGATCGTAGCCTCGAACTGCTGACCACGCACGCTCGCGATCCTTCGATCAGTGCGGCCCGGCGGCCCATAGTACGCGCCGCGGACGTTTGAATATCCGCGCCAGAGTTGAAGAAACGGCGTGATCTGCATGTAGCAGCCGAGTTCGAGGATCCGGCCGCTGGTTCGCGACAGAGGCACCAGCGTGAGAGTACGCGCCAGCCGCGGCAAATGTTTTAAGAAGTACTCGCGACTGTCTCCGGCCGGGAGATCGAGGCCGCGGAGCTGCTCTTCGGCTGCATCCAGCTCAGCGTGACGCTCCGCGAGCGGCATAGGATTTACGCGCGCCATCGATGCATCATAACGACGGCTCAAATAATGGTTCAGCCGCCGCAGCGCGGCACGGATGGCCCGCAGATGAAATGGCAAAGATTTTCCGCGCCTGCTCAAGGCCCGATGTTACCAGTTATGCGGGATTGTTCGATTCGAAATCGATGCTGGGCTCGCGGAACGAAGTGTGCATTTTTTGACGGCTCGGCAAGCTGCATGTTACGATCTGGCCCTTTGGATGCTTCGCGTGACAGGAGGAATAAACCGATGTGTTCAAAATACTACGATTCGTGCCGTCCCCTTGTTGTTTTTTTCCGATGATGCTGCTGGGGCTCTTCGTGGTAGATTTCTCCGAACGCACGGATATTCCCGCTTATACCTGTTCACCTGTTTAGTAAAGGGCACTGGCTGCCAAAGATATTTGGGCGAAATCGAGACGATTCCTGTATACTACCGTGAACGGGGACGCTAAGATGTATCGATCCCGTCACAGCTCATAAGGAGACGGGCAATGAAAAAGGCTGCCGC
>Ga0302324_100025493_pt1 | contig 11346 bp, 9 predicted proteins | sample Palsa_T0_1_FD_201949 | JGI IMG/M metagenome (GOLD analysis project Ga0302324, IMG submission 201949) | Peat permafrost microbial communities from Stordalen Mire near Abisko, Sweden - Palsa_T0_1 | ecosystem: Environmental > Terrestrial > Soil > Palsa > Peat permafrost | place: Sweden: Abisko... | reverse complement strand
GCGCCGAGTCGGCCGGCGTTGGTGACCATCGCGTCGGGGGACAGTCCGGTATCGAACAGCAGCGTGGTCGTGGTGGTGCCGCGGCGCACGCTGACCAGTGCGGAGAACCCGTGCTCGGCCATCAGGCCGACCGTCGTCGACCCGCCCTCGAACTGCGGGGCCCGGGCCGCCCCGGCGCTGAACGGCGCCCGGGTGGTGCGGCCGTCGCCCGCGAGCAGGCCGTCGTACACGTTGTCGACCAGGGTCGTGATCACGATCTCGTCGACCGGCTCCAGCGTGACCGGATCGACCGCGGAGCCGGCGGCGGGCCGCGGAACGGCCGCGGCGACCTGCCGCGGATCTGCTGGCGAGTCGCACATCAGGAGCTGCTGGCATGCATGGGAGCGGCCGGGACGACGGTGGTGATCAGGCCGGTATCTACCTCGTAGACGTGGCCCGAGACTGTGATCGTCGGCGGCAGGATGGTGCTGGAGCGCAGCAGTTCGACATCCGCGCGGATGGTCTGCTCGGGGTGGACGACGGCTTCCGCGGCGAGCGCGGCGTCGTCACCGCCGATGAGGTCGGCGAAGCCGCGGCGGAAATCCTCCTCGGCGAGGAAGTGGGTGCCGCACTGGGTGTGGTGGATGACGGCGACCTCGAACCGGGGGCCGCCGGGGTCACCCGCTTGGACAGGTAGCCGATGTAGGCCAGATCGGTGAGCACGTCGGGGGAGACGCGGCCGCCGGCGTTGCGGATCACCATCGCGTCCCCCAGCTTGAGCTCGAGGAACGCTGACGGGTCGGTGCGGGGGTCCAGGCAGGTGATCACGTAGACCGGGTGCCTCGCGACGATGCTGGCACCCTCGCGAGCGTTCGTGGTCGCGAAGTGCTTGTTGCGCTCAAGGAGCGGGTCGATATTCGCCATGTCCGGGTCCTTCCGTGTTGAGTCGTTGCCTTCGCGCCCAGTGCGCCGCTATAACGGTGGCCAGTGTGATCACGAATGCGGTCGTGATGGCCGCCAGAGACCAGGACCAGTCCCGCCACAGTGGGACCCCCTCGGCTCTGAGGCCTCCATCGTCCCGCTGGCCGGGCCCGCAGACCGGATCCTGACTATCGGTTCTGACGACCTGGCCTGGCTCGCCGCGGCGTCGCCTCCAACCGAGCTGCATCATCGCTTGATGACCGGCTATAGGTGACATCACGTTGTGAGGCGATTAACGCGCGGTCTGGACTGCTTGGGCGGCCGTCTTGCTGAGCTCCTCGCGGCTGATAGTTCGCTGCGGTCAGGCGGGGCGACGGGCGCCGCCCCGGCCGTAGGTTTTCAGAGTCCCCGCGCGGTCAGCCAGGCCAGGATGGCGTCGGCGACTTCTTTCCAGCCGTTGTCGATGGTGAGGGAGTGGCCGCGGTGTTCGAACTGCTTGAGCTCGGTGACCGCGGTGGAGTGGCGGTACTGCTTGAGGGTGGAGCGGGTGCTGACGTCCGGGACGGTGTGGTCTTCGACTCCGGAGGTGAGGAGCAGCGGGCCGCGGGTCTGGTTGCCGGTGTCGACCTTGGCCTGGGAGTGGAGGGAGAAGTTGGCCGTCGCGGCCTCGAACAGCGGCCGGGCCGGGGAGGGGATCGCCCATTTGCCGAACAGTTCGGCGGACTCTTCCTCGGTCAGGGCGTTGCCGAAGCCGAACCGGAATTCCTTCAGCGTCAGGGATACCGACTTGTGCAGGTTCGCGGGGTTGCTCAGCGCGGGCAGCGCGGCGCGGAGCTGGGCGAGCGGTAGGGGCAGGACGCCCTTGATCTGGGCGGGGTCGATGGCCACGCCGGCTATGCCGATGCCCTGGCCGAGCAGTTTCTCGGCGAACAGGCCGCCGAAGGAGTGCCCGATGAGGATCGGGGCGGCACCGAGGGAATCGATGATCTTGGTGTAGTGCGTGACGCAATCGTCGATGCTGGTGTTGGCCACCATCTCGGGGCGTTCCCTGGCCTCGATGACGGTGCCGGGCTCGCCGGGCCAGCCCGGGGCGATGGGGTCGTAGCCGGCCGCGCAGAAGAGGTCGAGCCAGGGAGTCCAGCTGGTGGCGTGCAGCCACATGCCGTGGATGAAGACGACGGGTGTGCGGGTTGCGGGCATGATATTTCCTGTCTGTCGCGAGGGATGGACGCTGGTTACTGCGGGGTGGTACCGCCCTAGCTAGCCGCAAGCGGTGGGTAGGCGCCTGGCCTGGTCCGGCTACGCGGATGACTGGGGTATCTCAGCTATGGGGAACTGCTGCGGGGATCTCGAGACCGATCGCAGCACCGTGGAGCTCGGCCGGTACGGGCACCTCGAGGTGCTTCAGAAGACCGGCGAGGGTCCGGTTAGCGCCAGCCCCGACGTCGTCGAGATCGGAGCGGCCGAAGACCGCCATCAAGTCTGCGGGCAGGTCGAAGCTGAGCTGCCCCGTCCCGTGGTCGGTCTCGGCGATCATGATCCGCAGTGGTATGTAAAGGAATGAGGCGGGATCGATGTGGAAGCCGCGCTCAGCCCGGACGATGTTGGCGGCCAGGTAGGTGACGCCGTCTCTGGTACTGCCGTTGAGTTTCATCAGCGGGCTGGGGTCGAAGGTGAAGACGTTGACCAGGCCTGCGCCCGCGGTCGCGTCGGACAGCGCGGTGACGCCGCTCCATCCGGCCCCGCTTCTCACCACGCCCATTGCCTCGAGGCGGTCGAACGCGGGAACCGCCGTCTCGTAGGCGGCCCGGAAGGCCTCGTAGGGCTGCCCGCTGTCGATACTGACGTGGCGGACGACACGCGGCCGGACTGTGGTGATGTCACTCATGAGATTTCCCCTAGTTCACAGACCTTGGATGTGCCGGGTATCAGTGCCATCACGGCGGATACCGGCGTCGCACCGGTTCCCGCGGCGCTGGCGGCGCCGTGGGGAACCAGTGCGCTGGCTATGACCAGGGTCAGCCGGTGGCTTGGGCGGCCTGGATGATGACGCTGGCCACGACGCCTGGGTTGGAGATCATGGACAGGTGCGGTGCGTCGATCTCGGTGATGTGCGCGTGGGCGCGGTGGGCCATGAACAGCTGCTCGGCCGGGGTGAGGACATGGTCGTTCAGGCCGATGATGTCCCAGGACGGGATGGTGGCCCAGGCCGGTGTCCCGGACGGGTCGGTGAACGCGTTGGTGGCCAGGGGCCGCTGGGTGGCGGCCAGGACCGCGGCTTGGCTGGCGGGCAGGCCGTTGGCGAAGCAGCCGGGGAACACGCTCTGCTTGACGTACGCTACGTCACCCGACGGCGAGCCGGGGAAGGGCCCGAAGTTGAAGACGGTGGATTCCTCGGAGGCCGGCAGGTAGAAACACGACCCGGCCGTGGTCAGGTCCTGCAGGTCTTCGCCCTGGGCGGGCAGGTAGGCGTCGTCGTAGACCAGGGCCTTGACCTGGCTGTTCCCGTCGGCGGCGTTGGTGATGACTTCTCCTCCGTAGGAGTGCCCGACCAGCACGACGGGGCCGGTGACGGACTGCAGGAAGTCGGTCAGGGCGGTGGTGTCGTCGGTCAGGCCCAGTAGCGGGTTGGGCGGGGCGTAGACGGTGTAACCGTCATGCTGCAAGATTGCGGTGACGGCATTCCAGCTGCCGGAGTCGGCCCACGCGCCGTGCACCAGTACGATCGTGGGCTTGGCGCCGCTGATGTCCGCGGCCACGCCGGTGCGCCCGGTGCGCAAGGTTGCCGCGTGGGCGGCCCCGGTCAGGCTGCTGGCGAGCAGCAGCCCGGACAAGGCGAGGGCACCAGCCAGGATGATGAGTAGCGGCCTGGTCAGCCGCATGGCTCGGATAGAGAACATGGCAGTCCTTTCAGAAGCTGTAGCGGGGATTAACCGGTTGGGTGGTGGCGCGCGTGCTGGCTATTTGAGGAAGTTGAGGAGTGCGGTGTTGACCTGGTCGGTGTGGGTCCAGGCGATGGCGTGCGGGCCGTTTTCTATGACGACGAGCTGCACGTCCTTGATCAGGCCGGGCAGCCGCTTGCCGGTGTTGGGGAAGGGCAGGATCCGGTCGGCGTCGCCCTGGATGACCAGCATCGGGACGTCGATCTTGTCCAGGTCGGCGCGGAAGTCGGTTTCCCAGGTGGGGATGCACGCCACCGCGGCGGTGGCCGAGGCTGCGGTCGCGACGTTCCAGCTCGCCTGGAAGGCCTGATCGCTGACCAGGGTGCCGCCCAGGACGTCCATGTTGTAGAAGTTGTCGAGGAAGCCCTTCATCCACGCCGGGGTATCGGACCCGGCCGCCTGGACGAAACCGTCGAACAGGCTGCCGGGCAGCCCCTCGGGGTTGTCGCCGGTGTGCAGCAGGAACGGCGGGATCGGCGACACCAGCACGCCCCGGGTGACCCGGGCGGGGCCGTAGGTGCCCAGATACCGGGTGACCTCGCCGGTGCCCATCGAGTGGCCGACCAGCGTGACATCGGTCAGGTCCAGCTTGGCCAGCACGGTATCCAGATCGGCGGCGAAGGTGTCGTAGTCGTAGCCGGATGCCGGCTGGCTCGAGCCTCCGAACCCGCGGCGGTCATAGGTGATCACCCGATGGCCGGCCTCCAGCAGCACCGGCACCTGCTTGTCCCAGGCGCGGCTGCTGAGCGGGTAGCCGTGAATGAGCACGACTGGCGTGCCCGTGCCGTGGTCTTCGTAGTACAGCTCGATAGGGCCGGAATTCTCTTGTCCTACCGTTATGTGCGGCATGCTGTTCTCCCTTGCGGAGTAGCGGTGGCTTTCTGTAAGCGACGCTAAGCCGCTCTGGAGTGATGGCAAAGGGAACTGCCAACGTCTTGCACGGCGTGCAGGCAACCGTGCTCATTTTGAGCAGTTGCCGCCCCGGGCTGGCAAAACCGGGAGGGTGCCAGTTATGCGCACCTTATGAGTGGCTAATGCTCAGCGCATGCATGGTTATCTGCAGGCTGCGCATGGTTCGGGCTTCGTTGGCCTTGAATATTCGGTAACGGCCTAATGTCATGCAGGAATGACGTAAGCACTGCCCGCGAGACAAAGGACACTAAGGAATGACCGAACCGGCCGGCACCCCTGCAGATTCCGGCGATGTGGTCACGGCGCCTCAGCTTTCCGCTGAGCAGTTCGCGCGGCTCACCGCCTACGGGGTAGCGCAGGAGGTACGAAGCCGGGATGTCGTGTTCCGGCCCGGCGACCCGGCCTACGATCTCATCGTGATCGAGGCCGGGTCGATCGAGATCGTCAGCCCGGCCACCGGTGATGAACCCGAAGCCGTGGTCGCGGTATACGACGCCGGCGGCTTCCTCGGTGAACTCAGCCTGCTGACCGGCCAGACCGCTTACCTCACGGCCCGTGTCGTGGAGGCCGGCCGGATCTACCGCATCGCCCCGGAGCGATTCCGGCGCCTGATGGCCGACGATCCCGAGATCTCCGACGTCCTGCTGCGGACCTTCCTGGCCCGCCGGGACCTGCTCCGGGACAGCCCGGCCGCCCGCGGGATCGAGATCGTCGGCAGCGGCAGTTCTGCCGACGCGCTGGCGCTGCGCACCTTCGCCGCCCGCCGACGGCTGCCGCATGTCTGGCTTGATGCCGACAGCGTGGCGGGCCGGGCACTCATGCGAGTGACGCCCCTGGCCGCAACCGACCTCCCCGCCGTGGTCACACCCCAGCGGGTGCTTCGCCGCGCCAGCCCCGGGCAGCTGGCCGAGACCCTGGGCCTGTCCTACCGGCGCACCGCCGCCAAGATAGTCGACCTCATCATCATCGGTTCCGGGCCCGCAGGCCTGGCTGCGGCGGTATACGGCGCGTCCGAGGGGCTCGAGACGCTACTGCTAGATGCCGTCGGGGTGGGCGGACAGGCGGCAGCGAGCTCGCTTATCGAGAACTATCTGGGCTTCCCGTCCGGCCTCAGCGGCCGCGACCTGACCCAGCGAGCCGCTTTGCAAGCGCTGAAGTTCGGGGCTCAGCTCTCGAGCCCCTGCCAGGTAACCGCGCTTGACACCCGGGCAGAGCATCTGCGGGTCGACCTCCGCGACGGAACCGGCATCAGCTCACGCGCGGTCCTCATCGCCACCGGTGCACACTACCGGGGACTGGCGCTGCCGCGGTGGGCCGAGTTCGAAGGCGCCGGCATCTACTACGCAGCCACCGAGCTCGAGGCCCGAGCCTGCGCCACTCAGCCCGTCACCGTGGTCGGCGGCGCGAACTCGGCCGGGCAGGCCGCGCTGTATATGGCCGCGCGGGGCAGTCCGGTCATCCTCGCGATCTGCGGGCAGGACGCCGCTACTGAGATGTCCTCATATCTCCTGGGTCGCCTGCACGCCCATCCGGGGGTCACCGTCCGCGTCTCGACCGAGGTCACCCAGCTAGCGGGCACGACGGCACTGGAGGCGATCACCCTCACCGACACAGCCGCACTCAGCAGCGTCGAGCACCTCTGCCGTGGCCTGTTCTGCTTCATCGGCGCTGAACCCGCAACGAACTGGCAGCACGGCGTGGTCCTCGACCGCGACGGATATATCTGCACCGATGTGCAGCTCGCCCCGGACGAACTCGGGCCGGCCTGGGCCGCGCTGGACCGTGTGCCCCTTCCGTTCGAGACCAGCGTGCCCACTGTCTTCGCGGCCGGGGATGTCCGGCATGGCTCGATGAAAAGGGTGGCCTCTGCCGTGGGAGAAGGAGCAAGCTCAGTCCGGTCTATCCATGCAGCCATCGGGATCCGCTTCTGAGCAGAGTCGCGTGCCCGTCGGAAACGGGCACCAGGCGGCCATGGTCAGATCAGCGGCGGGATTGCTCTCACCTCGCGCCATTCGCGAGGTGAGAGTCCGTAGGCGGCCCGGAAGAGGCGGCCGAAGCTAGACGCGTCGGTGAATCCGCTCCGGCGGGCGATCGAGCTGATGGTGTCCGAACGTGAGCGCGGGCTACGGAGTTCGTCGCGACATTCTTCGAGGCGGCGCGTCCGGATCCAGTCGCCCAGCGAAATGCCGCCGCGGGCCAGGACATTGTAGAGGTGCCGCACGGAGATGTGGTGCGCGGCGGCGATCTGCGCCGCGTTCAATTCCGGTTCCGGCAGATGTGCCCGCACGTATTCCATGAGGCGCAGCAGGAGCGTCGCCTCTGAGGATTCTTTGGTCAGACCGGAAGCGTCGAGGTGGGTGGTGAGCAGCGCGCGAACGAGTTCTATGCTCGGACGTCCGACGGCAGCGGCTCCTGGCTCCTTGAAAATGTCCGGCCGGGACGCCAGCCGCCGGAAGTAGGTTGACGCGAGGTCAGCCACCGGATGCCCCGGGCTCAGGGTGACCGCCGCTAGCTGCCTGATCGCGTCGTAGGGCAACGCCAGCGCCGCCATCGGGATGCAGAAGAAGTGCTGCCGGATGCCGTCGTTGTCGAGCAGTGCGTACGGGGTTGTCGAGTCCGAAAAGGCAAGGTCGCCTGGCCTCAGAACGGCCTCCCGGTCGCCCTGGACGATCAGGCTGGTCCCGGCGATTTGCAGGCCGAGAAAAATATAGGGCGCGTGCTCGTCAAGGGCCAGTCTCGGGGTGCGCTCGACCTTGATGGCATTCGACCGTACCGAGCAGACCTTGACCTGACCGACATCGGTGATGACGCCAAACGCGGCTGGACCGCCCACCGCCGGGAAGTCGATGTCCACGTGGACAACAGTGCGGGCAATGATCTCTCGTACCGCATCAGCCCGGTCCGCTACCGGAATCTGGCCGGTATCCAGAATGAGTGTCATGGCGTTGTACAGAGCTCACGATTGCTTGCCGCCGCATGGAGCTCCGCTGGTACCGACAGCCCGAGGTGCGTCAGCAGTCCGGCCAGGGTCTTGCCCGCCCCGGTGCCTACGTCGTCGAGAACGGACTGACCGAAGACCGCCATTAGGTCTGCTGGCAGGTCAGAGCTGATCTGCCAGGTCCCGTGCTCGGTCTCGGGGGCTGGGATCGAAGGTGAAGAGATGACCAGGCTGCTACCCGCTGTCGCGTCGGACAGCGCGGTGATACCGCTCCAGCCGGCCCCGCTTCTCACCACGCCCGCCGCCTCGAGCCGGTCGAAGACGGGGACCGCCGTTTCGTAGGCGGCCCGGAAGCTGGCGTAGGGCTGCCCGCTGTCGATGCTGACCTGCCGCACGCTACGCGGCCGGATGGTGATCGCGTCATTCATGGGCTTCCCCTCCTACGCCTATATCCTCACCGGTGGCGTGGCAGGTTCGTATCCGGTGAACCGCCTAGTCGTGGGTTCTCCCGGGTAACGCGGGTTGCAAGGGCCCACCGCGCGGACGGTCAAGCGCGGTCGAGCGGAATGCGCGCAAGCTGGCGGCGCGAGCCGACGCCCAGCTTCTGGAAGACCTTGCCGAGGTGGTATTCGACCGTCTTGGGACTGATGAACAGCTGTGCGGCAATTTCCGGGTTAGTGGAACCGGCCGCGGCCAGCACCGCCACGTGAAGCTCCTGCGGTGTGAGGCCGCCGTTATGCCCGGGGGAACGTGTGCGGGCCGTCTGTCCAGTCGCAGCGAGCTCAAGCCGGGCTCGTTCGGCGAAGGCGCCGGCGCCCATAGTTTCAAACATGGTGTGGGCGGTTAGCAGGTGCTCGCGCGCGTCGCGTCGGCGCTTGGCCCGCCGCAGCCATTCGCCGTACAGAAGGTGAGCACGGGCCAGGTGGCTCACGCCCCGGGCGTGGCGCAGGTGCGCGATCGCCTCCAGATACTGGGCCTCGGCGTCTGGCCCGTCGGCGAGTAGGGCGCGGGATCTGGCGAGCAAGCCCATCGCGAGAGGCGTGGGACTGGCAGCGGTGCGGAGCCCGACACGATCCAGAGCATTCTGGGCGACCGTCAGTTGGCCGCAGCGGACCGCGGCCTCGATTAGATCGGGCAGCGCGAACGCGCTCAGGATTACGTTCTCTTCGTAGCCGTGCGGTGCGGAGGCGAGCGCTTCTTCGTAGTGCCCCAGGCCGAGTTCCAGCACAGCGAGCGCGTACTCGAGCCACACCAGCTTCCAGCCCAGTCCACGCTCGGCTGCGGCGCGGGTGGCGGCTGCTGCCTGGGCGCGGGTATCACTGGCCAGGCCCTGCCACGCGAGGACCACCACCTCGCCGACGTCGCAGTCATCTCCCAGCGCCTCCTCGATCGCCCCGCGCTCGGTAAAGTGCGCCCGTGCCTGGCCGAGGGCACCCGCGAACAGCTCGGACACCCCGGTGAAGAGCAGGGCGTTGGATAGGGCGGGCACCGCGCACTGGTCTCGGGCTTGCTTCTCCAGCCTGCTGGCCAGCGAATTGAGGGCGTGGTCGTCACCGAGCGCGCCGGCGGCCCAGCAGCCAATTCCCGTCCAGGTCAGCAGGTCAGGAGAGTCCATCGGCAGCTCCTGCAAGGTGGCAACAGCGCGGCTAAGCAGCGGTGCGGCAGCCTCGAGGCCGTCGAGGAGCAAGGCCGTATCGGCGTCGAGGAGCAGATCGCCGATGCTCCCCGACTGCGCCGGCAGCGGCAAGGACCGGGCGGCCTGCGCGATGTCGGCGCTGCTGGCGCCGGTGGCGGCGAGCCGGCCGCTGACCCGGGACGCGGCGAGCGCGTCTAGAAGGGCATCGCGAGCCTGTCCGACATCGATAGGCGCGATCTGCCGGGCCGCACCGAGCAGGATAGAGGCGGTCTTCGCGGGCTGACTCAGCGCATAGTGAATGGCGCCCTGGAGACGCTGGGCCACGACGCGCTGGTGTGGATCGTCGATCTGGCCGGCCACGCTGTCGAGAAGGGCCTGGGCGCGCAGCGAAGCACCGGCGATGTTGTCGGCTTGGACGGCAGCCAGGACACGCCGTAGGCGTACCGCGGCATCCGGGGTGAGCACCGCGGACCGCGTGAGGTAGGCGCCGGTAGCGGCCCATCCACCTCGGCTCTTCGCCCGCTCGGCGGCGCGTTCCAGCTCGGCGGCGACAGCTTCGTCGGGCTCGGTTGCCGCCTCTGAGCGGTGCCAGGCCTGCAGGTCGGCGCTCGAACTAAGGTCGGTGGCCTCGGCTAGCGCATGGTGAACTCGCTGGCGATCCATAAGCGTGGCGCCGTGATAAATCGCGGAGCGGACGAGCGGGTGACGGAAGCTGACAATCGGCCCGAAGGTCACAAGCTCCTGGGCTTCGGCGGGACCGGCGGCGTTGAGACCAAATCCGAGATGCTGTCCGGCACGCCAGAGCAAAGCGGGATCACCGGTAGGGTCGGCGGCCGCCGTCAGCAACAGGATCTGGGTGGCTGCGGGCAGGCCCCGAACCTGGCTGAGGAACCGGGCCTGCAGGCTCCGACCTACCGGAAGCGGCTCTGGCAACGCGATCTGGCCGGTCAGCTGCCTAGGTGCAAGCTCCCGACCCAGTTCGATCAGCGCGAGCGGGTTCCCGCCGGTCTGGACGATGATCCGCTCGCTAACGTCGCTGTGGACCTCGTCCGCTGCGGTCGACGCGAGCAGCTGACGGGCATCGGCAGGGCCAAGCCCGGGCACGCGGAGGCTGGGTAGTCCGTCAAGGGAAACATGCCGCTCGGATGGATCCCGCACGGCGAACAGCATGCCGATGGCATCAGCGTGGAGACGACGCGCGACGAAGGCGAGAACACCGGCCGATTCCTGGTCGAGCCACTGCACGTCGTCGGCAACACACAGCAGCGAACGAGCCGTGGCCGCGCTGGACAACAGGGTCAGTGACGCAAGTCCTACCAGGAACCGGTCTGGCGGGCCCCCCTCCCGGAGGCCGAACGCGATCTCCAGTGCTTTGCGCAGCGGTGCGGGGAGATGGTCGAGGCGCTCTAGGAAGGGCAGGAGAAGCTGGTGCAGCGCCGCGAAGCTGAGCTCGGCCTCGGACTCGATACCTACGAGGCGGACAACGTTGAGATCCCTGGCCGAGTCGATGGCGTAGTTTAGGAGCGCCGTCTTTCCTGTCCCGGCCTCTCCTTGCAGCACCAGTACGGCGCTCATACCCTGCCTAGCTGATGCCAGGACACGATCAATCTCGACTCGCTCACCGTCGCGGTCAAGAAGGCTCCGTTCGGAGTCGGGCGAGAACGGCCCCGCCATTGACGGCACGCGCGTCAATCCGGTCGCGGTCGCGAGAAGTAGGCCTTCGAGTCAGACATGCGCTGGTTTTGACAGTGCGCACACGATGACTCCTCGCGCATGGCCAGAGTCACCGTGAGGTTGATTGAAGCTACATCGTCCCGGCGAGGGCGCTGGCCCGATCCCTGCTCTGCCGCCGGACAAGGGCATCCTTGATACGACAGATGTCGTCGCGGAAGTTGATGCCGGGCTATGTGAAGAACTCTCGCAGATGCCACGACCCAACCCATGAGTAATGAAAGGCTTGCCGCCAATCTTGCGATCAGCGTACTCGTCGCGAGCGAGCCTGGCTATCTGCACGTCAT
>Ga0302324_100025492_pt1 | contig 11346 bp, 13 predicted proteins | sample Palsa_T0_1_FD_201949 | JGI IMG/M metagenome (GOLD analysis project Ga0302324, IMG submission 201949) | Peat permafrost microbial communities from Stordalen Mire near Abisko, Sweden - Palsa_T0_1 | ecosystem: Environmental > Terrestrial > Soil > Palsa > Peat permafrost | place: Sweden: Abisko... | reverse complement strand
AAAGCGCGGCCACGTCGTTCATACTCGCCCGTGGCAGACCATTGCCGACTTCTACCGGGATCTCGTTGCGCGTGGCGTTCCTGTTGAGCCGTTGCTTAGTCTCGTGGAGGCCATAGGCTCATCTGCTGTCGCATCCCAGCTATTCGGGGCAACATCCATGTCGGACTTGCTGGTGTCGGACGCTCAAGACTTCCGAAGAGGCGACGGCACTCTGTGGATTAGCTATCGTGCCAGCGAGCACGAGTTTGCGTTCCGACACATCACGTTCTCAGGTGGAAATGATCAGAAGACATGCGCAGAGGCTGAGGCGTTGCAGACGCTCAGGTTGTTCGTGAGAATGAAGTATGGAGTTTTGCTTGAAACACCAACGGTTTGACTTTTGCTCCAGCTAACGCGCAGCGGGATAATCCGCCGCTTGATGTGATGTTGTCAAACAATGGCCGCTTGCATCGGCACGATTTTCGCCTCGTAATCTTCCAACGAAGGAACAACCACCCTGGCCTTCTTGGAATAGGCCCGCACAAACGCTTTGGAACTGTGCCCAAGGGCCTGCTGCGCGAACCGTTCGGGCATCCCGACCGTCTTGGCCCGTTCCGCCCAAGCGTAGCGGTAGCTGTGCAAGGAAATGCCGGTAATTCCAACCGTCTTGAGGCGTTTGATAAACATCTTGGCCCGGTGGTTTTCCTTGATTCGCGCCATGCTCGGAAACAACGGGCCAAACTCTGGCAGCGACTCCAACACGCTGGCCGCCTCCGCGCCAAAAGTGATAATGACCGGCACGCCAGTTTTACGGCGCTGGTAAGAAACCGTGCGTTCTTTCCAGTCAATGTCCTCGGCGTTTAAATCTGCAATGTCCGTTTGCGAGCCGCCCAGGTGCCACAAAAGCTGGTAATAGGCCCGGATTTCAGGATTGTGCTCGCGGTCAACAATTCTCTGGTGTTCCTCGGCTGTGATCGCCCGGCGCTCCTTGTGCTCGACGGCGGGCCATTTCAGCTTCGGCAGGACTGGCCACGGTAGCCAGTGCATCCCCACCGCGAAATTATGCAGCCGACGCAAAAACATGTTGGTGGAGATTGTGCCGGCGTTCAACACCTGCAAAAAGTGTTCGGAGGCCGTCTCCATCAATTTGCGGCTGCGGATGAGATCAAAGGCCCTGTCCCTCATGGCGGATGCCCACCGCGCTTGTGTCGGGCCATTCTTGAGCGGCAGCATGGCGTCCATGACATCCTGCCATGTGCGCTGCGCCAATGTCGGGTCGGCGTGCTGCAAATAGACCTGGGCGATTTGCAGGTTCATGGCCGGTTGCCGCGTGGCCTCGTTTTTGGAGTTAAGGAGGGTGATAGCTTCGCCCTCGTCTCTCTCGAGCCCTGACTCGATTTCTTGGCGGCGAAACAGTGACCCGACAGAGCCTTACCCGACCGAATTGCATTTGCTATCCCATCAAACGGTGCTACAGTCTTGGTTGTGTGGCGCTCACGCGCCTTGTTCTGAAATGAAGATTTGTGGCTGGTGGGCAGAGTCCGTCTGACCGCCTTCCGCCTCGATGAATTATGCGCTTTTTGCGCCTTTTTCGGGTTCATCGGGAAAGTTTGTGCTTTTCTTAGCAACTGCGGGTATGACATGGGGGCATGGAAGAGGCATTATTGCATGAGATTTTCGGCGTATCCAAGAGCTACTGTTCGACCCGGACGGAGGTTAAACAAGGGGGCGTATTTGTCGCGGTGGAGCCTTTGGACAAGCTCTATGTTTGCCCGGATTGCTGCAGCCGGGATGTGATTCGCAAAGGCAAACGAATCCGCCGTGTGCAAACCCTGGCCATTGGTTTTCATCCAGTCTATTTGGAAGTGGAGGTGCCACGCTGCCAATGCAAAGCGTGCCAGCGGGTGTTTGAGATCGCTCCCCCTTTTGCCCCGCCTACGCGCACTACACCCAAAAGTTGAGCCGCTTTGTTTATGGGTTGAGCCGGGTCATGACCCTCCATGATGTGGCCGAGTTGACCTTGTTGAGTTGGGACACCGTCAAAGCCATTGTCAAAACCCATCTGGCCAAGGACTACGGCAAGCCGTTCTTGAAGGGCGTGCGGTATCTGGGCATCGATGAAATTCATGTGGGAAAAAAAGGGCGCTTTTACACCATCGTGATCGACTTGGAAGACGGGCGGATTCTCTGGGCCAAGCCGGGCCGGGGCGGGGCCGCCCTGCGTGGCTTCTGGCGGCGGTTGCGTCTGGCCAAAGCCAAAATTGAGGCGGTGACCACGGACATGAGCGCCGCTTACTGGAGCGCGGTGCTGGAGCATCTGCCGGACGCCTCGCTGGTCTTCGACAAGTTCCACGTCATCAAACTGATGAATGAACGGCTGGACGACTTGCGCCGCCAAATGGTGCGTGAGGCTGAGGGTCCCTTGAAGCTGCGTATTAAAGGCACCCGCTTTCTGCTGCTGCGCAACCCGGAGAATTTGCAAAAGGACCAGATCCCCAAACTGGATGAAGCGCTCAAATTGAATGAGCCGCTTCTGCTGGCCTGGTATCTGAAAGAAGAATTGCGTGAACTCTGGAACCAACCCTCCCGTCAGAAAATGGCCGCCTTTCTCAAAGATTGGTGCCTGAAAGCTGAGCAGACCGCCATCGGCCAATTGATCAAAATGGCCAAGACGCTCCGCACACACGCCTCGGGCATATTGGCCTATGCCAAGCATCCCATCACCAGCGGCAAGCTAGAGGGTATCAATAACAAAATCAAAACTCTCACTAAACGCTCCTATGGCTTTCACGACGAGAATTTCTTCATCCTCAAACTCCTATCGCTCCATCATGCTAAGTACAAACTTCTCGGATGAACCACAATTCTAGGCCCCCCATTGTGCATGTTACCCCGTTACGTTAAGTGACTGACGTAAAGGCACTTGCTTTTGCGTAGAGATTCGGATATGAAGCGTTAAATATGAGCGAAGGACGCATCGTAGTTATTAGAAGTTCGGACAATGCGAGGAAAGAACTTCAGGAACGGTTTTCCAAAGCGAGCATATCCTGTCAAGAGGTGGGACTTCAGACTTTGTCCAGTGGTGCGGGTTCGGCGATCACATTGTTGTGGGTCACATTGACCGTGATCAACCAACTGACGCAAATTCTGTTTGAGTTTAAGCGAAACAAGAAGGAGACGAGATTCAAACTTGTTGTTGGGAAAAACCAAGAAACAAGGAAAGAGATTCTGGTGCAAAATGAACGGGATTTTGAGCAGGCTGCTGAGGATGGTATTGACGAGATACATATCACAGATGATGGGCCCAAGGAAAATGTCTAGCATGAAACAAACATGGCGCATCCTTTTGGTTTCGCTACTATTGGCCTCATTGCCAGCAGTCCAAGCCCAGTACGTCTTCAGCACAAATGGCGACAATACGCTTACCATAACCGGTTATTCTGGGCCTGGGGGTTTTGTGATTATTCCAGCGACTAACATCAGCGGCATGCTGGTCACCAGTATCGGAAGCGAAGCATTCGACAACGCCAGTGTGGCCTTCGTTATGATACCCGGCAGCGTCACCAACATCGGGGACGAGGCGTTTTGGAATTGCAGCAGCCTGACTAGTGTCATCGTTCCCGGCAGCGTCACAAGTATCGGAAACGAAGTGTTCCAAGACTGCCCCAGCCTGACGAGCGTGTATTTCGGAGGCAATGCCCCATCCGTTGATGGGGCTGAATTCGCCGGGGACGATCCACAGAACCTGACGGTCTATTATTTGCCCGGAGCGAGTGGCTGGGATTCCCGTTTTGCCGCCATTTTCACAGCGGTATTGTCGCTGCCGAACCCGGTGATTCTAAACAGCGGCCCCAGCTTTGGTGTGCAAAATAGCACGTTCGGTTTCGTGATCTCATGGGCCGCTAATAGCTCGGTCGTGGTGGAAGCCTGCACGAATCTGGCGGATTCTGTCTGGTCTCCTGTTTCAACCAACACCCTCATCGGTGGTTGGTCTTATTTTAGCGATCCACAGTGGACGAATTTCCCAAACCGTTATTATCGACTAAGTTCACCATGAGTCGTCAGTGATTAGAATGGCGGAAGCGGTCTGTTGATCGTTTGGCATTACAACGACGAACCTCTCAGTCGGCTCGGCGTCGTGAAAAACTGAACAACAGGAGGTTTTGACTGGCTTATCTGCTCACGCAGTTTGGCGTTTTCAGTCTGAAGTGCCGCCATGCTTTCCGCATGTTGTTTGTTGAGAGTATCCTGTTCTACCTTCGCGCGATCATACCCTGATGCTTCCTCATACATTGCCTGTAATGCGCCTTTTATTTCCGAAGGAGCGGCAGACCGATCCACAAGACAGATGACTTGCTCGATATGTTCGATGAGTTGCATAATCGTTCTTGGAAAAGGTGTGGCGTTAAGGGATGAAAAGCAAGACCTTAAATTGGCTTTCCCAAGTGTCTCACTTTTTAAAATCTCCTGCTTTCACTTGGCTCCGAGTAAGTTGGAAACTTTCGCCCAAATGACCATCGCCGGTTGTTGCGTGATTCATAGGTCAACTAGATCGGCGCGGCGCAAGGGGTCTTCATGTCTTGCGAAACTGCCGTATGATGGCGACGAATTCTGCGGACAGACGCGTCAGCTCGCTCCAATTTTGCTCGCGCAGGATTTTGGGGGAAACCAGGCTCGAACCGATGCCGAGGGCAACGCATCCGGCTGCCAAAAATTCCCTCGCGTTTTGCAGGGTCACATTGCTGGTGGCGATGATTTTTAAATGCGGCAATGGGCTGCGGATGGCTTTGATGAAATTAGGACTTTCGGCTGGGAATATCTTTACCAGGTCCGCCCCTGCCTCGTAAGCCAATTGCGCTTCGGTGGGGGTGAGCGCGCCCAGCACGATTACGCAATCGGCAGCCTTGGCCACCGGCACTATCTCTGGCCGCATCATGGGTGTGACCACAAATTTCGCCCCGGCTTGAATGGCGGCGCGGCACATTTCGGGCGTCGTGACTGAGCCTACGCCGGTGATCGCATGGGGCGCGAATCTGCGGGCGGCCTCGCTGATGCAAGCCAGGGCGTTTGGCGTGGTCATCGTGATTTCGAGGGCGGTGATGCCGCCGGCGACCAGCGCTTCGCATGCGGCCATGATATGTTCCGAGCTATCCGCGCGAATGACCGGGATGATGCCCGGATCGAGCAGGCGCGCGAGGGTTTCGGCGTGAACGGTCACAAACAAAGAATAGATTCGCAACAACCGGCGGCAAGTCTAATGTGGAGTATGGGCGCTCGCGATTAAGATTAAGAGCGTGTCTGAAAAATGGGGAGCGCACGCGCCCTCGCGTGCTCTTCGTGGCGCCTCGCCGCGAAGAATGCAATACCTGAAAGCTGAAAAGCCCGCGCGTTCCTCCCCAGCCGTCCTAATGCGGTCGGCGGGGGCGCCACCGCTGCACGCGGTGGCGCGTACGCTCCCCGGATCGAATTTGAATTCGCAGACACGCTCTAACACAATCACCCAAAAAATGAACGAAGCCCAGCCGGTCGCCTTTCTCTCCGATTATATTGACCGCCCCGCCCGCCTGGCTTACATTGCGCGTCCATTTTATGAATGTTTTGGTTTGTGATCCGATTTCGCCCAAAGGCATCGCGCTGCTGCAGCAGCGGGCCGAATTCAAAGTAACCGTCCTGAAGCAAAAAACGGACGAAGCCGCCCTTTTGCCCCTGGTCAAGAACGTCCACGCCATGGTCGTGCGCTCCGAAACCAAAATCACCCGGAAGGTCATGGAGGCCGCCCCGAATTTGCGCGTTGTCGGCCGGGCTGGTGTCGGCGTGGATAATGTGGATGTTGATGCCGCCACGCAACGAGGGATCGTGGTCATGAACACGCCGGGGGGCAATACGATCTCGACGGCGGAATTGACTTTTTCCATGCTGATGGCGTTGGCGCGCAAGATTCCCCAAGCCCATGCGTCCATGAAGGAGGGCAAATGGAGCCGCAAAGAATTCCAGGGCACCGAGTTGTTGAACAAGACGCTGGGCATTCTGGGCATGGGCCGCATCGGCGGCGAAGTGGCCAAGCGCGCCCAAGCTTTCGGCATGAAGGTCCTCGCCTACGACCCCTATCTCTCCCTGGCCCGCGCCAAGGCGTTGCAGGTGGATTTGAAGGAAAATGTGGATGACGTCTATGCCGGGGCCGATTTCATCACGGTCCACATGCCGATGACCGAGGAGACCAAGGGGATGGTCAACGCCGCCGCCTTCGCCAAAATGAAACGCGGCGCGCGCATCCTCAATTGCGCCCGCGGCGGCATTATCAACGAGGCCGATCTGCACGCCGCCATCCAAAGCGGCCAGGTGGGCGGGGCCGCGTTGGACGTTTATGAAACCGAACCGCCGCCCGCCGATTTTCCCCTGCGCGCACTGCCGCAGGTGGTAATGACGCCGCACCTGGGGGCCAGCACCGAAGAGGCGCAGGAAAACGTCGGCATCGAGGTGGCCGAAGCGATCACCGATTATCTCCTCAGCGGCGCGGTGCGCAACGCGGTCAACCTGCCCAATCTGGACGCGCAGACTTTTGCGGTGGTCAGACCGTTTTTGCATCTTGGTGAAAAATTGGGCCGTTTGGCGGCACAGCTCGCGCCCAAACGCAACGACCGTATCGAGGTCACTTATGGAGGCAAAGCCCAGCAATGGCCCACCGACCCCATCACGCGCTCGGTCCTCAAAGGGTTCCTTGAAATGGCCGGCGGCAAGGAGGTCAACCAGGTCAACGTCCTGACGCTGGCCGCCGCCCTGGGTCTGGAGGTCAAGGAAATCAAATCGAGCGAAGAAACCGATTTTAATGAATGGCTGCATGTGGCCGTGTACTCGGGCGGGGAAAAAATCTCCGCCGGGGGAAGCGTTTTCGGTTCCCGGAACCAGCCGCGCATCGTCCGGCTCAACGGCCAGCCGGTGGAGATCGTGCCCGAGGGCGTGCTATTTTTGATGAATAATAGAGACCGGCCGGGCATTGTGGGCTATATTGGGACTTTGATGGGCAAGCACGACGTGAACATAGCCAGCATGAGCCTGGGCCGGGACAAAGCCGGCGGACGGGCGCTGACGGTTTTGAATCTGGACAGCGTGCCGCCGCCGGCTTTACTGGAAGAAATCCATAAGGATCCCGACATTAGCCATGTGCGGGTGGTCAAACTTTAAGGCAGAACAATACAACATAACACAACATGATCCGATTCCTAAAATCGCCGGCGCTGCCGGCCATACTGGCTTGCGCCTTGCTCCAACTTCCATCGTCCCTCAGGGCTAAGTCGCCCGACACTGCGACCTCGCTCTTCGGCGATCCCGTCGTGGCCACCGGCAAGGGATTTGAAATCAAGCGCAGCCTGGTGGACGACGCTTTTATCAATTACAACGCCCGTGTGGTGGCCAGCGGCCACACCATCCCGGAGCAGCAGCGGGCCATGGTCCGCTCCAATTTGCTGAACAGCTTGATCGTCAACAAAATCCTGATCCAGAAGGCGACGGAGGACGACAAGGCCCTGGTGAAGAAGCAGGTGGAGGAATACATCGGCCAATTGCGCACCAATGCGCCCAGTCCGGAGGCTTTTGACGAGCAGATCAAAGCGACGGGGATGACGCTGGCGCAAGTGCGCGACCGGATGGAGGAGGAGCGTTTGTGCCAGAGCATCCTCAAGCATGAAATCACCAACGGCATCGTCATCCCGGACGCTGAAGTCAAGAAGTTTTATCAGGACAATCCCGACAAATTCCAGACGCCCGAGCGCGTGCGGGCGGCGCACATCCTGGTTTCGACCCTGGAACCCGTGACCCACCAACCGTTGCCGCCGGAGCAGAAAAAGGAAAAGCTCAAGCTGGCCAATGAATTGAAAGCGAGGGCGGAAAAAGGCGAGGATTTTGCCGCGCTGGCCAAACAGTATTCGGACGATCCCGGTTCCAAGAACAAGGGGGGCGAATACACTTTTGCGCGAGGCAAAATGGTGCCCGAATTTGAAGCCGCCGCCTTTTCCATGAAGACCAACCAAATCAGCGAGCCTGTGGAAACACAGTTCGGCTACCACGTCATCAAGCTCCTGGAGAAACTTCCCGCTTCCACCGAAGATTTCGCCAAGGCCGAACCGGACATCCGCGATTACCTGACCGAGAAGGAGGCGGAAAAGGGGATGCCGGCGTATTTGGACAAACTCAAGCTCGCCGCCAACGTGAAAATTCTGGACGAGGCTGACGCGAAAATGAAAGCCGGCAGCGGTTCGCCCACGGCGAATTGACGGGGTCTATTTATCGGTTGCGGGTGCCGGCTCGCGGAGGGCTTGGATTTTCTGGCGAGCCTGGGCGGCGTAGCCGCCTTGGGGGTATTCTCGCAGGTAATCGTTGTAGCTTTCGATCGTATTGGCGGTGGTTGCTTGTTTCCAGAAAAAGCCGTCCCGTCGCAGCCGTTGTTCGCGGCGATTGGCCGCGTCAGTGTTGGATTTGACCTGGGAAGCCGCCAAATAGGCCTGGCGGATTTGTGTTCTTTTGAGTTCCGCCCTCTGGCGTTCTTCGAAAAATGTCCTGGCCGCGACCACGTGCCGTCCTTTGGGCCAGTCGCTCAGATAGTGCAGGTAATCGGCGGAATGGTCGTGCGACTGCGCCCACCACCAGGAAAATTCTTCGCGTGTCACCGGCAGGAAATCGGCCAATACTACCAGCGCGACGATCGCGAGCAGAAGCTTTCGGCTTCGATTCATGGCTGGTTTTCTTACCAAGTCCATGGAGGCGAAGCAACCATTATGGTTGTGGCGCGGGCAACCGCCTGCGACTTCACATTCCTGGACATCGGATTCATAATCCCATTCTCACATGTTCCATACTGCGTGGATGTGGCCATGACCCGGCGTCCTCACGCCGCCGCCGGCGTTTTTATATCGGCGAAAACGATAATGCCGGCGCCAGTCTGCAGGAGGCTCAAGACCTTGACGTTGACCTGCTGGCCGATCAAGCTCTGCGCGTTGTTGACCACGACCATCGTGCCGTCGTTGAGATAGCCCACGCCTTGCCCCTTGTCCTTGCCTTCGCGCACCACTCGCAGCGTGAAGATTTCGCCGGGCAGGATGACCGGCTTGAGGGCGTTGGCTAATTCATTCAGGTTGACATAGGGGACGGATTGCAATTCGGCCACTTTGCCAAGGTTGTAGTCGTTGGTGTAGAGCTTGGCTGCGAGAACGCGGGCCAGGCGCACCAGCTTGGAATCCACTTCCGGCTCCTCGGGAAAATCGGCGTCGTGAATCTTGACCTCGTTGCGCTTGTTCTGCCGCAGCCGGGTCAGCATCTCCAAGCCGCGCCGTCCGCGGGCGCGGATGACCGGGTCGTTCGAATCGGCGATCTTCTGCAGTTCGTGCAGGACAAACCTCGGCACCACCAGGGTCCCCTCGATGAAATTGGCTTCAATCAGGTCGGCAATACGGCCGTCAATAATCACGCTTGTGTCAAGCAACAGAAGGCTTTCGACCTTGGTCTGGGGCGCGAACCGCACGTAAGGAATAATCAAGGAGAAGTCCTCCTTGTTGCTGCGCATGGCCAGAATCATCCCCAGGTAGCTGAAGCTGAGGAACAGCCCCAGCCGGATGACCCGGCGTTGCGGGCTGTCGGGGCTGTCGCGCGGGTCGTCGGGGTTGGTGAACAGGGCGGAGTGGTCGATCAACCAGGCCACCACTGAGCCTAGAAAGAGTCCAAAAGTGGCGGCGGAAAACGCGCGCAGGGAAAAGCCCTTGAGCATCTCATCCAGGGCGACGCACAAGCCGCCCAGGCCAAAGCCGATGACCAGGCCGGTCGGACCGCTGTTTATCCATTCCGGTCGCACCTGGCTGACTTCGTAGCCGCCGACGGTGCAGAGCGCCAGGAAAAAGATTCGGATGGCCCAAAGCGAACTCATGAATTCTTTGTCACAATACTAGTGTGGCGCATCCTGGCTTCTCTCACTCTTCTCGTTCTTTTCATTATGTTTTGGTTTCCACATCATGGACCAAATGCCTCTCTGATTGACGTTGCTGCCGAAAATGCTGAACGCGGCGACCATGGCGTTGGCGTTGCTGATCAACGACGCTGTCTCAGCTTTCAATTCCTGATCCTTCAACAACCCGCCCGCCAGTCCTTTGCCGGCTTCCAAATCAGTCGCAACCTGCTTGAAGACAGCCGATGTGTCACGCAAATTCCGTATCGTTTCGTCCACGGCGGGCCGGTTGGTCGCCACCAAGCGGTCCAAGTCGTCGGCCACCAAATTGAGTCTCTCGGAGAAACTGCGCAGGTTCGTCACGGCCGTGTTCACGGCCGGAGCGTTGGAATCAATCAAATCTGCCGCGCCTTGGGCGACCCGGATGGCGATGCCCGTCATCGAATCTAAGTTCCTCAAGGCAACGCTGACATTGCTCATTGACTGCTCGGAGAGCATGGTTCCGTTGACGGTGGTAATGGCGTGGTCAAGGTCGGTCACCGTTTTCTTGGCTTGATCCATCAGGCCGGCGACTGAACGCACCGCTTCCTGCATGTTGAAAGGACTCTCGCCTTGCACTTCGGCGCCGGGTTGCCAGAAGCCGGCCGTCAGATTGGTCGAAGGGGTGACCTGGATGTATTGATCGCCTAGAAATCCCAGGGCATCAATATGGAAAACCGCATTGGTCCGGATTTTATATTTTGACAGGATGCTGACGGTCACGGCCACGGAGCGGCCGTCCGGCAACAATTCCAAATCGGAGGCCTTGCCGATGGGCACGCCGGCCATCATCACGTCGGCCGTGGGCTTGAGGCCGGCCGCGCTGGGCAGCACGATGCGCAGCCGGTAGCTGGGGTTGAAAAGCGTCAGTCCGCGGCTGAAACTGAGCACCAGCACTGCCAGCAGCGCCAATCCCACGGCCACAAAAAATCCCACTTTGAGTTCAATGCGCGAGTCATTCATAGGTCAATATTCTCCTGCAGGCCCGAGATGCCGTTGACGAAACGATAAATCACCGGGTCGCTCGATTTAAAAAGCTCCTCCGGCGTTTGATCGGCGTAAATGCGGCCTTCGTGCAACATCAAAATCCGCCGTCCGATCCGCCGCGCGCTGCGCATGTCGTGCGTCACGGCGATGGACGTGACCTTGAGTTTCTGCACCACGCGGATGATCACATGATCGATGGCATCGGCCGCGATCGGATCCAAGCCGGTGGTCGGCTCGTCGTAAAGCAGAATGTCCGGCCGATAAATAATGGCGCGGGCCAGGCCGACGCGCTTGCGCATGCCGCCGGAAAGTTCCCCCGGCCACTTTTTCTCGATGCCGTTCAAACCAACCACGTCCAGGACCTCTTCCACGCGCCGGGCGATTTCGTCTGGAGAAAATCGGCGTTCGCG
>Ga0302324_100025488_pt1 | contig 11347 bp, 10 predicted proteins | sample Palsa_T0_1_FD_201949 | JGI IMG/M metagenome (GOLD analysis project Ga0302324, IMG submission 201949) | Peat permafrost microbial communities from Stordalen Mire near Abisko, Sweden - Palsa_T0_1 | ecosystem: Environmental > Terrestrial > Soil > Palsa > Peat permafrost | place: Sweden: Abisko... | reverse complement strand
GACCGGTGCCGAGCGCCGACACGAACGCCTCGCGGACCGCCGCGACGATCTGCGCGGGCGCATGCTGCGCCTGGCCACCACCGCTCCCGAGCGAGTTCGCGATCGTCGTTCTGGCTGCCGCCGACAGATGCGGCAGCTGCTCGTTGATCTTCGATTTCCCGATCGCGGTGACGAGGGCGCCCATCACGGCGACGCCGAACGTGCCGCCGACCATCCGGCTCATCGACAACACCCCTGAGGCGACGCCGGCCTTGGTCCGGTCGACGGCGTTCATGCCAGCGGTGCTCATCGGCGACATCACCAGCCCCATGCCGAGCCCCATCAGGATGAATCCGGGCAGCAGCAGCCCGAACCCGCTGTGGACGGTGATGTGGGACTGGATAAACAGTGCCGCGGCGACGATGACCATGCCCGCTGTGATCAGCGGCCGCGGGCCCACACGATCGGTCAGGCGTCCGGCGAGCGGGCCCATGACGATGATCACGAGCGTCGTCGGCAGGAAGCGCAGCCCGGTCTGGAGCGGCGTATAGCCGAGGACGTTCTGCAGATACAGAGCCATGAAGAAGAACATCGCCAGCATCGCGAACGAGACGAGGAAGGCGACCACGTTGGCGCCGAGGAACGAGCGCGACCGGAAGAATCCGAAATCCACCATCGGCGCGTGCGACCGCAATTCGACCAGCGCGAAGGCCACGAGCGCGAGCGCGGACGTCGCGAGCAGCGCGACGATCCCGGGTGAGCCCCAATGCCAGCTGTTGCCCTCGACGAGGGCAAGGACGATCGCGGTCAGGCCGATCGTGATCGCTGCGATCCCGGGGAAATCGACCGACCGTGACACGGTCTCGTCGCGCGACTCGCGAGCCGCGAACAAGGTGACCGCGACCGCCACGACAGCGATCGGAGGATTGATGAAGAAGATCGCTCGCCAGCTGACCTGCTGGGTGAGGAAGCCGCCGAGCACCGGGCCGATCGCCAGTGCGAGGGCACTGACGCCCGCCCAGGTTCCGATCGCCGTGCCGCGCTGGTGCGCCGGGAACGCCTGGGTGATGATCGACAGCGTCGCCGGCATCATGAACGCGGCCCCGATTCCCTGGATCGCGCGGAAGAGGATCAGCGTCGTGTCGGTGGGAGCGAAGCCGATCGCGAGGCTCGAGAGTCCGAAAACGATCACGCCGAACAGGAACATCCTGCGCCGGCCGAAGATGTCGCCGAGCCGGCCACCGGTGACGAGCAGCACCGCGAACGTGAGCGTGTACGCGTTCACCGTCCACTCGAGCGAGGACAGGGAGGCGTGCAGGTCACGCTGGATCGAGGGCAGCGCGACGTTCACGACAGTGTTGTCGAGCATGATCATGAACAGCGCGAAGCACATCGCTCCGAGGGTCCACCAGCGGCTGTTCTCGTCGTTGATCAGCCGGTGGCGGTGGGCGAGCATACGTCCGGTCATTGGTCAGGTCCCTCCGGTCGGCACGCCGCGACGTCGGGGCGCTCGAGCAGTGCGCTGAGCGCCGCCGCGAAGCGACCGCGTTCGGTGTCGGTCAAGGTCTCGACGAAGTCCTGTAGGCCCTGCAGGCGCGCGGAGTTGAGGCGACGGATGACCGTGCGCGCCGCGTCCGTCGCCTGCACCCGCTTCATCCGTCGGTCCTCGTGATCCTCGTAGCGGTCGACGAAACCGCGCCGGACCAGGTCATCGACCATGCGGCTGGCGGCGGGGAGTGAGACGTGCACGAGCTCCGCGGCACGCTTGAGCGTCAGCGGCTCCGGGGCGTCGTCCAGATGGTGCAGCAGTTTGATCTGCGTCAACGTCAGCTCAAGCGTCCCGACCGCCTCGAACAGGTCGGCATTGCAGTGCTTGTGGAGGTAGACGACCACGGCGAACAGGTCGCCGGCGAGCTTTTCGGTCGCTTCCGCACCGGATGCAGGTACTTGCGTGCCCGAAGGTAATACTTGCATGCACGCAAGTATTGCAGATGTGGTGATGATTTGGAACGGGGGGTGGTGATGATTTGCAACAGAGCGACGCACGGCGGCGGCCCACCAGCCGCAAACGCACCGGGTCAGCTGAAGCGGTCGTGCCTCCGCGCGAGGCCGATTGCGTAAACACGCCTCGCCCCACCAAGCGGTGCCGCACTTGCCTCGGCCGCGCGCGGAGGCACGACCGCTTACGGCTGCAAAACCGCGCTCGCGGCGCTCGGCCGCTCTTTCCCTACGCGGAGCGTGGCGGGCCGGATGCCCAGCTGGCTGGCGGTAACGATGTAGCTGCCCGGCGTGATGTCGAACTTGACCTCGCCCGGGGTGTCCGGGTTGATCGACTGCAGGTTGGCAATGGCTTGGCCGCTCTCGCTCCTCACGGTCAGCGACACCGATTGGCTGGCCGCGTTGGTCACACGCAGGTCGATCGGACCGGCGCCGAACGAGGTGGGGGAGATCAGCACCCGCGCGTTGTTGATCGAGCCGGTGACATTGATCGGCTCCGGAGGGCGCGGATTGTTCTTGAACGTGCCAGTGCTGCCGCCGCATCCGGAAACAGCGATCGCCGTCACACCCAGAATGCCGATCATCGTGATCCGTCGCATCTTCTTCCAGGTTCTCCTCTCACGAATGACCCAGCATGCCTTGCGCCGGCACGCAGCCTTGGCCCCCGTCAACGTTAGCCCACCCGGAGACGCCGCGGCGATTTCGCCGGACATTTGGCGACCGGCACCGGTGCGCGACTGCCAACCGGCTCAGCCGTCCGAGCCTCGCTCAAGCGCCAGGCGCCGCTCCTCCAAGCGCCCGAGCTCGACCTGGAGCTGATCCCAGCTGGCGCTTTCAACCAGCTCGTACTCCCCGGCGCTCAGTTCGCGCAAGCCATCACTGTATGCAGTCCATGCACGACGCGTGGCCTCGTCGAGCTGACGTAGCTTCTCCGCGTCGACCGCGATCGTAGTCATCTGACGCCTCCTTCCTGGTGACTTGACTTCGGGATTGATCGTACCCCGCCCGCCGGTCGCACCCCGTCGGCGTCGCCAGGTGCAGTGCAACCGTCCGTGCACACCGTCCGGTCCGGGGCGTATGACCGCGGGATGGACCTGCTCGCGCACCCGCTCGGGACGGTGGAGCTACTTGTCGTCGACACTGAGACGAATGGGTTAGGTGGGGATCTTTGTGAGATCACCGAGGTGGGGACGGTGCTCGTCGGCGGCGGTGAGCTGCATGACCGGTGGTCCTCGCTCGTGGCCACGGTGGCGCCGCTGCGCCGAGGTATCCAGCGGTTCACAGGGATCACCCAGGCGATGGTGGAATCGGCTCCGGTGGCCGAGCTGGTGATGGGCGAGCTGGCGAGAAGGCTCGACGGGCGTGTGCTCGTCGCACACAACGCTCCTTTCGACCGTCGTGTGCTGCGCCAGGCGTTCGAGCGCATCGGTCTCGACTGGCCGGACCCGCCGGTTCTGTGCACGGCCTCGCTGGCGCGTGCGCTGCTGCCGCTCCAGCGCGAGCGGCGGCTGTCGGCGCTGGCCGACGCGCTCGGGATCGACGTCGATGTGGCCCACCGGGCTCTGCCGGACGCCGAGACCTGCGCGCGCGTCCTGTGCGCGCTGTTCCCGCGCCTGTGCGCGAACGCCGCCACGGTCGCGGACGCGATCGCACTTCTGGCGCCTAAGCGCCGGCGCGCGCCGGCGCGACCGCGCGGCCTGGTCGCCGCGCCGCCGCGGGCCCCCGCGATCGATTTCGGGCAGCTGCCCCGAGATCCGGGCGTGTACCTGTTCCGCGATGCCCGGGGCGCTCCGCTGTACGTGGGCAAGTCGGTCTCCATCCGCAGTCGCGCTCGCGCACATTTCGCACCGGCCGCCGGCGACGCCGAATGGACCGCGCATGCGGCGATCGTCGACTATCGCTCGACGCAGTCAGAGCTCGGGGCGCTCGTGCTCGAGAACCGGCTGATCAAGGACCTCGGGCCGCCGGGCAACATCCGCTTGACGCGACGCGACGACCGGCTGGTATACCTGCGCTGCCGTCTCGACATCCCGTTCCCGATTCTCGAGGTCGCACGTGAGCCGGCCGCCGGTCACGCGGTCACGATCGGTCCGCTGCGGGGCCGCCGCCTCGTGCTCGAGCTGGCCGAGCAGCTCGACTCGCTGTTCGGCCTGCGCCACTGCGCGCGGCGCCTGCCGCGACGTGAGCACCCCTCCGCTTACGGGCAGATGGGGCGCTGCCTCTCGCCCTGCCTCGGCGATCTCGATCCGAACCTTTATCGGCGCCGGCTCGATGGCGCTCTCGGCCTGTTCATCGGCGATGCGGACGGCGGCCGACGTCTACTGGACCACGTCGAGGCCCAGATGCGCGCGGCAGCCGCCGAGCGTAGCTTCGAGCGCGCCGCATGGCTGCGCCGGCGCTTGCGCCGTCTCGAGGTGGTCCTCGCCGGGCTCGGTGGGGTGCTCCAGGCCACGCACGCGCAGCCGCGCCTGCTGCTGGCGGGGCATCCGACGGACCGCCGGTTCGATGCTTTCTGGCTCGTTGGCGGTCGAGTCGTGGACTGGGTTGGAATGCCGGATCTCGACGAGCTCGAGCGTCGCACCGCGGCGGCCCTCGCGGGCCGGGGCGGAGCAGGACGGCCGGGCTCGCTCGGCGCGCACGTCCCGCCGGGCGAGGTCGACGAGGTGCGGATCGTCGCGACCTGGCTCGCGTCCCATCCCGAGACGCCGGCGCTCGTGCTCGACCCGCCGCCCGATCGCGAGTCGCTGGCGGGGTTCGTGGCGGGGGCGGCGCTATGTGCGGGCGGCCCGGCCCCGACGGCCGAGACGGTCCTTCGGTGACGTGGACGACATTGAGGTCGAATAGCGACCTTAAAGTCGTCCACGTCTCGCCAGGTCAGGGCCGGAACCCCGGTCAGGGCCGGAACCCCGGTCAGGGCCGGAACCCCGGTCAGGGCCGGAACCCCGGTCAGGGCCGGAACCCCGGTCAGGGCCGGACGCCCGGTCAGGGCCGGAACCCCGGTCAGGGCCGGAACCCCGGTCAGGGCCGGAACCCAGGTCAGGGCCGGAACCCCGGTCAGGGCCGGAACGGCAGCTCCACCACCGTCGCGCTAACCCCCTCCTCGCCGACCGACACCTCGGCGCCGGTCTCCGCTTCGCGCCGGACGAGCCCTATCGCGATCGGGCCGAAGCGGGGGGATACGGCGACGCTGCCGAGCCGCCCGACCGTGCGCTCACCTAGTCGCAGCTCATCGCCGGCGCGCGCGGGGGCCGACAGCCCGAGACCGCGCAGTGAGCGGTTCGGCTTGCCTCGATAGTGGAGCCGGGCGACGGTCTCCTGGCCGACGTAGCACCCCTTCGTGAAGGAGACCGCGCGCTCGTTCAGGCCCGCCTCCTGCGGGATCACAGTGTCGTCGAGGTCGATCCCGTAGCGCGGACGGCCGCGCTCGATCCGCAGGCACTCGACGGCCGCCTCGGAGACGGGCATGGCGCCGGCGTCGCGCAACGCCGCAGCGACCGCGTCGGTCGCGGCCGACGCGGCGACCGCGGCCGTCGCGTCGGTCGCGGCGGCGTCCTCGATCAGCAGGTCGAGACCGACGTCGGTCCGGATCGCCCGCACCGACACGCCCGCCAGTTCGGTGGCGAGGTGAGCGTGCTCCTCGGCTGCGAGCTCGGAGACGATCCCGGCCAGCGCGAGCGAGTCGGGGCCGATCAGCGAGAGCAGGCCCCGCTCGAGGGTGCGCTTGTGTACCTCGACGTCGTAGCCGACCCGGAAGCGCCGGATCATGTTGAACAGCTCCTGGAGCGACACTCGTTCGGTGTCGAGCAGCAGCTCGTCCCCGGTGTCGAGGATCCGCAGGTCTCCGAGCATCTTGCCCTTCGGCGTGAGGAACGCCGCGTAGCAGCCCTTTCCCGGCACGAGCCCCTGGACGTCGTTCGTGACTTGGCCCTGAAGGAACTCCGCGGCCCCACCACCGGTGAGGGCGAGCTTGCCCCGCTCGGAGCGGTCGAACAACCCGCATGACTCGGTGATCGCGATGTACTCGGCGGCGGGCGAGTCGGCGAGCACGGGCATCTGGATCAGGATACGCGAACGGGTTGTTCTCGATTCCACGAAGTCCAAAGTTAGGTATGCCATAATTTCACTCGTGGCATCACAGGAAATTCTCACGCGGACACCGGCGGTGCAGGATTACGCGAAAGCGATCTACGCGTTGGAGCAGCGCGACGAAGGCGCCGTGACGACGAACGCGCTCGCCGATCGGCTTGGCGTCACGTCGGCATCGGCGTCGGGAATGGTGAAGCGGATGGGCGAGCTCGGGCTCGTCGAGCACGCCCGGTACCGCGGCGTGTCCTTGACGGATGACGGCCGCCGAGTCGCGCTCGAGGTGATGCGCCATCACCGTCTCCTCGAGCTCTATCTCGCCGAGAGCCTCGGCGTGCCGTGGGATCGTGTGCACGCGGAGGCCGAGGTGCTCGAGCATCACCTCTCGGAGGAGCTCGAGGAGCTGATCGCAGCCAAGCTCGGCAATCCGACCCGCGACCCTCACGGCGATCCAATCCCGACGCGCGACCTGATCATTGAAGAGGGCGAGACGGAGAGCATGGATGCGCTGCAGGCCGGCATGACCGGAACGTTCACGCGCGTCTCGGACTCCGATCCGGAGATGCTCCGCTATCTGAGTGAGCGCGGGATCGCGCCGGGCGAGACGTTCGAAGTCGTCGAGAAGCAGCCGTTCGACGGACCGCTGTTCGTTCGCTTCGGCGACAGCGTCCACGTCCTCGGAGGCGCGCTCGCGCGTGCGATGCGGGTGGAGGTCGGGCCTTGACGCCGCCGCCCCCAGCCGGACCGCCGCTGCTCGACGGATCGGTTGGCGTCGACGGCTCGATCGCATTGCTGCACCCGCCGCTGACGGCGGAGGACGCCGCACGCTCGAAGGACCGTTTCCGCGTACACAACGCGCGCCGGCAAGGACACCGCTGGACGCTGATGTGGCTGCTCGTCGGCCCGGGAATCCTGGCGATGATCGGCGAGAACGACGGGCCGAGCATGATCTCCTACGCGACCGCGGGTGCGACCTACGGGATTGGATTCTTCGTCCCGTTCATCCTCGTCACCTTCGCGATGGCAGTTGTCTGCCAGGAGATGTGCATGCGGGTGGGCGCCGTCACCCATCGCGGCTACGGCCAGCTGGTGCTCGAGCGCTTCGGGCCGCTCTGGGGATGGTTCAGCGCCGGCGACCTGATCCTGACCAACCTGGTCACGCTGATCGCCGAGTTCGTCGCGATCCGCATCGGCCTCTCCTTCTTCCACATGGGCGCGGGCGTGGCGGCGTTGCTCGGCGTCGTCCTTGTTGTATTCACGCTCAGCGGCGGCCGCTACTGGCGCTGGGAGCGAATCGTGCTCGGCATGGCCGTGTTCAACGGGCTGTTCCTCGTAGCCGCGATCATGACACGGCCCCATGTGGGCACCATCGGCCACGCGCTGGTCACCGGCTCACCGTTCCCCGGCGGCAGCTTCAATACGCTGCTGCTGCTCGTCGCCTCGACGATCGGCGCCACCGTGACACCGTGGATGATCTTCTTCCAGCAGAGCGCATCGGCGGACAAGGGCCTGACCCCGAGCGACCTGCGGCACGGGCGCTACGACACCGTGGCGGGCGGGGTCATGGCCGCGGTCTTCGGGATCGGCGCGCTGATCGCGGGCGCGGCACTGTTCGGTCACGGGGGATCGAGCATCCAAGGACTATCCGGCGCCGGCTTTCCGGGCGCGCTCAAGCTTGTCTCCGGCAACGCCGTCGCGACACTGTTCGCGCTCGGCCTGATCGAGGCCGGAGCCGTCGCCATCCTGACCATCTCGGCGAGCACGGGTTACGCGGTCGGGGAATGCATCGGCGTCGCGCACAGCTTCAACAACTCGACCCGCAAGGCGACCGTCTTCTACGGGGCCAACGTCGGCGCGGCGCTGATCGCGGCGGCGATCATCCTGATCCCGGGTGCCCCGCTGCTGTCGATCGCGCTGAACGCCAACGTGCTCGCCACCGTGCTGCTGCCGGTGGCGCTCGTGTTCCTGATCATGCTCGCCAACGACCGGGAGCTGATGGGGAAGTGGGTCAACACGCGGACCACGAATCGGATCGCGCTGGCGATCGTCGTGTTCATCTCGATCTGCGGGGCCGCCTACGGAATCGACTCCTTCCTCAAAACAGTCCACCTCATCTGATGACCCAGGCAGAGCAGGAAGAACTCGTGATGTTCCTCGAGCGCGACCAATTCGTCGGCGACACATCCCGCCCCGTCCGGCGGATGGTGCTCAGCCCGCGGATGACCGCCGCGTTGTGGGCGCTGCGCGTATTCGTGGTCGTCGTCAGTGTGATGGTGCTCTACACGTTCGTGTCTCAGCTCGCGTAGGCTGCGGGCCACGATGCCGCTCGCCGACAGCTTCAACCAGATCGTCGATTCGCTGCCCGACGACTGGACCGATCTCGAGCTCGACCTGCGGATCTTCGACGAGCGCCGCTACGTTGAGGCGGCGGTATTCCTCGTCACTTGCAACGCCCAGCCATATTCCAAGCACGACTGGCACTGGCGACTGCTGGTCGCGCACAGGTTCGGCCACGCCGCCTCGGCGCCGGCCGTGCACACGGGGCTGAAGCTGCTCGACGAAGCGGGGATCGCGGGTGAGCTCGCGGTGCGCGAGGTCCGCACCGGGCGCGCCGAGGTCACGCAGATGTGGGGCCGTACCGAATCGGTGCGCGAGGAGCAGCGGAAGCTTCGCGCCCAGTGAAACCGGCTGGCTCTGGAACGTCTCAGGGATCCGCAAGCGCGGCGTGCCAGTCGGTTCCATTGCGAGTTCGGTCGAGATTTGGGCGCGCCCGGCAGGCTCGGGGCCGAACTCGCGGCGCCTGGGGGTTCTGGCTAACGATCCGCTTCGGTCACGAACCGCGTGTCGAACATCTGCGCCACGTCGGGCGGATGGTTGACGATCTTGAAGCGTGCTTCCCACTTGGCCCACGTGCGGAGCTCCGGGAGGCTGAGCTCGCCGACCTGGCCGTCGGGTCCCTTGAACGTCGGCAGCTCGCCGGCCAGCTCCTCGGAGACCAGCTTGGGTTCGAGGCCCGGGACGAGGTGTTCGAGGTCGGCGGCACCGGCGCGCGGGTTCGCGAGGGTGAACCTGTAGCCGCGGACGAGCGCCTTGACCACGCGGGCCGCGAGCGCCGGGTCGTGCTGGAGCGTCGAGGCGGTCGCGCACAGCACGAGCTCCGGGTATGACGGCGCGCCGTAGTCGTAAACCTGGAAGATGTGGAATCCCGGCCGCGCGTGGTTCAGGGCTACGCCCTCGTCGTTCCAGAACGCGGTGGCAGCCGCGACGCGTCCCGATAACAGGTCGGGGACCGCGTCGTATCCGATCGTGATGTCGTGGAGCGTGCGCGGGTCGCCGCCTGCGCCCGCGACGATCGAGTCGAGCACGGCATAGTCGCTCGGGTCGCCGGTGACGCCGATCGTCCTGCCGTCGAGCCTGCGCGGACTGCTGATGCCCGGCTGTGCGATCACCGAGGCGAGCGGGCGCTCGACGATCGCCATGATCCCGACGATGCCCTGACCGCGCTCGCGCGCGATCGCGAGGTCGTGGATGTCGAGGATGGCGAAGCTGACGCGGCCCGTCTCCAGCAGCTTGATCGAGTCGGTCGACGCGGCCGGGGCGAGCACGTGCAGCCGCACTCCGGCATCGACGTCGTAGCCGCGCGCCAGCGCCGTGTAGATCCCGGTGTGGATCGCGTTGGGGGTGAAGTCGAGCATCAGAGTCGCCGGCGTCGGCGGGCGCGAAGCGTGCGCGCCGCCGGATCCGCACCCCGCCAGGACGGCGATAAGGGCGATCGAGGCGATCAGGCCGATCGAGCGGAGGCGCATGCCGGTAGGAGGATATGGACCCGCCCGCGAACGGTGGCCCCACCACCAAACAAGGCGGCGGAGCCGCCCTGTAAGAAAAGCCCGCCCGTGGGCCCGCGTAGAATCCAGCGGGCGTATGCGCCGCCGCGTCACGTTCAGCCGGAACATCACGCTGTCGCTGTCGCGCACGTGCCGTTGCTACTGCAAGTACTGCGCGTTCGCGACCCACCAGCCGCATCTGCATGCGCCCGAGCAGGTGCAGCTGATGCTCGAGCGGGCGTCGCGGCGCAACGTCAAGGAGCTGCTGATCCTCACCGGCGAGCGCCCCGAACACAATCCAACCGTCGCCGAGCGCCTGCGCGCCTGGGGCCACGAGGACTTCACCTCCTACGTGGCGTGGGCTTGCGAGCGCTCGCTCGAACTAGGCATCCTTCCGCACACGAACCTCGGTGTCCTCGACGCCGACGACCTGGCCAGGCTACGCGAGGTGACGGCCTCCCAGGGGCTGATGCTGGAATCGATCTCCGAGCGGCTGATGGACACCGTGCACGCCGGCTCGCCGACCAAGCACCCGTCGCATCGGCTCGCAACGATCCGTGCCGCGGGTGAGCTGCGGATCCCGTTCACGAGCGGGATCCTCGTCGGGATCGGTGAGACCGAGGAGGAGCGCGTGGCATCGCTGCAGGCGCTCGCAGATGTGCACGCCGAGTACGGCCACATCCAGGAGCTGATCCTGCAGAACTTCGTGCCGCACCAGAGCTACTACGGGCGTGAGCCGGCCGAGATCGCGACTTCGGCTGCGGAGGAGTATTGGCGGACGGGCGTCGCGAACGGCCCGCAGCTCGACGCGCCACGATGGGCGTGCGAAGTGACGATCGAGGACATGAAGCGGCTGATCGCGGAGGCGCGGAGGCTGCTGCCGGGGGTAGGGATTCAGGTACCGCCGAACCTGTCTGACTGGTGGGTCGAGCTTGTGCGCGCGGGCGCCACGGACCTCGGCGGCCTGAGCGCCAACGGTGATCACATCTCGCCCGAGCACCCGTTCCCCAGCCCTCACCAGGCGCGCAAGCTGCTCCAGGCCGAGGGATTCGCCCTGACCGAGCGCCTGTGCGTGTACCCCGAGTACATCGACCCCGAATTTGTCTCGCAGGGCGTGCTCGACGTGATCAAGACCAAGTACTGGTCGTTCATCCCGCGGCGGGGCTCGGGGCGCCGCCAGGATGTGAGCGTGCCCGACGACGCGGCGCCGCGAGCGATCGAGCGCGCCCGCGACGGCGCGTGGCTGGCTCCCGAGGAGCTGACGGCGCTGTTCTCCGAGCGCCGTCCCGCCGTGATCGAGGAGATGCGCTCGGCGGCCGATGAGCTTCGCGCCGATCTCGCGGGGGAGACGGTCACGTTCGTCGTGAACCGAAACGTCAACGTGTCGAACATCTGCGTCGTCGGCTGCGCTTTCTGCGGCTTCGGCCAGGGCCGGCGCTCGCCCGACGCCTACGAGCACTCCG
>Ga0302324_100025487_pt1 | contig 11348 bp, 7 predicted proteins | sample Palsa_T0_1_FD_201949 | JGI IMG/M metagenome (GOLD analysis project Ga0302324, IMG submission 201949) | Peat permafrost microbial communities from Stordalen Mire near Abisko, Sweden - Palsa_T0_1 | ecosystem: Environmental > Terrestrial > Soil > Palsa > Peat permafrost | place: Sweden: Abisko... | reverse complement strand
GCCGCGTGCAGGTCGTCCGGCTCGACCTTCCATTTCTGCATGCGAGCACGGGTGACGTGGGAAATCGTGCGGTCGTTGTCGATGCCGTAACCCACCACCAGGCCGGGAACGAGCGGCTGTTTGACCGAGGGATCCTCCGGATCGGAATTTTCGGCCATCACCATCGGCATGATGCGCGGTCGAAGCTCCTCGAATGTTCCATCGACATCGGGCGACCCCTCGGCGGCGCGGAGGAGCTCGACCATCCATCGCTCGGCCTGCCGTCGGCGCGATTCTGGATGCAGGATCGACATGCGGTACAGATTCTCCAGCGAAGCGACGTGGCCGTTGACGCGAATCGAAAAGTCCTGCTGCGAAGGTGAAATCTTCACGAGCGGAAATCGCTCGCCGATGAGCTTGAGCACCTCATCGACAAACTGCTCGCGAGTGAGGGAATCCATATATGGATATACTATAGGCGTCTCGCGTGAAATTCAGAAAAAAAGCCGTGAATCTGCTCAATTCAAGACAGGTTTACCGCGAAGACGCGAAGAGCGCGAAGGAATTCGAGACAAATTTTGCGGGTCCAACGGGCTGCTTAGCGCTTGGGGCATGGCCAATCAATTACAATTGATTTGATTTTCTTCGCGTTCTTCGCTGCTTCGCGGTAAAAGGAATTTTATCCTTCCCCGCCGCCGAGTTCGCGGCGCTGGAAGCTGGCCATGCCGGCGCACAGGGCGAAGGTGGCATAGGAAATCGCGTACAGCGCCGCCAGGCCCACATAACCCCACAGAGCCCCTAGCGTGGTACCGGAACTGTCATTGGCAAAGCCGGCGACGCGGACGTTGGTGAACACTGTCATGTCCTTCAGGTCGAACGTGCCCAGGTAGGGAAGCACCAGCCCGATCGCCCGGCCGATAAGCTGCACCACTTCGGGCTTGCCGGCCAGCGGGCCGCCTTCGATGGGGAAAATAAAGCGGGTGAGGTTTCCCGCCAGATACAGAATGATCACCACCGGCAGATTCACCACTAGCGAAAACCGCGTGGAGAGCGCAACCCCCACTGCCGCCAGCACGCTGATTTGAAGCCAGGTCAGTACAAGCTGCGGCCAGAGCCCTGCGATGTGCATCGCCCGGTAGCTCCAGATTTGCGAGCGGACCAGATCGTTCAGCGAATTGGACTGCAGCAGATAATCGGTGGGGACGCGAATCCAGGTTCCCAGCGCCACCACCACGCCCAGGATGAAAACGCCCAGCGCCGCCGACAGGATAATGCCCAGGTATTTGCCGAGCATGACTTCCCATCGCCGCACGGGTTTGCTCATCAGCGTGAGCATCGTGCGGTCTTCAATTTCCTCGTAGATCGACTTGCTGGTGGCAAACAGCGTGGTCAGCAAAACGAGCAGCAGCACCACGTCCAGCGCGACCGACTTGTACATCTTGACGTCTTCACCCAGCGTGAAAAACGGCAGCAACCCGAAGATGAAGAGGATGGCCGCTCCAACGGTAAGCAGCAGGGAATAGATCGGTTGCTGAACGGCTTCGAGAAACGTGTATCGTGCGATGACGGAGGTGCGGTACATAAGCTATCGGTGTCTGAATCGACTGATATCTGGTTAACGGCGAATGCTTCAGTGCCGGATGGCGAAATGATCGAACTCCCCGGTGGGATTCGCGACTGTCTGATCGATGCCCTTGATGTATTCGTTCATCTTCCGGTTGACATCGTGCAGAAGCCGTTCCATTTCCTGATCCGGCCCCTCCATTACAAGCTCAACGCGGCCATCTGGCAAGTTCCGAACGTACCCCAGCACGTCGTACTGCATAGCAATATTCTGCACAATATATCGAAACCCCACCCCCTGCACGCGCCCGCTGAAATGGCACTCTCGCCTGTGCTGCGGTTCACCCTTGCGATGATGCGAGTGAGAATGGGATGAACCCGCGTGCATTGCGCGAATATAACGCGCGCGGCGATCCAGCATCAATACAATTTTTTGTTGCGCCAGCGCGATCCTTACGCAATTCAATGCATTTCGAATTGCTCGGTCATCTCATCGTACGCCACCTTGTGGATGAATAGCTGGTAATCTGCGTCGATAGCGTCAAGATTCTGGCCCAAATAGTGCTCCAGCAGCGGCTGCACTCCCGCTGGATTCCAGCCGAGATACGCCCGACGCAGAGAACCCGTCGGATCGTAAATCGTGCCTGCGGCGGTGTCGGCGAGCAGTCTCTCCAGCGCCGGTCGGTTCTTGCCGCCATCGCCATCCCACAGATATCGCGCGAACGCCCAGTTCTGTGAATAAAACGCTTCGATGCGGATGCCCGGCAAACCGATAATATTTCCCGCGTGCAATGTGATCAGCTTGCTCAGCGGAAACAGTTCGTTGGCATCCACCACCCGCCGCAGCGAAAGGGCACGCTCGGGGTTGAGTGACAGGTTAAACCGCGGCAGATCGTCATTGGTCCACTCCACATGCTCAAACATGCACGCTAGGCCCTCCTCAAGAAACGGCGGCAACCTCCCCTTGAAATGCCGCGCCACAAACTGGTGCCACCCTTCGTGCGAGGCGACCGAATATGTATCCACGTCCCCGATGTAATAGGCGACGTACCAGTCGTGGATGGTGTATCCCCCGCGATTGATCTGCAGATAGACATTGGCATCCATCCCCGTGTGCTGCCGGGTGAAATCCATCCACTGGACTTTGTTGTTGAACATATAGCACCGCATCGGATAATCGGTGGGAACCACCATCGGCGCAACGGTGCGGTACATTCCAAATGCGCCTTCCATGAGCTGGGCAAGCCGGCTGAGCATTTCCGGCCGGTCCTGAATCGTCGAGTAAATCTCATAATGCGGCGACCGAACGACCTTGAGCCCCTCATCCGATGCCGAGGCATCTTCCACCGTCACCGAAGCCAGCACCGTCGGTCCCGACCACTGATTGGATACCGAAGATGAATTCTGCCCCGAGCAGGATGCAAGAGCGAGGCAGGTCGATAGGAATAAGGTTAACCAGCGCGTGGGGTGCAACATCTTTGACAATCATTCTAGAGGAGCTGATTCAATTTGGCGATGTTGAATGCGGATCACGGAATTTTTATTGTCATTTTTTTGAACGCCTCTTTTTTCTGCCGGTTGTAATCGCCGCCATCCGTACTAAAATTTACCACCAATGCGTTTTGGAATTTGCAGCAATATCCAGCGAGCCGCGGAGGTTCGATGGACTGGAGCCGATTTCCTCGAAGAAAGCGTGCAGGGCCTGCTCCAGGGTCTGGTAGCCGATGCCGAATGGCGCGGCGCCGAGCTGGCGCGCGGCTGCGCGCTGCCGATCCTGGCCGCCAACATGCTCGTCCCCGCGGAGTTGAAAATCGTCGGCCCATCGGTCGATTTTGAGCAATTGCAGACCTATATCACGCGCGTGACGGCCCGGGCACGCCAGATCGGCATAAAAATCCTCGTCTTCGGCAGCGGCGGCGCCCGCAGCGTGCCCGATGGATTCGAGCGCGAGCGTGCCGTGGCGCAGATCGTCGCCTTTGGCAAAATGGCGGCCGAAATTTGCCTGCGTAATGAAATCGTCCTTGCCGTCGAGCCGCTCAATCGCAAGGAATGCAACATCATCAACACGCTGGCCGAGGCGATGACATATGTGAAGGCGGTCAATCACCGCGCTTTCCGCTGCCTGCTGGATACCTACCATTTCTGGATGGAAAACGAACCGCTGGAAAATATCGAGCCGGCGCTGGCGTCGATTGCCCACGTTCACGTCGCCGACAAGATCGGCCGCGTCGCCCCCGGTGAAAGCGGCAGCGCCGATTACCGTCCGATTTTCCACCTGCTCAAACGCGCCCGCTACAGCGGCGCGATCTCCGTCGAAGCAATTGGATTCAACGATTTCGAATCCGCGGGAAAACGCGTGATCGCTTTCCTGCACCGTCAATGGGATGAAGCTTGAACATCATTCGTTAAAGGAACCCCGCTTATGTCAAAACGAGTTTATAATTTCAGCGCCGGCCCGGCGATGCTCCCCACCGAGGTGCTCGAAAAATCGGCCGTCGCCCTGCTCGATTACGAAGGAAAAGGCTTCGGCATCGCCGAGGTGAGCCATCGCGGCAAGGAATTCGAAGCCGTCAACGATGAGGCCATCAAACGCTGCAAGCAACTGCTTGGGTTGGGCGATACGCACGATGTGCTGTTTCTTCAGGGCGGAGCGACCCAGCTTTTCACGATTATTCCCATGAATTTCCTGCACACCAGCGCTGATTACCTGGTGAGCGGTGAATGGAGCAAGAAAGCCGCGTCATTCGGCAAGGAAGTCGGCACGCTCAACATCGTCGCCAGCAGCGAGTCGTCCAATTTCGATCACAGTCCGGCTTCGGGCGATTGGAAGCTCTCGCCCGCGGCCGATTATTTCCACGTCTGCTCCAACGAAACCGTGCACGGCCACCGCCTGCCGACCTGGCCCTCGCATAAAAATCTGATCGTGGACGCCAGCAGCGAATTTCTTTCACGCCCCCACCCGGTGAAGGATTGTGCCCTGGTCTACGGCGGCGCACAGAAAAATCTCGGCCCCGCCGGCGTCGTGCTGGTGATCGTCCGCAAGGACATCTATCCAAAACAGAAAAAAGTCCCCAGCAAACTCTGGAGCTTCAAGGACCAGGCGGAAAACAAGTCGATGATCAACACCCCGCCGACTTTCGGCGTCTATGTCCTGCTGGAAATTTTCCGCTGGCTCGAGGCCCAGGGTGGCCTGGCGGCCATGGAAAAACGCAACGCCGACAAGGCCGGCATGATCTACAGCGTCATCGACGCCAGCAACGGCTTCTACAAGGGCACGGTCTCCAACAAGGAGCAGCGCTCGCACATGAACCTGACATATCGCCTGCCCAGCGAGGAACTGACCGATGAATTCGTAAAAACCGCGAGCAAGAACGGCATGATCGGCCTCAAAGGCTACCGCACCGTCGGCGGCATCCGCGCCAGCACTTACAACGCAATGCCCGTCGAGGGCTGCCAGGCATTGGCCCAGTTCATGAAGGATTTCGCGTCGAAAAAATCCTGACTGTTTAGCGGCCGCGTTTACGCGGCGTTTTCTTCGCAGAACGAGGAGATTTCCGAGGAACCACCGCATGTCCGATCATTCCATCGAATCGGCCCAGCAGGAAAATCGAATCTTCCCCCCGCCGCCGGCGGTTTCGGCGAAGGCGTGGATCAAATCGCGGCGGCAGTATGATGAGATGTACCGCCAGTCCATCGACGATCCTGAAACATTCTGGGCCGGCATCGCTTCCGAGCTCCACTGGTTCAAAAAATGGGAACGCGTGCTGGAGTGGAAGCTGCCCAACGCCAAGTGGTTTCTCGGGGGCAAAACCAATCTCTCCTTTAACTGCCTCGACCATCAGATCGCAAAAGGCCGCGGAAAAAAGACGGCGATTCTCTGGGAAGGGGAACCGGAAACTTCCGCCGGCAAGGGCGGCGAAATCCGGCGAATCACCTTCGAGCAGCTTCGCAAAGAGGTTTGCCAGTTCGCTAACGGCTTAAAAAAGCTCGGCGTGAAAAAAGGCACGCGGGTAACGATTTACATGCCGATGATTCCCCAGGCCGCCGTGGCGATGCTGGCCTGCGCGCGGTTGGGCGCACCGCACAGCGTGATCTTCGGCGGTTTCTCCAGCCAGGCGATCGCCGACCGCGTCGAGGACGCCAAATCCGAATTTATCATCACCGCCGACGGCGGCCGCCGACGCGGACAGGTCGTTCCCCTCAAACAAAACGTCGATGAAGCGGCGAAGAAAACATCCCTCCTGAAAAAAGTCGTCGTTTTCAAACACACGGGCGAAAAAATCGACTGGACGCCAACCCGCGACATCTGGTGGAGCGATGTCATCGCCAGCCAGAGCGACGACTGCCCCGCCGAGCCAATGGATGCCGAAGACCCCCTCTTCGTTCTCTACACCAGCGGCTCCACCGGCAAACCCAAGGGCATCGTCCACACCACCGGCGGCTACATGGTTGGCACCTACATCACCAGCAAATATGTCTTCGATATCCACGATGAAGATATCTACTGGTGCACCGCCGATGTCGGCTGGATCACAGGCCACAGCTATGTCGTTTACGGCCCGCTGGCCAACGGCGCGACAACGCTGATGTACGAAGGCGCGCCCAACTTCCCCGATTTCGGCAGGTTCTGGGCGATGATCGCCCGCCATCGCGTGAGCATTTTCTACACGGCCCCCACCGCCATCCGCGCCTTCATGCGCGCCGGGCGGCAGCTCGTCGATGGTCACGATCTTTCCTCGCTGCGAATCCTCGGAACCGTCGGCGAGCCGATCAATCCCGAGGCGTGGATGTGGTATCACCAGGTGATCGGCCGCGAAAAATGCCCGATCGTCGATACCTGGTGGCAAACCGAAACCGGCGCGATCATGATCACCCCGCTGCCCGGCGTCACTCCCACCAAGCCGGGCACGGCGACGCTGCCGTTTTTCGGCGTCGATGCCGCCATCGTTGATCGCGACGGGAAAGAAATGCCCGCGAACACCGGCGGACTCCTCGCCATCCGCCGCCCCTGGCCCTCGATGCTGCGGGGAATCTTCAACGATCCCGACCGCTATGTCCGCCAATACTGGAGCGACGTGAAGGATTGCTATTTCACCGGCGACGGCGCCCGCCGCGATGCCGATGGATATTTCTGGGTCATGGGCCGCGTGGACGATGTGATTAACGTTTCCGGCCACCGCCTGGGCACGGCGGAAATTGAAAGTGCCCTGGTGTCGCATCCCTCCGTGGCCGAGGCGGCCGTCGTCGGAATGCCGCATGAGATGAAAGGCCAGGGCATCGCCGCGTTCGTCACGCTCCGCAGCGGGATGAAACCCGGCGACTCGCTCAAGAAAGAGTTGATGTCCGCGGTCACGCAGCAGATCGGCAGCCTTGCACGTCCCGATCAGATCCGCTTCACCGATGCACTCCCCAAAACCCGCAGCGGAAAAATCATGCGGCGATTATTAAAAGAAATCGCCTCCGGCGGCGAAGTCAAAGGGGATACGACAACGCTGGAAGATTTCAGTGTCGTCGCGAAACTCAAGGAGCAGGACGAGGGATAGATCACTCACGACCGACCTTTTTCCCCTTCGCCTGGTACTCCGGGGGAGAGGGCTGGGGTGAGGGACTGGCCCGCAGTCACTCGGCAAGCGTCAAGATTCAGAAAACCCTCTCCCAGATTGCTGGGCGACGGGAAAGAAAATTACGGCTGCGGTGCATCCGCGTGCGCAACCAGCCAATCCTTGCACGGCTGATCCCCCGCATCCGCCCCCTTCGACAACCACACCCGCGCCTGTGCGAGATCCACCGGCACCCCAACCCCATTGGCGTACATCAATCCAAGGTTGCGCATCGCTGGCACGCAGCCGCCCTGCGCCGCTTCGGTCAGATATTCAACGGCTGTCGCGTAGTTCTGCGGCACGCCGTCCCCCGACTGGTACATCAATCCGATGTTGAAATACCCCATCGCATATCCCGCGACCCCGGCCCGCTGGAACCACTTGATCGCCATCTCCGGATCGCGCTCAACCCCCCACCCCTGGATATACATGGTGCCGATGTTGTTCATCGAAACTTTGTCGCCGAGACTCGCCGCTTGCGTAAACCATTGCATCGCCCTGGCATAGTTTTGTCCGACGACAATTCCCTGCAGATAAAAGACGCCAAGCCGCCCCATCGATTCGGCGTCTCCCCCCTGCGCCCCTTTGAGGAACCATCCCAACGCGAGATGTTGATCGCGTTCCACGCCCGCGCCGGTGTCGCAGAGGATCCCGAGGCGGGTATATGCGCCCGCGTATCCCAGCGCCGCCGCGCGCAGGTAAAGCTTGTAGGCGGCGGCCGGATCCAGCTCCGCCCCGTTGCCGGTTTCGGACATCACCCCAAGCCGGTAAACGGCCGCGGGGTAATTCGCGCGCGCCGCCAGCTTGTAATACTCAACCGCCTGTGCGAAGTCCTTTTCGACGCCGATGCCGTATTCCGCGAGACGTCCGAGGTTGTACTCCGCGGCCGCGGAGCGCCATCCCGCGGCGCGCCTGTACCAGTAAATCGCCTGGGAAATATCGCGCGCCGTTCCAGTCCCGTTCTCGTAGCAGACTGCCAGATTTTCCATTCCCTCCACGAAATCTTTCGCGGCCGATTTCTGAAACCACGCAAACGCCTGCGCCGGATCCTTCTGCACAGGCCCGCGGCCGCTCAGGCAGTAAAGCCCGCAGTTGTTCATCGCGTTTCCGCTGCCGGCGTCCGCCGACTTGCGAAACCAGTCAAACGCCTGCTGATAATCCACCGGCACACCCAGACCGCGCTCGTGCATCAGACCGATGATGTCCATCGCGTCGGCTTGCCCCTTGTCGGCTGCCTTCTCAAGCCAGGTAATTCCCGTTTCATAGTCCTGGGCCTGGTCAATTCCCAGCTCCACGGAATATCCGTAGCAGAACATTCCCTGTGCGTTTCCCTGGTCGGCGCTCGTCTTAAACATCGCGATGGCGTTGTCGAAATCGTCAAGCGGCGCGATCTTCGCCGAGTAAAAGTTCCCGAGCGTAACGAGGGCCCGCGCATTCCCCGCCATCGCCGCGCGGGCACACCACGAAACGGCCATCGACCCATCTTTATCCGTACCATCCCCCTGGCAATACATTAAAGCGAGCTGGCTCATCGCCTCGGCTGAGCCTGCGTCCGCTGCGCGCTTATACCACGCCAGCGCCTGCGCCGAGTCCTTCTGCGTACCCTCTCCCAGAAGGTAATAATCGCCGACCATTTCCATCGCCTTCACGTGTCCCGCGTTTGCGGAGGCCTTGTACCACTCCAGCGCTAGCTCATAATTCTGTGCGACGCCCTCTCCGGTGGCATACATGTGTGCCAGCAGCTCCATCGAAATTACATCCCCGGCGAGGGCGGCTTTGCGGATCCAGACGGCTGCGGTCAGCGGATCCCGATCAACCCCTTTTCCCAGCAATAGCCTTGCCCCAAGTGCCGCCGTCGATTTGACATCGCCCGCCGCGGCCCCGCGCTCAGTCCATTGCACCGCCTTCTGCTCGTCCGCCGTGACTCCCAGGCCACCCTGATACAGCCGCGCGATATTCCACGACGCGCCGGCGATCCCTGCCCCGGCCGCTCGCAGATACCAGCGCATCGCCTGACCGTAATCTTTCTCAACTCCGTCGCCATTTTCGAAAACGACGCCCAGATCATCCATCGCCAGTCCGTCGCCCGCCGCTGCCGCAGCGCTGAGATAACGAAATCCCTTGACCGTATCCTTCGCCACTCCCTCGCCGAACTGATAATCGTTGCCGATCAGCCCGATCGCCTTGATGCTCCCAAAGTCCGCTGCACGCTTCAGCCAGCGCATGGCAAGATCAGGATTCTTTGCTGATACGGGCGTACCGATCTGGAACAATTCGCCGATCACCAACATCGCATCGAGCGATCCGGCATCGGCAGCCTTCACATACCAGTCGAACGCGACATTTTCCGATTTCGGCATTCCCAGGCCGTAGGCGGCACACAACCCCAGTGCATACATCGCCGCAGGATCGTTGGCCGCCGCTCCCTTTTGATAATCCGCCAAGGCTTCAGATTGATTCGGCGCCGCGCCGGCTGTGCTTGTGGCAATCCCCATGGCATCGGTCGAGCCCGGCGGCAACCCTTCGGCCTTCAGTCCGCCGATCAGGCAGTACGCCCGAACGTCGCCCGCCTCCTCCGCCTGCTGGAACAGATCCAGTGCCCGCTCGGGATCCCGATCCACGCCCAGACCGAGCGCATAAAACGATCCCAGCTTGACCAGCGCCGGGGCATATTTGGCATCCACCGCCTTTTGCATCCACATCGCCGCCGAGTGCATATCCGGCTGACCCAGAATGCCCGATTCGTCCACCTCAGACAGGTCATACATCGCGCGGGCATTCCCCGCGCTGGCGGCTGCGGTCAGCCACTGCCCCACCGCCTGATGATCCGGCTGCACGCCCGTGCGAATCAGGTAGATCATCCCCAGCGCTTCCATCGCCGATGGATCGCCCGCCTTAGCCCTGGGCGTCAGCCGCGCCACCGCTCGCCCCACGAAATCGCCCAGCTCCTTCGGCAACAGTTGCGCGAACTGATCCTGGGAAACCTTCTCCGCCGCAAAATCTTTGGCCGATTGCATCAGCGCCTGATCGCTCGGATCGCCTCGTCCCAGCGCGATCAGCAACTCGCGCAGCGTGGTCATATTAAACGGCCCTTCAAAATCCAGCTTCGCAGCCAGGTCGGGCGCAATCTTCTGAACATCAGGGCCGCATCCGTCGAGATTCGCGCGCAGGTCAGAAGTGATCACCGCGCCAGGCGGCGACACCTCGGCCAACTGCTCCGCCCCCCTGCAGATTTGAGCCGAAAGAAATAACGCCGCCAATACGCCGATACAACGGACGCGATGTGCCATAGGGAATTTTCCGCCGGAGTAGAAATCCTACCGAAGCAGGCGCGTCCGGTCCATTCATTGCTCCCCACCCTTGCAACGTATCTCCGATTGGCTTTTACTGGCGGCCTGTCGTGAAAGAACGCACGCTGGAACTGGCGATGGAGCACCACCTCGCGGGAAGGATTCCCGAGGCCGAGGCTATCTACCGCCAGATTCTCTCTGGTGATGCGCACAACGCCGATGCCCTTCATCGCCTGGGCGTGCTGGAGATGCAGAAGGGTAATTTCCCTGCCGCGGTCGATTTGATCGGACAGGCAGTTAAGTTGAATCCCCAGGCGGCTCATTTTCATGCCAGTCTCGGCCAGGCCCTTTCGGCCTCTGGCCGCGCAACGGATGCCATCGCCGTCTTCGAACAGGCGCTTGCCATCCGCCCCGACCTGGTCGAGGCGCTCTTCGGTCTCGGCGTGACGCTCCAGCATCTCAAGCAGCGCGACAAGGCCGCGGAAATCTATCGGCGGCTGCTGAAGATCAAGCCCGATTACTGCGATGCTCACAACAATCTCGGCAACGTCCTGTACGGAATGGGCAAAATCGCCGAAGCCGCTGAGCATTATCGCCGCGCCCTGGAAATTGAGCCGGATCGAACCGAAGCGATGGGCAACCTCGGCATCGCGCTGGGCGCGCTCAACCGCATGGACGAATCAATCGCGATGCTCGAGCAGGCCGCCCGCCGCGATCCGGCTTCTCCCGCCGTCTGCAACAATCTCGGAAACGCGCTGAAGACGCGCTATCGATACGATGAGGCGATTGCCTATCTTCGCCGGGCCCTGAAAATCAAACCCGATTTCGCCGTGGCCGCCTACAACCTTGGCAACACCTTTATGGCCAAGGGCGACTATCCAAAAGCTGTGGAGATGCTCCGGCGTGCCGTGGAACT
>Ga0302324_100025486_pt1 | contig 11348 bp, 12 predicted proteins | sample Palsa_T0_1_FD_201949 | JGI IMG/M metagenome (GOLD analysis project Ga0302324, IMG submission 201949) | Peat permafrost microbial communities from Stordalen Mire near Abisko, Sweden - Palsa_T0_1 | ecosystem: Environmental > Terrestrial > Soil > Palsa > Peat permafrost | place: Sweden: Abisko... | reverse complement strand
CATGCAAAATGCGATGTCTCATCACGACGGCGGCTGCCTGTGCGGCGCAGTGCGCTTTCGGGTAACGGCAGCGCCGCTTGACAGCGGCTATTGCCATTGCCGCATGTGCCAGAGGAATTCAGGTGCGCCGGTCGTTGCGTGGGCGACCTTTCCGGTGGCGGATTTCGCCTGGATCGCAGGTGCACCAGACACTTTCGCCTCCTCAGCAGTCGGCAGGCGCCAATTCTGCCAGCGCTGCGGCAGTTATCTTGCGTTCGTCAGCGAGGAATTTCCGGCCGAGGTCAGCCTCAACACGGCATCCTTCGACGAGCCGGAGGCGTTTGTGCCGCGAAAGCATATCTTTACGGCGAGCAGGATTTCTTGGTTCAACACGGCTGATCACCTGCCGCGCCATTCCGGCTACGGCGGCGCGCATACGAGCGCTTCCGACGAGCCGGGCAGTGGCACGCAGTAGCGCGGCGGCGTACCTTCCTAAGCCCGCCGCATCGGCTCGGGACATCAGCCTGAGACGGCGCAATCCTGCTCGTCGGCGCCTATGCCGAGCGTACCGACGAGGCTCGATACGTTCACAAAGCCGTGCGCGCGCAGATACTGGGCAATGCCGGAGTTGATCTTCTTGCACACCATCGGGTCGTAGAAGAGCGCGGTGCCGATGCCGACGGCGCTCGCGCCCGCGATGAGAAACTCGAGCGCATCCTCAACGCTCGTGATCCCGCCCTGGCCGATGATCGGCACGCGATGCCGGCGCGCGACCTCATACACCTGGTGCACCTTGAGAAGCGCAATCGGTTTGATGGCGGGTCCCGAAAGCCCGCCCTGCACGTTGCCGATGACCGGGCGGCGCGCGTCAACATCGATCGCCATGCCCATCACCGTGTTGATGACAGCGAGCGCATCCGATCCGGCCTCGATGCAGCGGCGCGCGTTCTCGCGGATGTCCGTCTGATTGGGTGAGAGCTTGGTGATGAGGGGCTTCTGCGTTGCCGCACGGCACGCCGCGACCACGCGCGCGGAGCTTTCCGGATAATTGCCGAAGGCGACGCCGCCCTCCTTGACGTTGGGGCAGGAGATGTTGATCTCGAGCGCATCGATCGGCGACTGATCGAAGCGCCGGGTAACCTCGACGTACTCCTCGATCGTTGAGCCACAAACATTGGCGATGAAGCGCGTCTCGGCGAAATCGAGTTCCGGCAGCACCCTGTGCACCACGTGATCGACGCCCGGGTTCTGCAGGCCGATGGCATTCAGCATTCCCCCCGGCGTTTCGAACACGCGGTGCGGCGCATTGCCGAGCCGGGGATTGAGTGTGGTTCCCTTCAGCACGACGGCGCCGGCGTCGCGGTTTGAGAAGCCTTCGACCCGCGTGTATTCCTCGCCAAAGCCCACACACCCGGATAGCAGTACGATGGGCGAGGCGAAATCCAGTCCGCAGAAGGAAGAGCGCAGCGGGTTCTTGACTTCATCGGGCACGGCGTTCATACGGAGCATTATCCCCGAATCCCCGCATATAGACGATTCCCAGGCTTGTTTCACATCCTCCTACTGCAGCCGGAGATTCCGCCCAATACCGGCAACATCATCCGGCTGTGCGCCAACACGGGCTCGACTCTGCATGTCATCGGGCCGTGCAGTTTCGACTTCAGTCACAAGCGTGTGCGCCGTGCAGGCCTGGACTACGCGCAGCTCGCCCGTGTGACGGAGCACGCCAATCTCGCCGCCTGCCTTGCCACCCTGCCGGGCGTTCGCGTGTTCTGCGTGGAGACGGGCGGTGTGCTGCGCTACAGCGACGCCGAGTTCCGATGCGGCGATGCGCTCCTCTTTGGTTCGGAGACCCGCGGCCTGCCGAGGTCGGTGATCGCTGGGATTCCGGCGGAGCGGCGCCTGGCGATTCCCATGCGCGCCGGCAATCGCAGCCTGAACCTCGCCAATGCCGTTGCGCTCGTCGTGTACGAGGCCTGGCGACAGAACGGATTTGGCGACAGCGTGACACCGTAGCGCCGCCACTGCAGAGTCCCGCCTGATCAGTCGGAGGGATACTCGCCCGCGAAACGGATCGGCGTGGCACCGGTCACCGGACCAATCGCCGCGCGCTCGCTGACATAGAGTCGCACCTCGCGCTCGAAGCGCAGGCTGCCCGCGACACTCGCGCCCGGCCCGATCACGATGCGGGGTCCGCTGCTCTCCCAGAGGAAGAACCTGATTGCGGGCCTGCGAACCAGGATGCCGCCTTCGACGTGCGCGTTGCCGCGCACGTCGACATCGCCGTTGACGGTCTGGATGCCGCCGGCGACTTGCGCCGTTGCCAGCACGATCTCGCCGTTGACGCTGCCGACGGCGGCGTTCACGCGTGCGCTGGAGCCCAGAGTGATGCAGCCGTTGACCGTATTCAAAGAGTCGGCCGTTGCATGCGCGCCGACGCGGATGTCGCCGTTGACGGTATGGGCGGCGGATACGGCGGCATCATCGCCGACGTGAATCGAGCCATTGACGGTCGTGATATCGCCGCATTTCGCACCCTGCGGGACTTGGATCGAACCGTTGGCGCTGACAGTATCCCCGCTGCTCGCGCGGACTGCGGCATCGACGGTGGCGCTGTGATCGGAGGCATTGACGCAGCCGGCTGCCGCCAGCAGCGCGAGCACGGCTATCAGCACAGAGCGAGGGACTTTAGCGACGGGCGCGAGGCGCGCCTGGCAGGCTCTACTCCGACTCCGCCTTGATGGGACGGCTCATGAGACCGCGAACGACCTCGATCGCCGGCAGATGCTCGTACAGGACCTGATAGACCGCCTCGCAGAGCGGCATCTTGACCTGCAGACGCCGCGCGACCTCGCGAGTGGCCTTGGCGGCAACGAAGCCTTCAACGATCTGGCCGATATGCGCGCGCGCGGCTTCCGGGGTCTGGCCATTGCCGAGGAGCAGGCCAAAGCGGCGGTTGCGCGACTGATCGTCGGTGCAGGTAAGGACCAGGTCCCCCAGGCCCGCAAGTCCCATGAAGGTGTCACGGTGGCCGCCGAGCGCAACACCCAGGCGCGTCATCTCCACGAGACCACGGGTGATGAGGGCAACGCGCGTATTCGCGCCGAAGTGCAAGCCGTCGGAGAGCCCCGTCGCGACGGCGAGCACATTCTTGACGGCGCCGCCGACTTCCACGCCGATGATGTCGGGGGAGGTATAGGCGCGAAAATTTCCGGCGGACAGATCATAGGCAAGGGCCGTTGCGAACTCAGCATCCGGGGAGGCGATCGTCATCGCGCTCGGCAGTCCCGCGCCCACTTCATGCGCGAAGGTGGGACCGGAGAGGACCGCGATAGAGCGGCCGGCACCAAGCTCCTCCTGCGCAACCTGATGAGGCAGGTGGCTCGTGGAGAGCTCAAAGCCCTTGGAGGCGAGCGCAAGACGCATGCCGTGCGCCAGGCGCGGGGCAACCTCGCGCAGCACGCTGCGCAGCGCATGGCTCGGCACGGCGATGAGAACATCCAGGGCGCCGTCGAGCGCTGCGCCGACGTCGGTGACGACACTCAATGCTGCGGGGAACTGGGCCCCGGGCAGGTAGCGCGGATTGCGCCGCTCGCGCGCCATGACGTGCATCTGCGGCGCATCCCGCCCCCACAGCCGCGTGCGCTTGCCGCCGCGTGCGAACTGAATGGCAAGCGCAGTACCCCAGGAGCCTGCGCCGAGGACGGCGATCGGTGCCTCGGATTCGGTCTCGCTCAATTCTTCGCCACCGCCCCGTTGGCGTCGTTGCGCGCCTGCAGTGCATCAAAGTTTACGGGCGGCAGCAGAAACTGCGGAAAGCCGCCCTGCGTCACCAGATGCGAAACGGCGGCGCGCGCGTAGGGAAAGAGGACGCTCGGGCAGATGCTGCCAAAGGCGCGAGTGAGCTCGATCTCCGAGAGGTTGCGCATCATGAAGATCCCGGCCTGCTTCACCTCGACCAGGAACACGGTTGCCTCTTCGTGCTTGGCGGACACGGTCACCGTGAGGACCACTTCGCGCAGGTCCGGCGTGATGCCGTTGACGGTGGTATTCAGATCAAGGCTGATCTGCGGATTCCACGTGCCTTCAATGCGCGGTCCGTTGGGCGCTTCGTACGAACAGTCTTTGAGGTAGACGCTCTGCAGCGCGAGCTGCGGCGCGGTCAAAGCGTCGCGCACGTCGGCAGCGCTCGGTTCGCCGGTGGTTTCCTTGGTCGTCATAATTCATTCCTGGGGTTTGATGAGGGAGTCCAGAGTGCCGGCGGCCTCGCGCGCCAAGAGGTCCTCGCAGCCGCCGACATGGACGTCGCCGACGAAGATCTGCGGAACGGTGGAGCGGCCCGAGCGCGCCACCATTTCGGCGCGCGCCTCGGGCCGCGCGTCGACGTCAATCTCCTCGAACGGCACGCCCTTCTCCTGCAGCAGGCGCCGCGCGCGGCTGCAGTACGGGCACCAGTCGGAGGCGTACATCTGTATTTTCGGCGTGCTCATCCACGTGATCTCAGGATGAGCCGATCAGCCCTTGGCCAGCGGCAGGTTGTCGGTGCGCCACGCGGATAGACCGCCGCGCAGGCTGAACACCTTCGTGAAACCCTGCTCGGCGAGCGCGCGCACGGCGGAGGCTGCGAGCGGGCCCGACTCGCAGTACACGACGATGGGCTTGTCCTTCTGCTTCTTCAGCGTCTCGCCAGCCTTGGCGATTTGCTCGGACGGCATGTGGCGCGCGCCCGTGACATGCCCCGCGGCAAAAGCCTCCTGCGGCCGGATGTCCAGAACTAGCGCGTTCTGGTTCATGAGCCGGATTACGTCCTGCGGGGATGCGGCGCCCAAGGTCTGCGCACGCGCGCGCAGCTCGTAGCCGATCACAACGACCGCCATGAACACCGCGGCAGCGGCGAGCAGTGAGTGATGTCCGACGTATTCGATCAAGCGGTCCATGCCCTTCATTATAAAGCGTAGTGAAGCGCGTGCGGGGAGGTTAGGCTTCGGCTCCACGCCATATGAGGAGCCGCCGATTGTTTCCAGCCCGCGATCCGCGCGCTCGCCGGGGCGCGCCGCGGCCGGCGCTCAGCCGTGCCTGGGCGGCCTGCGCGGTGCTGGCGCTCGCGTGTCCCCCGCTGCATGGCGCTGCAGCGGCGGATCGGAAGAAGACCGAAGCGGAGCTGCAGGCCCTGAAGGCGCAGATCGGGCGCATCGCAAGCCAGGTGAACCGCGACCAGCTTGAGCGCGATAGGCTCACCCGGGAGCTGCGCGCCGCGGAGCTGTCGGTCGGCAGCGCGCGCGAGGGCCTGGAGCGGGTGAAGAGTGAGCACGCGCAGCGCACGGCGCGGCGCGCCGCGCTCGCACAGGATCAGCACCGCCACGAGGCTGACCTCGCAAGCGCGCGAGCGGACCTGGCAACTGAGCTGCGCGCCGCCTATCTCATCGGCTTCGATGAGCCGCTGAAGCTGCTCCTGAATCAGCAGGATCCCGCGCACGCCGGCCGACTGTTCGTCTATTACAGCTACTTCGGCCACGCGCGCGCTGAGCGGATCGACCGTGTCAACGCCGCGCTCGCCGAGATCGGGCGCCTGGACCAGGCGCTTGCCGCCGAAGAGGCGCATCTTGAGGAGCTCGAAACCGAACGCCACGCGCAGTTGTCGGCGCTCGAGCAGGCACGGCAGAAGCGCAGCCAGGTGCTCGCCAATCTGCAGATTGAATCGCGCAACCGCGTACAGAGCCTTGAGCGCCTGCAGCACCAGAAGGCGGGGCTTGAGAAGCTGCTCGTGGATCTGGAGCGCGCGGTCCCGAGCTACCCTGCCAATGGCCAGGATGCCTTCGCACGGCTGCGCGGCAAGCTCTCGTGGCCCGTGAGCGGCCGCGTCGTTGCACATTTTGGCGACATCCGCGCGGGCGGCATCAAATGGGACGGCCTGCGCATCGCGACCGAGCGCGGCGCGCCCGTGCATGCGATCTGCGACGGCCGCGTCATCTACGCCGATTGGCTCGCGGGGCTCGGATTGCTCGCGATCGTCGACCACGGCGGCGGTTACCTGAGCCTGTACGCTCATAACGAGCGCCTCCTAAAGGCCGCGGGTGACCGCGTGGCCGCCGGAGAACCAATAGCCGCGGCCGGAGACAGCGGCGGGGAGGACACTCCCGAGCTCTACTTCGAGATCCGCAGAGCCGGCAAGCCGGTCGATCCGCGGCCCTGGTTCACAACTGCCAACCCGCAATCCTTGAGTTCCCACCCGGCGAATTAAGTTCAATCGCATCCTCTGGCATGCACGCGGCGCACATTTGACGAAAGCGCCAACTCGTTCAACGATTCGAGGCTTGCGCCTCTCCTATCGTGCCGCTCGCCCTTTCTGGCTATGACCTCTTGCGCATGAGTGCTGCCGGCAAACAATCGGGAGAAACGAACCATTGGGGCTCTTTCGAGCCGTACGCGCAGCTGGTCATATCACAATTGCCGCGCGCGGCGAGCGTGACCCTGTTTGATTCCAAGGGCGAACTGCGCTGGTCTACCGATCCGACGACGGGCCCGGATCTGCTGATGCTCATCGAGGAGACCCTGGAGGTTGCGAAGAGCGGGCCCGACGGCCAGGGCGAGCTGCGGATGCTCACCGGAGGCTTGCCGGTGTACGTGTGCTGGCTGCGCAGCGACACCGGCAGCCTCATCGCCATCATAGCCGTCGCGTGCCGCGCCGCGGACACCGAGCCGCGCAGTTTCGCACTGGTGCATGCACTTTTGCGGCCCGCACTGGAATGTCTGCGCCGCGATCTGTTGGCGCGCGCGGCCATCTTTGATCTCGGGCACCGCGTCACCTCGCTCGACAAGGATCTGGAGCTGCTGCTGGCGGACTCGGGGGCCAAGGCCGAAGTCTCCGGCGATGACGCCGACGAGTTGAAGGGAATCCTGCAGCAGGCAAACGAATATCTGCGCTGTGTCATGAGTGCGCTGTTCGTTCCGGACAAGGGCATCGTGCTCATACGCTCGACCAGCGGCAAGCCGCCCGACAGCCAGATGGTCACGCGCACCCACCGGCAGCTGCTGTCGATGGCGCAGATACGCCGTGAGCCCGTGATCATCAATCAACTGGCCGCCGGCAATGCCGCGGGCGCCGTGCCCTATCGCATCATGTCCTGTCCGCTCAAGCACGCGAGCGGCCGCGCCACCGGGGTGCTGGCGCTCTTCCGCGATGAGTCGGCCGACGAATTCGTGGACCGGGATGCGCGCCTGGGCGATGTCCTCGCGCGCAAAGCGGCGAGCGTGATCGAGAGCAGCTTCGATGCGATGAGCGGGCTGTACACGCGCCAGGCGTTCGAGCAGCGGGTGCGTGCCGTGGTGACCGAGCCCAATCGCGCCACCGCCTGGAGTGCGCTGTACATCGATTCGGACCAGCTGCACGTCATCAATGACAACTTCGGCATGCATGTGGGCGACGGCATCATCACGCAGATAGGCGAACTATTGCGCCGCCGCCTGCCGCGCGGCGCCTTCGCGGCGCGCATCTCCGGCGACCGCTTTGCGGTGCTCCTGCCGACGGGGCTCGAGGACGCCGCGCATTTCGCCGAGTCGCTGCGCGAGGGCGCCGAGCAGCTGGGCACGCTGCGTGGCGATGCGCGCCTGCACGTCTCGATCAGCATCGGTGTCGCGCCGTTTGAGCGCGAAGCGCGCGAACTCATGCATTCACTGGCCGCGGCGGAGACGGCCTGCAAGGCGGCCAAGGACCGCGGGCGCAATCGCGTCGCCGTCTACGAGCCCAATGATGCCAGCATCGTACGGCGCTTCACGGACATCAACATCGCCTCGCGCGTGCGCGAGGCGATCGAAGCGGACCGCCTGCGCTTTGATGCGCAGCTCATTCTGCCCTTCGAAGGCTCCGAGCACACCCGGCCGCATTACGAGCTGCTGCTGCGCATGATCGACGAGGACGGCAAGACGGTCGGTCCGGATCGCTTTCTCTCCGCCGCCAATCGCTATCAGCTGATGCCGACGATCGATCGCTGGGTGGTGCAGAAGGCCATTGCGCTCCTGAAACCGCACGCGGCGCTCCTCGTTGCGCGACCCTGTGTGTTCGCGATCAACTTCTCGGGCCAATCGTTGAACGATGACGGCTTCGGCGATTTTCTTCTCGAGCAGATCGAATCGAGCGGGCTGAATCCGGCGGTCTTCTGCTTCGAGCTCACCGAGAACGCCACCGTTGCCAGCATCTCGCGCGCCGAGGTGCTGATGCGCCGCCTGCGCAGGCTCGGCTGCGGTGTGGCGCTCGATGACTTCGGCACCGGCCTGTCCTCTCTTTCCTACCTGCGGCAGCTGCCGGTGACGATGCTCAAGATCGACGGCAGCTTTGTGCGTGACATCCTGAAGGATGCGCGCGCGGAATCCATGGTGCGCGCCATTGCGCAACTCTCGCGCAGCATGGGCATCGGTACGGTCGCCGAGTACGTGGAGACCGAGGAAATCCGTGCCCGGGTCGCTTCCCTCGGTGTTGACTATGGCCAGGGCTTCGCCATCGGTCAGCCGGCGCCCTTCATTGATCTGCTTGCCATTGAGCTGCCGCTGCTCGCCTCTGCCGCGACCGTGGACTGCACGACAGAGGAGAAGCTTCCGCAGGCGCTGGCGGCAAACATGTAGCTTCCGCGGCTGGAGAGAAATTGGGTTGACCCGCGCCGAGCCGCTGTAGTATCGATGGGCACAAAAGCGCTACGCGGGAGTCAGTCGAGCATGTCGATGCAGTCGCGAACCCTTGTCACGCTGGGCGTGGGGATCATCCTGGGATTTTCCGCGGCGCTCGCCGGCAATGCCATGGCGGGACGTCAGAGCGATGAGGTGCAAGCGCCGGCCCCCGCTGCCACGCTGCCGTGGGAGGAGGCGCGCCTCTTTGCCGAAGTCTACGAGCGCATCAAGCGCGAATACGTCGACGAGGTCGATGATCGCGAGCTCATGGAGAAGGCTGTCCGCGGCATGGTGGCGGCGCTGGATCCGCATTCGGCCTTTCTCGACAGCGAGGAATTCGAGGAGATCCGCCTCTCTACGACGGGCTCCTATCCGGGCGTCGGGATCGAGGTCGTGGCCGAGGACGGCGCCGTCAAGATCCTGCACCCCATCGAGGGATCGCCCGCTGAGGAGGCGGGGATGCGCTCCGGGGATTTCATCGTGAAGATCGACGGCGTGGATTTGGGTGCCGACCTCGCCGGTGCCATCAATCGCATGCGCGGACCCGCCGGCAGCACCGTGCGGCTCACCGTTCGCCGTCCCGGTCACGGCGAACTGCTCAACTTCTCGCTGCGCCGCGCCAAGGTCGAGGTGCGCAGTGTCGCGCAGCAGGATCTTGAGCCGGGCTATGGCTATGTGCGCATCACCGGTTTCAGCGAGACCACTGCCGATGATGTTGCGCGCGCGCTGGCTCGACTGAAGCGCGATAATCCGCAGGGACTGAAGGGGCTTGTGCTCGACCTGCGCAATAACCCCGGCGGCGTGCTGGAAGCCTCGGTGGCGGTGGCCGACGCGTTCCTGGACCACGGTCTGATTGTGTCCGCTGACGGGCGCACGGCAGACTCGCGGTTTCGCATGGACGCAACGCCCGGCGATCTCATCGATGGCGCCCCCATCGTCGTGCTCGTCAATGGCGGCTCCGCCTCGGCGGCAGAGATCCTGGCAGGGGCGCTCAAGGACCATGGACGAGCCGAGCTCGTCGGCCACAGGACCTACGGCAAGGGCTCGGTCCAGACGGTGATGCCACTCTCGCATGGCGGCGCGCTCAAGCTCACCACCTCGCGCTACTTCACGCCCTCGGGCGTATCCATTCACGAGAAAGGCATCCTGCCCGACGTGATCGTCGATGGGCCGGAGGAGGCGCCGGCGGATCTGGATGCATCCGGTTCGCTCTCTCTCGCGCAACGCGATGGCGAGGTGCATTTGGCGCTCGAGGAGCTGAAGACGCATGCGCATCCGGCGCAGAAGCGCGTCACGCTCGCAACGGTGCAGTAAGAAGCCGCGCCTTGGAAACTGTGCATTGGGCGGTCAATTTCGTGCTGCATATCGACCGCCATCTCGTCGAGATGCTGGCGCTCTACGGCGCATGGATCTACGGGATCCTGTTCCTCGTCATCTTTGCCGAGACGGGGCTCATCGTCACCCCGTTCCTGCCGGGCGACTCGCTCTTGTTCGCGGTCGGCGCACTCGCGGCGGTCGATACGCACGGCACGCTGACCGCACCGTTTGCCTCGGCGCTGCTGGCGGCGGCGGCGATACTCGGTAACACGGTCAACTACAGCATTGGGCGCGCCATAGGCCCTGCGGCGTTCAGCGGCCGCCATCGCCTGCTGAAGCAGGAATATCTCAAGCGTACCGAGGAGTTCTTCGCACGCTACGGCGCGATGGCCGTGTTTCTGTCGCGCTTCATGCCCATCATCCGCACGTTCGCGCCCTTTGTCGCCGGCGTCGGCCGGATGCCCGCCGCCCGCTTCCTCGCCTACAACCTGGCGGGCGCCCTGTGCTGGGTGTTGCTCTTCATCTGGGGCGGTTATCTGTTCGGCAACATTCCGCTCGTCAAGGAAAACTTCGGGCTCGTGACGATAGGCATCATCGTCCTATCCCTGCTGCCCGTCGCCGGCATGCTGCTGCGGCGGCGCGTCGCTACCTGAAGCGCAGCGCCGCGCCGATGAGGCCCCCGACGAGGAGGATGACCATCGGCAGAAACGAAAGAGCAAATGCCAGGCTGCGCTTGCTCGGATCGCGCACATACTGCACGAAGTACCAGACCCGCCCGATGAGATACAGCACGCCGAGCGCTGCGGCGGTGAGCGGTCCGACATACCACGCGAACAAGAGGATGCTGGGCACGAACACGATGAGCTGCTCCAGAGTGTTCATGTGCACCCGAAAGTAGCGCTCAAATATTTCATTGCCGGTCGTCGCCGGCGCCTTGATGGCGTATTTCTCGCGCGCCTTGCCGACGGCGAAGCCGAAGTACAGGAATTCGAGCAGCGCAATCCCGACGACCAGATGTACGAAGACCATGACTTCCCTTCCCGCGCGGCGGACCGCGGATTTTTGGCGTGGCGCCGCCACATGGCACAATGTGCGCCATGGCCCAGAGACTGCGCGGCTACGCGCATCGTACCGACATTGCTGCCGATGTGCAGAGCGTTTGGCGCGCCCTGACGCAGCCGGAGAGTCTGGCGCGCTGGTGCTCGCCGGACGCCTGGATCCGCCCCAAGTCGGGCGGCCTGTTTCGCGCCAGCGTCGATCGGGTGACGCAGCTGGAGGCGCACATCGATGTGTGCGAGCCGGCGCGTCGCCTGCGGCTCATCTACTTGCCCTGCGCCGCGCTGCCCGCAGAGCAGACGGTCACCGACGACTTCATGCTGTCATCGCACCCG
>Ga0302324_100025485_pt1 | contig 11348 bp, 10 predicted proteins | sample Palsa_T0_1_FD_201949 | JGI IMG/M metagenome (GOLD analysis project Ga0302324, IMG submission 201949) | Peat permafrost microbial communities from Stordalen Mire near Abisko, Sweden - Palsa_T0_1 | ecosystem: Environmental > Terrestrial > Soil > Palsa > Peat permafrost | place: Sweden: Abisko... | reverse complement strand
CAGTGCGCGCGGAACCTACATCGCGAAAGCCTTTGTCACTCGCCGGCTGAAGCCGATGATGATCGACGGCAAGAAGGTCTATCAGATCGGGTTGCCGATTCACCAGGGCTTCCGCGGTATCGATGAGGATGAAGGAAGAAATGCCCGGACGCCTGCGAATTTGCTGACGCCCGCAGTCACCGATCCGAATGCCCACACCCCTGAATCCAAGGGCTTCTTAGTGAAAGTCGAGAAGGCGTAGGGACAACCATGAGCCAGGCGGCAACAGAGCTAATCCGAATTTCCGGTCACGCCGGCGTCGTTCCGGGTAAAGGCCTGAACCGGGAATTCCAGGTTTGCAAGCTGGTCGACACGACAACGTGTATTGGCTGCAAAGCCTGCGAAGTGGCCTGCCTGGAGTGGAACGGTTACACGTTCAGTGAAACTACTTTCGACAACACCTACCAGACCATGCCGGAGACGGCATGGAATTACTGGAATCTGATCAAGTTCAACGAACATGAGCGCGCCGACGGCAGCATGATGCTGCTCATGCGCAAGGACCAGTGCATGCACTGTGCCGATCCGGGTTGCCTCGCGGCCTGCCCCGCGGACGGCGCCATCGTGCAGTATGCCAACGGCATCGTCGATTTCCAGGAAGCAAATTGCATCGGTTGCGGGTATTGCATGACGGGTTGCCCGTTCAACATTCCGAAATTTGATCCTCCCTCGCGCAAAGTCTTTAAGTGCACGCTGTGCAACGACCGCGTGTCGGTGGGACTCGAACCAGCCTGCATCAAGGCCTGCCCCACCGGCTGCCTGCATTTTGGGACGAAGTCGGAAATGAAGGAATTAGCGGAGACTCGCGCGGCGCAGCTTCGCGACAATTCCGGATTCGCCGACGCCGGAGTGTACGATCCGGCGGGAGTGGGTGGAACGCACGTAATCTACGTTCTGCACGATGCGAAGAATCCGGAGTTGTATGGCGGGTTACCCAGTAATCCGCAGATCCCATGGTCGGTGCGCCTGTGGAAAGGGCCTCTGAAGTGGGTCGGGAATTTAGCGATGGTCGGCGGCATCGTGGGCATGGCGTTGCACTACATGCGATTTGGACCGAAGAAGGAAGAACCGATTCCGCCGAATGAAAATACTAATACTGACGAGAGGCGCGTATGACGACCGACGCGGTTTCGCGCTCAAGCGCCGCGAACCAAAGCGAGGAGACGATCGTCCGGTATACGTTTTTTGAGCGCATCAATCATTGGCTCGGCGCGTTTTCGTATATCTATCTGTTGATCACGGGCCTCGCCTTCTGGTCGCCCTATTTGTACTGGCTGGCCGCGGTTGTCGGAGGCGGTCCCGCGGCGAGATTCTGGCATCCATGGTTTGGACTGCTTTTTACGTTGTCCCTCTCCGTGACGTTTGTACAGTGGCGCGGCGACATGCAAATTACCGACGCCGATCGTGCATGGGGAAAAGCGATCCCGGATTACATTCAAAACGAGGACGACAAACTCCCGCCGGTCGGCCGCTTCAACTTTGGGCAAAAACTCTTCTTCTGGGGAATTTTCTACGGTGTGATCCTGTTGCTTCTATCGGGCGTCGTGCTGTGGTACACGGAAACTCTCCCATGGAGCCTCCGGTTCTTGCGCTACACCGCGATTCTGGTTCATGCGAGCGTGGCTCTGATCACAATTGGACTGTTCCTGATTCATGTGTACATGAGCGCCGTGCTCGAAGAGGGAAGCTTTGGGTCCATGATTATCGGACGCGTTACGCGCGCATGGGCGTGGACGTTCCATCGTACGTGGTATTACCAGGTCATCGGCAGATCCCAACCCACGTCCCTGCCCAAGCAATGATCGATGCAAAGTGGGACCGCCGTGTCCGTCGCGCGAACGAACTAGCCTCGACTTACTCATTTTCCGCGGAAGGTTTGAGCTACTACGCCCGTGTGGCAACATTTCAAAAAAGTCTGTACACGGAAATCCAGAAAGGTCTCGCGGACTCCCCGAAGATTTCGGCTGACCGCCCACTCCGGGATGAATTGGATCTCTTTCTTCTCCTGCCTCACGTTTCTGGATTCTTGTCCGTGATCCAGGGGATTGCACCGGTACCGCTTGCGGAGGCCGCCGCCAGTTTGGCCGAACAAGGGCCACGCGGATGGCAGCGCGCGATCGAAGACTTTTGGCATGGGGACACTGAAGTGACCTTGGCCACGAACGAGGACGAGCAGAGTCAGGCTACCGATTCCCTCGATGCAACTTATTCGGATCGACTGCTGGCGTGGATGTTTCTTCAACCTTACGCCGAATATCTTGCTGATCACCGCGAACTGGCGATTCTAGATGGAACCCCTTCGACCTGCCCACTTTGCGGCGGCAAGCCTATTGTCGGAGTCTTGCGGAGCGAAGGCGACGGAGCAAAAAAATCCTTGATCTGCATGCTCTGCGCGCACGAGTGGACTTTCCGAAGAATTTATTGTCCGGCATGTGGGGAAGAACGCGAGCCGCAGATGGCGTTCTACTCCGCTCCGGAAATCGCGCACGTCCGCGTGGACGTCTGCGACACGTGCCACACCTACTTAAAGAGTATCGATCTAACTAAGACGGGATTGGCCGTTCCCGTCGTCGACGAGTTGGCGACCATACCTCTTGACTTGTGGGCGCGGGAGCACGGATACGTGAAACTGCAAATTAACCTGCTGGGAACCTGAATCCGGCGATGCTCACAGCTTGTCACAGTCCAAATTGCTGGTTCAAAACACGCGGTACAAGAACGGTACAACCAAAGTCTGTTCTATCGAGTTTCCAGTCGTTTTTTACAGGGCGTTGCAGAGCGTCCGCCGCCTTGGAAAACCGGCTGGTTGGATCCGCAGGAGAAAGAGATCTGAACAGCTTTTGCTGTCCGGTAGCTAAGTCGATGGTGAAGATCGTGCTGGGCATCTCCCGGCGCCCGACTAGCAAGGATTTTCTCGAATCATTTGATTTCAAAATTGTACGAACCCGATCCGACCTGGATTACATTCAATCCGTTCTCCTGGCGCGCGTTGACGGGTTTCCCATCTTCCGTAAGTTTCGTCCCCGCAATGACAGGCAAGAAGACCTTGGCCGACGTGTTCGCCGGGATGGTGACTTTCAAGGAGAACGGCCCTGCCGCTGTCCCGTTCCAATCGCTGACGATCTTGCCATAGATCGAGTCGTATTCGGCACGCGCTGAGGTCATGCGTGAATCAAGATGCGGATGAATAACGATTTCCTTGAATCCCGGCGAGTTCGGAAAGGTGTCAATACCAGCGGCATAGCGATATACCCAGGCCATGACTGAACCGAATGCGTAGTGGTTGTAGGAGTTCATGGCGGGATCGCCCGTGTCTCCGTTCCAGCGTTCCCACCAGGTGGTCGCACCTTTCGACAGCATGTATCCCCAGGATGGATAGGTTTCATTCAGAAGCAGGCGATAGGCAACGTCGGTGCGTCCGTGATCGGCGAGTGTAAACAGCAGAAAAGGCGTGCCCAGGAACCCCGTAGAGAGATGCCAGTCGTGACCTTCAATGTCTTTGACTAACTTATCGACCAAAGCCGGCTCAAGCGCTTCGGGCGCCATCTTTGTGTAAAGTGCGACGACATACGAAGTCTGGGTTGCGGTTCCGGTCCCGACTGTTCCATCTGCACTGATATAGGCCTTCTGAAAGGCGGCGCGAATGCTGCGCACGACGTCTTCATAACGCTGCGCGTCGGATTCTTTGCCGACGGCGTGCGCCATCTGCGCCATCATGTTCGCGATCAGAGCCCAGTAGGCGGTGGCGAGCAGGTCCTTGCTCGTATTTTGGTCCGGCGCCAGCCAGTCCGCAAAGTTTGGGCCAACTCCATTCTTACGCAGGAAATCTGGATTTCGAGTCTGGATAAACTCCATCCAGCGTTGCATTGCACCCCAGTTCTCTTCGATGATGGCTGTGTTCCCATACTGCAGCCACGTCGTCCACGGAACGATTATGCCGGCGTCGCCCCATCCTGGAGCACCTACCTCACCGTCACTCCCACCAGAAGCACCTGTAGATCCCTCGCCGCCGAAGGGCATCGTGTTGGGAGAGAAATTAGTAAACCCGCCCTGCTTCGTCTGCGCGTCGACGATGTCCTGCATGAATTGTTGCGAGAACGCCGCGATGTCGAAGTTGTAGCTTCCCGTTCGCCAGAAGACGCCCGCATCTCCCATCCAGCCCAAACGTTCGTCGCGTTGCGGACAATCGGTTGGGACGCTTAGAAAATTCCCGCGTTGTCCCCAGATGCCAATCGACCACATTTTGTTGACCAACTCACTTGAGGTAGTCAGTCTGGCTGCTGGTTCGCCACTCACACTGCTGACGACATTCCCTTTCAACGCATCCAGGGTCGGTGTTCCAGGATAGCCCGTCACTTCAACATAGCGGAAACCGTGGAACGTAAAGTGTGGACTGAAGGTCTCTTCCCCGTCGCCTCGCAAAATATAAGTGTCCGTGGCGTCCGCGTTGCGCAGGTTGGCCGTATAGATAGTCCCATCCGGGTTTAGGATTTCGGCAAAACGCAGTTGGACCTTTGTGCCTGCCGCGCCTTTGACCTTGAGCGTCGTCCATCCCACCATGTTCTGACCCATGTCAAAGATATAAGTTCCGTGGGTCGAAGGAGCAACTGTCCGGGCTTCCAAGGTCGCGATAACTCGTGCAGGCGTAGTTATCTGGCTGGACACTGCAATGGAGGGCGGATCCGAAAGGACCGCGGATTTCCATTTCGAATCATCGAAGCCAGGATATTCCCACCCCGCCTGTTCCAAACGAGCGTCATAGACTTCGCCGCCGTAAATGGAAGATTCAACAATAGGTGATGCCGCTCCTTTCCACGAATCGTCGGTCATAATCGTTTCTTGAGTACCATCGGAGTAAGTGAGTTCAAGTTGCGCCAGAAGACGGTCTGGGGGTGGGAAGAAATGCATTCCGGCCCATAACAACGGGCTGCCATACCAACCGTCGCCCAAAAGCGCACCGATTACATTTTGGCCGTTTACTAATAAGCTGGTCACATCATAGGACTGATAGTCAACGCGTTTGCGATACTCGGTGTAATCGGGCGTCAGGACATCGCTTCCAACCTGACGCCCATTCAGAAACATGCGATAGCTTCCGAGTGCGGTTGCGTAAAGCCTCGCACATCGCACGTTCTTCGAAATGGCGACGGCGCGCCGCAGATAAGCGGCTGGCTGCGGAAACGGTCCCGGGTCTCCTAGTCGTTTGTCCGTCAAATTTGCGACGACCTGGGCAGGTTGCCATTTCGGAGCGCTGTCGACGCTCGCCTCCCATTGTTCTCCGGTGGGGAGGCTTATCGTCGTGCCGTCGCTGCGATGAATCGTGACCAACGCGGCGAGGCCCGCCACGCTGGTTTTGGGGCCTGGATTTGGCCCGAAGCTGGGTGCGGGAGGCGTTACAACCTTCACCTCGATGGAGTTCATCCCGACAACAAGCTGTTCGGAAATGTCGCGCCGGTCGAAGGCTCCCCACCCTTTCTTGGCGTCTACTGTGTGACCGTTGATCGTCGCGACCATGTTCCCCCGCGCCGAAAGTAGGAGGATCGCATCCCGTGGCTGCTCGGAAAGGTCAACCGCGATCCGAAAAGTCGCAGCCGTGTCCGAGGGGACGTCCAGTGCATCTTGACCGGCTACCCAAATCCAACGGATTGCTCGGCGCTCCGATTCATCGTCAGGCCCGTTCCAGCTTATCCACTTTGCCTTCCAGTCCGTCGCACGGAGAAGCCCCATTTCCCACCAGGTGACTTCCTCTGATTCGGAGGTTTGCCCTCCCCCGTCCCATACGCGGACCTTCCAGTAGTATCGTCGTCTCGATTCCAGAGTAGGCCCTTGATAGACGATCCCAACCGATTCTGTCGACGTGGTTCTTCCACTCTTCCAGATATCGGCATCACCAGCTCGCAAGCGCTCAGCCGTGCTGGCCACTAATATCTCGTAGGCCAACTGCCTCCAATCACGCTCGGTGTTATCGCTCTGCCACGACAGTTGCGGTCTAGCCTTGTCGATACCCAGAGGATTCTCCAGGTATTCGCAGCGCAGGCGGACTGGCGTGGCCAGGCCGACCGACGTCAACATAAGGACTACGACTAATGCGTTCCCTGGTTTGACACGTTTCAAATTGTTCTCCTGGAAACGGAGCCATTTGGCACAGGCGCACCCGAGCGACCGCTTTCGCAGGTGCCGGGGTGCCGAGTTGATCGCGAACGGCTGGGATGGTTGCAGTCGGGCAGTCCCATTGTCAACCAGCGAATTCCAAACAGAGAAGATTTCGCTATGTCAAAGGCGACGGGATGGTGTGAACGGCAGTTCGCGACTGAAAAGATGCAATTCAGGCCTTGCGCGAGGATTTAGAGTAAAACTGAAGGAGCAGCGGAGTTTTACCCACGATTTTCGGCGCTGTTCTGCAGTGCAGAACAGTAAATATGCATCGATTCTCCGCTTCACGTTTGTTTACCGATCCAGCGCCTGCCGAAAAGCATCGTCGTTCAAAATCGTGTCGGCCGACACTTTGCTTTGGCAGATGTTCGCAGAACGGCGAGAATGGAATTGCTTCCGGAAATTTCACCCTTGAGACCCTGGCGCCCCAAGATTTGGATTGGATGCGCGGGCTGGAGTATTCCCCGGCAAGCGGCGTGTCATTTCACCTCAGGCCCAAGTCATCTCGAGCGCTATGCCCGCATATTCAATGCCTGCGAAATCAACTCGTCGTTCTATCGTCCGCATAAGATCGAAACCTGGGCCCGGTGGGGTGAGTCTGTGCCCGCCGAGTTCCGGTTCGCGGTGAAAGCGCCCAGAACAATTACTCATGAGTCGGCGCTGAGTTGTGGTTCGGAATTGCTGTCTCCATTTCTCAACCAGATCAGCTTCCTCAAAGATAAACTGGGACCAGTCCTCTTCCAGCTTCCACCCAGCCTGGAGTTTTCTCCTGTTCGCGTCAGGAAGTTCCTGACCTTGCTTCGCAAAAGCTATCCAGGGCTCGTCGTTTGGGAGCCTCGCCATCCCACTTGGTTTGTTAAAGAAGTCGACGACTTGCTAAAGGAATTTCAGATTGCCCGGGTGGCTGCCGATCCGGCGTGTGTCCCTCGAGCGGCACAACCGGGCGGCCTGTCATCGCCGGTCTATTTCCGTCTCCATGGCTCCCCGCGAGTGTACTATTCGCCCTACACGGATGACTTTTTGAATGCGCTGGCCGAGCGGTTGACCAATCTGCCTGCGAGCGCCGACATTTGGTGCATATTTGATAACACCGCCTTCGGGGCTGCAATTCCAAACGCTGTGGCACTGAGCGCGAAAATGTCGCGAAACGCCCTTTCAGTTTCCTGAGAATTATTGAGCCAGAACTAATTTGGGGGATGGTCCAACAAAAATCCGGCGACCAAGTTCCGTCGCCGGATCTGAGTTTGGATTGATCGTTATTTATGCAACCCGGGTACTGGCCTTGTTGTCACCGCCGCTTCGCCGGTGGAGGAAATATTGTGCCTGAAGGCACACGTCTCACGTTGGATCACACCGGCTTCAAGGGCTTGCGCGGCATGATTGGACCATTTCGATACCGCAGGAACTTGAAGCCACTCTGACGGAAAATCGGCTGGTAGCTTCAGTGTTCAATAGATGTGGAGGTGAATTTTCTGCAACGTGGGTGAGATCGTGCTACTCCAAAGAAAGGAGCAGTTCGAAAATCAATCTTCATCACGGACGGAAGGAGAAACATATGCAGAATCACAAGCCTGTAATGCAGCGGGACCAGGCACCTGCCAAAAAGGCTGGCGAATTCCTGATCGGAGGCGATCTCCGGGTAACACGATTGGGATACGGCGCGATGCGAGTCACGGGAGATGGCGTTTGGGGCGAGCCCGTAGATCGGGCTGAGGCCGTCTGCGTTCTGCGACGCGCTGTCGAATTGGGAATCAATTTCATCGACACTGCGGACTCCTACGGTCCAGGAGTGAGTGAAGAGATCATTGCCGAGGCTCTGTACCCGTATCCGGCAGGGTTGGTGATCGCCACCAAGGGCGGCTACGCGCGACCAGGTCCGAACCAATGGGTTGAAAATGGCAAGCCAGAACACCTGAGATCTGCTTGCGAAGGCAGTCTGCGCCGGTTGCGCCTCGACCGGATTGATCTCTATCAGTTGCATCGAATCGATCCGAAGGTGCCGGCTGATGATCAGATCGGCACGCTAAAGGATTTGCAGGCCCAGGGGAAAATCAAACACATCGGTTTGTCGGAAGTGAGCGTGCGCCAGATTCAGCATGCGCGAACGATTGTTCCAATTGTGGGCGTCCAGAATCGTTATAGCGTCACCGACCGCGGATCGGAAGACGTTCTCGAGTATTGCGAAAAAGAAAAGTTGGGCTTTATTCCGTGGTTTCCGCTGGCGGCCGGTCGAGTCTCCGGAGCAGACAGCCCCATCCGTCACGTAGCTGCACAACTAGAGGCGACACCCTCACAGGTGGCTCTGGCGTGGCTGCTCGCGCGATCTCCAGTCATGCTACCAATCCCAGGAACTTCGCGAGTTGAACATCTCGAAGAAAACGTGGCGGCAGCTGGCTTGAAGATTGACGCAAATAAAATGCTGGAACTAGGCCGCTTGGCGCGCGCCAGCTAGGTAAGGGACTGCAACGTTCGAAATCAACCGCATGAATGGAAGTGGAGAATGTTGACAAAAATCAATGTGGAACGATTCAGCGTGACTTCCGCGAGGTCGTTACGAGAGGTCCTGGCAATTTTCGAGCCGGCCGCTGGCCACCCCGATATGCGGCTTTCTGGAAGAATGTGCGGATCGCGAAGCGAACCCGGACAGGAAAAAGTGATTCAGGCAGGACTGGGACCATCAGGACTTATGATAGCGGGCGCAGGCAAGCATGCCGCGACCTGAATCCTCAGCGTGAAGCGCCGACAAAGTCACGGACCAATCCGGCAATTTCATCTGCCGCTGTGTCCAAGGCGAAATGGCCCGCGTCGAGAACGTGAACTTCAGCCTTCGGAACATCTTTACGATAGCGTTCCGGCTCGCCGGGATCGAACGAGAGGTCGTACTTACCCCAGATCACCAGCAGGCGCGGCTGCTTCTCGCGCATCCACGCTTGCCATTTCGGGTAGGCGTCAACGTTGGTCCGATAGTCGTAAAACATGTCGCTCTGAATCTCGGCTTGGCCGGGCTGACTCAGAAACGCGAACTCGTCGGTCCATAGATCGGGATCGTAGCGATCCACGTTCGGATCGTTTCCGACATGGCGCGTACGCGTCGCAGCCAGCGAAATCAGATTTGTGCGCAACGCGCTTTCGTTCGTAGCGCGATCGGCCCAAAAGGCGCGTCGCGTCTTCCAATTCACGCCCAGGCCTTCGTTATGAGACACAGCATCCTGCACGATGAGCGATTCTGCACGCTCCGGGTGCGCCAGGATCATGCGAAAACCGACAGGACCACCGTAATCCTGCATGTAAAGCGTGTAGCGCGAAAGGCCAAGCGCTTCGGTAAAGTGATTCATGATTTCGGCGCAGTGATCGAACGTGTACGCGAATTGTTTTGGATCGGGCCATTCGCTGTGCCCGAATCCTGGATAATCAGGAGCAATAAGATGATAGCGATCGGAAAGCCGCGCAAAGAGCGGCTCGAACATCCGCGATGAAGAGGGAAGTCCGTGCAGCAAAAGAATCGTCGGCGCGTCTTTCGGACCACCCTCCCGGTAGAAAATAGAGATTCCGTCGATCTTTGTCGTGCGATAAAAAGTCGGATATTTCATGGAAGGTTCCTTTCCCGAGACATGACCTTGGGCGAGCAATTGAAATGATGCGAGCATGATAGAAGCCACGAGACTCACGCAAGTGGCCTCGAGCGTCCGAATCCGACAGTGAGAAGTGAAACGGCGCATTTGCTTGGCTCCGTTCAAGCGAGTGGGCACTGGCACCCGCGTATGTAAGTGTTGCTTAGGCGGCCACCAGACCCGCCGATCGCACCTTGTGCGGCGCCCCGACGTAAGGGAACGAGGCGAGCAGATCCTTGTGCGGCCCCACGTTATCTCGCGTCAACTTCCCATTGCTGAGGATGGAAATAAATCCGTCCATTGATGCGACATACATTTCTCCTTATGGTGTTGTTGGCCAATTTCATGTTGTCAGAACGACAGCGCCTTTAAGTCACCTCGAAAATAACCTCTAGCTCGACGGGCGTTCCCAGCGGAAGACTTGCCACGCCATACACCAGGCGGCAAGGATTCTTATCCTTTCCAAATACATCCTGCAACAACTCAGAAGCCGCATCAGCGACTTTTGGCTGATCACGGAAATCTCCCGAAGTGGCTACCGACACGCCGAGCCGGACGATCCGCGTAACTTTGTCGAGCGATCCCAGATGCTCCCGCGCGACCGCGAGGACGTTGAGTGTCGCGAGGTAGGCCGCCTTGCATCCCGTTTCCACATCGAGTTCCGCGCCGACGCGGCCAATGAACTTCGCTGCGCGACCTTCCGTGGGAAGCATCCCGGTCAGAAAAAGGAGATTGCCCGTCTGCACCGCTTTCGCATACGTACCGAACGGCTCAGGCGGCGTCGGCAGCTTGATATTAAGTTCTTTCAACCGCTGTTCGGCGCTGGCCGGCAGAGGGCTTTCGGGGGCTAGCACTTGAGATCTGGAATTTGCACTCATTGGGCCTCTCCTGAAATCCATTCATTAAGGTGTGTAACGCGTGAAGATATAGTCGCGACCTTTGTTAGGCTCGTGACAGGGAAAGCAGGGTTTTAGCGTCGCCTCGTCGGCAGGCTTGCCGTCCTTATCGAATTGAGCGTAACCCCAGCCGCCCGTCGCGGCGTACTTTCTTGAATCCTTAACCATAAACTGGAGGTATGAAGCTGTGGGGGGCCCGGGAACGAAAGATTGGGCACGGCCAAAGGATTTGTTGTTTTCCTCCGAGGGGACGTAACTCCAGGCGATCCGGGCGATGATTGTGCCTTCCGGAAAGGGAAGCTGCCCATCCCGATACGCCTTGATCGCTGTGTCGTTGCCCAGAACGGCTCGGAGATCGTTGAGGTTGCCGGCTTCGTGGGCCACCGAGACCAACCTCCAGTCTCGGAATCCAGGAGGAATCTTGGTTACGAAGACGGGGGCGGTTGCTTGATCGGCGCGTCCAGATGAGGGGGCCGTCAAAGCGACAACACCGACCAGGGTTGCAACTGTAAGCAGCAAGAAGGTGACTCTCTTCATAATGGTTCCTCCCTTCAAGATTGAAGCATTATACAAATCAGTCGTTATGACGAGCAGCCCTGACGCAGGGCTGCCTGCCACGATTAGCGGAGCGATCGGAATGCTTTCCGGA
>Ga0302324_100025483_pt1 | contig 11349 bp, 10 predicted proteins | sample Palsa_T0_1_FD_201949 | JGI IMG/M metagenome (GOLD analysis project Ga0302324, IMG submission 201949) | Peat permafrost microbial communities from Stordalen Mire near Abisko, Sweden - Palsa_T0_1 | ecosystem: Environmental > Terrestrial > Soil > Palsa > Peat permafrost | place: Sweden: Abisko... | reverse complement strand
CGGCGTCATGATGCGTTTCTGGTCGCCGAGGTTGGTGCCCGCCGGCCGCACGCCTGGGGTCACCAGGCTCATCCGGGAACCGGTGATCTTGCGCAAGGCCGCCGTCTCTTCGGGCGAACATACGAGACCGTCGATACCGAGCGCCAGGGCCTGCCGGGCCCGGGTCTCGACCAGATCGGTCACGCCGAGCCGATAGCCCGCGGCATCGAGATCGCCATCGTCATAGGAAGTCAGCACGGTGACGGCGAGGATTTTCAACCCCGATCCCGCGCAGGCATCGACCGCCGCCTTCATGGTCTGCGGAAAGGCGTGCACGGTCAGGAAGGTCGCACCGAGCCGGGCGAGGCTCTCGGTGCCGCGCGCCACCGTGTTGCCGATGTCGTGCAGCTTGAGATCGATGAAGACCTGCTTGCCGGCGTTCGCGAGTTGACGCACCAGCGGCAAGCCGCCGGCATAGGCCAGCTGGTAGCCGATCTTGTAAAACGTCACGCTGTCGCCGAGCCGCTCGATCATCGCTTCGGCGGCCGCGACGTCGGGCAGATCGAGCGCCACAATCAGCCGGTCGCGCGGAGCGATGTCGGATGGCTGCATGTCACCTCACTCCATGCTGGGAAATGTCGATCAGCTGCCGCACCATTGCGTTCAGCGCCTCGATATCGGCGGGATGTTTCAACCTGTCCATATCATCATAGGCCTCGCCGGCGAACGACAGCGCCAATTGACTGGGAACGACCATCGCGTGGCAGGCGGATAAAATCAGCCGCAGCGCCGCCAGCGCGCGGGTTCCGCCGAGCCGGCCTTCCGACGCCGCCGCGATCGCAAACGCGCGCCCGCGAAACACCTGGCCGCGGGTTTCGTGCAGGTCCTGCACCCGGCTCACCCAGTCGATGGTATTCTTGACCAAAGGCGGCACCGACGAATTGTACTCCGGCGTCACCATCAGCACGCCGTGATGGGCGCCGATCATGCGCTTGAGATTGATCGCGTGCTTCGGCACCCCCGATTTCGACTGCAGATCGCCGTCATAGATCGGCAGCGGAAAATCGGCGAGCGATATCCGCGTGACCTCGGCGCCGGCCTGGGCGAATTGATAGGCGGCCGCCGCCGCGAGCTTCGCATTGAGCGAGCCGGTGCGCAGCGAGCCGGGGATCACCAGGATTTTCAGCGCGGACATGATTTAAAATCGCGTTCGGGACCAACCAACCGCGCAGGCAGGCGCGAGAAAGTCTCAGCCCTTGCGATACACCCACACCCGCGCCGGCGGAAGGTTCATCCAGATCCGCTCGGAGGCTTCGGTGGATACGCCCGGCAGCGATTTCGGAATCGGCGGCGCGACCGAATAGGTGAATTGCACGAACGGCGCGCCGGGTGCCAGCGCCAGGAAGGCATCGCGAATCAGTTTCAGGCGGATCAGCATCGGCTTGGTGACCAAAGGCAGGCCCGACACCACGGCGGATGCCGGAGCGCTCAACACATCCCACAGCGAATCGCGCAGCGCATAGGCGTCGCCCTGCACCACCTTGGCGAGCGGATAGCGATCGCGCAGCAGGGCGCAGAAGCCCGGATTATATTCGACCAGCACGAGTCGCTTCTGGTCGACGCCATGCTCGATCAGCGCGTTGGTGATGGCGCCGGTCCCGGGCCCAAGCTCGACTACCGGGCCTTTGGAATTGATGTCCACATACTGCGCCATGGTGCGGGCCAAAACCCGTCCCGACGGCATCACCGCGCCCATGTGAAGCGGCTTCTCGATCCATGAACGAAGAAAGCGAACCTCATCGTCGAGACGAAGGGGTTTTTTCAACGCACGCACGGACGATTGCAAAGGCATGTCGCTACCAGGCGGGACCGCGGCTTCGCGGCAGTGTCAGAAATTAGTCATAAAGAGGTATAGGTAGCGGCCGATACGGTCAAGCCGAACCGTCACTAAGTGGCGGCGCGATTGCCGAAGAAGTCCTTGACCTTAGTGAAGAAACCCGCAGCCTCGGGCTGGGTTGCACCGGACGATAATTTTTCGAACTCGGCCAGCAATTCCTGCTGCTTCTTGGTTAAATTTTGCGGTGTTTCGACCACGACCTGGACGTACATGTCGCCGGTCTGACGCGAACGCAGCACCGGCATGCCTTTTGATGCAATGCGAAAGCGCCGGCTGGACTGGGTTCCGGCGGGGATTTTCACCTTGGTCTTGCCCTTGTCGATGGTCGGCACCTCGAATTCACCGCCGAGCGCCGCCGTCACCATCGAGATCGGCACGCGGCAATGCAGATCGGCACCGTCGCGCTGAAAGAATTCATGCGAAGCCAGCGACAGGAAAATATAGAGATCGCCGGATGGACCGCCGCGAACGCCGGCCTCGCCCTCGCCGGAAAGCCGGATCCGCGTGCCGTCTTCGACGCCTTGCGGAATATTGACCGACAAGGTCCGCTCGCGCGTCACCCGCCCCGAGCCCGAGCAGGAGGGACAGGGGTCTTCGATCATCTGGCCGCGGCCCTGACAGCCCGGGCAGGTTCGCTCCAGCGTGAAAAATCCCTGCGCCTGCCGCACCCGGCCGGCGCCGCCGCAGGTCGAGCAGATCTTCGGCTTGGTGCCGGCCTTGGCGCCGATGCCCGAACAGGATTCGCAGGTGACCGAGACCGGAATCTCGATCTGGGCGGTCTTGCCGAGGAAAGCTTCCTCCAGCGTAATTTCCATGTTGTAGCGCAGATCGGCGCCGCGCTCGCGTCCACCGCCGCGTCCGCGCTGCCCGGCCATGCCGAACAGGTCTTCAAAAATATCGGAAAATGACGACGCAAAGCCGGCGCCGAATCCTGGACCGCCGCCGCCCTGCTCGAACGCAGCATGACCGTAGCGGTCATAGGCGGCGCGCTTGTCGCCGTCTTTGAGAACCTCGTAGGCTTCGTTGATTTCCTTGAAACGGATTTCGCTCGAGGCGTCGCCCGGATTCTTGTCCGGATGCCATTTCATCGCGAGCTTGCGGAACGCCGACTTCAGCTTGGATTCGTCCGCGGTACGTTCGACTTCAAGGGTCTCGTAGTAGCAGCGCTTGGTGGACATCCGTCAAACCCGCCCGAAATTCATCCTCATTCCGAAGGAATGCGGCTTACACAATGCCGCCTTCGGCTTAATGAAAAATGACCCTCATCCGTCGCGACGCGCGGCGCGCTCACCGGGATGAGGGTCATCTTGACCGCCATTTAAGCAGACTTTTTGGTGTTCTTGTCGTCGTCGACTTCGGTGAATTCCGCGTCGACCACATCGTCTTTCGCCGCATCCTTGGCCGCATCGGCCTCGGCCTGCTGCTTGTACATCGCCTCGCCGAGCTTCATCGAAGCCTGCGCCAGCGTATTGGTCTTGGCCTTGATCGCCTCGGCATCGTCGCCCTTCAGCGCTTCCTTCAAATCGCTGACCGCGTCTTCGATCGCCCGGCGTTCGCTTTCCTCGACCTTTGAGCCGTGCTCGGCCAGCGCCTTCTCGGTGGAATGCACCAGCGCGTCGGCATGGTTCTTGGCGTCGACCGCCTCGCGGCGCTTCTTGTCCTCGGCGGCGTTGGCCTCGGCGTCCTTGACCATCTTCTGGATGTCGGCTTCGGACAGACCGCCGGAGGCCTGGATCCGGATCTGCTGTTCCTTGCCGGTGGCCTTGTCCTTCGCCGAAACGTTGACGATGCCATTGGCGTCGATATCGAAGGTCACCTCGATCTGCGGCATGCCGCGCGGCGACGGTGGAATGCCCATCAGGTCGAACTGACCGAGCACCTTGTTGTCGGCCGCCATCTCGCGTTCGCCCTGGAACACGCGGATGGTGACGGCATTCTGGTTGTCCTCGGCGGTCGAGAACACCTGGCTCTTCTTGGTCGGGATCGTGGTGTTGCGGTCGATGATGCGCGTGAACACGCCACCCAGCGTCTCGATGCCGAGCGACAGCGGCGTCACGTCGAGCAGCAGGACGTCCTTGACGTCACCCTGCAGCACGCCGGCCTGGATCGCGGCACCGATGGCCACGACTTCGTCGGGATTGACGCCCTTGTGCGGCTCCTTGCCGAACAACTGCTTCACCACTTCCTGGACCTTCGGCATGCGGGTCATGCCGCCGACCAGCACCACTTCGCCGATCTCGCCGGCGGTCAGGCCGGCATCCTTCAGCGCCTTGCGGCAGGGCTCGATGGTCTTCTGGACGAGATCATCGACCAGCGCCTCGAACTTGGCGCGGGTCAGCTTCATCGTCAAATGCTTCGGACCGGACGCATCGGCGGTGATGAACGGCAGGTTGATTTCGGTCTGCGTGGTCGAGGACAATTCGATCTTGGCCTTTTCGGCGGCCTCTTTCAGGCGCTGCAGAGCGAGCTTGTCGTTGCGCAGGTTGATGCCCTGCTCCTTCTGGAATTCGTCGGCCAGATAGCTGACGAGGCGCATGTCGAAGTCTTCGCCGCCCAGGAAGGTGTCGCCATTGGTCGACTTCACCTCGAACACGCCGTCGCCGATCTCGAGGATCGAGACGTCGAAGGTGCCGCCGCCGAGATCGTACACCGCGATGGTGCCGGCCTTGGTCTTGTCGAGACCGTAGGCAAGCGCGGCCGCGGTCGGCTCGTTGATGATGCGCAGCACTTCAAGTCCGGCAATCTTGCCGGCATCCTTGGTGGCCTGACGTTGCGCGTCGTTGAAATAGGCGGGAACGGTGATGACGGCCTGATCGACCTTCTGGCCGAGATGGGCTTCGGCGGTCTCTTTCATCTTCTGCAGAATGAACGCGGAGACCTGCGAGGGCGAATAGGTCTTGCCGTCGGCTTCGACCCAGGCATCGCCGTTGGATGCCTTGACGATCTTGTAGGGGACAAGCTTCTTGTCCTTTTCGACCATCGGGTCGTCATAGCGGCGGCCGACCAGGCGCTTGACCGCAAAGAAAGTCCGCTCGGGATTGGTCACCGCCTGGCGCTTGGCCGGCTGGCCGACGAGGCGCTCGCCATCATCGCTAAAGGCGACGATCGAGGGGGTCGTCCGCATGCCCTCGGCGTTCTCAATGACTTTAGATGTCTTGCCATCCATTACGGCAACGCACGAATTCGTGGTGCCGAGATCGATCCCAATGACCTTTCCCATGGTCCTCATATCCTTCTTTTTGCGGCAGGTTGGCTGGGCCCTGACGGCGCACCAATCCAAACCCCCAACGATCAATTACTCGCGATATTGCGACGGTGAGCCTCATATAGGAGGGGGGGCAGGGCCTGCAAGGACCGAGACGCAACCTTGAGCCCCGAAAACCCCTCAACCTTGAAAGATAGTGTCCGCTTCCGGGACGGTTTGGCGAGACCGGATCGCTGGAACACAAGCCGGCGCACCTGCCGCTGTGGCCTGTTGCCGGCGCGGCAAACCCGCTAAAAGCGGGCGGACTGATCCCAAGGACCCTACGGAGAACCTGCGGAGAACCCGCGGGCTGCCCGCCGGGACCCGCGCCGGCCGACCATGGAACGGCCTCAATGCAAACCCAGTAGATTCCCGATGAAGCACATTCGGCTATTCTCCGCGATTACCCTGCTCCTCTTCGTCATCGGCCCCGCCTTCGCCGCGGATCCGGTTTTCCCGCCGGGCATCCGGGTCGGCATGGTGCCGCTGGTGGGCCTTGCCCGCGCCAAAACATTCATCGGATTTGAAACCGAGGATGGCAGCGTCAAGGTGCTGGTGGCGGAGCTGCCGGCCGACGCCTATGGCGAAGTGGTGAACGCCTTCAAGGCCAATCCGAACGGCACCGGCGGCATCAAGCCCGAGACCATCGAGACGTCGGCGGGAGTTGCCTATTACACCGTCGAGAACGCCAAGACTGGCGCGACCACCGTACGGCGCTATTCGATGATCCTGCAGGGCGGCAGCACCTTCTCCGGCTATATCGCGGTCCAGGTCCCCGAGAATGCCAGCAAGATCTACACCGACGACGCGGTGCGGCAGATGTTTGCATCGGCCGTGGTCCGCCAGGCCGTTCCGGTCGAGGAGCAATTGTCGCTGCTGCCGTTCAAGGTCAGCGAGCTCGGCGATTTCAAGAATGTCCGCACGCTGGCGCCCGGCGGCGCCGTCATTCTCGCCGACGGCGATGAAACAACCGGCTTCGAGCCCGCGCCTTTCGTGGTGATTGGCGTGATGGCCTCCGCGCCGGCGCAACCGGAGGATCGCAGCCGCTTTGCCGAGCAGGCCGCAACCTCGATCCCGGGGGTGCGCAACTGGCGTATCACGATGTCCGAGCCGGTCCGCATCGACGGCACCGCCGGATATGAAACGCGTCTCGAGGCGACCAGCGGCAAGGACAACACGCCCGTGACCGTCGTGCAGTGGCTGCGGTTCGGCGGTCCGTCCACGCTTCGCGTCATCGGCAGCGCGCCGCGCGATCAATGGGCGAGCGCGTTTCCCCGCTTTCGCGCGGTACGCGACGGCATTCACTGAGACGGCATTCCCTGAACGGGCACGAAGGATCGCCCGCGGGCATCAGGTGCCAAAAATTCGAGCGCGCGCGGGTGCTGGCCTGCTTTACGATCGTTCGCCGACCTGATTTGCTGGCGCCATCTTTACAGGGGAGATGCAGCATGTTGGACCGACGACAGATACTGGCGGGTTTAGGCACGATGGCGATCACGGCGATGGTTCCGAAATCACTTTGGGCGGCCGCTTCCATCAAGATTGATGACGCCTCGGCGCTTCTGGTCATCGATGTTCAGAACTGTTTCCTGCCCGGCGGCAGCCTGGCGGTGAAGGACGGCGAGCAAGTCGTTCCCGTGATCAATCGCATCGCCAAGGGATTTACAAACGTGGTGATGACGCAGGACTGGCATACCGCCGGTCACGTCTCCTTCGCATCGGCCCATGCCGGCAAGAAGCCCTTCGAAATGATCGACCTCGCCTATGGCAAGCAGATGTTGTGGCCCGATCACTGCGTGCAGGGAACCGACGGCGCCTCGCTGTCGAAGGACCTGTCGATCCCGCAGGCCGAGCTCGTGATTCGAAAGGGCTATCACAAGGACGTCGACAGCTATTCGGCTTTCACCGAAGCCGACGGCAAGACCACGACCGGGCTCGCCGCCTATCTGAAGGCGCGCAACCTGGAGCGTCTGTTCATCGCCGGGCTGGCGACGGATTTCTGCGTCGCGTGGACCGCGCTCGACGCGCGCAAGGCCGGCTTCGAGGCCTATGTGGTCGAAGATGCCTGCCGCGGAATCGACGCGCAGGGCTCGCTGGCCAAGGCCTGGGCGGACATGGACAAGGCCGGCGTCAAGCGCATCCAGTCCAGCGATCTCGTGGTGTAAAAGAAATCGTAGGGTGGGCAAAGCGTAAGCGTGCCCACCTCTAAAATCTCGGTGGGCACGGCGCAAAGAGCGCCTTTGCCCACCCTACAATCTACCCCTCTTAATGGGGCCGGATCGCGCCTCAGCTCTGTTCGGAAGCGCCGGCTTTGGCGCCGCCTTTGGAGACCGCCACCAGCGCCGGCCGCAGCACGCGCTCGCCGATGGTGTAACCGGCCTGCACGACCTGCACCACCGTGCCGGCGGGGACGGACGGATCGGGGACCTCGTACATCGCCTGCTGGAAATTCGGATCGAACTTCTCGCCCGAGGGATCGAATTTCTTGACGCCGTTTTTCTCCAGCGTGTTGAGCAGCGACCGCTCGGTGAGTTCGACGCCTTCGATCAGCGCCTTCAGGATCGGATCGGCCGCCGCCCGGGTCTCGGCCGGCACCGCATCGAGCGCACGCTGCAGATTGTCGGCGATGTCGAGCACGTCGCGCGCGAATCCGGTGATGCCATAGACCCGCGCATCGGCCACCTCGCGCGCGGTCCGCTTGCGCAGGTTTTCCATCTCCGCCAGCGTCCGCAGCATCTTGTCGCGTGATTCCGCGGCCTCTTTCGCAAGCGCCTCGACCGATCCTTCCTCGGGATCGTCGGGCATGATGTAGGGCTTGGAAACCACGGGTTCGGGGGCCTGTGCCGGGTTCGCCGGATTGTCCTTCTGCCCGTTGGGATCGGTCATGATACTGCCTTCTCGAAATCGTCTTGAGATTGATCTGGATCGATCTTGCAATGGATCGGGAATGAGTGGGGTTGCTGGGCCGGATATCGTGCTTCAGGCGCCAAAAATCAAGCGTCATAACGTTACAGGCAAGGCCCGGCGCTTTGAAGCGAAGGCCCGCCCTGGACCTGATCCGGGGTGGGAACCGGTCGACGTAACAGAAACGCTTCAAATGAGAGAGAGTCCCGCCGGATCCAGACCTGGATCATCCACCCAGCATCCGGCTGACGATGCGCGCGGCATAGTCCACCGTCGGAATCACCCTGGCATAGTTGAGCCGGGTCGGCCCGATCACACCGAGAACGCCGACGATATGGCCGGCGCCGTCGCTATAGGGCGCGATGATGGTGGACGAGCCCGACAGCGAAAACAGCTTGTTCTCCGATCCGATGAAAATCCGCACCCCTTCGGCGCGCTCGGCGCGTCCCAGCAGATCGATCACGCCGCGCTTGGTCTCGAGATCGTCGAACAAGAGCCGGACGCGCTCGAGGTCCTCCAGCGCATGCAGGTCTTCCAGCAGATTGGCGTGACCGCGCACGATCAGCTGGCGGTTATCGGTTTCCCCGCCGGACCAGCTCGCGATCCCGGCCGCGATCACCTTTTGCGTCAGCTGATCGAGCTCGGTGCGGTTTTGGGTCAGCGCGGTCTCGAGTTCGAGGCGCGCTTCCGCCAGCGTTCGCCCGCGAATCCGTGAATTGAGAAAATTGCTGGCTTCGGTCAGGGCCGACGAGGGAACGCCCGGCGGCAGGGTCAGCACGCGATTCTCGACCTGGCCGTCCTCGCCGACCAGCACCACCAGCGCCCGCTCCGGCTCCAGCCGTACGAACTCGATATGTTTGAGCCGCGAATTGGATTTCGCGGTCAGCACCACCGCCGCGGCCCGGGTCAGGCCGGACAGCCGGGTCAGCGCTTCGCCGAGCGCGGCCTCGACCGATTGCGCCTTGCCGACGGACGCCAGCTGGGTCTGGATCGATTGCCGTTCCGGCTCGGTGAGATCGCCCATCTGCATCAGGGCGTCGACGAAAAACCGCAAGCCGAATTCGGTCGGCAGCCGTCCCGCCGAGGTATGCGGGGCGTAAATCAGGCCGAGCGCCTCGAGATCCGACATCACGTTGCGCACCGAGGCCGGCGACAGCGGTACCGCGATCAGGCGCGAAATGTTGCGCGAGCCGACGGGTTCGCCGGTCGCCAGATAACTCTCGACGATTTGACGAAATATGTCCCGCGAACGCTCGTTGAGCTGGGCCAGCCCGGCATGCGGCGCGATCAGGCCAATCGGTTCGTGGTGGGCCACAGGATACTCCTCACGGCAGACCCTAATTTGTCCATGTTGGAGGCAGGTTACAAGCAGGCATTGGTCCCAAAGGACGGGCGGAACTAACCACAAGGAGCCAACCAAGGGCCTTGCTGGCGCCCGCTCCCCCTCTTACAAGCACGCGAGCTACAACCTTTCTTGAATTCTGGAGGATTCCCATGCGGCCAAGCCGCCGTGCGCCGGATGAACTGCGCGCCGTTTCGCTGGAACGCGGCGTGGTCAAATATGCCGAGGGTTCCTGCATGGTCAAATTCGGCGACACCCATGTGCTGGTGACGGCCACGCTGGAAGAGCGGTTGCCGCCCTGGCTCAAGGGCCAGGGCCGGGGCTGGGTCACGGCCGAATACGGCATGCTGCCGCGGGCCACGCTGGAGCGTACCCGCCGCGAGGCGTCGGCCGGCAAGCAAAACGGCCGCACCGTCGAAATCCAGCGCCTGATCGGCCGCTCGTTGCGCGCCACGCTCGATTTGGAAGCGCTGGGCGAGCGCCAGATCACGGTCGACTGCGACGTCTTGCAGGCCGATGGCGGCACGCGCACGGCCTCGATCACCGGCGCCTGGGTCGCTTTGGCCGACTGCATCGGCTGGATGAAGACCCGCAACATGGTCAAGGGCAACGTGCTGCGCGACAATGTGGCCGCGATCTCCTGCGGCATTTATCAGGGCACCCCAGTGCTCGATCTCGATTACGCCGAGGATTCCGAGGCCGATACCGACGCCAATTTCGTGATGACCGGCGACGGCCGCATCATCGAGGTGCAGGGCACCGCCGAAAAGACCCCGTTCTCGCAGGACGAATTCCTGGCGCTGATGGCGCTGGCGCGCAAGGGCGTGGCGCGGCTGGTGGATCTGCAGAAAATGGCCACGGCGTGAGCCAGCTTTTGCGGATCGATCCGCTCGCATAGGATTGGGCATGCATCGCCGAATCACCGGCCAGCTCGTGATCGCGACCCACAATCCCGGCAAGCTCGCCGAGATGCGCGAACTGTTGGCGCCCTACGGCATCAAGGCGGTGTCGGCGGGCGAACTCGGCCTCGACGAACCTGAAGAAACCGGCGACAGCTTTCGCGCCAATGCGCAGATCAAGGCCATCGCCGCCGCCAGGTCATCGCAGCTGCCGGCCTTCGCCGACGATTCGGGTTTAGCGGTCGATGCACTCGACGGCGCGCCCGGGATTTTTTCCGCGCGCTGGGCCGGCCCAAATAAGGATTTTGCCGCCGCGATGGCGCAGGTCGAACGACTGCTAAGGGAGCGCGGCGCGACCACGCCGGCGCAGCGGCGCGCGCATTTCGTCTCCGCGCTCTGCGTCGCCTGGCCCGACGGGCATCTCGAGCAAGTCGAGGCCAAGGTCGAGGGAACGCTGGTATGGCCGCCGCGCGGCACCGCCGGCTTCGGTTACGATCCGGCGTTCCTGCCCGATGGACACACCCGCACCTTCGGCGAAATGACCAGCATCGAGAAGCACGGCCTGCCGCCGCTCGGGCTCGGGCTGTCGCATCGCGCCCGCGCCTTCGTCAAACTGGCGGAGATCTGCCTGTGAGCGAAGCAAACCAAAACGCCTTCGGCGTCTACGTGCACTGGCCGTTTTGCCTGTCAAAATGTCCGTATTGCGATTTCAACAGCCATGTCCGGCATGCGCCTGTTGACGAGGATCGATTTGCGCGCGCCTTCGCCCGCGAAATCGAAACCACCGCGGCGCGCGCGCCGGACCGGGAAGTCTCGTCGATCTTCCTCGGCGGCGGCACGCCGTCCTTGATGCGGCCGCACACCGTAGGCGCGATCCTGGATGCGATCGGCAAACACTGGCGCGTCGCGCCGGATGTCGAGGTCACGCTGGAAGCCAACCCCACCAGTGTCGAGGCGACGCGGTTTGCCGGCTATCGCTCGGCTGGCGTCAACCGGGTCTCGCTCGGCGTGCAGGCGCTGGATGATTCCTCGCTGAAAGCGCTGGGGCGCCTGCACAGCGCGCGCGAGGCGCTCGATGCGGTCA
>Ga0302324_100025482_pt1 | contig 11349 bp, 10 predicted proteins | sample Palsa_T0_1_FD_201949 | JGI IMG/M metagenome (GOLD analysis project Ga0302324, IMG submission 201949) | Peat permafrost microbial communities from Stordalen Mire near Abisko, Sweden - Palsa_T0_1 | ecosystem: Environmental > Terrestrial > Soil > Palsa > Peat permafrost | place: Sweden: Abisko... | reverse complement strand
CAACACTCCTTTTACTTGGTTGCTATCCCCACAGTGCCTGTCGTTGCTGGGAGATCCCTCCGAAGTGGTTCAACATCGCCTATGAAGCTGTTAACAACTACGAGCGGATGCACCGAGCGATAGCCCGGAGGCATCGTTCGGGCTTCGAGGGGTATAAGGGGAGGATGAGAAGCCCGCATCGCGGGCGTCGCGTCGCTGCCGCGGTCGTTGCCTCAGCAATCGCCCTGCTCGGCGCATGCGGTGGCGATCCCAGTGCGCAACGCCCCACCGGCCCGCCATCGACGTCGACGACTACACCGACGAGCACTACTCTGACAACCCGTCGCCACCCTCACGAACGAAAGAAGCGGCGCCACGTGGAACGGGAGCGGAGGCATCCTGAACGAGAGCGGAAGCGCCCCCACCCCGTCCATGTGCACGCTGTAAGCGCTCCCCACCTGGCCCTCTGCCCCCTGACCGGGGAGCGAGCTCCAAGGGGGCACGTCCCCCAGAGAGCAGCCGTGGCTGTCAAGGTTGAAAACCTGCCGGCGGCTCGCCCCCAGTTCGGCCTGGACAAGGCCGACATCGTCTTTGAAGAGCCGGTCGAGGGCGGCATAACGAGGTTCATAGCGGTCTTCCAATGCCAGACAGCGGCGCGTATCGAGCCGGTGCGCTCGGCCCGCCTGGTAGACGCCCAGATCCTCGAGCCTCTGGGCCGGATCCTGTTCGCTTACTCGGGGGCCATCCAGCCGGTGATCAATGAGGTCGACTCCCGCAGATCTCTTCTCGACGACGTGGGGGGGTACATGGCACCAGACGCTTACTGGCGGGACCCCGACCGCTACGAGCCGCACAACCTGGAGACCTCAACGGCGGCCCTTTACTCCGCGGCGGCGCAACTTCACTACCCCGAGAAGCCACCCGTCGCCATCTTCAGCTATGGACGGTCTTCCCAGGGCGCCACGCCGGCATCGGTTGTCAACATCGACTACCCGATAGACGTAACAACCTGGACCTGGCGCCGCGACACCGGGCTTTGGTACAGGTCCTACTCAGACACCGGTCCTGCCCTCCTGGGCGATGGCACCCAAATCGCAGCCTCCAACGTGATCGTAATGCTCGTCCGAGAATGGCCGACGCCCTACCCCGAAGACATCACCGGCGCCCTCGAAAACGAACTGACTTTGAAGGGCAGCGGCCCGGCCTGGGTTTTCCGTGACGGCGCGCAGTACTACGGGAAATGGGAACGCCCGTTGCTCGACCATCCCACAGTGTTCGTGGAGACCGACGGGACCAGGATCGCTCTCACCCCAGGCAATACCTGGGAGGAACTCGTGCCCGATGGCCTATCGATCTCCGTCAAGCCCTGACTCGCAGGCTCGGATTTGTCCAGCAATATGCGATGATTATCAGAATGGACAAGAAAGCCGGACTTTGGGCGCCCCGGCATCACGATTGGAACCGTCTGTGCCGGCACCCCTAGCCCGTCCCCCGTGGCTTGACCAGAGACTGTACCCGTTCGAGAGCCGGATGCTTGAGATCGATGGCAACCGCATCCACTACATCGACGAAGGCGTTGGGACCACGCTGCTTTTCGTGCACGGCAACCCGACCTGGTCGTTTATTTACCGCGACGTTGTGGCGAAGTTGATGCGTAGCTTCCGCTGCGTGGCCGTGGACCTGGTCGGGTTCGGGCTTTCCGAGGCAGCGCCCGGGTTCTCGTACCTGCCCAGGGCCCAGTCGGCCGTTCTTGCGCAACTGATCGAAAGGCTTGACCTGCGGGACTTCTCGGTTGTCGTGCAGGACTGGGGCGGACCTATCGGTCTCAGCGCGGCGCTAGTCGCGCCCAACCGCTTGGGCGGAGCCGTGATCAGCAACACGTGGGCCTGGCCGGTCAACGGCAACCCGGACTTCGAAAAGTTCTCGAGACTGATGGGCGGCCCGATCGGCCACTTTGGCAGCAAGTACTTCAACATGTTCGTCAACGTTTTGCTCCCCCTCAGCCACAAGCGGCGCAAGCTGAGCCACGCCGAGATGACGCACTACCGAAAACCGTTGCCTGCCGGTCACCGCGCACCCACCTGGATCCTGCCGAAACAGATCATCGCCTCCCGCGAGTTCCTAGAGACGCTCGAGGCGCGCCTGCCCGCGCTCTCGGCACTGCCCGCGCTCATCATATGGGGCGACAAGGACGACGCTTTCCAAGCTCCTGAACTCGCCCGCTGGCAACAGCTCCTGCCCGGCGCAAAGACGGTGACGGTCGAGGGCGTCGGGCACTTCGCTCCTTCCGAGTCGCCCGCCGAGTTCGCTGCCGCAATCCTGGAGTGGAAAACGTCCTAATCCCCTCATATCGCTCGCATCGAGTTGTTGCGGGGCTCGTGGGTGACTTCGGCTAGGCCGAGCGCCTCCAACAGCGGCGGGAGGTACATCCCCAAGCGGCCGCGGTAGCCCTTGCGCAACCCGTACCAGCCGCCAACCGGGTTGTCGGGGGACCGTCCCCATGCTTCGACGGTGCCTGCCGCTGCCGGCTTTCCCTCATCGGCGGCCCCAAGCGCGACCCAGTCGCCCTGCTCGACCAACCAGGCGTGCAGGTCTTCGATCGCACGGACGTGGTACCTGGGCGTGGTCGAACCGACCTGGCACACCAGGGCCGGCGGCTCGGACTGCTCATCTTTGTAAGGTGTATCCCGATGTGCCCGGCGGGGTCTTGAGACCCCACGGGTCCTCTTTAGTGCCCTTCGCCATCAGCCTTCTCCTTTTTCAATAGCGGCCCGGAAGTGCGGGAGCACCGCCTCCCACCCGACGAGGTCCCTTGCCCGAGTCACTTCACCCCAGTCGTGTTCGACGCCCTCCGCCGTGCGTTCATAGATGCGCCCTCCAACGCGGCCCTGCATGACGATCTCGAGATCCGGTCCCCCGGTCACGGTGTGGTCGGACGGCCACCAAGTGCCGATCCCTGAAGTCCACGTGCGGAAAGCAGGCGTCGCATGCCCAAGTACCAATACCTGCGTCGCCGTGGGTGAACAGTTTTATACAATTCCAAAGCAGGGTGGTAGGCAGGAGCGGGGCCTCGTGCTAAGCCTGCCCGTATAGGACATGGCAGACCGGAAGGCGCGCCGGACCGACGTCCCCGAGAGGATCCTGGCCGTGGAGACCTTCGCGGATCCGAGCTACACGTGTGCTTTCGAGATCGCTGCGCCAGCAACCAGTACACGTTCGGCGGAGGACTGGCTGCGGGGCATCATGGAGGGTGCTCCGAGACCCATGCAGTGGTTCATCCTTGCCGGGTGGGTTACCGCACTGCGACTAAGGCTCGGACCTCGACCATCACCCGACCATGTCCTGGGGTGGAAAATCCTGTCAGCTTCGCCCACGCAGATCGTCATCGGCGTCGCGGGCTGCCTGTTATCCGCGCACCAGGTGGTCGAGGTCCAAGACGGAAGCGCGGTCCACGCGACCATCGTCCGCTATAAGCGTCCGGCAGCACGAGCCCTCTGGGGCATGGCCGCCCCAATCCACATCCGCACGATCCCGTACCTGATGGATCACACGCGATGAGCCGCGAGTACATCTTGGGTTACGTACCGGGGACGTACAGGTTGGCGAAATAGCGAGCCCCTTCGGCGAACCTCGTCACATCTTCGTCGCTGGTCGCGAAGCTCGTCATCCAACGAACAACATTTTCGTTGAGGTCCCAGTTCCAGAAAAACGACCAGTTTTGCAATTGATTAACCAACATCGCCGGTAAGCGCGCGAAAACGCTGTTGACCTCGACCGGCCGGACGAGCTCCACGTGGGGTAGCCCGGCTACGCGGCTGGCAAGCCGTCCAGCCATGTCGTTGGCGTTCGCAGCGTTAGCGATCCAGAGGTCATCTTGGAGCAGGACGTCGAACTGAGCGGCGATGAACCGCATCTTCGACGCCAGCTGACCGGCTTGCTTTCTGGCAAAGCGGGCCCGGCGAGCCAGTTCGGGGCGCAGGAACAGCACTGCCTCCCCGTACAGCAGGCCGTTCTTAGTGCCACCGAAGGTCAGGACGTCGACGCCGGCACCGTAGGTGAGCTCTCGGACCGAGCAGCCGAGCGCGGCCACCGCGTTGGCGATCCGGGCGCCGTCGACGTACAAGAAGAGCCCGTGCTCGTAAGCCAGCCGGGCCAGCTCGCCAATCTCGTCGACGGTGTAAAGCGTCCCCAGCTCGGTGGGTTGGCTGATCGCGACCACCCGAGGTGTGACGTGGTGCTCATCGTGTGCGGGGTGCAGCAGAGCACGCACCATGCCGGGGGTCAGCTTGCCGTCAGAGCACGGGACGTCAATGAGCTTGGCACCGGTGAAACGTTCGGGCGCACCGCACTCGTCCACATTCAAGTGTGCGTTGGCGGGGCAAATCACGGCCTCGTGGGGGGCGAGCAGGCACTGGAGAGCGACGACGTTCGCTCCGGTGCCACCGTAGGTGTAGAACACCTCGACATCCGCCTCGAACAGCGCCCGGAAGCGTTCTGCTGAACGGGTTGTCCAGGGATCCTGTCCATACGGGAGCGCGCTGCCGACGTTGGCGTCCCGTAGCGCCTCGATAACCCGGGGGTGGGCACCGGCGGCATTGTCGCTCGCGAAGCTCTGGTCGGGAGGAAGGGGAACCACAACGATCACGATCGCACGGGAACGCAGCACTCAGCCAACTCGTGCACGCACACGGCAACGCCCCTACTATTTGAGCTAAGAACGTCTGCGTGGACGAACTGAGCAGCAGCGAAGCGCGGGTGGCCGAAGAGCTGAACCGTCTCGGCATCGCCAGCGACGTACGCGTGATGCCGGCTAGCACCCGGTCCGCGGCGGAGGCGGCAGCCGCGGTGGGCTGCGACGTCTCTCAGATCGTAAAGTCGCTCATCTTCCGGTCCGTTAAAAGCGACGAGCCCATCTTGGTACTTGCTTCCGGCGCCAACCGCGTCGACGAAAGTCTATTGGCCGTGATCGTCGGTGGCCCCGTCGAGCGAGCGACAGCCGAGTTCGTCCGCGCTCGCACCGGCTACGCCATCGGCGGCGTCCCGCCGGTCGGCCATGTCCAGCCGATCGGCGCCTACCTCGACGAGCACTTGCTCGCTCATCATGTCGTTTGGGCCGCAGCCGGCTCGCCGCGGTCCGTCTTTTCGGTCAGGCCGGCTGACCTTGTGCGGGTAACCGCGGCCAAGGTCGTCGCACTAGCCGCCACGTGACGTCACTTCTCACCCCCCTTCGCAGCAGGGCTTACCGGTGGCTCGAGTTCACCGCTGTGTTCGCCAACACAGGCGTGTGGATGGTCGCGCTCGTCGGAGGGTTCATCATGGAACGCCTCACGACCTCGCCCGTCCTGGTGACCCTCGCCGCCGTCATGAGCCCGCTGGCAGGCATTTGCGCCGTTGTCTTCTCCGGGGCCGCCGCCGACTCACGCGACCGGCGCGCCATCCTCCTGCTGGCGAAGATCCTGCTGACAGCTTCGGTTGCGTTCCTCGTCATCATGTCGTCGACCGGGAACCTCACTCCAGCGACCCTGCTCATCGGGATAGCAGGCATGGGTGTGTCCAATGGGACGTCATCGCCGTCTTGGTGGACGACCGTCGCCAGCCTCGTGCCTCCCGACCTGGTCCCCGTCGCCCTGAGCGTGGACAGCTTCCAGTGGAACATCGGCCAGGTCGTGGGGCCGGTCCTCGGCGGCGCGGTCTTACGAAGCGCCGGCACGACGGTGTTCTTTGCCGTCTGCGGCTTCATCATGTTCCCCCAGGTCGGTTTCCTGACCTTGTGGCGAGGACGCAGCGACCTGCGCTTGTCCACACCGGGTGGCACGGCCGCCGAGAGCCTCCTCGGCGCCGTCTCATCAGGCTGGCGGTATTTCTCGAATACACCCGGCCTCCGGGCCGTGGCGGCCCGAACAGCTCTTTACGTGACCCCGGCGGTTTCACTAGGCGCACTGCTCCCCCTGTTTGCCGCCCATTTCCTGCACAGCACGGCTTTCGACTACGGGCTCATCCTGGCTCTCAGTGGGGCGGGCGCCTTGGTCGCGGCCCTGCTGTTCCCCCGTCTCCAGGGCCGTCTCCACCTCGACGCCCTTGTCGCCGCCGCCACTGTCGCCGACGCGCTCGCGATCACCGCTCTTGTCATCTGGCCGACACGGTGGGCTGCGATGGCTGTGCTGCCGGTCACGGGTGCGTGCTGGGTGTGGGCGACGGTGGCTCTTATAGTGGCCGCCCGCCAGGTGACCCCGGAGTGGGTGCAAACACGATCGCTGTCGCTGTTCTATGTTGTGCTCCAGGGACCGTTCGTGATCGGCGGTCTGGGCTTCGGTGTCATCGACACATTCCTACCGCTCCGCGACACCCTGCTCGTCGCCGTCGTCGCCTTCCTCCCCGGGATCCTCTTGATCCCCCGTTTCGGCCTTCCGGTCGTCGACCGGTCGTCCCTCCAACTGGTCGCCAGCCCCTCGCTTTCTATCGGTGAGCACGTTCACCCCGACGATGGTCCCGTGCTGGTCTTGGTCGAGTACCGCATCACGCCAGGCGATGTCGAGGGCTTCCTCGCCGCGATGGCGGAGCTACGCATCGTGCGCAGGCGCCTCGGCGCCACGCGCTGGGGCGTCTTCCAGGATGTGACCGAGTACGGCAAGTTCCTGGAGACTTTTCTCGTTCCTTCCTGGCAGGGCTACTTGCTCCAACGCGCCCACTACACGAAGGCGGACATCGAGACGGAGGCACGGGCCTTTGCGTTCCATCGAGAGCCGGGCGAACCCAAGTTCACCCGTCTCGTGCACCCCGACACGGTGGAAGCAGCTAATGCGCGCTCTGCCTGGCGACGCGAAATGCTCCGCCTGTTGAGACCGTAAAGCCGCGGCTCAGGTCGGCGCTGGCCGGAGAGGGTAGGTCCCCGACACCCATGGCCCCATCTTGTACGGTTTAGTTACCGCGCGACCTGCCATGGCTGCTGCGACGCTGTCCTCGGAGAAGGGACCATGACGAGCACAACTGACCACAAACTCGAAGTGCTTACGTGGGAAATCTTTGGTGCTGCCAGCCGACAACTCGCAGTCAAGGTCGCCGACAGCGGGTACCACCCCGACCTCATCTTGGCCATCGCTCGCGGCGGGCTCCCAATAGGGGGTTCGCTCGGCTATGCCCTCGGGGTAAAGAACTGCGCCACCATCAACGTGGAGTTCTACACCGGTGTTGGTGAGCGGATGGAGGTCCCAGTAGTGCTACCTCCGACGCCGCCGCTGATCGATCTAGCAGGCCTCAAGGTCCTCGTGGCCGACGACGTCGCGGATTCGGGCATCACGTTGGCGTTGATCCGCGACCTGGTCCGTCCCCATGTCGCCGATCTGCGTACTGCCGTTCTGTACAAGAAGCCATGGTCAGTCGTCGAGCCTGACTACTTCTGGGCCGGGACAGACGGTTGGATCGCCTTCCCCTGGTCCTCCGAACCGCCGGTGGTCTAACAGGCCCCGTCGGTCGACCTGTTCCGAAATCGCCGGTTCAGTCCATGAAGATCTCGCGCAGCCTGCCGCTTTCGACCTCGTAAACAAAGCCCCGGACGTTCTTGTGGGGGATGAAAGGGTTGGCTTTGATCCGCGCCGCTGTCTGCTTTACGTCGTCGTCCGCCTTGGGGAAAGCCTCGAGGGCGAAGCTCGGCCTCAGGCCCGTGTCGGCCAGGATTTGCTCCTTAACGGCATCGTCGCGAAACGTCTCCATCCCGCAATCGGTGTGGTGGACAAGGATGATCTCTTCGGTCCCGAGCAGTCGCTGCGATATGACCAGGCTGCGCAGAGCGTCGTCGCTAGCCACTCCTCCGGCGTTGCGGATTACGTGGGCATCGAGCGTCCATGCAAGCCAGGACGGCCACCTTCTTGGCCGGGGGCAGAGGAAGGCTCCCCTTGGTGAACCCTGCGACATAACTGGCATTGTTGGCGACCAACCCATCAGTTGCGCTCATTGCTCGGCTCCCTCCCGCTGGACCTAAGTGTTCCCATCAACTTAGTAGACTTGTGCGGGTAGCGTCCCCCTCGACCACCAGGATCAGCTGGGCCAGTTCCCGCCGTCGACGTTCAGGCACTGCTGGGTCACATACCCTCCATCGCCCGATGCCAGGAAGACGGCTGCTCCAGCAACGTCTTCAGGCCGTCCGATGCGCCCGACGGGGATCGTGGACACCGCCCTGCGTCTTGCTTCCCCGATCGGTTCACCACGAGCCTGTGTCGCCCGGCGGTCAATGTCGTCCCACATGGGCGTGTCCACAATGCCCGGAGCCAGGGCATTGACGGTGATGCCATGAGCGGCCAATGCCAGCGCCATCGACTGGGTCATGCTTATTATGCTCGCCTTGCTGACGCAGTAGACGACAGCGTTGGCCTCGCCACGGCGGCCGGCCTGGGAGGCGAGATTGATAATCCTCCCGCCACGGCCCTGCTTGATCATTGCCGTCGCGGCCGCCTGGGAACACCACAACGTGCCCTTGCAGTTCACGTCCATGACGTAGTCCCAATACGCGCCGTCGATCTCGAGGAACGGCCCAGTTCGGATGACCCCAGCATTGTTCACCAAGATGTCCAGTTCGTACCGGGGACCGGCAAAGTCGGATATTGCCTGTCCCACCGCACTTCGATCTCGTACGTCCATGACCAAAGCGGTGGCCGCCCCGCCCGCGGCCTCTATCTCGCGGACGACGGCCCGGGCATTATCGCTTGATATATCGGCTACGCCAACGGCGGCCCCCTCGGCCGCGAAGCGCACCGCGATGCCGCGCCCGATGCCCTGCCCAGCGCCGGTTACAACGGCTCGCTTGTGATCGAGGATCCCCAATGCAAGCACTCCTTTGATGCCACTAAATCGCTGGCGAAAGGATAGGCGGCCGAAGCAGCGGGGTTAGCGATGGGGCTGGGTGGGATCGAACCACCGACCTCAGCACTATCAGACCAGATTTCGCGCCGGGAAAAGCCCCAGAGCGCCATCCTGTCGATGCCAAGGGATCGTCAGGTCCTGAGCCCGAGCGCCTCGTAGGTCGCCAATGCCTCGTCGACATCAGGCCCGCCCACTTGTAGCGTCGTTCGCGCCCATTGGTAGACAGCGCCACACTTGCGAAAACCTTCTTGCGCCACCTCGAGTTTCCCCTGTGCCCGGGCCAGGATGGCGGCGGCGTGGGCATCATCGCCTACCAGGGAGGCGGCCTCGTCGATCTCGTCGCCGCCGAACGCCTCAGCTCGAACCGCGGCGTACAGGCTCTGCCACCAGCCATAAGCGTCCGCCGACGGCGTGACGAGGAGATCTCGAGCCTGCGCGGCGCGGCCGTGGTGGAGCTCGACATCCGCTCGCAGGCAGCGAATCAACCAGGCCCACGGGTCCGCGTCGCCCCTGAACTCGGCGCGCCCAAACCATTGTTCGGCCTCTTCGGTGTGGCCCCGGTAACCCAGCACCGCCCCCGTGTAGGCCCACGGTTCACCAAGGTGGCCGGTGCCCCAGGCCACTTCTTGCTGGCGAACCGTGAACAGGTGGTTGGCATCGTCGATGAGCTCGTCCCACCCCCCCAGGAAGAACTGAGCCGCCATGACCGCTTCGAGGCCACCACGCGGCTGGCCGCGCATGAGCTCTATATCGCGGTACTTGAGGGCATAGTCGAGGCTGGTGCCAAAGTCACCCAGGCGCTTGGCCCCGCCGCTGGCCATGTACAAAGCGTCTCGACGTTCCGCCCAGGCACGCGGCGAGTCGTCGGCCAGGCCGGAAAGCAAAGCCACCCGCCGAGTGGTGGCAACCATGGCACCAGCCAGGTCGCCCTTGTTTAGCAGGCCGCAAGTCCGGCAGTCCAAGGCCGAAGACAACAGGAGCAGGTCGCCGCTCGCCTCGGCCATGGCGACGGCCTCGGCCGGCTCCTCGACCGCGAGGGTGCCGACACCGTCGGCACCCTCAGCACCGCCGGCACTCGGCCGGACGCCGGTCCCGATCCCCCACTGCTGCCAGGCCCGGCCGACGGCGACTAAAGCGGCCCGACGCGAGCCCGAGGGCGCTGACCGGGACTGCGCTTCAGCTCTAGCTAGGACGGCGTCGACTTCTTCGGCCGACGGGCAGTCGTTGAGCGTGCCGGGGTAGCGGAGGGCAAGTTCGGCCATTCCCACCAGGGCTTCCACCTCCATGTCGGCGTCGCCGCTGGTGGCCGCCAGGTCGGCGGCGAAGCGGAACAGGCGCATGGCGGGGTCGCCCCGCGCCCGGCTCAACGCCAGCTCCGCCGCGGCCATTGCCGAGCGAGCATCTCCGGAGGAGCGCGCCGCCAGCTCGTACAGAGCCTGCGCATCGCTCCACTGGCTGGCCGCCTCGAAGTGTTCCGCCAACATTTCCGCCAAGCGAGCGAGGTCCGGGTGCCCGAGCTCCTCGGCCGCCTCCACGGCCGCTTTCAGGTCGACATCATCGCCCGGCCGTACCCCCCCAGCCAACGTCTTCAGCGCCCAATCGACCAATCGGCCTCGGGCCGCCTCCTCCTCACCGGCCGCCCGCAGCCTTTCGGCCGCGTCGGCCCGCACCAATTGGTACTGCCGGTACCGGTCCGCGACCCGGACCAGCAACGACCCGTCCACCAGTCGGGCCAGGTGCCCAGCGGCAGCCCCGGGATGGCCATTCGGCACTACAGCCTCGCCAGTGGATAGCCGGAAGGGGCCTCTCAGCACTGACAACGACCGGTACACGGCCTGTTCCGGGGGGGTCAAGAGGTTATAACTCCACTCCAGCGTGGCCAGCACACTGCGGTGGCGGTGGCTCGAACGGCCCCCTGAACCGAGCAGTCCCAGGGCATTGTCGATGCGCGCGAGCAAGTCCTCCAGGCTGAACGTGGTCAGCCGCGCCGCTGCCAGCTCCACCAGCAGGGGCAGGTACTCAAGCTGACGGCATAGTTCGGCTACGTCAGCCGCCAGGAGCTCCTGAGCCGCCCCAGAGGCGGCGGCGCGTTCCAAGAAAAGTTGCGCCGCGGCGTCCTCGCTCAATGGCTCGACCACGATCACGCACTCACCGGGCACTGACAGGCGCTCACGGCTCGTAGCCAATAGCCGGGCCGAGCCGGTCCTCATTAGGCGCTCAGCCACAGCGGCCACGCCGTCGAGCAAGTGCTCACAGTTGTCGAGGACGACGACACACCGTACGGCGCTCAATTCGGCCGCCACTACGTCCAAAGCGCTGCAGTCAACCGGCTCGGCCAGACCAAGGGCGGCCGCTACGGTCCGGGCTACGGTCTCGCCATCGGCCCCCGCCGACAACACGGCCAGGTCGGCGAACACAGCCCGTGCCTTGGTAGCGAAGCGCAAGGCCAGGCGTGTCTTGCCCACACCTCCGGGCCCGACCAGGCTGACCAGGGGATAGTCAGCCACGGCCGAG
>Ga0302324_100025480_pt1 | contig 11350 bp, 11 predicted proteins | sample Palsa_T0_1_FD_201949 | JGI IMG/M metagenome (GOLD analysis project Ga0302324, IMG submission 201949) | Peat permafrost microbial communities from Stordalen Mire near Abisko, Sweden - Palsa_T0_1 | ecosystem: Environmental > Terrestrial > Soil > Palsa > Peat permafrost | place: Sweden: Abisko... | reverse complement strand
TATCGTTGGTGCGGCGGCCGAGCACCAGATCGAAGAATTTGTGGCCGAATTTGTGGCCAGACGGGGCTGACACTCTAGATATCCATGGACTCGCAAAAGCCCCAGTTCCGTCTGGCCACGAAACTTGGCCACGAAACTTGGCCGAGTCCATTCTGACCACTAAACTTCGGGCTCCCACCTCGCGCAAGAGCCCGAAGGAGCGCCGATTGAAAACCAGGGCCTCGGCTGGGCCAGCGCCTATAAGACCGGCATCGCCGGAGACGCCATCACCCAACACCAGCGCTCTGGAGGTTACGTGGACACCAAGCCCACTCGGTGGTCCACCGGAGTTTAAGGAATCGTGTGTGTTCGGCTTTGCGGCTTACAGGCTATGAACGCGGCAGCGAGTCGCCCTAAGCCGAAGCGCGCGGCGTAATGGAATCCATTATATTGTGTCTATCTTCCAGGCTATATGCGCTAGCCGGATCTGTTTGGTGCTTGGGGGGGAACGCTCTCCTGCTTAAATAGCGACCAAGGCGGATCATCGGTACTTCGAGGCTCAGGTGCAGGAGGTAGGCAACTCCCGTCGAAGCCGAGAGAGTGCCGGCATAAGCTAAAATTCCGACGCCGCGCCCGCGTCCCGGCTTTGCAAAATGCTCTACGAGATTAAGACACAGAATATGTACCAGGTAGATGCCATACGAAAGCTTTCCTATAAACACGAATGGTCTCCAGGAAAGTACACCATAGGCTAGACCTTGCGAGCTCGCGAAACATCCAATTAAAACCGCCGCGGCGACAGCATAAGACATCTCTCCATACGGTGGTTTGCTATACGGCGCAATATGGAACTGTGCGATTAGCGCCACGACGAATGCCAAAGACGAGAGCAGACCCGCAAGCCCGATAAACGCTCGATACAACTTTGCGTTCGAGAGAAGCATGGCCACCAAAACGCCCAAGAGGATGCTTCCGTAGTCCTTGGTGTGGTAGATGGATCGAACAGAGAAGAACACCTCATAGAGTGCGGAGCCTGAAATACAAAGCGCCACAACGACCAGCCTCGCATTGCGTTCTGATCTTGTAACAGCGATCATCAGAACCGGGAAGCAGATGTAGAACTTCTCCTCGATACCTAAAGACCAGCTTTGATAGAACGGAGGTGCCGCGCCGACATGGCGCCAGAATGGAATCTCCTGAAAGTACGTCACCAAATATGGAAGACTGTGGTGAAATTCCAATACCTTGTCGGGCCATGACCTGAATCCCAGAATGAGTAACGTATAGATACCCAGAACGAAGAAATATAATGGGAAAATTCGGAAGGTGCGGCGTATATAAAAGCTGGGTATGTTTAGGTGTCCTGTCTTGAACTCCTCGCCAAGCATCAGGCGGGTGATGAGGTATCCGCTTAGGACAAAAAAGATAGTAACTCCAAATTGACCGTGCAAAAACCCCCACATCTTCTCGTGAAGGTGACACGTGATGACCAATGCAACCGCAATCGACCGTAGGCCATCGAGTTCAGCTATATGCTGGCGTGATAGATAATCATCATGAGAAAGCCAGCGGGTGTTCTTCTGACCCTGTAACTGTACGTGAGCCTGATATTTTGTAAAACTGTCCATAAACTCCTTGCAGCTGTTGTGCGACTAGGGCAACGTGGGAGTCCGGCGCATTAGACTAGATCCAATACCAGGGGGCCACTACTCGGCCAAGGCTGCGTACATAAAACTTGATCAACTCGCCACCCTTGGAATAGTTGCCGTTGTCCCAACCACGGATGCCATCGATACAAGGCTCTTTGCGAAAGCGCGGAACCAGCCGCACACCTGAAGCGCGCGCGGGCAAGTAATCGCGCATGACTGCTTCATGAGTTTTGGCCTCGAGATCGTCCGCAACTCCGCGGAACACTCGTTCGTACCCGAAGGGCGTCCACGCCATTAACCGCAGGTCCAACCAACGCCGCGGGTGATCTTTCATGTCGACGTAAGCGTCAAAGCCTCTCGGAGCGCTGGCAATGATCGACGCGAGATTTTTTACCTTGTACCTGCCAGTTACCTTCCACACGACACTACCCGCACCGACGCCGCGGATCATTTTCGAAACCGACATTGCATAGTCGAGGAGCTTGAACTCACCGTAGGCGCGGCCCTGTTCGGAGTACAGGTAGGACCCATAGTTGCAAACAAACTCGACGCGATCACTTAATCCGTGCGAGGTAACTAAATGGCGCAACTTAGCTACGTCACTAGACGAGTTTTCCACAAAGACGATGCCAGCGAGCGGCTGACCCAGTAGTCTGAGATAAAACTCCAACGCACGATAGTAGTCTCCGAACCGCACCACGGGATCGGTCCGCAAGAGGTTTCGCGCGTTATTTGGCGTGATGGTCGCCGTCATCAATAAGATTTGCTGCGTTCCAACCGGCGGTTGTGCGGTCGGTGTAAAGGCCATCGTTTCATTTTTCGTTGTTTGCATGATCACAGATCACTGTGGTTCTTAGCTTCTGCTTTGGGATGGGTGACTAGGCGGGACTCACACCTTGGAGCCGCAGAGATCTGGTCCGGGGCCCTTTCCAGCGATAGTGTCAGTCCTGTTTTGGCACTCAGCTCCAGAGCGTGCAGCACGATTCGAATACTAGCCCAACCCTCGTCTCCTCGATGACCTTTCTTCTCCACTAGATGAGCGATTAGACCAGACTGACACTCTCGCCCACTTTGACACGGAGAGATCTCTGCCGTTAATGGGCCGGCAGAGAGATCGGTGACAGAGATCGGTGACACACGAAATTACCCCCAAAAAAAGAAGATCTGAAGATCCTCGGCGTAGTGACTATCCGTGACCCTTGTCCGTCGTTGAACCTCAACGCTTATTGATCGCGTAAGGCCTCGCATGATTGAGCGGGGACAGTCGGAGTAAACATCATCTGCAAACGGAGGCCACTCGGTTTGTCCTTTGTCCCGCTAGGTACCCGAAATTTCCGTCGATAAGCGGCATTCATTTCCGCATCCATGCGGGAGAACTACATACTGGCATATGCCAGTATGTAGTGTGGCATTATGTTTTCCGGGGAGGCCCAGTGTGAGCCCGATTGCTAAGAGATCAACAACGCAGGCGCCTGCCGTAAAGTCACATGCAACCGCAGAAAAGAGCGTGCTCGAAGCCATCGTCGGAAAGCAGCTGACGGAACTTCAAGTAACAGAGATGGTAGAGCGAGGACTGCCGATCAGCAGCGTGGAGGTTCCTCGTCGAGCGGGCCTTACGTTCAGCGAAGTGCATGGGCTCGTACTCCCCGCCCGGACGCTGAAGCACAGAAAAGAGAAGAAGCAAGCCCTTTCGGTTGAGGAGGCTGATCGCACCCTTCGCATAGCAAGGGTGATCGCACTGGCTGACCGGGTCTTTGGGAATCACGAGAAGGTGCTCCGTTGGCTGCGTCGTGAAAACGATCGCCTGGAGCTCCCTTGGCGATGCTGCGGAGCGAGGTAGGCGGCGACCTGGTACGGCAGATGCTTTACCAGATAGACGAAGGCATCTACGTTTGATCCTCTATCGCGTCAGCAATGTCGCGGATCTGACTGGCAAGGGAGGAGAGTTGGCGGATGGACGCTGGCACACACGCCTGCAAGGCCGGCGAGTCGTGTACCTCTCCGATCACCCTGCGCTTTGCCTGCTCGAGGCGATCGTTCACGTAAGCCGTGAAGAGGAACTGCCCGATACATACCAACTGCTGTCTGTAGACCTGTCTGATGATCTGATCGAGCCGGTGGAACAAAATCTGCTACCGGAAGATTGGCGGTTCAATCCCACTCTCACGCAGCGGATCGGGAACGCCTAGTTACTGGAAGGTAGAAGTGCCGGGCTGCTTGTTCCCTCTGTAATCGTGCCTGTGGCGCACAATTGCTTGTTCAATCCTCTCGTAACCGCTGTTGCCGATCTCAGGCCTGAAGTGGTGGGTCGATTTCCCTTCGATGCACGACTCCTCCCACGAAGACCATGAAGCGTTCCAAAGAGCTAATGGTCGCGCACGGAGCCGTCGACGGCATCCCACATTTCCGGGAACTCCCATTCCGGAATGCCGCGCTCGTTGTCGATGAGGTTGTCATCGAGCTCGATGCCGAGCCCTGGCCCGTCCAGATTGCCCTTCAGCACGATGTTGCCCTCGGTCATCACGAACGGCTTTTTGATATAGCTCTTGCCCATTGGGCTGCGCTGCACATCGGGCGGCCCTCCATTGACGGCCTGCAGCGACGGCACCTCATGCGCAAGGAAGTTGGGGATCGACGCTGCTACGTGCATCGAAGCGGCGAAGCCCACCACTCCTTCCTTCGAATGCGGCAACATATCGGCGTAGAAGGCCTCGGCGAGCGTGGCCACCGCCTTCAGCTCGGTGATGCCGCCCACATGCGTGACGTCCGGCTGTAGCAGCTGCGCTGCGCCCGCCGTCAATAGGTCGCGGAACTGCCATTTGGTCACCATGCGCTCGCCCGTGGCGAAGGGAAACGGCGTTTTCTTCGCCATCTCCGCCATCAACGGCAGGTTCTGGAACTGGATCGGCTCCTCATAGAACCAGGGGCGGAAGGGCTCGAGCGCCTTGATGATCTCCATCGCGGCGGGCGGCTCATGTTCGCCGTGCATCTCGATGCCCAGGTCGAAGTCGGGACCGACGAGCTCGCGGATCGCCTTCACCTTTTCGACAAAGCCGTCGATGTAGTAGGGGCTCTCGGACGAGCGAGACAGCCGGCCTCGGGTGCGCGAAACGCTGGTCTTCATCGAACGGTAGCCCTCGGCGAGCACGTGGGTTCGGGTTTCTTCGACGCTTTCGGCCTGACCGTAGCACTTGATGCGGTCGCGCGTAGGGCCGCCCAGAAGGTCATACACCGGAACTCCCAGAGCCTTGCCCTTGATGTCCCACATCGCGATATCGACCGCGCCGAGCGCGGAGGTGAGAACGATGTCGCCGCGATAGAACGCGTGCCGGTAGATCGCCTGCCAGTGGTGTGCCGGCCGGCGTGCGTCCTTGCCGATGAGGTACGGCTCGATCTCCTTAATGGCGGCGACCACGGTGGGGATGCGCCCCTCCACAGTGCCCTCGCCGATGCCGGTGATCCCGGGCTCTGTGTGCATCTTTACGAAGATGCTGCGCAGCGAGTTGACCGGGATGATCTCGAGTCCGGTTATCTTGATCTCGTCGCGCGGGTCGGCTAGAGCGAGGGCGTGGTTCACAGGCTGCGCGGCAGGGTTGCGCTCGCTCGCGAGCAGACCGCCCAGGCCCATGGCGGCGGTCTTCATCCAGGTGCGGCGTGAGTGAGCCATTGACGGTTCCCCCGGCGTGATTTCTAGTAAACGCTATCACCTGCGCGGTGAGAACGTCATCCTGCAGCGCGCGTTGGCTTTCCACCAAAGTCATTCGGCCTTATGGTGGGAATTTGCAAATTTTAACGAGGGCGCTTCTATGAAATTTAAGTGGCTAGGTGCGGCATTGGTGGCGGCTGGTTTGTTTGGAGTGGGATTGCAGGCGCAGAACGGAGCCCCGCAAGCAGCGCCACGCGATGCGGCATCGCAGGCCGCTCCGGCAAATCCGGCTGAGGGCGAGGGGGATGAGTTCACCGCCGAGTTTATGGCGCTGCACGTACCGGAGTTGCTCGAGCGGGCAAAGACCACGTCTTACGGCGCCGCCGGCATGGTGATGAAACGCTATCCGGGCAATTACCTGAACCTGATGGTTCGCGTAAGAACGGGGATCGGCGAAATGCATGCCAACTGGTCCGATATCCTGGTCTGCATTGATGGTGAAGCGGACGTGATTACCGGTGGCACGCTGGTGGATCGCAAGGATCGGGCCGGCGGCGAGTCGCGCGGGTCTCGCAGTGAGGGTGGCACGCACCACACGATGCGTAAGGGCGACGTGATCCACATCCTGCCAAATACTCCACATTGGACGGTGCTGGAGTCGGGGAAGAATTTCGTCTTTTGGGCAGTCAAGATCCAGGCGCCTGAGGCTGTGAAGGCGTCGGCGCAATGAAGGCGGAACGAACCGGCCTTCCAGCCGGCGCTGGAGAATTTGTAGCTAGGCTGGATGCTTGCTCGGTAGACCGATGCTCGGCACGCACCAGGGCGTAAACCTATCCCCGTAGTCACGGGAAAGCAATTGAATTTTCGGCAGTGATGCCTCTAGCGGTCGATAGGGGACAGATTCGTATTACCTAGATGAAGTCCCTTCGTCTCGTCCATCATCTCCTTCGGTTTTCGTAAAATTCGACGAAATGCGATTTTTTTTGGCTATTTTGGGGGTTCGCGAGAGTGCTCGCTGCTGCGAGTATGCTCAGCGGCGCGGGGGAAAGGGGTTCTTCTTCCGCGGCGCAACGAAGAACCTCGCATTGACGTAATCTGGCATTCGTCGTAGTGGTGCGCGATAATGGACGGAAAGCACTATGGCCACTGAGCATATCGACATCCCGGTTGAACTGTTCGCCCAGCTCGAGGCAAAGGCTAAGGCTGAGGGGAAGACTGTCGACGAAGTCGCGTGCCAGGCTCTGGCCGAGGGGCTGCGCTACGACAAGTGGCAGCGGCTGGTGGCCTTCGGCCTTGAGAACGGCCGGAAATCCGAATTCAGTGAAGATCAAGTAGTGGATGTCATCCACGAATGGCGCAAGAAAACCGCGTGTGCTAGGTGTTCTCGGTCACTCTAGACAGTAATGTGTACGTGAGCGCCTTGGAGTTCGGCGGCGTGCCCTTGCGTTTGCTGGATGCGGCCAGAGCGGGCGCCATTCGGCTCGACGTGTCTGCGGCGATTCTGGATGTCTGGATGAAGTTGAGCGCGTGCTGCAGGCCAAATTCAGGTGGCCGCCAGCCAAAGCAAAAGAAGCGCGCGTGGAAATCACCCAATTTGCAAATACAGTATCTCCAGCAGAAAGCCTCGCGGTGGTTGAGGCCGACCCCGCGGATAACAAGATCATCGAGTGCGCTGCCGCTGCGCGTTCGGACTATCTCGTCACCGGAGACAAGCATCTTCTCGTACTGGGATCGTATCGCGGGATGCAGATCGTGAAGCCTGCGGATTTCCTGAGGCTGGGCCGAGAGCGTTAGGCCTTTTTCGGTCGCTTTTCAGGAGGCGTTTTGGATATAAAGGGGCAGCATCCCTATTGCAGCATTTCCCGGGGATACGTATCCTGTTCCCTAGACCCTTAGGTATGCTCAGCGCTCGCCCACAAATACAATTTCGGGGGTTATTTCGTCTGTTTGAATGTCCTGCATCGTCGAGCCGCATCGTCGTCCCGCATCGTCTTGAAAGTCAGAGATGCCATTCCCCGACGGTGAGCGCGTTCAGACCCTCAGCAGGTGAAAACAACGTCCGAGGCCTCGGCGGGTCTACCAACGGCTCACCCTCTCTCCGCTGTCCAATAACGTGTATCGCCGGTAAAGATCTTTTGGCCTCCCCCGCCTATCCTTTACGTGCGGTGAGTCGCTCGATCTCCTCAACAACCTGTGCAGTAGTCCGCTGCCGCGCGTAGCCTTTTGTCAATCGCAAGGACCAGTCATGACGTTCCTGGCTGAGCGTCGCGCAGGCGTCCGTCACCGTGGTCACCAGGTATCCCATATCGCATGCGTCACGAACCGCGGAGTCGACACACTGATCCGTCAGGCAGCCGGCAATCATCAGGAATCGAACCCCAAGATTGCGAAGAAGGTAGTCGATGTTCGTCGAGATAAAAACAGAGGAGGAGGTCTTACCCAACACGATCTCATCCTGGGCAGGAGCCAGTTCATCGATCACTTTCGCGTCCCAGGAGCCCTTCGGCACATGCAGACCACTCACCTTGTAGTCGAGCGATCGATCCCGGCCGTCCCTGGTCGCGCTCTCAATGACGGTGTACAGCACCTCAATGCCACCCCCGCGACAAGCCCTCTGCAGCCTTTGCATATTGGGTACAGCCTTGGTCCGCAGGGTTTCAAAGAAAAAACCGTAATCCTGCTGCACTTGATCCGCCGGCATCGAAGCGAACTCGCCGCCCGCGGCAGTAGCGTTGTAGTTCTGCACGTCCACAAAAAGCAGCGCAGCGTGTTCCGCTTCTATTTCAATCTCTCGGCTTAATATGTGCGTCACAATCCGGCTCCTGTTGCCGTCTAAAAGACGGCGGCATAGCGATCGCAGATATCCTGCGGTGCCAATCCAGCCACAGCCTGCTCTTCTTCCAATTTACAGGTAAGGTATAACTCAAAAAACTCCGCGCCGAACCAGTCGCGTACCGCGGGGGTGCTGCGAAGAAGCCCGATCGCTTCGCCGAGTGTACGTGGCAGCGGGCGCATCCCCGCCGCATGCCGCTCGACGGCGCTCATCGAGGCAAAGGGCTTGTCGAGTGGCTGCGGGAGCGGCAGATGTCGCTCGATCCCATCCACTCCAGCATGCACAAGCGCGCCCAGTGCCAGGTACGGACAGGCAGTCGCATCCGCCACGCGATACTCCACATTGAACTGGTTTGCCGAACCATTTGCCGAACCCTTTATCGAACCAGGACAGACGCGCAGACTCGCCGAGCGATCCTGAAGCGATACGTTGGCCCACGTCGGCGCCCAGCGGTTCGGAGTCAGCCGATAATACGAACACACCGAAGGAGTCGTGATCGCAGCCAACGCCGGCATGTGCTCCAAAATTCCGGCAACAAAATGTTCCCCCATCTGCGACAAGCCATAAGGTCTGTCCGGTTCGTGCATCTTCGCATTCCCCGCCTCGTCACGCAGACTCATGTGGATGTGAGTTCCATTGCCCACGCCCTCAGGGGCCAGCATCGGAGAAAAGATTGCGCGGTGGCCTGCTCGCCGGGCGACCGCACGGGTAAGCTCCCGCAGAATCACGGCCTCGTCGGCGGCACGCATATTGATCGCGGGCGCCACGGTGATCTCGCATTGGCGCGGCCCAAACTCGACTAGAAAAGCATCCGGCGTCATTCCCGCTGCCCGAAGGGCCGCAACCAGAGTTGCTCCGAAGTCGCCTTGTTCTCGAAAGGACGCAAGTGCATACCCTCGTTTTGGCTCTGCGGGAAGACCGGTGTAAACGAACTCCTGCTCAAAGCTCGCCAGCAAAGCACATCCAGTTACCGTCTCCAGCCTTGCGAGCGCCCGCCGCAGAAAGTCCCGCGGGCAGAACTTCCACCGTTCTCCCTCCAGGGTCACGATGTCAGCGATGTAGAAATGCTCCGGCGCCTTGCCGTCGATCGGTACGTTTACCTTGGTCGAGGCGTCGGGCAGCAGCACTATGTCGCCGCGCGTCCCGAAAGGCGACGATCCGATCGTGCCAAACGGAGAGAGGCAGAGGTTGGCAGGAGTATAGCCGACGCCATGTTGCATGCGCTGTGGCAGATCGATGGCAGGCACAGATTTGCCGCGGATCTGGGCTGCCAGATCGCAGATTCCGATGAAAACCAACTCTTCCGGTTCAAGCGACGTCGAACTGATCATTTTCTGGCTGTTCCATCTCCGGAAGTTTTCGCCGGGCTAGCTCTGGCCGCAATCGCAACAATAAACCACCACAGGCGAGCCATCCCAGTAGCAGAAGCGGCCAAAGATTATCCGGATATGCGGGCACCGGGTAAACACTATTGTAGAGCGGCCACACAAGCAGAAGCGCTCCCGCCAAGCCGACGGCGCAGCCCACGCCGCGCCGTCGCGTCGCCGCCTCCTTCGCCTGCGCCCACGCCACACCCATATACACAAGGATCAGTGCAAGGGTTCCCACCGTTCCCAGCGCGCCGTAGTAGGCACGCGGCCCCGCGTGGGGCGCCCATACCAGCAAACAGAGCAGGCAGGCCGCGCCGCAGATCAGAATCGCACGCTCCAGTGTTCCGCGCTTGTCCCTATTGGGCGCCAACCCCGCTCTGCCTAGCGCGTACAGCATGCGCCCCGCAGCACTCAACGCACCCAACACGCAGGAAAAGCCTCCGAGCGCTGCCGCCAGGTCAAGCACCACGGCAAAGCTGCGCGAGGTATAGCGGACGGCAAGGGTATCCAGCGGCGCAGCGTCTTTCGCGAGAGCATCGGCATTTTGCAGTCCAAACCCAATCACCTGTGCATAGCTGATAACGACATACAGCATCCCGGCGAGCAGCAGGGTGCCAAGAATCGCAAACGGGATGTTGCGGTGCGGATTGTTAGTCTCCTCCCCCAGCGTTGCCGCAGCCTCAAATCCGCCGAAAGACAGCACGGCGAAGACAAGGGCGTAGCCCACCCCCGCCCAGCCATGGTAGGCCGGCGAAGGAGTAAAAGGGCGCGCAGAGAGCGAGTGCAGCGCTGATATTTTCGCGATAATCACGATGGAAAGAACCGTCACGGCCAGCAGCGAAAGGCCTTCCATCGTCAGCATCAGCCTGCCTGCAAGGCGCATGTTGCGGCGAGCAAGAAAAGTTGCACATACCGTGGCAGCAACACTTACGCTCATCCACAGGCTCGGCCCCTCGAGTCCGCTGGTGCGCGCCGCGGCTTCGATGAAGTTGCCGACCAGGGCACTCGTCCCGGCGCCATACGTCAGATAGGTAAGCAGCAGCGCCCAACCCGCAATAAAGCCCCAGCGCTTGCCGAAGGCCTGTGTGATATAGGCGTAGGCTGAGCCCGCATGGGCCACCCGGCGACTCCATGCGATAAAAGAGAGTCCTACGATCAGCACCAGGACGGTGCCGATAACAAACGCTAGGGGGGCTGCTGGTCCGGCGAACTGCACGGCGAGCGAAACATTGAAGGCCATGGCAAGAGTCGGTGCAATCGTTGCCACCGAAAGGCCTACTGCCTCCAGCAACCCAAGGTTCTTTTGAAGGTCCGCGATAGCGCTCTTCCTTAAGGTGAGATGAATGTCCCAGACGGCGACTCAGTGGCCCTAGCCCAATCAAATCGATAAGGCGGCAATGTCGCGTTTGGCCTGGATGCTTTGTACCTGTTGGGATACCAGTGTAGCTCAGCGTGACCGGAGCAGGGCATCGACGTAATCTGCACTCAGACTTAATGCGGCGGCATGTTACCTATTGCAGCAATTCCAGTTGTTCGCCGGAGACGCTGGCTCTGGGTGTGCTGATAAGAGCTGTTCCACGGGCGTTGTGACATTGCTTAATAGAGACCCAAACGGAGGTAAAATAGGGAGATGGCCACGCTCCTTCGGATCGGCACCGAAACATTGCCACGCGTCCTGGTCCTCGACCCGCCCGTTACCGATGCGGAGTTCGAAGCGTTGTGCCGGGAAAATGACAATGTCCGGCTGGAACGCACCAAGGAGGGAGCCGTTCGCATGAACCCACCCACTGGTGGATGGAACGGCAGCGGAAATCAGGAAATAGCGCGGCAGTTGGGGAACTGGAGCGTGGCCAAAGGCTGGGGCCGCGTTTTC
>Ga0302324_100025475_pt1 | contig 11352 bp, 8 predicted proteins | sample Palsa_T0_1_FD_201949 | JGI IMG/M metagenome (GOLD analysis project Ga0302324, IMG submission 201949) | Peat permafrost microbial communities from Stordalen Mire near Abisko, Sweden - Palsa_T0_1 | ecosystem: Environmental > Terrestrial > Soil > Palsa > Peat permafrost | place: Sweden: Abisko... | reverse complement strand
CCTTGGCCAGAGATGCTCCTCGCTTGTCAATACCTAGCGGCCGGGTCCGGTTACCTCGCCCGGCAAGGTAGAGCAACGCCACCCAGGAGCGACACAGCTGTGACCTTGAACCTCCAGAAACTGCGCCATCGACGCCGCCTGATCGGTGCGACCGCCGTGGCCGCTGCCGTGACCGCCGGGCTGGCCACCGGCGTGGCCGGCGCGAGCGCCGCCGCCAGCCCGGTACTGAAGACCCTGACCTACACCGCCACCGGCCCCGGCGGCAGCCTGCACTACCCGGTCGGCGTGTCGGCCTTCGACGGCACCGTGTACGTCTCGAACTCCGGCGCCAACGTGGTGTCGGCGGTGGCGAACGGCAGCACCACCGCGTTCGCCGGGTCGCTGACGGCTTACGGCGAGCACGGGGACGGCGGCCAGGCTGTCAGCGCGTCGCTGTACCACCCCGGTGGCAGCGCCGAGGACGCCAAGGGCGATGTCTTCATCGCCGACAGCGGCGACAACGTGGTCCGTGAGGTCACCCCGGCCGGGGTCATCAGCCGGGTCGCGGGCACCGGCATCGCCGGCCTTGGCTACGCGGGCCCGGGCGGATTCCCGGCCGCGCTCAGCTCGCTTGACCACCCCCAGAACGTGGCCGTGAACGCCCAGGGTGATGTGTTCATCGCCGACACCTACAACAACCGGGTGGTGAAGGTGACCCCGCAGGGGCAGGTCGTCGCCGTCGTCGGCGACGGCGTGGCCGGCTACTCAGGAGACGGCCGACTGGCCGCGTTCGCGGAGCTGAACGAGCCGACCGGCGTCGCGCTTGACGCCCAGGGGAACCTGTACATCGCCGACTCGGCCAACAACGTCATCCGCCGGGTCGACGCCAAGACCGGGATCATCACCACCGTGGCCGGCGACTACGCCGCCGACCAGGCCAACGGCGGGCTGGGCGGGTTCTCCGGTGACGGCGGTCCCGCGACGAGCGCGCAGCTGAACGACCCGCAGGGCGTTGCCGTCGACGGCGCGGGCGACCTGTTCATCGCCGACACCTTCAACAACGCCATCCGTGAGGTCACCCCGGCCGGGATCATCTCCACCGTCGTGAACTCCGCCGCCGCGGGCGGCGGCATCCCGGCGGCCGGCGGCGAGAGCAGCGGCGCGGCCCCGACCGCGTCGCGCCTGAACACCCCGTACGGGGTCGCGATCGACCCGAGCACGGACGACCTGTACATCGCCGACACCCACAACAGCGAGATCGCCGAGGTCACCGGCCTGGCCCAGCCCGGTAAGGCGTCATCAAACACGGGGGCCGGACCGACCGCCGCGGCTCACTCCTGACGCGCCCGCCACGAGACGAAGAAGAGACGTTGATGACTGAAAACCGCAAGCATCCGTTTGGCCACAGGATGAACCGCCGCACGTTCGTGGCCAGCGCGGCCACCGTCGCGGGCGCCGCCGGCCTGGCCGGCGTCCTGCCCGAGAACCTGGCCCGGGCGGCGACCAGAAACCCCCGCGAGTTCGACCTGTCCCAGGTCAAGCACCTGGTATTCCAGATGCAGGAGAACCGCAGCTTCGACCACTACTTCGGCACCTTCCCCGGCGCGCGCGGATTCAACGACCCCACCGCGATCCGGCTGCCGACCGGCCGGCCGGTCTTCCAGCAGCCCGACCCGGCCAACCCCGACGGCTATCTCGAGCCGTGGCACATGTCCACCATCACCACCGGCGCCGCCGCCGTGCCGTCGCTGTCGCACGACTGGCGCGACCAGCACGCCTCCTGGAACCAGGGCGCCATGGACGGCTGGCTGCTCACCCACCTCGCCTCCGACGGCGACGCGAACGGCTCCTTCACCATGGGGTACTACACCCAGGAAGACATCCCCTTCCACTGGGCGCTGGCCAAGGCGTTCACGCTGGCCGACAACTACCACTGCTCGGTGATGGGTCCCACCGACGTGAACCGGCTCTTCTGGGAAGAGGGCGGCAACGACCCCCAGGGGAAGGCCGGCGGACCGGTCATCGAGACCGGGGGCGTGCGGGACCTGACCTACGAAAGCGGCCCCGAGACCCTCTACAACGCCGGGATCAGCTACAAGTTCTACCAGGGGATCGGCTGGCCGCAGGACACGATCACCTCCTACTTCACGAAGTTCCAGTCCCCCGGGCAGGTGCCGGCCGCCCTCTACAACGCCGTCACGTCGACCGGCACGTTGTGGGGCAACGGCACGCCAGGCGGGATCGGCGACCCGGAGAACCCGACGCCGGCCAGCAACTCGGAAATGGGCTTCGAGGAGGACTGCGCCAACGGGGTGCTGCCCGACGTGTCGTTCATCGGGTCCAAGTCCGGCTACGACGAGCACCCGGCCGCCATCCCGGCGGCCGGCGCCCAGTTCCTCGCGACCAAGCTGGAGGCCCTGGCCTCCAACGAGGAGCTGTGGAACACCACCGTGTTCATCATCAACTACGACGAGAACGACGGGTTCTTCGACCACGTCGTGCCGCCGACGCCGAACTTCGAGAAGTACCCCGAGGAGTTCGTCACCCTGGCCTCGCCGGCCGGCACCCCGGGCGGCGGCCTGCCCCTCGGCGCCGGGTTCCGGGTCCCTGCGTTCGTCATCTCGCCCTGGACGGTGGGCGGCCGGATCTTCTCCGAAGTCTCCGACCACACCTCCGGCCTCCGGCTGATCGAAGCGGTGGCGGCGGCGGGCGGCCTGTCCGGCGCCGGTCCGGTCACCTTCCCCAACGTCAGCCGCTGGCGGCGGGCAACCTTCAGCGACTGGACCCCGGCCCTGCGCCCGGGCGCCGGGCAGGCGGCACCGTCGAACAGCCAGTTCGACGCCGCCACCACCGCGGCCAACCTGGCCGCGCAGCAGACGGCCTCGCTCCAGCCGATGCCGACGCGGCCGGGAGCGGACCAGCAGACATCGCTCACACTCAGCCCGACTGCCGGCCTGGTCCTCGCGCCCGGCGCCGCGGCGACGGTGGCGGCGACGTTCAGCAACAATGGCCCAGGGTCGTTCAGCAAGGTCGGGCTCACCCTCAGCGGCGCGCCGTCCGGCTGGACGGTGAAGGCGGCCGCAGCGACAACCGCCTCCACCTTGGCGGCCGAATCGTCGCTCACGGCATCGTGGACGGTCACCGCGCCGGCGACCGCGGGCCCGCAGATCGCGACGCTGTCGGCCACGGCGTCCTACACCGACGACACGACCCACCGCGCGTTGACCGTCACGGTCAAGCAGGCGCCCGTTCCTCCGCCGGCCGCCAACCTCGCCGATGACTACGACAACGTGGGCATCTCGCTGGACAGCAACCAGGGGGCGGCGGACTTCGACGGCGGCGGGTACAGCTACTCGGCGACGGGCCTCGCGAACGCCGGGCTGACGCCCGGTGCCACCGTCAACTCTGACGGGCTCAGCTTCACCTGGCCCAACGTCGCCGCTGGGACACCGGACAACGTCCTGGCGGCCGGACAGATCATCCTCATAAGCGGCACGGCGGGACAGACCACGCTCGGCCTGCTCGGCTCCTCAAGCAACGGCGCCTCGCAGGGCACGATCGCCATCTTCTACACCGACGGCACGTCCTCGACCGCGACCGTTTCTTTGAACGACTGGGCCGGCGGTCCGGGCAACGGGGACACGGCGGTGGCGACCATGCCCTACCGCAACAGCGCCAGCGGCTCCCAGTCGATCAACATGTACATCTACTCCACCACGGTCCCAGTCGACCCGTCCAAGACGGTCGAATCCGTCGTCCTGCCCAACGTCAACAACTCGGACAGCGGCACCGCCATGCACATCTTCGCCCTCGCCATCGGCTCGTAAGGGCCGAAGGTACAACTCCGCTGACTGCCCGCGCTCAGGATGAGCAAGGCGCCGGCGTGGGCCGGAGGGAGGATCCTCCCTCCGGCCCACCGTGGTACCGGGAAGACCCTCGGTACCGGGAGAGTGCGCTTGGCGCCCCTGCCAGCAAGCGAGACCTGGAGGCACCTTGGTACCGGAGACCGTCAGCCACTTCATCGGCGGCCGGTACGTGCACAGCACGCTCAGGAAGAGCTACGGCGTGACCGACCCGGCCACCGGGAAGGAGTACGCGCAGGTCGAGGTCGGCCTCGGCGCCGACGTCAACCAGGCGGTGCTGGCGGCGCGGACCGCGCTGGAGACAGGCCGATGGCCCGCGATGACGGCACCGGACAGGGCGCAGGTCCTGGCCGCTATCGCCGACGCGATCGACGCACGGGCGGCCGACATCGCCGCCGCCGAGGCACTGGGCCCCGGCCTGCCGGTCACCCAGGCCGCGGAGCAGGCCGCGCAGGCGGGGGAGCTCTTCCGCCTCGCGGCCGGCCTGATCACGGCGCCGGCCGGGGCCGCCGCCTGCGCGCCGAACCAGGCACGTTACGTGGCGGCGAGCCCGGCCGGCATCGCCGGGCTGATCACCACCTGGCGGACGCCGTTCCTGGCGCAGGCGCGGGCGGTCGCGCCCGCCCTGGCCGCGGGCGCCGCGATCGTGCTCAAGCCAGATGAGTGGGCGCCGCTGCCGGCCGCGCTGCTGGCGGAGATCACCACCGCGGCCGGTCTGCCCGACGGCGTGCTCAACATCGTGCACGGCTCCCTCCATCGCAAGGCCCCCGGCGCCCAGGCGCGGGACGCCCTGATCGCCCACCCCCGGGTGGCGCGAGTGTCGTTCGCCGGCGAGGCCGCCATCGGACAGCAGATCATGCTCGACGCCGCCACGCACCGCAAAATCCTGTCGGTCGAACTCGCCGGCAGCTCGCCCTGCCTCATCTTCGCCGACGCCGATCTGGACCGGGCGACCGACAGCGCGCTGTTCGGCGCGTTCGCGCTCAACGGCCAGCGGCGCACCGCCACCTCGACGGTCCTCGCCCAGCGCGCCGTCTACGACACCCTCGTCAGCCGCCTCGCCCAGCGGGCCGAGCGTATCCGCGTCGGCGACCCCGCTGACCCGGGCACGCAGCTCGGTCCACTGCCAAGCCCCGGTCACCACGACGAGCTCACCTCCGCCGTGCGACTCGGGGTCAGGGAAGGCGCGCGGCTGGCGGCCGGCGGCCGACGGCCGGCCGGGCTGCCGGAGGGAAACTTCCTCGCCGCGACCGTGCTGGCCGACGTCGCACCGTCGATGCAGATTTTCACCGAGCAGATCCGCGGGCCGGTCGTGCGCGTCACGCCGTTCGACACCGACGAGGAGGCGGTCTCGCTCGCCAACGCCGCCACCGACCTGACGGCGGCCTACATCTGGACCTCTGACCTGCAGCGGGCGCGCCGCCTTGCACCAGCCATCGAGTCGGCGAGCACCTGGGTGAACTCCCACAACCGGCAGGACCAGCCCGGCGCGGCAGCCGAGGACGTCAACGTCGACTTCTACATGCAGTCCCGGACCGTGCTCATCGCGGCCGACTACACGCCCGTGCCGCGGTTCGGAGCCTGATCAGCGCGAATGTCCGACGAAAGGAACGCTTGGTGAGCACGCGATCGAGAATGCTGCCAACGCTGGCGCTGGCCGTGCCGCTGGCGCTGGCGGTGGCCGCCTGCAGCGGCGCCAGCGGCGCGGTGCCGGCGAACGTGGGCGGAAAGACCGCGAGCGCGGCCGGAAAGATCGTGATCGGCGCGACGCTGTCGCTCACCGGCTCGCTTGACCAGCTCGGCCCGCCGCTCGAGGCCGGCTACGAGCAGGAGATCGCGGACGTGAACGCGGCCGGCGGCATCACCCTGGGCGGCATCAGGGAAAAGCTCACGCTGGTCGTCCTCGACAACGGCAGCAACCCGAGCACGGCCAGCTCGCAGGCGCGCGAGCTGGTGCTGCAAGATCACGCGGTGGCGCTGCTTGGGTTCGCCACCCCGCAAATCGTCACGCCCACCGCAGTGGTGGCCGAGCTGCTGCGCGTCCCCTTCCTGACGTCGATGATGCCGGTGGAGGCGTTCGCGAGCGGCGACAAGACCGGCTGGAACTACTCCTGGGACTTGTTCTACGACGAGCAGCAGCAGGCCGCGGACACGGCCAAGGCGCTGACGTCGGTGCCGAGCGACAAGAAGGTCGTGCTGTTCACCGACAGCGAGCCGGACAGCGTGGTGGAGCGGCCGCTGTACCAGGCCGCGTTCAGGGCCGACGGCCTGAACGTGGTCGGTGACTACACCTTCCCTGCGGGCACGACCGACTTCTCCTCGTTCATCGCCGACGCCAAGGCCGCCGGGGCGCAGCTGCTGGCCGGGCAGATGGCCCCGGCCGACGGCACGGCGCTGTGGAAGCAGCTGAAATCCTCCGGGCTCCGCCCGAAGGCGGCCTTCCTGGCCACGGCGTCGGACGCCGGCTCCTGGTGGCAGTCGCTGGGCAGCCTCGCCCAGGACACGCTGTCGGAAGGCTACTGGAGCCCCGGCCAGGCGTCGCCCGGACAGCTCGCCGCGATCTCCGCCACGCTCGGCACGAGGTACGCGGGCAGCCCGGATTACGCCGCCGCGGCGGTCGCCTACGCGGTGGCCCAGGTGCTGACCGACGCGCTCGCCACGGCCGGCAGCGCGAACCCCGGCCCGCTCAACACCGCGATCGGGCGGACCGACGCGCAGACCACCGCCGGGCTGATCAAGTTCAGCCAGTTCACGCACACGGCGACCACGCCCTACTACATCACCCAGTGGCAGCACGGACGGCTCGTCCAGGTACAGCCGCCGGCCCCCGGCGTCACCGTCGGCGTCCCCGCGGCCGGGCTTGGCTAGCCGGCCGACGGACCGGGCCCGGCCGCGAGGACGCAGACCACGGGCGGGCTGAGCGGGAGGGTCTCGGTGCTCAGCTGCGTGAAGCCGGCGCTGCGGAGCAGGTTCTCGATCTCATCGGCGGCGCCGCGGGACGTGCCCGCGGTGGCGCCGTGGCAGCGCGGCTGGGACACGATGGCGGCGCGCCCGCCGGGTGCGAGCCGCCGGCGCAGCTCGGCCAGCCGCTCGGCCGGCGCGGGCCAGAAGCCGAGGGAGTTGACGGCGAGGATGGCGTCGAAGGGACCGTCGAGCGCGGGCGGAAGCCCATCGACCGAGGCACTGATCAGGGTGACCCGGCCGGCCCTGATGGCGGCCGCGTTGCGCCTGGACGCCTGCCGCAGCATCACCGCGGAATGGTCGACGCCGTACACGTGGCCTGCGCCCGCGCGGGCCAGCTGCGCGACCGCGAGGCCGGGGCCGAAGCCGATCTCGAGGACCTGGTCGGCGGGCTGCACGTCGAGCAGCGAGACCGCCCAGCGGTTGCGCTGCCGGTTGGACGGGCGATGGGCGAACACCCAGCCGGTGACGCTCCCGGCCGCGCCCTGAGGATGATGACCCTGGCCGATGACGTCGCGGTCCAGGGCACGCACGACCGCTATCCCGGCACTGCCGACCACGCGCTCGACGGCCGCGGTCGCCGCTCGCCGCACTGCCCGTGGCACGCTTGCCTCATGTCGTATTCTCATGGCCGGCAGTCAACGCCTTCAAGCGCACCTGAAGTCAACCCGCCCGGCTGCCTGCTCACCATCGGCGAGCTGGCCCGCCGGACGGGCGCCACCACCTCGGCCCTGCGCTACTACGAAGAACGCGGCCTGCTCTCCGCGCCGGCCAGGATTTCCGGCCAGCGCCGTTACCCGGAATCGGCGGCCAGGCTTATCGCCGCCATTCTGCTCTACAGCGACGCGGGGTTCACCCTCGCCGAACAGCAGGCGCTCATCACACGGCGCGGCGGCGCGTCCGGCTGGCGGCAGCTCGCGCAGCGCAAGCTCGCGCAGCTTGACGAGCAGATCGCCCGCGCGCAGGCCGCCCGCGAAGCCATCAGCCACGGGCTCCGCTGCCCCCACGAGGACATCACCCAGTGCCCCAACTTCGACGCCGGCCTCACCGCCCGGCTGGCCGGCCAGCCGCTGTCGCAATCCCACCGGCAGTTGCACGGCCAAGATTCTCCGCCACCGGAATAGCCCTGGCCGGCCTCGCGTTCCTACCCTTGTCGGTGCGCTAGTGTCCCCCGGGCTCTAATCACTGCCTTCATGGAATACCGTCCGGCTGGAGCCATGTTGCGCCTTTCGCCGTGAGGCGACCTGCGCACCGGCCACGGCACGCCCTCGTGAGCAGACGCTCCCGGGGGCGCTGTCATGCTCGGGCGGACCCGCTCGCGGCCAGCCTGTTGTTGTGGACGCGCAGGGCCACGGCGGCCGCCTCAAGCAGCGGCGTGCGCACGCCGCCCCGCCGCCCCCGCTCGAGGAGGTCGTCCAGGATCGTGTCCACTTCGACCGGCCTGCCCTGCCGCAGGTCGCGGTACATCGACGAGGCGAACGGCGATCCAGGCGCGGTCAGCATGTCCTGGGTCTGCTGCTGCGCGGTGTCCGGGATGGGATAGCCGCTGGCGGCGGCGATCAGGCCCGCCTCTTCGACGATGGCTCGCGCGACCGCGTCTCCGCCCGCGGCCACGATCTCGCCCGCCGTCCCGCCCAGAAGGCACGTCGCCGCGCCCGCCGAGGCGATGAAGGCCCACTTGGACCACATCGCGGCCACGATGTCATCGCTGATGGCGACCTTGAAGCCCGCGCCCGCCAGGAGCTCGCGCGTTCGTTCCACGGCGGGCGTCCGCTGCCGGTCCTGGGCGCCGATCGTGAGGCTGGCATCGGGGCTGAGCACGGTGATGTCGCCGTTGCCGTCAAGCTGGGTGGCGATCAGGGCGACGCCGCCGAGCACCCGGGCGGAGCCGAACGCGGCGTTGAGCATGCCCAGGTGGCGCAGGCCGTTCAGCACCGGGGCAACGGTGGTATCCGGACCGACCGCGGGCGCCATCTCCCCGATCGCGGAGTCGAGGCCGGCCGCCTTGACGGTGACCAGGACCGTGTCCGCCGGGCTGGCCAGGCCCGCCCCGGCCGCGAGCTCGGCCGCGGTGACCACGTGCGGCTCGATGACCTCGGTGCGAGCCGGGCTGACGAGGCGCAGGCCGCGCTCACGCAGGTCAGCCGCGCGTCGCTCGCGCACAAGGAACGTCACGTCCCGGCCCGCCTGGGCCAGTCGCCCGCCGTAGTACCCGCCGACCGCCCCGGCGCCGACGATCAGAACGCTCATGTCATTGTCCTCGCCTTCATGGGTCCGAGCCTATGGCGCGCTCTCCCGCCCCGATCCCGCTGGCCCTCCCGGTTGGCGGCTGACCGTGGTCATACGTCGGCGGCGGTACGAAATCGCGGCCCCTGATCAGCAGCAGGCTGAGCACCGCGGCGGCGAACGCCACCACCGCGCCGATGATCAGTATCTCGTTCAGCCCGTCGGTGAACCCGGCCCGGACCGCCTGGGTGACCAGTCGCGCCGCGGCGGGTCCCAGGCCCGGCGGAACGCTGGCGGCCGGGGCGGACGACGCGCCGACCCCGCTGGCGATGTGCGCGGCCTGCCCGGCCAGCGCGGTGCGCCCGAGCTGGGCGGCCACGGCCTGCTTGGTCCGGGTGGTGAGGACCGCGCCGAGCGCCGCGACGCCGGCCGCCAGGCCCACCTGGCGCGCGGTCGCGTTGATACCGGACGCCGTGCCCGCCTTGGCGACGTCCACCACGCCGACCGCGGTGGATGCCAGCGGCACGGTGACGAGGCCGGCCCCGGCCCCGGCCACGATCATGCCGGGCAGCAGGTGCAGGTAGCCGGACGAGACGGTCAGCCACGCCATCATCAGCGTGCCCGCGCCGATGAGGAGGAAGCCGGACGAGATCATCGCCCGGGCCGGGATCGCGTTGCTCAGCCGCCCGGCGGCGGTCGAGGCGACGAACATCGCGCCGGTCAGCGCCAGGAACCGGACCCCGGTCTGCTCGGGCGAGTAGCCGAGCTGCTGCTGCAGGTAGATCACCAGGTAGGTGAAGAGCGCGTAGACCGAGCCGTTGAGCCCCAGGGCCGCGATCAGGCCGCCGTTGAACGTCGGCTTGCGGAAGACGGCCAGGTCGAGCAGCGGGTGCCGCTGCGCCGCCTCGAGGAACGGGAACGCCGCCAGCAGGACCGCCCCGGCCGCCAGCGTCGCGTAGACCTTGGGCTGCGCCCAGCCGCCGGCCGCGCTGATCAGGCCGTAGACGAGCAGGACGAGGGCGGCGGTGAAGACGGCGAAGCCGGGCCAGTCCGGTCGCGGTGCCCGCGGGATGCTGGACTCGCGGAGCCTGGTCATCGTGATGATGACGGTCGCGATCCCGACCGGGATGTTCACCCAGAAGATCCAGCGCCAGCTCAGCGAACTGGTGAGGACCCCGCCCAGCAGCGGTCCGAGCGCGGCCGCGATGCCCAGGACCCCGCCGTAGATGCCGAACGCCATGCCCCGGTCGCGACCGCGGAACGCGTCGCTGAGCAGGGCGAGCGAGGTGGCCCAGACGATGGCGCCGCCGATCCCCTGGCCGGTTCGCGCCAGGGCAAGGAACAGCGGTCCGGTCGCGAGCCCGCACAGCAGCGAGCAGGTCGTGAAGATCGCCGTCCCGGCCGCGTAGAGCTTCCGCCGCCCCCAAAGATCGGCCAGCGAACCACCGGTCAGCAGGCCCGCGGCGAGGGCCAGGGCGTAGGCGTCGATCACCCACTGCAGGTCGGTCAGCGGCGCGTGGAAGTCGGCCCCGATGGCGGGGAGCGCGACGTTCACGATCGTGACGTCGAGCACGAGCATGAAGACCCCTGCCACCACCGCCGCCAGCGTCCACCACTTGCGTTCCATCCGGACGACTTCCCTTCGTGCTGGCCTGCCGACGGGTCGGGTCATCAGCGCAGATCGACAGTCACTGACGATACATGCTAAAGACAGTGACTGACAATGGATCGACGAGCACCGGATGGCCCTGGCCCGTACTGGCAGCGCGCGCCGCGCTAATCCTTATTCGTCCTTATTCGCCTCGATGAGCAGGCCGAGTTCGGCGAACGCGTCGTTCAGCAGGGCCGGGTAACCGCGTTGCGATCCCGCCAGCCACTCCAGCCTCGCCCGGCTGAGCACCGCCGTGCCGCAGCCGGCCGCCAGCGAGGCGACGCTCGGCCGGACTCCGCGTTGCTCCAGCGCGCTAGCGAGGGCTTCGGTCAGATGGGCCCACTTCGAGAGCTCGCGCTCGTGCAGCTCAGGCGTCGCGGCAACGATGCGGTAGCGACGCTCCTTGAGCGCCCAGTCGCGCTCGAATATCGCCGCGGCGGACAGGAACGCCGCCAGCAGCGTCGGGAGCGGCGGCAGGCCGGGCGGCGCCGTCAGGACCGCATCGGCCAGCGACGCCGCCAAGGCGGCTTCCCCGTCGAAGAGCACCTCGCGCTTGTCAGGGAAGTGCCGGAAGTAGGTGCGCTCGGTCACCCCCGCCAGCGCGGCTATGTCGGCCGCGGTCGTCCGCTCGAATCCGCGCTCCGCGTACAGCTCGAGCGCCGCGTGCTGGAG
>Ga0302324_100025472_pt1 | contig 11353 bp, 11 predicted proteins | sample Palsa_T0_1_FD_201949 | JGI IMG/M metagenome (GOLD analysis project Ga0302324, IMG submission 201949) | Peat permafrost microbial communities from Stordalen Mire near Abisko, Sweden - Palsa_T0_1 | ecosystem: Environmental > Terrestrial > Soil > Palsa > Peat permafrost | place: Sweden: Abisko... | reverse complement strand
GAGGCCGCAGATGGCCATGCCCCAGGAGAGGAGGGTATGTCCGCCGATGGATTGTCCGAAGAAACGCGCGGCGTTGAGGTCGGGGATGTTAAGGCTCACCTCACTGGCGCTGGCGGGCGACGGCGCGAGCAAAAAAAGGAGTACAAAGGCAGCGATCGCCGGGAGCGAGCGACGGATCAAAGACCGGGGAGCGAGCATGGTTGGACCTTTCACGGAGCCAGGGTTCTTTATTGATTTCGGTCAAAAGCTGCCTCAGCCTAACAGGGGCCGGTTGTTTTTTGCAACTGAGTTGTGCAAAAAGCATCGAAGGGATTTGATGTCATAGTGTCGCCTTCACGACCGCCTGGGCCTCGCTGATTATTTTTTCGGCTTGAGAGCGGTCGGGAGCTTCAGCAATAATGCGCATGACAGGCTCGGTATTGCTGGGGCGGGCGTGGAGCCAGGCGTCGGCGAAATCGACGCGGATACCATCCTGGGTGTCGATTTTCTCGGAAGCAAAGCGGGATTTGAGGGCCAGGGCGACGCGCTGGGCGTCTTCGCGGCGGCAGGGAAATTTTGTCTTCACGATCACATAGCGCGGAATTTGCGCCACGAGCTGGCTGATGGATTGGCCGGTGGATGCCATGAGCTGGAGAATATAGGCCATGCCGACGAGGCTGTCCCGGCCGGGGACGATTCGGGGGTCGATCACACCGCCGTTGCCCTCGCCGCCGATGGTCGCGCCGCTGCTGAGCATGGCCTGAATGACGTTGGCTTCGCCGACGGGAGTGCGGAGGACGGTGCTGCTATTCGCGGCGGCGATGTCGTCCAACATCCGGCTGGAAGATAAGTTCGTTACGGCGACACCCGGCAGGCGAGAGAGAATCCATTTGGCGCAAAGCGCCAGGGAATACTCCTCGCCGATATAAACGCCGTTTTCGTCGACGATCGCCAGGCGATCGCCGTCCGGGTCCTGGGCGAAGCCGACGGCGGCGCGCTGCCGGCGGACTTCGGCGGATAATGAGGTCAGATTTTCTTCGGTTGGCTCCGGCTCATGGGCGAATCGGCCGTCGGGGACGGAATTGAGATGGACGAGCTGGCATCCCAGCTTGCTCAGCAGCGTCGCGGTGGCGACGCAACCGGCGCCGTTGACGCTGTCCAGCACAACTTTGTATCGCCTGGATGAGATTCCGAGAATATCGACGTAGCTCAGAACGCGCTTCACATGCAGGGCGTGGGTCTGCGTATCCTGGCGCGGAAGAATCAGGTGTTCCACGGCAACGAAATCGGTGCGTTCGTTTTGATAGAATTCCTTGATTAGCTGGGCGTCGGCGGCGGGGGGGGCGACGGCGTCGCGGTTGAGCAATTTCAGGCCGTTCCATTCGATGGGGTTGTGCGAAGCGGTGGCGATCATGCCGGCATCGGCATCGAGATGACGGACCATCATGGCGACGCCGGGGGTGGTGACGATGTTCAGGTCCACAACCTCAAGCCCGCTGGCGACGAGGGCGGAGATGGCGGCGTCGCGGACCCAGGTTCCGCTTGGTCTGCTGTCCCGACCGAAAACAACTTTGAGCCGGCCGGTGGAAGAGCCTCGGCGGCTTTTGAGAAACGCGGCGAAGGCGGCGGACATGCGCGACACGACGGCGGGCGTCAGGGAACCGCCGATGGTTCCGCGCATTCCCGAGATGCCTATCATTAAATCCGATTGCATGGCCGGGCATTATGAATTTGCGGGTGCGTATCGCAAGGGATATGGTAGGAAATGCCCTGCCCGCTGAAGCGGGCAGGCCGCGCAGAGATTGTTATGGATCGAGAAGAACTTAATAAACAGTTGCCGCGGGTCGTCGATGCGATGGTGAAGAGCACGGTCGGCGAGCCGAGCATGCAGCACCTGAATCGGGTGTTTTTGCCGAGCCGCGAGGAGATCGTCAAGTCGATCGAATTGCTGCGGCAGATGATTTATCCGGGCTATTTCGGGCAACAGGTTTTGACCAGCCAGAACATCACCCATCGCCTCGGCGAGCTGGTGATGGAGTTGACGGAAATTCTTTACAACCAGGTTCGCTGCTGCCTGCGGTATCGGCGGCAAATCCCCGGCGCGGACGGTGACAGCGATCAATGTGATGAATGCGATGAGCAGGCGGCCGGGATCGTGGCGAGTTTTTTTGAGCGTCTGCCGGCGGTGCGGGAGTTGCTGTCGCAGGATGTTCAGGCGGCGTTCGACGGCGATCCGGCGGCGCAGAGCACGGATGAAACCATCTTCTGCTATCCGGGATTGCTGGCGATCACGGTGCAGAGGCTGGCGCACGAGTTTTACAAACAGGAGGTGCCGCTGCTGCCGCGGATCATGACGGAGTATGCCCATGGATTGACGGGGATCGACATTCATCCCGGCGCGAAGCTGGGGCGGAGATTCTTCGTCGATCATGGAACGGGAATCGTCATCGGGGAAACCACGGAGATCGGGGACAACGTCAAGATCTATCAGGGCGTGACCTTGGGAGCGCTGGCACCGGCGTTCGGGCAGCTTTTGCGTGGCCAGAAGCGGCATCCGACGATCCACAACGATGTGACGATTTATGCGGGGGCCACGATCCTTGGCGGCTCGACCGTCATTGGCGAGGGCTGCACGATCGGGGGCAACGTTTTCATTACCGCGAGCGTTCCGAAGATGAACCAGGTGACGGCCGATCCTCCGACGCTGAAGTATCGGAATCGGCGCGCGCGCGAGCGAGGAGATTTTGTCGCGGATTATCAAATTTGAATTGGACGGCCGCTGCCATGAGGCCTCGCGTGGCGTTTGGGCGACATCTTCATGTTGATTTTCGGCAACAATCCGAACGGTTGGCAATCGGTGGCATGAAAACAGGGCCAGCAGCGAGCGCTGCGGGTTATGGCACTGGATTTGACTACTGGATAACCATGCGTCGGATTGTTTGGACACTTTCGCTTGCGGCACTGACTGTTGCGGGCTGCGCTTCGCAGACGACCCCTGTTGCCCCGATGCAACAGGCGGGCGGCAATTATTCGCCCACGAACGCCAGCGCCTTGGCGTTCGATCCACCCGTTTTGGCGGGGACGCCGCGACTGGATTTGTCGAGAGATGGCCGCGAGCCGACGGCGTTTGAGGGTTTTGATGAGGGGTCGACGACGTATTATTATCTGCGAACGGACGATTGGTATTCAGATTTTTCACGCGGTTTGGGAGGGAAGGGCGGCAGCCCGGATAATTATCAGCGCCGGGCGGTCAGCGAAACGTACGGCATTTCCTACCACTAATCCCCATTGTTTGGTTTCAATTAGGGCTGTCACCAGCCTGATTTGTTCTTGCATTAATCCTTCCGCTAGGTGATATTAATTTAAGTCTGTTTCCCATCGTGCGTTAACTTCAATTCGAGGGCGCCATGGCTACTATCACGAAGAAGGAACTGATAGATCGGATTGCCGATAACGCGGCTCAGCGTCGCGTTCAGGTGAAGCGGGTGGTCCAGCAGTTCCTGGACGAGATCGTGAACGAGTTGGGCAAGGGCAACCGTTTGGAATTCCGGGACTTCGGCGTTTTCGAGACGAAGATTCGAAAAGCGCGCAAGGCCCAAAATCCCAAAACGCTGGAACCCGTGGAGGTTCCGGAAAAGCGAACGGTTAAATTCAAAGTCGGCCGGCTGATGAAGCAGCGGCTGGCGAGTCTCACGGGCGCGGCCGTCGATGATGAGGCTGGAGACATCGATGAGATGGATGACTCCGGTGATGATGATGACAAGGATTAAGAGGCCCGCGGCCAAGTAATGCCGGATTCGCTCGATTCACTTCTTGACGCCGAACTGCTGCGTCTGGTTCAGTCGCACTTGCTCCGCGAGCGGCGCGTCGTGCGGGCGATCGATGCCACGCATGTGGAGATCGATGGGCGCGTCTGCGTCAATTTCTGCTCGAACAATTATCTCGGTCTGACGCATCATCCGCGGCTGGTGGCGGCGATGCGCAAATCAGCGGAATCAGACGGGGTGGGAGCGGGCGCGGCGGCATTGATCAGCGGATATTCGCCCCAGCACGCCGCCGCGGAAACGGCGATCGTACAATGGAAGACAACGGAAGCGGCGATCCTTCTTCCCAGCGGATATCAGGCAAATCTGGCGGCCATCCAAACTCTGGCGGCGCTTGGGAAACCCGGAGCGGGTCAGAGCGTTCGCTTTCTGATCGACAAGCTGGCTCATGCATCCCTGCTCGATGGGGTGCGCGGATCGGGGTCGCACTGGCGCGTGTATCCGCATAACGGAATGGACAAGCTTGAACGGTTGCTGGCGGAGGCCGCGGAGAATCAGCTTCAGGTTGTCGTGACTGAATCCATTTTCAGCATGGACGGCGACGCGGCGGATTTGGAAGGGCTGGATCGGCTGAAGAAAAAGCATCCGTTTGTTCTGCTGCTGGATGAGGCGCATGCCAGCGGTGTGTATGGCCGAAATGGATCGGGATTGGCGGCGGAGCGCGGGCTGGCGGAGATCGTGGATGTTTTCATCGTGACGTTTTCCAAGGCGGCGGGATGTATGGGCGGCGCGATCTGCGCAAAGGAAAAATTCTGCCGGGCCGTCATGAACCTGGGCCGGGCGTATTTGTTTTCAACCAGCATGCCGGCGCCCATCGCGGCGGCGATCGAAGCGGCGATCGGCGTCATGCGCGATGAGCCGCAAAGGCGGCGACGGCTTCGGGAATTATCCACTTCATTTCGAGCGAAACTTCGGGATCGGGGATTGGATGTGCCCGAAGGCGATTCACCAATCATCCCGATTATCGTGGGGGATGAATCGGCGGCGATGGAGCTTTCGGGAAAATTGCTCGACGATCAAATGCTGGTGGGTGCGATTCGGCCCCCGACGGTGGCGCGGGGAACAAGCCGACTGAGAGTCACGTTAAGCTGCGAGCATAAATCCGAGGAGATCGAGAATTTGACGGAATCGCTCCTGCGGGCCGCGGAATAGAGCGGCCTACGCCCCGGGGTGCTGATCGGCGGGGTCATTGGCCGATGTGGGCCGCAAGATTGCCGAGCCGTCGACGGCGGATAAGGAATCTATTTTCAGCAGGGTCCGTCCCATCAGGTCAGCCGAGGGCTCCTCGTTGGGCAACTGCTTGAGGAGATCAAGAATCTGCTTGACCGTCTTGACGCGATGGGGTTCCACATCGACTGATTTCACAAAAATACCGCTGTCAGATAGATTTATGACTTGCTCGTCGAGAAGCAAATCCACCGCGTTTCCGTCTTCACGATTCAGTTTCACCTTATGCATAATTCGGTCCCCTTTGCTCCGGGGTTTCATTCAACAGCCAGCAGGTCCGAACAAATCCCAGCGGAACATCTTGTCGCTACCATACTTACAATGTGTTTCCTCCCAGCGCTACGGACGGTTCACAGGTGATATTACGAATCAGATTCGCCATGGTTCACCATTCGCCAGCGATCCGCGAAAAAAGCGACGGCGGCGTGCAGACGGGACTTCACCGTCCCCAGCGGAATATCGAGAATTTCACCGATCTGTTTATACGCGAATTGGTGAAAATAGGACAACAGGAGAATCTCGCGAAAACTGGGAGGCATTTCCATGACGGTTTTCTGCACCAGTTGCTGGATTTCCCGCTTTTCCATCGGCTCGCTGGGAGATTGGTCCTGGTTCCGCAGGAGATCGATGAATTCGCCGCTGTCGTCGTTGCTGGAGCTGATGGGAGCCTGTAACTGACTGGCGGGACGGCGCGACTGAGCCCGCAGATAGTCGCGGGCCTTGTTGGCGGCGATGGTGAAAAGCCAGGGGCGGAAGCGGCGCTGCGGATCGAACTGAGCGGCGCTCTGATGCACCTGCATGAACGATTCCTGGAAAATATCTTCCGCCGCCGCCCGGTCACCGACAAAACGCACCAGGAAATGAAAGAGTTCGCGCTGATAGGTATCCACGAGGCGCGAAAAGCTGGCGCGATCTCCCTTGCGATAGGCCGCCAGCAGTTCTTCATCACTGGGCTTTGACTTTGAAGTTGATGCCGGTATGGTCAAACGAATGGGCGTGATGATTCTCGACATAACCGAACCCGGTGTATTATGCGGAGAAATGACGCGATCGGATTTTTCGACATGGTGAGCGCCGCGCCTCACCGTTAATGTACTGACCGCACGATTGAGACTTTGCATTCGAGGCCTCCTTCTACATCGCCACGTTGCCAAATCCCTACTACACCCCATAATATGCACCCCGCGATGTCGATTCCCGAAAAGATCAATTTTTTTTCACTCAGCCCCGATGAGATTGACTTGCGGCTGGGGGAATTGGGGTGGGAGAAATACCGGGGCCGCCAGCTTCGGCAGGGCATTTATGGGGGTCTGACGGCGGATCCTGGCGCAATTTCCAATCTTTCGACATTCCAGCGCAAATCGCTCGGCGAAGGCCTGGATTTCGGGCTTGGGCGGATCACCCAGCGGCAAGTGAGCGCGGATGGGACATGGAAGATATTGGTGAACTGGGATGACGGGGCAATGGCGGAATCGGTGGTAATCCCGGATGGAACCCGCCGGACGGCGTGCATCAGTTCGCAGGTGGGTTGCCCGGTCGGTTGCCGGTTTTGCGCCAGCGGGCTTAACGGAGTGAAGCAGAATCTTTCCGCGGACCGCATCGTGCAGCAGGTTTTTCTTCTCAATCAGATCCTCGCCGAGCAACGGGAACGGATCGGCAACGTGGTCTTCATGGGAATGGGGGAACCGCTGGCCAACTATGCGAGCGTGATGCGGGCGGTGCGAATCCTGAATCATCCGGAGTGTTTCAACATCGGCGCGAGGAAGATCACGATATCCACGGTGGGAGTGCCGGCCAAGATGCGCGAACTGGCGCGGGAGAATCTGCAACTGAATCTGGCCATTTCGCTTCACGCGCCCAACGAACCGCTTCGCAAGCAACTGATTCCGTGGGCCGAGCATTTCTCGCTGTCCGATATTCTCGACGCGGCCCGGTATTATTTCGACGAGACGGGCCGGGAGGTGACGCTGGAATATATTCTGCTGCACGGAGTGAACGATAAACCCGAGCTGGCGCGGCAACTGTCGGCGATCTGCAAAACGCTGCGCGCGAACGTCAACCTCATCCGCTACAACGAAGTGGAGGGCCTGCCGTTCGAGCGGCCCCGATCGGAGGATGTCGTTCGCTTTCAGTCGATCCTGCGCGACGCCGGCGTGAATGTTCATGTGCGAAAAAGCCGGGGCCGGGATATTGACGCGGCCTGCGGGCAACTGCGGAGGAAATCCGAAATTCGACGATCGCAGTCCCAATGATTCGCCACGGAGATTTCTGGTTCCGGACTTTGGAAAAGACCGATGGAGAAGACCATGCGAACGATCATTTTACCGGCGATTATATTATCGGTCTCATTTTGCGGCGGGTGCGCGACGTTGCTGCGAGGCTCGCAGCAAACGCTTGCCTTCAGAACCGTTCCTCCGGATGCGCAGATATTTGTGGATGGGAGAACCTACACGGCCCCGGTGGATGTGACGCTGCGGCGAAAAAAGATGCATGAGGTGATCGTCTGGAGAGAGGGGTACCGCACGGTCGAGTTCGCGCTCGATCCGCAATGGGACGGCGTCAGCCTGGTGGGCAACATCATCCTGCCGGGCGGAAGCGTCGGATTGATCGTCGATCAGGTGAGCGGCGCCGACCAGAACTTTTTCAAGCTCGCCAAGATCGATCTGGTTCCGACGACCCAGCCGGATCTGCCGCCGCTGGTGCTCAATGATTTCAAGGGGCATCTCATGACGGACGAGCAGTTGAGGCAGGCGGTCGCGGCGGATCGGCTGGATCGGGCGCAGTTTTTCCGAGGCGAACCGTGACCCGTCGGGCAAAGGGATTCACGCTGATCGAATTTCTGGTGGCCATCGGGATCGTCGCTATTCTAATCGCGATCATTCTTCCCTACCTGGAGATGAAGCGGGAAGACGCGCGGCGGACGGATTGCGCGGATCATTTGCGTCAGATCGCCGCGGCTTTGCAGGAATACGGCGAGGCCAACGAATCCAACTATATCCGGCCGCTGCCGGAAGCTCCGTATGATGCGGTCCATAAGCCGCAGGGATACACATGCTTCACCGGGCCGGACGGGAAAGTGAAGGCGAACGACATCACGGCGTCTTTGTGGCTGCTGGTGCGCGGGGGATACGTCAAAGACCTTTCAATATTTGTATGCCCCAGCACGGATGATCATCCGGATACGATGACCGATGCCGCCGGCAGGCCGGTCTCGGCGGCGATGCGATGGAACTTCCGTTCGCCGCGAAATCTGAGCTATTCGTACGATTCCCCGTTTACCGATGCTCTGAAACAAGGGTTCAGCGGGGACCGATTGCCGGCGGCGTGCGCGGTGCTGGCGGACCTTAATCCGGGATTTGCCCGAGACGGCGATCGCGTGCTGGGTCCGGCGCGGGATGCGCCGCCGTTTGAGCTGGCGAAGGGGAATTCGCTCAATCACCAGCAGGCTGGCCAGAATGTTCTGCAACCGTCGGGGGACGTCTGGTTTGAGTGGACGCCCTATTGCGGGTTTGGCTACGACAACATCTACACGGCGGCCGCGCCAGTCCCCACGTCGGCGACTCGGCCCTCGGCGGACGATCCCGGATACATCGGCACGGACATCGGACCGGCCTATAATGATGATAGTTATCTGGTGCCCACGGCGCGCGACGGATCGTGAAAATCGGCTTTTTCTTGACACTTAATTTACCTGCGGTTACGGTTCATTTTCTGGCCAGAATCTCGCCGGAGAATCCTCAGCATGAATGTACGTTTTGTAACCTGTTTTATAGCCGTGATCGGGCTGGTCTGCGCGGGCGTGAAGGGGGATGTGACCGCGTTGCCGGACGATCCGCCGATTGCCCCGGCCGCTCAATCGGCGCTGGATATGACGCCGTTCGGCAGCGAACTGGCCAAGGTTGGCGTCGAAGTTGACAAGCTCCTGCAGAATTCCGACGACAAGCCAACCGTGAGCATGGTTCGCAACTGGCTGATCAACCAGGACCCGCCCACGGCGACGAATCCATACCAGGAAGCTTATGCCACCGCATTGAATCAGGCGTTTCTCAATGCGCTGTCGCAGCCCAGCGCGCCGGTCACGGCCAAGATCAACATGGGGATCGTGATCTCGTCTCTTGCCGGTCCCAAGGCGAATCTTGCCCCAACGGTTGTGAAACTGCTGGGCGATGCGAATCCGGCCGTGACGCTGTGGGGTGTGAAAGCGGTGGGGGCCATGCTGCCATGGGCATTGCAGAACAACGATTTTAACGTCAATGGAACGAGGGATGCGATTTTGGCGGCGGTGGAGGCCGCGGTTTCATCGCATTCGGGGGGCCCCCTGGCGGGACCGATCGCGGATGAGGCGTATCGGGCCATCAATCCAAAGATGTGGAGGGCGGGGTCTTTTCCGACAGGCGATGCGCTTTCGGCGCTGATCGAAGCGAATCTGAAATTGCAGCAAAACCGTCTTACGATTTATTTCAACACCGGGGTGCCGGCATTCCCCCAGGGCGACAGTTATCCTTCGTATCTCCTTCTGTCCGACCAGGTGTGGCCGGTGATGAGTCCGACCCAGCAACTGCAGGCGGTGCAGCAGGCGGCAAATTTTGTATCGCTGGCGGGGCAACGGTTTGCAATGGCCAACGGAGCCGTGAATCAGGACCTCATCGAAGCGCTGCAGGAAGAAGGCAAATGGATCACGAAGTTGGGCCTGATTTTGAGCGATCAGCAGATCCAGGACGTGGGTACCGCGGTGAACAAACTTTCCGCGGCGATGCCGGCCGGGTCTGTCAAGGAAGCATGCGACAATGTCATCGGGGCACTGGAGAATAATCCAGCTTTCAGCAACCTCACACAAACGCCGACAATCGGTGGTGTGGCCCCCAAAAGCGCGTCGGACAATTCCGGCGGTTCCACGCCGACATCTGAAGCTCGGCCATGATCAGGCTTCTGACGATCCCGGTGATTTTGGCCGGGCTGGCGGCGGGGGCGGTCTATTGGTCCAACGACGCGGGCGGCCGGGAGCGGGCGGATTTTTCCTTCGTCAATCGCGGGGACAACAAGTGTCTGGATCCCAACGGCATGAGCTGGATGCAGGACATCCGCATCGCCTATGGGCTGTGGGAAGGTTTGTACACGCTTGACCCGGTGACGCTTAAACCCGTTTTGGGGACGGCGGATTCGGCGAGCGTGGATTCAACCGGGACGGTCTGGACGTTTCATATGCGGCCGGAGGCGCGATGGTCCAATGGCGATCCGGTGAAAGCGGCCGATTTTCTGTTCGCCTGGCGTCGATTCCTCGAAACGCCGGGGGAATATACCTACCTCCATTTTTACATTCGCGGAGCCAGAGAATATTCGACGGAGTTCGCGGCGTACCTCGCCGCGCGGGGAAAGGGAGCGGCCCCAGTGCCGGATTTTTCGCAAGTCGGTGAGAAATCGCCGGATGATCAAACGCTCATTGTGACGCTGACCGATCCGGTGCCATTTTTTCCGGCCCTGATGGCGTTCCCGCCGTTTTTCCCCATGCACGAAACCTCGATGCATGATTTTTTGGAGAAGGACGGCCTGCATTACAATCTGGATTTCACCCGCCCCCCGCATCTTGTCACCGATGGCCCGTACCGTTTGGCGGAATGGAGCTTCAAGCGCCGGCTGCGCATGATCGCTTCGCAATTTTATTGGAATCGCGCCGGCGTCAAGAGTCAGATCGTCGACCAGATTTATGCCGACGACGGGCTGGCGGCGTTTCGGGCGTATGACCGGGGTGATGTGGACTGGATCGCCGATCTGGACCCGGACATCGCGGCGGAAATGCTCGTTCGCGGCGGGCGGGATGATCTGCACATCTTCCCGGCGTTCGGCACATACTATTACTCTCTCAATTGCCTGCCGGCGCTGGCCGATGGCCGGAAAAATCCGATGGCGGATGTGCGCGTCCGCCAGGCATTGGCGATGGCGATCGATCGGGGCCCGATCGTCCGCAACGTCGGGCGGATTGGTCAGCCGCCATCGTTTACGTTTATCCCTCCGCATGTGTTTGAGGGTTATTCGTCGCCACGGGGGTTGGCTTATGATCCGGACCGCGCGAGGAAATTACTTGCCGAAGCCGGGTATCCCGATGGCCGGGGGTTTCCAAGCCTGACGATCCTCTATAACACTGAAGGAATTCACGCGGATATCGCGCAGATCATCCGCCGGCAATGGCTCGATAACCTGAACATCCAGATGGACCTTCAGGGTGTGGAAGTGAAGGTGTTCGGCCAGATGCTGCACACCCAGCAATTCGATGTGGCGCGGTCAAGCTGGTACGGCGACTATGCCGATCCGACGACCTTTACCGA
>Ga0302324_100025471_pt1 | contig 11353 bp, 9 predicted proteins | sample Palsa_T0_1_FD_201949 | JGI IMG/M metagenome (GOLD analysis project Ga0302324, IMG submission 201949) | Peat permafrost microbial communities from Stordalen Mire near Abisko, Sweden - Palsa_T0_1 | ecosystem: Environmental > Terrestrial > Soil > Palsa > Peat permafrost | place: Sweden: Abisko... | reverse complement strand
GAGGGCGGGGTTCGTGGGAATCGTGATGTCCTGGTTCACGAGCTCGCTGCTGACACCCGCGATACCGCTCACCGTCCCGGTAGCGACCTGCGTGGGGGTACCGTCAGCGGCGATGAAGCTCACCGTGTAGGGCACGCTGATGGCCTCCTCGAGCCCGAGGTTGAAGAAGTCGATCGGCACCGAGAACTCGCCGGGCTGGATGGCCGTGAAATTCGTCACGTCGATCTTGGCGGTCATGTCCTGACCGAGAGCCAGCAGTTGCGTGGACACCCCGATCTCGAGCAACGGCGCGGAGGCCATGACGGTCGTGTTGAGCGGGTCGAGGACCGAAGCCACGGCGTACTCGCCACTGGCGGGCAGCGGCGTCGGCAGAAGAAGGCCGTTCAGCACCTGGGTGACGCTGCCGCCAGCGGGAATGTCGCTGTCGAACGTCATGCTTTGCGCTGCCCCGGCAGGGGCGAGGCAGGGGTAGAGCCCCGTCGTGGTGCAGGTGGTCGGCAAGCTGAAGGGCGGCACGCCCTGCGGGACGAGGAAGAGGTCGACCGGGAAGCCCTTCGCCTGCTTCGTCTTGCCGTTGTTCGTGATCGTGACCGAGACGTCGATTTGCGGCCCGGTGGGGGTAGCGTTGCCTACCGGCGACGGAAGGGAGGTCAGGAAGGGCGAGCCGAGGTCACCCATGTAGGCCGTGGCGAGCTCGGGCCAAACCCCTTCATACAAGTAGCAATACTCGTAGGCCTCCGTGATCCATTCGTTCATGCAGCCGCCGGACGCGTAGAGCTGCGAGGGGCCAAGCATCGTGCCCGCGTCGGTGATGCCCATTCCGCCGTCCGGGGGCGGGAAGTAGACCCCGAAGATGCTCTCCGCGTAGTCGTCGATGGTCCCGTAGTTCGGGATCGAGGCTTCACCCATGGAAGGATAGGCTCCATAGGTGAAGACGATGGCGCCACTCTCGAACATGATGGCCTGGAACTGGCGCGGAAAGTTGGCGGTGGCGAGCGGGTAGTCGCAGTAGCAGTAGCCCACTTCGCAATAGGAGCAGCAGCTCTGTTCGTCCTCGCAATACTCCTCGATCGAATAGCTGAGCCCCACGCCATTGTAATCGACGATGAGGTAGTGAGCGCCGGGAGGGCCGCCTTGCAGGTAGCTGATGGTCCCGAGGAAAGCCGGGCTACAGGTGCCCACGCCGCCAGAGCAGAACTGGTCGTCGTAGTTGGCGATGTAACTCGGCGCGATGAGACCCGGCGAGAATTGCGGCGCGAAGGTGTAGAGCTCGGAGCAACAGGGACTCTCCGTGTAGCCTGTCTCAACGCCGCCGTTGGGCGGCTCATCGTACCAGCAGCCCTCGTTCTCGGGGCAGTCCTGGTCGTTGCCGACGCTGGCGTTGCACTGGCAGACCTTCTGCCCGTTCCCGACCGTCAAGAAGCCGTCGGCCGAGACCATGAACTCCGTCCAGTCCGTCTTCGCGAACGGGAACGACCAGCCCTTGAGCTTGACGGTTCCCATCCCGTGCCAGATGCCCGTGACTCCGGTGATGGGGTTACCGATGGACCCCAGCGGAGCATAGGGGTAGCTGGGGATGTCCAGTTCGCCGAGGGCAGCGAGCGCGGTCGGGGCCATCCCGATCATGGAGAGGGTCAAGAGGAATCTCGTCAACATCGCCACGCGGTTTCGGATCACTTTGGTCATGAACGCCTCTCGGGAACCTTTTGGTGAACCTTTTCGCTCAGGAAGCTACTGCTCACAGATGCCGGCTATGATGCCGGCGGGTAGGGGCGAACAGAACTCGCCAACCGGACAGGGGTGGGTACCCCCGTCGGGAGCCGGCGTGGAGGTCGGGCCTCCCGCCGGAAAGACGTCACAGAACGAAATGCACGCCGGCCCGACCAAGACGGCGCCGCCGTCCGTCAAGTACGAGGCGCAGGTCAAGTTGTTGTTGGCGCCCGTTGCCGAGCAGTCGCTCCCTTGCACGCAGGTGGCGCCGACGCCGGCATCCGGCGCGGTGGAAGGGGCGCAAACCGTGGCCTTGGAGGCCTGGAAATAGTAGCAGCCCTCGTCAACGAGCGTCGAGGCGTCCGGCACCGTGAGCGCCGGACACGGCTGCCCGGCGGCGAACGGCTGGCAGTTCAGCAGGCATTCCGGCGCACCGCCGTCGGAAGTGGCGACGCAGGACTCATCCGACGCACAGACAATTCCGGGAATGTTCATGTCGGGGGCGCCGCCGCACTCGCAGGCGCCGTTGTTGTTCTCGTCACAGGTTTCGAAGGGCGGGCAGGTCACACCCTTGCAGGGATCGTTCCCGAGGCACCTGCCGTAGACCAGCGCCCCTCCGGCGTCCTCGAAGGGAGCCAGCGGTCCACCGTCGACGATGTACAGAACGCAAGCCTCGTTCTTGTTGCAGGTGGTTCCACTCGTCGAGCCGCAGTGGCAGAGGGTGTCCTGGGCATTGCAGACGGTGTTGGTCGGGCAGGGGGTGATGGCGCAGGACGCGGTCGGGCCGCAGCTGTTGTCGATCGGGGAGCACGACTCGCCCGGGGCGGAGCAAAGCACTCCGTTCGCGCCGCCGCACTTGCACTCACCGCCGAAGCAGGCCGCGCCCGGCGCGGTGCAGCTCACTCCGAAGCACGGGTCGTCGATGCAGCCTCCGTCCATGTCGCAGACCTGGGTCGAGCCGCAGGCCGGTCCGCCGATGTAGCACACGCAGTCGCCGTTCTTGGCGGCGTCGCACATCAGAGTCACGGGACACGGGGGCTTGACTTGGCAGATGCCGATGGGCTGCTCGCAGGTGCTGGAGAGCTGGTCGCAAATGTCGCCCGAGGGGCAGACCGCGCCTCCGCACTTGCACGTCCCGTCGATGGGGTCGCATGCTCCGGTGGCGCCGCAGACGATGCCCGCGCAGAGCACCGAGACGCAGGTGTCGGAGACTGGATCGCAGGTCGTGCCCATCTGGCAGACGACCCCGCCGCCACCGTCCGAGCCGGCCACGGCGGTGGTGCCGCAGTAGCACAGGCCGTCGGCGGGATTGCAGACGTCGGCCGATTCGCCGCCATCCGGCGCGGCGGGACACACCTTGGTGTCGCAAGGGTTCCCCTTGCTCGACGAGCAGCTCGCGAGCACCGCGAAAAGACCAACCAACATCCAGTTCATGCGGAAAGCGGCACTTTCCGGAGATGAGATCGAGGATCGAGAGAGCACTTGGTTGTCTCCTGGAGCCAACTGTGGCGATTCGGTGAATCTTATGTGCTCCCATGTCGGAAGAGTCAATAGGGTGGGTTTTGGAAACCTTACACTCGTCGAAACCGGTGGCTGAACGGCGGCTCGTGACGTCGTGGGAATACCCTCTCGCCCCATGGGTTGACGTCTAGCGGCGCAGTCCATACTTCACGTTGGCGTAGACCGCCCGCGCCAGATCCCGCAGGCCGATCTTCTTTCCTTCGGCGTAGCTGCGCCCGTTGTACGAGATCGGCACCTCGAAGATGCGGGTCTTGGAGCGCGCCAGCTTCAGCGTGATCTCGGGGTCGAAGGCGAAGCGATCCTCCTCGAGGTTCACGGCCTTGATCACGTCGGCGCGGAAGACCTTGTAGCAGGTGTGCACGTCGGTGAAGCTGCGGTCGGTGAAGAAGTTGGAGAAGGTCGTCAGGGCGCGGTTCCCCAGGGTGTGCCAGTAGAGCGGCACCTCGCCGTGCGTCGCCGAGTAGCGACTCCCGAAAACCGCGTCGGCCTTGCCCTCCAGGATGGGCCCGATCAAGCGCGGAAACTCGGCCGGGTCGTACTCGAGGTCCGCGTCCTGGATGCCGATCACGTCGCCGGTGGCCTCGGCGAAACCAGCCCGCAGGGCGGCCCCCTTCCCGCGGTTGCGCGGTTGCAGGACCACCTTCACCTCGGTCAGGTTGCGCACCTGGCTGGGGTCGATGAGGGCCTTCAGCCCCTCGCGACCCACGCGCTCGATCACCTCGCGGCTGCCGTCGGTGGAGAAGTCATCCACCAGGACCAGCTCCTTGGGAAGGTCGACGGCCGCCACCCGCCGCACGATCTCGGCCAGCGTGGCCTGCTCGTTGAAGATCGGCATGACGATGGAGAGCTTCATCGGGGGGCGCATCTTCGGGTTTGCCCGCCCGGGGCGTCAAGGAGGCATCGCGGGAGCCATCGGTTTCGATGCTTGCCACCGGCGATGGAGGCCACTACCGTCCGCCCGCATGAAGGTTGCCATCCTCACCGGCGGCGGCGATTGCCCCGGCCTCAACGCAGTCATCCGGGCGGTGGTGCGGCGCGCCGAAGCGCACGGCCTCGAGATCGTCGGGATTCGCGACGGCTGGAAGGGGCTGCTGGAGCCCGAGGGGCGCGTCCAGCTGCTCACGCCCGACTCGGTCTCCGACATCCTCATCCGCGGCGGAACCATCCTCGGGACGAGCCGCACCAACGTCTTCAAGCGCGACGGCGGCCCCGATCTGCTGATGCGCAATCTCGCGGCCCTCGGAATCGACGCGGTCATCGCGCTGGGGGGCGAGGACACGCTTGGGGTGGCGGCCAAGCTCCACGCGCTGGGCGTCAAGGTGGTGGGGGTGCCCAAGACCATCGACAACGACCTCAACGGCACCGACTTCACCTTCGGCTTCGACACCGCGGTGTCCATCGCGACCGAGGCCATCGACCGCATCCAGACCACCGCCGAATCGCACCAGCGGGTGATGGTCGTCGAGGTGATGGGCCGCCACGCCGGCTGGATCGCGACCTACTCCGGCATCGCGGGCGGCGCGCACGCAATCCTGATCCCCGAGGTTCCGATCGACCTCGCCGAGCTGTGCGCCATCGTCAAGCGCCGCGACGAGGCCGGCAAGCGCTTCTCGATCGTGGTGGTGGCCGAGGGGGCCAAGCTGCGCGACGACGGGGCCCAGGCCAAGGCCCTCGACGAGTTCGGCCATGAGCAGCTGGCCGGGATCGGAGAGCGGATCGGCAAGGAGATCGAGAAGCGCACCGGCCACGAGACGCGCGTCACGGTGCTGGGGCACATCCAGCGCGGCGGCACGCCCACGGCGCACGACCGGGTGCTGGCCACGCGCTTCGGCGTGTTCGCGTGCGACCTGGTGGCCCGGGGCCAGTTCGGAAAGATGGCGGCGCTGCACGGCTATGAGGTCGAGGCGGTGCCGCTGGCGGATGCGGTGAAGGCGCTCAAGACGGTGGACCCCAGGCTGTACGAGCTGGCGAGGGGGATGTTTGGGTAGTGGAGACGACCGCGACCACGAACGCGAACCCGACCACGAACGCGATCAGGACCGCGAACACGAGCGCGAACGTGTTGTACAGAGAGCCGGCCGCGCGGACAGAGCAGTTACCGAGGCCTTGGGAGTGTCCAGATCGAGAGCCCAGGAGCTGATCGATTCGGGTGCGGTGCGGCAGGGAGGGCGGCGCCTGAGCAAAGGCGACCAGCTCGAAGCCGGCAGCGTTCTCGAGATCGAGCTCGAGCCGGCCCTCCCGGCGGTCGTCCCGCAACCTGAGCTAGCGCTCGCGGTCCTGCTCGAGACTCCCTCCTTAATAGTGGTCGACAAGCCGGCCGGGGTGGCCTGCCACCCGCTGCGCCCTGGCGAGACCGGCACGCTTGCGAATGCGCTGGTCGCCCGCTTCCCCGAGTGCCTGGGGGCGGGCGCAGCTCCGCGCGAGGCCGGCCTGTGCCACCGGCTCGATCGCGAGACCTCGGGGACCATCCTGGCGGCGCGCACGCCCGAAGCCTTCCGCGCGCTGCGCGAAGAGTTCCGAAAGCGAGCGGTCGAGAAGGTCTACCTGGGGCTGGTGGAGGGGAAGCTCGAGCCGGCCGAGGGGCGAATCGAGATCGCGCTCGGCGGGCGCGGCAGCCGCACCCGGCCGTGGCGCGGCGCGAGCGACGGGCGAGCACTGCCGGCGCTCACGTCGTATCGAACGCTGTGGAGCGAAGGCGATCGCTCGCTGCTCGAGGTGCGTATCGAGACGGGGGTGCGCTACCAGATCCGGGCCCACCTGGCCGCGATTGGCCATCCTCTGATCGGAGACGCGGCCTACGGGGGCGCCGCCTGGCCGCTGCTGCCGCGCCACCTCCTGCACGCCTGGCGGCTGGGCTTTCCAGATCCCCTCGACGGCTCGGCGCGGGAAGCGCGCGCCCCGCTGCCGGAGGACGCGCGGCGGGCGCTCGAGCAGCTCGGCTTTGGCTCCCACCTTGATTAGCGCGCTCCGGCGCGTTATTTCGTGGCGGTCGTCATGCCCTCCTTCGACATCGTCAGCCAGATCGACTTCCAGGAAGTCGACAACGCCCTCACGCAATCTCAAAAGGAGATCGTGCAGCGCTACGACTTCCGGAACACCCAGACGAGTCTGGCCTGGGGCGAGGACAAGAAGTCGATCATCCTCAAAGCCAACGCCGAGGATCGGGTCGAAGCCGCCAAGGAAGTCCTGCAGACCAAGCTCGTCAAGCGCGGCGTGCCGCTCAAGGCGGCGGTCTTCGGCAAGCTCGAGCCCGTCGGCGGTCAGACCCAGAAGATGACGGCCACCTTCCAGCAGGGGATCCCGGTCGAGAAGGCCAAGGAGATCGTCAAGCTCATCAAGGACAGCAAGCTCAAAGCCCAAGCGTCCATCCAGGGCGAGTCGCTGCGGGTAACTTCCAAGTCGCGCGACGACCTGCAAGCCGTGATGCAGCTGGTGCGCGGCGCCGACCTCGACGTCGACGTCCAGTTCAACAACTTCCGCGACTGACGCCCGCCACATCGCCCAATGCCCTCCTCTCTCTACCTTCAGACCTTGGGCTGCCCCAAGAACCGCGTCGATTCCGAGATCATGCTCGGCGGTTTTCTCGCCAAGGGCTACCAGCTGGTGGGCGACCCGGCCGAGGCCGACGTGATCGTCGTCAACACCTGCGCCTTCATCGGGCCGGCCAAGGAGGAGTCGATCGACACCATCCTCGAGCTGGGGCGCTACAAGGACCCCGCGCAGGGGCGCTGCGAGACCTTCGTGGTGGCCGGCTGCCTGACCCAACGCTACGGGGGCGAGTTGCAGCGTGACATGCCGGAGGTCGACCACTTCGTCGGCACGAGCGGCTACGCCGAGCTGCCCGATCTGCTGGCGGCCCATCGCCTGCCGCGGGCGGTGATTCCCGATCCCGACTACCTGCACGACGCGAGGACCCCGCGCCAGAATTCGCTGCCGAGCTACACCGCCTACGTGAAGGTGAGCGAGGGCTGCGACAACCGCTGCGCCTTCTGCATCATCCCCAAACTGCGCGGCGACCAGCGCAGCCGCTCCATCGACGACATCGTGCGCGAAGCGCAGGACCTGGCGGAGCGCGGGGCGGTCGAGCTCAATCTGGTCGCGCAGGACCTGACGGCCTACGGGCACGATCTGCCGGGCCGGCCGAAGCTGCACGAGCTCCTCAAGGCCCTGGCCGAGGTCGACGTGCGCTGGATCCGGCTGCACTACGCCTACCCGCGCGATTTCCCCGAAGCGCTGATCGACGTCATCGCGGGCGAGCCGCGCATCGTCAAATACCTCGACATGCCCTTGCAGCACTGCTCCGACAAGCTGCTCCGCCGCATGAAGCGCGGACGCGACGGGAAGTTTCTGCGTTCGCTCTTGGCGCGCATTCGCGAGCGGGTGCCGGGCATCATCATGCGGACCTCGCTGATCGCCGGGCTGCCGGGCGAGACCGAGGAGGACTTCCGGGAGCTGTGCGACTTCGTGAAGGAGCAGCGCTTCGAGCGGCTCGGGGTGTTCGAATACTCCGACGAGGAAGGGACGCCGGCCTTCGACCTGGATGGCAAGGTCGAGGCGCGCGTCATCCGGCGGCGGAGGCGCGAGCTGATGGCGCTGCAGCGGCGCATCAACCGCGAGCAGAACCGGGCTTTGGTTGGGCGCGAGCTAGAGGTGCTGGTCGAGGGGCCCTCACCCGAGACCGAGCATCTCTTGATCGGGCGCCACGCCGGGCAGGCGCCCGAGATCGACGGGCAGGTCTACATCAATGACGGGTTTGCCGAGGTGGGCGCGCTCGTGAAGGTTCGGGTCGAGCAGGCGGCGGACTACGATCTCGTGGGTGGGATCGTCAGTAGCGTCGGCGTCCCTGCCGGCGTCCCCCGTGCCACCGGCGCCGCCCGAGCGGTGCAAAGGCGGAAGCTGCCGCTGATCGCGTAACCTGCTGCGAACGCTATTCGCCGCTGGGCTCGTTCTGCCCAAGGATGCGTCCAAGCACGACGCTCGTTTGGGAAATCCTCGATTGCGTCTTCCAACGGTAGCCGGTGAGCTGATCGTGGTCCGTCACGAGCACCACGGTCCCCCGGCCGAGGCCCGTCTGGTCGGGCTGGTGCCGCGGATCGAGACCGCCGTGGCTCGAAAAGGAGGAGTCGATGACCGGAACGACCCATTCGCCGGGTTCAGTTTCGTGCGGCGCCTCGTCGACGATCATGACGTGGCCGGTGTTCGCGTTGCCCAGGAAGTCGCGCTTGTGCTCGACCAACAGCCACGCGATCACATCGCCAGGAAGCAGCTCTGACACGCGTTCCAGTCGGCGCCAGGGACGGCGCGTGCTTCCCGTCGGAATGGCCGAGAGGAGCTCGACGTAGGTACGTGCGGTGAGCCGCTTCGTTCCGCGCACCGAACGCAGCGCATCGAGCGCCTCGGAAGAGACGTTGCTGATGGCGTAGTCCACGAATCCCGAGCAGTCGTACTCGAACAGTCCTCGGTCTTCCGCGACGCGAGTCTCATGCGTGTATGAGGTGGTGCGCATCGCCGCGAGCTCGCGAACGGCCTCGCGGTGAAGGGCCGGCGAACCTTCGGACTGGCGGGTCTGTAGGCGTGGCGGGGGAAGCGCGTACCGATCGACGCAGCCGATGACGAGGAGGGTCGATACAATGAGGCCACCGCGCAGCGCGGCCGTCACTGGGGCTCGGGATGCAGTCGCTCCCAGCGTTTCTCGATACGAGAAAACATGGCGTCCAGTGGGAACGTCAGGAGGACAACGGCTGCGCAAAAGACCAGTTCAACGCGAAAGTCCGAGACGCGCCAGCCGAAGAATCGGCTCATTGGGAGCGCGGCCAGGGCCATCAGGCAGATCAGGACGATGAGAGGTACTCGGATCATCAGCTTGAACCCGTACAACCGAGCCAGCCGATACTTGCGAGCTCGTTCGCTCGCCTCGAGCTCCGGGTCGTTCCACCGCATCTAGCGCGGAAGCTAGGCACTCCTTCGTGGCGTGTCAAAAGCCTGGACGGGGGGCTCTGCTCAGAGATCTTGATTGGGAGACTCTGTCTCCCACGAGTCGTGTGCGTGCCCGTGCCGGGGTTTGCGCACTACCTCAACGGGCCGGACGCATCACGACCTCAGATTCCATGGGCTAGCGGCCGGCGTGTGCGGGTGCGTGTAGCGTCAGCGGACCGTCCGACGCCACCCGCAAGCCTTCGAGATTCCGGGGCCACCGAGTCCGACCCCTCCACCACGAGAGCCGGAACCCGGCACGCAGACGGGCACGGGCACGGCTTCTTGTTGGCCAAAACTTCCGTGCAGGGGTACCAGGGGCTCCGGCGGGGACACCGAGCCGGTCCCCTACCCTTCCCGCAGATCCACCAGCGCCCTCGCGTACAGCTCGTACAGCATCTGCCGCAGCCTCATGTCCTTCATCTGCCCGCCCATCTGATTCAGCAACGTCTCGAAGGTGGGGGACGCGCTGAGCAGCTCGGAGAGCATGGCCTCGTCGGCGTTGCCCGGCTTGCGCGTCGCGAGCGCCTCGGTCGGCATGAGCCGCGTCGTGAGCTTGATCTTCTTCGAGAACTGCTCATAGCCGACGCGCCCGTCGGCGATGGAGCTCTCCAGCACGAATCCGGCCATGCCACCGACGACCGGCGGCGGGGGCGGAAGGGGCTGTGACGCGACGGCCGCTGCTTGCCCGCGATCCTTCATCGTCCCCTGGTCCACGCTCAGGAACGACGACAGCGCGTCGTCGTGTGCCGCCGGCTGGCCTGGTCGCTGGGCCGGGGCGGACGACTCGATGTCCAGATCGATCTCCTGGTCATCTTCCTGATCACGGAAGAGCGGCTCGTCGACCAGCGTCTCGCCCCCCTCGGTCGCGGAGCTCGCGCCGTCGAACAGCGCGTCGAAGGCCAGGTCGACCGAATCGGTGACCTGCGGCGGAGGCGGAGGCGGACGCGGCGCCTGGGGCATGACGATCTCGACCGGCGGCTCGGACCGCGGGCTCGCGGGAGGCGCCTTGGCGGGCTGGTGCTTGCCGGTGGCGACCTTCTTGCTCGCGCCCGACAACAGCTTCCCCATGTCGCGCTCCCGCGACTGGACCGCCTCGAGCTCGCCGCGCAGCTTCTGGTTCTCGAGCTCCAGCGCGGCGCAGGCCTCGGCGCGATTGAGGGCCGTCGCTCGGGCCTCGGCCTCCTGACCCTCGAGCTTGCGGATCTGATCGGAGTAGGCCTCCACCTGCCCGCGGGCCTCGGCCATCTCGGTCGAGAGCGCCGAGAGCTGCTCGCGCGTCTCGTCCAGCTCCGTCACCAGCGTCTGGACCTGGCTGAGGGGATCGCCCTGACTCGGGTCGAAGACTGGACGGCCGTGCTCCTCGATGAGCTGCCGCACGCGCTCCTGGGTCTCGGCGCTCAGGCTGACGAAGGTCACCCCCATACCCGCCGGGTGGCCCGGTTGTGCGGCCGAGGGCTCCGTCACGCGCGTGATGCGAGCCGGCAGTGTGATCGCCGGGACTCCGCCGGGCGGCCAGAGCTCGATGGTCAGATTGGTGCCGGTCGGAAAGGTGCGATCGGCGCGGATGAAGAGGCCGCCCTCGGAGAGGTCCTTGAGATAGTGGCTACGCAAACGATCGGCGCTGGGAATGCGCACCACCACTTTGGGTGCGCCCACCCGCTGGGAACGACGTTTGTCGCCCCCCTGAACCGCCGGATCGGAGGCCATGCTCAATACTAGAAGCGAATTGCGCCGCGCCACAACTTCCCGGCCGGGGAATCAGCGAATAGCTGGAGGCGATGTCGTGAAAGGAAGGAGCCCTACGACTGGTGGTCGAGATTCACGAAGCGGCTGAATTCTTTCTGGAACAGCACCTCGACGGTGCCGACCGGCCCCGAGCGCTGCTTGCCGATGATGAGCTCGGTGGGCTTCTCCTCGGGCCCCTCGGACTCCTCGCGGTGGATGAAGAGCACCAGGTCAGCGTCCTGCTCGATGGCCCCCGACTCGCGCAGGTCCGAGAGAATCGGCTTGCGGGCCTTCTTCTCCACGTCGCGCGAGAGCTGGGCCAGCGCCACCACCGGCAGCGACAGCTCCTTGGCGAGCTGCTTGAGCGCGCGCGACATGGTGGCGACGTCCTCGGCCCGGCTGCTTTCGCGGCCCAGGCGCG
>Ga0302324_100025470_pt1 | contig 11353 bp, 10 predicted proteins | sample Palsa_T0_1_FD_201949 | JGI IMG/M metagenome (GOLD analysis project Ga0302324, IMG submission 201949) | Peat permafrost microbial communities from Stordalen Mire near Abisko, Sweden - Palsa_T0_1 | ecosystem: Environmental > Terrestrial > Soil > Palsa > Peat permafrost | place: Sweden: Abisko... | reverse complement strand
GCCGCGTAAATCACCAATGAGGTGCTGACAACAACCAAAGTGGCAAATGACCATCGGCGGCGCGTACCACTTGAAAGGATTGTGCTCACAGTAAAGGACAGGCCCACACCGGCCAAGAGGGCCCACATCGCCATAAAGTTCATCGAGTAACGTAGGGCGTCTGATGGCTCTACCTCACCGTAGTTCAACTGATAGTAGCTCCTGATGTGCGACAGGTAGAGGCCGAGATACCCGAGGATAAGTAGAAAGGGATAGAGCGGAAGCCAGTCGTATCGGTACGCGAGCACGACACCACACAGCAACCAAAGTAGACCAAAGCAATACCACGATGGGATCACAAATGAGATGGCAAATACTGGGAAGAGGTTGCTTATCTGGCTCAGACTAAACGGCATGTGGTGATACTCAGCAGTCTCGTTGACGAGTACCTCTCCGAACCGAAGCGGAATTAGTGAAAATGCCACTGCTACACAGCTCACTAGTGAAAGTGTCGCGAGCCGACGCAACGCTGGTTTAGACTTCGCCTTTAGTGTAATGAGCGCTAGGGAGGCCAATGGGAGCGCGAATGCAGCTATCAGATTTTCACGTTTCACAACAATGGCGAACAGCAGAGCAGAGCTCCAAGTAAGAAGGGCTGCGAGATCTGGCACCGTCGTTCGGCGGGTGGAATGGAAATGTAAATAACGGAGGTAACCCAAAACCGCGATGCAGGCAAACATATTTGATAGAGGTTCGGCATAAGAGGCGATCCCATGAACGGCGAACACCGGCGTCATCGCGAACACCGCCGCTGAGAGTATGGGGACTCCTGGTTTGTCGGAGATCATGGCTCCAATGCAGAAGACTAAAAGCAATGTGATGCATGACGCAGCCAATCCCACCAATGGTGCGATCGCCGGGCTATAGCCGAGTGCCCGAGCAGCGAGACTAAATACATACGGACTGCCGATGTAGTGGCCTGAATATGTTGTGGCCGATTGGCATGCATCGAGGCTCCCGATGTCGCAGACGTTCGTCAGATACGTTGCAACGGGTGCGGAAACCTGCGTTCTCTCAAGAATTTGCCGGGCAGCGACCGTGTAAACGTAGGCATCTTCGTATTCCATCCCTTGGAAGAACTTGCCGCTCTGGGGAATGCGCCATGCGAGAGTCACAACAATGCCGATAACCATGTATCGCCAATACCGCCGGAATGTGATGTGCAAAGACCTGTCGGTAGCAGCAAGAACTAAGCCAGAAACAATCAAGCCCCAGAAGAGGAACCGTACGACGAGAAACGGGCAGAGGGCTATGTGAAAGCTGACCATTCGGCGTGAGTCAGATTGCTGACGAGTCCTCTGTAAACTTTCAAGCAACCCCAGTGGTCTGCGCCCCTGGCGGAATCGCCTTGATATGTACGCTATGCAACCGCTCGGCAGATTGGAACAATCCTCCGCACCGATTTAGGACCCCACACGCTTGGCACTCCGAGAAAAAAACGTTTTTCCAATCTGAAATCGATTTGCGTGCGAATTTCCAGAGTGAAGCCCTCAGCAGGCATAGTTGCAGGTTATACAAAGATACCCTCATTCCGCGAATACTAAGGATCTCCACGGCCTGCTCAAGTTCATCTTGATACTCCGTTGGATCGATCCAGAGTTTGTCTTTGTTGCGGGGCGTGTACCCAGTCGGCTCCAACCCCATCAGGGCCACATGGGTCACAAACGGAAGATTGCGGTAGATGTATTCGGCGAGCTGAGGCAAGCGTGGCACTGAAAGTTTATGTAGCACCACTCGAATTTCTATTTTTTGCCGCCACCGGGCGAGCTGATGTAATCCGAGAACTGTTTGGTCAAAGGCGTGTTTCGCCTGCACAATGAAATCGTGTATGACCGGATCATCGGAGTAGAGGGGAATCCCCAGGCCCAAATTGGGATGTTGAACCTCGCAGAAGCTACGAGTGAAATCCGGCCAAGCGAAGAGGCGACCGTTGGTCAGCATATGGACATGAGTCCCTGGGCAAGTGTCTCTGAGGGCCCTGAGTATTGCAAGCATCTTGGCGCCCAGCAGTGTCGGTTCGCCGCCGGTGATGCCAAGGTATTCGGGACCCGGCGCGATTAAGCGCACTAGTTCCAAATTAGTTTCTAGGAAGTGATCGGTATCGTCCTTGTCTTTGGGAGGCTGGCTGCACATGAGACAGTTGCTGCTGCACCGTTCCGTAACAAAAAGAGAATTGTGCGCGGAATCGGGACGATACACCGTTCGAACAAACCCAGAAATTGGCTGTACGGCCACGATATCGTTGTCGCGTAGGTGCTTGTGCTCACGCAATGAATGTACCATCGGAACTACTCTCTCATCAATGTGGCAATCGCTTCCTTTCAATGGGGTCAATACAGCCCGATAACCGCACAGTGCATCCGCAGACTCACCATCGATAAGTAAGCGGATCCTTTCATGGCGTTCTTCGGGTGAAACGCTATTGCGTGTAATCCTACCAATTACACTGTTCGCCAAACCCACGGGAATTCCGGCAGTGGTTAGACGCACGACGGAGCCTCCTCAATCAGATCCGTGTGGCCCTGGTCACGAATCCAGCTAAAGAAGATTCGCAACAGGTCCCGATCATTCTCGGCGAGGAGTCGGAAAAGATGGGTAATAATCTCCATGTTCTTGAAGCAGAATCCGCTCGTCGGGCGATGTCCAAATAAGTCGCCTTGCGTTGCATGGTGGAAAACGGGATCGGCGCCGCAATACGGCTGCAATGCACAATCTGCGCAACCTGGCAGAGACTCGTTACATGAGGCAGACAGGAGACGCTGCATCGCTGGTCCGCTTAGGATCGTGGCGTAATCATCGGTCAATACGTTCCCAAGCTGGAACGTTTCATCGTCCATTTCAGCGAGCATACGGGACTCATCGCTCGCGTAGACGGCTCCATTGTAGTTGTAGACGAAAACACCCGTCCCAGAGCCGGTTGGGCTTTGAAGGTCAACGTATCCGGTTGCGTACGGTGTGAGGACCTTGGTAAGGATAATCTTGGCGTAGACCTCTTGGATATCCACTCCGTCTTTATTAAGCTCAAGAATGTAACCGAGTGCCTTCTTGTAAAAGGCTAGGAACCGCGCCATCTCATATCCGGTACGGTGTCTGGTCTTGACAGCAAACCCGTAGGGGCTGATTGGACGAAGAAATATCGACCGAAAGTCTTGCTTCAGGTATTCGTCAACGATTTCGATTGGGTAATCGAGGCTTCTCCGCGTCGTTGTCATCACAGCCGCCACATTGTGGGTCCCGACTATCTCACGGGCTCGCCGAATACCCTCGATCGTAAGCTCGTAACTGTTGTTTCCCGGACGCGGTCGGTTGGCGTTGTGAAGAAACGCCGGACCGTCTAATGAGGTAGAAAGCTTGATGTTTTCGTCCCGGCAGTACATCAGTACGTCGTCACTGGCATATGCCAGGTTCGTGCATATGACAATTTCTAGACTCTTGCCACGCTGAGCAGCCAAAGCTCGCGCGCGGGACACGGTGTATTTTATCGTCTCGAAGGCGAGCAAAGGTTCGCCACCCTGGAATTCAAGGGTCAAATGCGTTGCCGGGACTTGCATCATCAGGTTGAGTGCCTTGTCCGCGGTCTCAAGACTCATATCAAATCGCGTTTTATCGGCGGTCTGGCGAGAAACCTGACAGTAATGGCAAGAGTGGTCGCATCGAAGCGTGACCACGAAAATATGGAGCTTGGCGAAGCCGTTAAGAAAACTTTTTTTGGTTCGGTATTTTGTCGCAAGCACGTCGAGAAGATTCGCTGAATCTGTATCGTAGAGCAGTTGCTTTGCTTTGAGTGTTTTATAGAGCGGTGACTTCGATTCCAAACGATTATTGACCAGATCGTCTGTCGTACCCTGGGGAGCAATTATGTATTCTCCGACATCCGTTACAAGTAGCTCGCGGTCTTTATCGAGGCGCAAGAAGCGGAATGGCAGCAAGAAGTAATTAGCTTTGTTGCTCTGGTACGTGTCGATCGTGTAGAACTGCCGCATTGCGTCTCACCCGAGCATTTGCTGAGCGGAAAGAGCAAGTGCGTAATTGAGGAATTCGTCCTTGATTTGTTGCTGCGGTGCCGTAATCCGTAGGGCGTAGGCATCGTCCACCGCCGTGAACGATGCCGTGCAAATGTTTGCAAAAGCCTTCATCGTCTGTTCTATTGCTTCCTGGGTGTAGATTCGAAAGGTAAGCGCGATTGTGGTCGTCATGGATTCAAGACGTTATTCGAGTTAAATTAGCCTGCTGTTGGTCGGCGACGGGATCATTCGGGCTCCCCGGGGCGGGGTCTTCGAGCACGCCGGCCTCGGAGAGCGCCTTCATAACGAGCAACTCACGAATCTTACCCGTTCGTTTTTCTACCGCTTCACGAAGCTGGTTGTCGAGAAGTGCATTCCCAAACTCCCCAGCGAGGTCGCTTACGGATTCCTGACGTGGCGCATCGAGGGTGACGGGCTTGGTCTTTAAATGCACGCGCAACGTGTGCTCTCCAGGCTTGGATATAAAAAGGTAGGCGCGATCAGTGAACCAGTAGGCAGTCCGGAGGACAGCTTCAACCGAGTAAACGCGTTCGTCCACCGTGAACACCGCCGCGTTTTCGGTGATGTCGGCGGCGAGCCAATCTGAACCCATCACTTGTAACTCTTCACTTAGAATCGCGGACCCAATTAGCGCTAGAAGCTGCTGGAATGATGCGAATGATGCGAACTATGCGACCTGTGAGATGAATGGGAGACGTGAGACTGGTGTTGGGCCAGTAGCGGCGTGAGGGTCGCTGGTTTCAAGACGAGTGGTTCTGGATTACCCGCTCGTGCGCCAGAGGTTGGCGCTGTCATAGAGGTAACATCCGTCACGCTCTTTGCACTCCCCGGTGTTGCGTGACCTATTCCCAGTCCCGCGAGAACAGTGCCACCCAAAAGGAGAGCCTTCCCCAGCGTTCCAACTGTCCTAGGTTTCGTTGGTGCCAACAGATCAGGATTCTTCGTAAGCTTTGGTATTTCGCCCATTTCAGAACTCCTTTTAAAGGAATGACTGAGTGTATGCGTTTTTTTTCGGCCTGTCAATAACTTACGGAATATTTATTACTGATCGTGAGATTGGCGCTTGAAAGTCCCAATCTAACAAGTACCGTACATACAGTAACTTACAGGTCGGCTATTGAGCGTGTTGCTCAAGCAAGAACCGGGTGATCCGGCTGTCCACAGTACCGCGCGCCTCGGTATAGCGCTCATTGCTCGTGCGTTCGATCTTGCTCCGCCATTCAGCATCGGCGTTCTTCAAGAATGGAGGATAGGTGGCGATTCGTTCGGGGTCTGCCGGTCGGCAGCCACTATCATCGCAAATGAGCGTACGGACATACGCTTTGTAGTCGGGAAGATCTTGGATCGCAGCTCCACCGAATGCCATCGGAAGTTCATCCTTGAGACACTCGGCATCGGTGTGCGATAGCCGGAATGCGATGAGATTCGCAGCATTGGTAAAAATCGCGGCGGCAGTCTCTCGGGAGAGACTCTCGATCACTTGCGTGGCGATCGCAAGGACCAAGTTGAACTTTCTTGTTTCAGCGAGGATGGATTCGAAATCGCCGATGTAATTCTGTGCTTCTTCGGCGAAGAGCAGATGGGGCACCCGATCCGATTCAGGGATGTCGCTACGCGAAAGCGCCGCGAGCTTTTCCTGCATCACAATCACTGATCCGAGAAGCATCGCGTTATCTGCGCCAATCGCTCCCTTCGAGAGGTCGCACAAGATGATCTTCCGTTCATCCATGGCACGCCGAAAATCGAAACTTGACCGCGGCTGTCCAATCACGGCCCGGAGCAGGGGATCGGTGAGAAACGCCCGGCACTTATTGAGAACTGGTGATATGGCTTCTTCTCGAAACCGGTTATCCCATCGCTCATACGTGTTGTGGAAAAAATCGAGGACGGCCGGATTCGTTACTGCACCGAGGACCTCCGCGCGATACGCTGAATCGGTGAGCAGTTTTGGCAAGGCGAGAATGGACACGGGTCTCGGCTGCTCGATCAGAGCGTGAAGTCCATTGCGCAGAATATCCTCCATGCGCGGTCCCCAAGAGTCGAACCACAGTTTTTTGAAAATGCCGATCACGTTTGAGACGACGAGTCCTCGCTGCTCGGGACGTCGGCATTCGAGCAGATTGAGCGCGAAAGCGCGCTCTTGATCCTTAGGATTGAAATAGATGACATCGTTCGTCCGATGGCGTGGGATATGGTTGTCTAAAATATCTTCGACGAGCTGGGCATGCGGATCGATCACGGTGACGCCGTGGCCGGCGGCGATGTCTCCGGCAAGAATGTTCCGCAGGAGCGTACTTTTGCCCGAGCCCGAGCCGCCAAAAAGCGCGAGATGGCGGCGGCGCGCATCCGGCACGATATAGACAGGCCTGCCTTCATGGAAAGCATCTTCACTGCTACCAATGAGGACAGGGTGGAGTGACATGGAAAAGAAAAATAAAACGGAGCTTGCGACCCGTCGTTGAATTATAAGGTGCAAAGGGAAAAAGCGCAGAACCCCGTTATCCCCAGTGGCGCTCTTTCAGCGCCACTGGGAAGAGGGGACCGCCCATCCAACGAGCGTGTGATCGAAGAAAATCCTTCGCTCGTACGGCCGTAGCGTTCTTCCACGTCAGGCCGATACAAAGCCATGCGCAGTGACCGCAGAAAAGGACAGGGTTCCTTGCCAAGAGCTGTCACTCGACTCCGTAGGATCACTGACTGGCGGTGTTTTCCACCGCCGAGGATGCAGGATGGGCGGTTGCCCGTTTTATAGCAGAGGCGGCCGAGGGGCGCAAGGACGAGTCATGTCCTACACAGCGTTGAGTCGAAAACTGTCATCCGATGACCAATTTTGTTCGATCTCCGCAGTTAGAGCAAAGCCCGACCCGGCGAACGAAAGTTCCGCTGATTCCGAGAGCAGCGGTTGCTTGTTGGGCTTGCTGGCGTCGTGGCAATTTTAGGCGGGAAGCAGTCGTCACAAAATGCTTTTGGCTTGTTGGATGCAAGAAACTTTGAGACTTTTTGCGGAACCGTCATTTGCGTCAAGTTTAGCCCGAATCGGGAGAAACCTTTCCCCGTCCATATCCCAGATGAAATGGTCGGGGGCCTAGAGTGAGACAATCAAGCATGGAGGAGCGCAAACATTGTGGTGGGCACGCGTTTTTCAACAAGCATCCACAAGCAGTTTTGCACCAACATTTCTTCACGCCTCGGCTCTATCAGTTCGGGTGGCTCCAGTTGAGGAAAGGATGTGGATAAAACATTACGCCCATTCCTGTGTTTTGTAAACGTGGGACGAAGGCGTAGGCTGTCCTGTGATGAAAGTCAATCCTTCAATGCCCGAGAAAGTGTTATCCGTTCCGGCATCATGCTTGTGGAGCAGTGTCGCATACCGTGAAAAGGGTCTAATCACAGAGGGTGCAGAACAGATGAGTGCCCTGGTTGCTCGCTGCGGTAGCTTTGTGGACAGGCCAACAGCCGAGGCTGATCCTGATTACAAGCAAATTATACCGTACGCAGTAGTCCGTCATGTTGACCGGTATTTCCTGTTACGGCGAAAGAGCGCGCAGAGCGAGCAACGCCTGCACGACAAGTTATCGATTGGTGTTGGAGGGCACATCAATCCGCCTGAAGCAGCCGCGGCGCGCGTTGACGACGTAATCGCCGACGGTCTGACGCGGGAGATTAATGAGGAGCTGGTCATCGCTCCCGGATATCGGGAAACGCTGATTGGGCTAATAAACGATGACACGACTGAAGTGGGGCGAGTGCACCTGGGCATTCTGTTTGAAGTCGATAGCGTGTCGCTTGACGTGCAGGTGCGCGAAACTCACAAGATGGACGGCACGTGGGCGCTTCTAGATCATGTGGAGCAAAACTACGACAGGCTTGAGACGTGGTCGCAGATTGTATTTGACTCGTATCTATATCCACGTTTCTTGCGTGCCCTCCGTGCTGCTAAGGCAGGATGATTTCTAAGCAGTATCTTTGTTTTGCTGCCTGCCTTCAGATCGCAGCCAAAGAGACTGCCGGAGTCGAACTAGATCAAATCGCTGTCGCTAACCATCTCGGCGTGGCCTTACCTGTCGGATTTGATTGTTCTGGTCTGGTTGAACAAGGTCTTACTAATATCCGCTACGAGACGGATGTTGCTCTCTGCGGTATTACGCCCGTGGTTGCGGACATCAACAGGGTTTTGAGCGCAACCATTCCCCGCCTCGAATGTCGCTTCGAATCTATTTCACAGTTTCAGGATTGGGAATTTGAGGAGCGACTCGCTACACTGGCGAATTCCGGCTACTTTCCAATTGTTTGCTTTGACTACGATTCTCTAATTGGGGAAGCCGCCATTGAGAACCGTGGGCACTGCGCCGTTGTATTCCGCATGGACACTCCATCGGTGCGCTGCGGGCGACCTGTAGACATCTATGACCCCGGACCGAAGGATGCTGGCTTCCGCACTGTCGATTCTCATTCCCTGTACCGGGCATGTCGCAAGCGACATGGAGGTATATGGTCGCTCGTTCCGGTAGACAACTGAACTGAATCACCTGGCAGAGATTCGAAACGGTGAGAAGTATTGCCACAAAAGTGCAGGTCGGAATATAGGGACGTTCACTGGATAGCGATTCAAGCAGCAAGCTGTGATGCTTGCTGCTCAAAGAATTGCTTCACGTCGTTCCAGTTCGCCGCAACCAGCATGTGCGGCATGGGATCTTTTTCGGCGTCCTCGAAGAACGTGAGCGATTTGAGAATGTGCATCCGGTTATAGCCCGTCCGGGCATACTTGCGTGCGAAGCACGCGAGGAGATGTTCTAAGCCGAATTGTTGACTCGCGACGTAGAGATCGATGAAGTCCCGTTTGGTGCCCCGGCTTGCTATAGCGGTAATCTTCATGCACGCGATGTCGCGTGAATCAGCTACAGGAACCTCCAGGAAGGATTCGAACGGGAAGATGACTGGGTAGGGGTAGCCTAGGAAACTGACTTTGATTCCCTGGATCGTCGCATGGATCGTGTGTGGTCCTCGCTCGACGAGCGCGAAACCGGGCATGGCCTGCACGCGCTGAATCAAGGCTTCTTCGTCAAAGAGCTCGGCAATGAAGAAATCGAGGTCCACCGAAAGACGGTGGCCGAAGCGAAGCGCGAGACCGGTTCCGCCAGCAAGGTAGAAGGAGCCAAGGAGTGAACGGTCGCGAAGAGCACGCAGCGTGTCCGCCGTCTGCGCGGTAATGGTCTCGGGGTGCCACACGATGTCGGTTCCATCATGTTTTCCCATGCGGGTATTAGGGGGTAAGTGCAGCGACCTTGCGAGCGGGGATCTGGTAGACGAGCGCCCAGAAGGTAGCCGTTTTCGCGGACAGTCGCCGCTCGGTGCTAATGACGCGGCGGATCTCGTCGTCGGCGAACGTCTCGCGCAGCCATACCAAGGCGCTCTCGTCGCCGTATTCAAGGACGCGAAAGATCGTGTAATCAGGGTAGGCGATTGGGTCAAACGTCGCGGTATTGGTGTCCCAGAATAACGGCTGTAATTCCTTCGTTATCATGCCGTTAAGTATACGGATTCTAGGATTTATGGCAATAGCAGCGGAGCAGTTTGAGGCGCGAGGGATGCGAGGGTAAGATCCTCGAACGGAATGAAAGGATAGGCTTCGCGTGCTGCGCGTGGGATGAGTGGATGGAGATCCTTGCGGAGTTCCTCGGCGCGGGATCGTGACTGCGTCACGGTCGCGACGATAAAGGATGTCATCCCCGGATACTTCTTCATGTATTGTCGCCGGCCGTAATAGGCAAGATAGCCTTCGACCTTGGCGACCATTCTTGTGTGCGCCATGGTTGAGCGGTCGGCTTCGAGAAAGATGTGGAACGTATTCTTCGCTTGGGGGAGTCCGCTGTTTTGGAGAACGAAATAGGCATCGGGGCGGATGGGAATTGCCAGATCGGGAACGGTATCCCATAGTGACTGGCCTTCAATCCACTGGGCCAGGTTGATGGGTCTGCCACGCGTGTGAAGCAGCATGCGCGTGTGGATGTCTGCGACAAAGAGAGAATGGCGAATACCGATCTCCGTGAGTTCGTTATGCCGAAGACGTTTCTCTTTTACGTCCGCAGAAGCGTAGCCGTGCTCTATTAACGCCGTCACGCCGAGAGGCCCGATTGCGTAAACATTCTTCTGCATAAAACGCGCGACGGATGCCAGGTAACGGCGCTTGTTAAGTTTGTTAAGCCTCCCCCAGAGCGCGCGGACTGATCGCCCGCAGAGTTGCGATACGTGATCGACCGTGGCAATACGAAGTTGAAAAACGTAGTTGAGAAGGTCGATATCGCTCTCCTGGAGTTGAAAACCGTTTTTCGACGGCATGTGGTTGGGTTTGTTGGAATGCCGGAGGACCTTTTCGGAAATTCTACCACTGAATAAGCGCGATGAAAAAACGGAATGCCACCTCACCGGTCACGGTGGTCGGCCCAGAATTCTTGCCAGTGTTGACATTGTTGACAGGAACTTCGGCCACAATCGAATCCAGAAAGGGAATTCACATGGGCAACGACACCTTCAACGCTACGGCCGGGTTCCACCTCACGACGGCGGCTACCGATCGCGACGTGCTTCTCGCAGAACAGATTGGCGGGCTTGAAGCGAATCGCATTCGAGTGGTAAATGAGCCCGAGATCGTGCGCTTGGAGGGGGTGCTCGGCGCACTGGAGAACGAACGCCGGCAGTTGCGAGCAGTGCTTGGCGCGGCGCTCAGGACCTCCGGAACACACGGTCCGTGGCCCTTATGGCAGACGATTATGGCGGTTCTTTTTGTCGCTGCCGGGTTCGCTCTAACGCGCATGTCCTTGGAGCCTTTCGATTTCAATCCGGAATTGATGTGGATATGTTCACTCGGGATTGCATGCCTCTGCGCGTACGGGACCGCCGAGTTCTTGGAAAAAACCGATTTGAAAGTTATCGTGCTGGGCATTTCGGTTCTACTCTTTCTCGCAAGTCTTGCCGGGCTCATGACACTCGCGAGCGTGCGCGGTGATATTTTTCTGCACCACCTTCAGAATCTGGCGAACTCTGGCGACGGCAGCTCTCCATCTTCGACGGACGCCGGACTAGCCTTCTACAGAGCAGTCGCTCCGAAAATGCGGATGTTCCTCACGCTGCTCAGCCTCGCCCTTGAACTCGCAGCGGGTCTCGCTCTCCACGAAGTGAGGGCGGCACTCAAAGTCCGCACGGCGCCCCCCTCGCCCGAAAGCCTCCGCTTGGAAATGGTCGAGGGTGAGATCAGTCACGTTGAAGCGCAACTTCGATTTCTTCGAAAT
>Ga0302324_100025469_pt1 | contig 11353 bp, 7 predicted proteins | sample Palsa_T0_1_FD_201949 | JGI IMG/M metagenome (GOLD analysis project Ga0302324, IMG submission 201949) | Peat permafrost microbial communities from Stordalen Mire near Abisko, Sweden - Palsa_T0_1 | ecosystem: Environmental > Terrestrial > Soil > Palsa > Peat permafrost | place: Sweden: Abisko... | reverse complement strand
ACGTGAGCGGCATTCACCAGGGCCCTGGCCAGGTTCCGATGATTGGGATTTCCCTTGGAGTAAATCGCGATGGCGCGATCGAAGTGATCGAGCGCCTTCGCGTACTCCCCGGCGCGGCGCACCATTCGACCCCGTGCCGACTCGATGTTGCCCAATGACAAAGTGTCATCGGTAGCCTTGAGAACGGCCTCGGCATGAGCGAGCATCCGCAGAGCTTCTTTCTTCAAGCCCTTCTGGAAAAGAAGCCATGCCTCGTGAATCTGAATCACTGAGGTGTACATGGCATTCTCGCCCGAGCTATGCGCAAGCTCTCTTGCAGACACAATCTCTCTGAGCGCGATCTCGTATTCGCCCTTCTTTCTATGCGCTCTCCCTTTCCAGAAATGAGCAAGTGTCATCAAGTGCTCATCTTCGGCGCCACGTTCTGCCCGCAAAACAAAATCGAGCGTCTCGATAGCGGTGTCGACCTCCTCGGCAGAGAATGCCCGGAATGCCTCCACCATGCGCAGGCGCAGATAATCGTCCAGCGGCAGCCTGCGCCGGCACTCGGCTGGAAATCTTTTGAGGATAGAGTCGAGCAGATGATAGTCCCGGTATCCAACGTCAACCCATTGCGCAAGCAGCAGCAGGATCTCGGTAGAATGAGCCTGACTCGGAAGCAGCCTGGTCCAAATTTCTTCGCCTTTATCGAGAACGACCGTACCCTCGGACACGCGGCGCAGATCAAGGGCGCGATTCAGGTCTTTGACGATTTGCGTTCCGATGGTCATATCCAGCCTGATTCCTTACGGCAATCCAATTCGGTCGATGTGCGGCAGAAGGAAGGTACGCCAGAAGAGCGATCCCGGTCTGCCCGCCGCCGCGAGACTTAATTAAGTTGAATTGCCAGAATGGTTACACTTCCTTGACGGCCCCGATTATCTTCCAGCCCGGGCGTCCTTGTCCACTCGTCCGAATCGGACTGGTAACCCTTGTGCTGCATGAATTGCTGCGGTCTACTCAATATGTTGCGTGAGCGGGTTCAGTAGCCCCGCTGCCAGGGAGACGGACAATGTGCAAGAGCGCCTCATCAGCAGCCGGCTGGGACTTGCCCCGCTGGAATGGAATAACCCGCGCATACAAGGCAGCGGACGTTGCGCGTCTGCGCGGAACCAGCCGTGTGGAGTATTCGTTCGCCCGCGCGGGGTCAGAGAAGCTCTGGCGTCTCCTGCACCAGGAGGAGTATATCCGTGGTTTGGGCGCTCTGACAGGAAGCCAGGCGGTAGAAATGGCCAGAGCGGGCCTGGAGGCGATCTACCTGGGTGGCCGGCACGTAGTCGCCGATGCCAACCTCGCCGGTCAAACAAATTCAAACCAGAGCCTCTATCCCGCCTTGAGCAATCCGAATAATCTTCCGAATATTGTGCGCTTCATGAATAGCACCCTCATCCGCGCCAGCCAGATTGCCCTCGCCGAAGGCGACGATTCAAAGGGCTGGATGTTGCCGATTGTCGCGGATGCCGAAACCGGCTCTGGAGGGGTTCCGAGTGCCTTTGAGGTGACGAAGGCCCTCATTGAAGCCGGTGCGGCAGCCGTCCATTTTGACGATCAATTCTCGCCCGCGAAGAAATGCGGGCACATGGGCGGCAAGGTGCTGGTGCCTACGCGCGAAGCGATACACAAACTCATCGCCGCGCGTCTGTCAGCCGACATCCTGGATGTTCCGACCGTGCTGATTGCCAGAACAGATGCCAGCAGCGCTCAACTGATTTCCAAAGGCTGCGACGCGGAGGATAAGCCTTTCCTGACGGGTGAGCGCACCATCGATGGGTTCTTTACCGTGCGCGGCGGAATCGATGCAGCGATTGCTCGCGGCCTTGCATACGCGCCGTATGCCGATATGCTGTGGTGCGAAACGTCAAAGCCGAGTCTCGCCGAGGCGAAGAGATTTGCCAAGGCAATTCATGCTCAATTTCCGGGCAAGCTTCTGGCGTACAACTGCGCTGTATTATCCCATTTGGGGCCGAGGCTGAATCAATGGGAAATCTCGCAGTTTCAAGGCGAACTTGCCGCTATGGGTTATCGTCTCCAGTTTGTCGCGTCCGCTGGATTTGATGCGTTGAATCATTCGACCTCTGAACCTGCCCTTGAGTATGCGCGATCAGGTGTGGCAGCCTGATCAAGATTTAAGCAAAATGCATTCGAGTTGACCCGGGCGCGCGAAGATAAAGCCTCTCTGTTACAAATAGAATTAGAAGCACACCGAATGGATCGCCAATCGGTGTTTGCGTTCGTCATGGTGGAAAAGAAAATCGAATCGAGTCACAACCCCGAAAACGACATACTGACGCCAGGCGCGGTGGAGTTCCTGTGTTCTCTTGACCGGGAATTCGAATCCCGTAGAATCGATCTCCTGCGCAAACGCGCTGAACGCCAGCAGGAGTATGACCAGGGCAAACTGCCCCACTTTCCCTCTGAGACAGCTCACACTCGCGAAGCACAATGGACGGTTGCTCCGATTCCGCAGGATCTGCTCGATCGGCGGGTTGAGATCACTGGTCCACCGGAAAGAAAGATGGTCATCAACGCCCTGAACTCCGGGGCAAATGTCTTCATGGCAGACTTTGAAGACTCCAACGCGCCCACCTGGAGCAATTGCCTCGACGGCCAGCGAAACCTTCGCGATGCCAACCGGCGGACCATCGAGTATCGTTCTCCAGAGGGCAAGCAATATCAATTAGGAGCGAAGCCCGCAGTGCTCTTTGTACGGCCGCGCGGATGGCACATGGTGGAGAAGCATTTTCCCATCGACGGAGCGCCGATTTCGGGATCGCTCTTCGACTTTGGGCTTTACTTCTTTCACAATTTTCAGACTCTGCTCGACCGCAACACTGCTCCTTATTTTTATATGCCGAAGATGGAGAGCTACCACGAAGCGCGGCTGTGGAACGACGTGTTTGTCTTTGCGCAGGAATATGTTGGCGTGCCGAAGGGAACGATCCGCGCCACCGTGCTGATCGAAACCATCGCAGCAGCGTTTGAAATGGACGAGATTCTTTTCGAGTTGCGCGATCACTCCGCCGGCCTGAACTGCGGCCGCTGGGATTACATTTTCAGCTTCATCAAGAAGTTCAGAAATAATCCGCTATACGTTTTGCCTGAACGCGGCGTCATCACCATGGAGCAGCCGTTCCTTCGTTCCTATGTGGAGTTGCTGATTTATACCTGCCACAAGCGCGGCATCCACGCGATGGGAGGCATGGCAGCGCAGATTCCTATTCGCGATAACCCGCAGGCCAACGAAGAGGCGATGCAACGTGTCCGCCAGGACAAGTTGCGTGAGGTGCGCGCCGGGCACGACGGAACCTGGGTTGCGCATCCAGGGCTGGTCCCAATTGCAAAGGCTGTGTTCGACGAACACATGGAGGGCCCGAATCAAATTCAACTGCCGGCGACAAAGGGAGCGGCAACTACCGAGCAGGATCTTGTCGAGATTCCGCGAGGCCCGCTGACCGAAGCCGGGTTTGTGCGCAATGTCGATATAGCATTGCAGTACATTGAATCGTGGCTGCGCGGCAACGGCTGCGTGCCCATCTATAACCTGATGGAAGATGCGGCCACGGCTGAAATTTCGCGGGCGCAACTCTGGCAATGGATTCGCTACGGCGCGCGACTCGATGACGGTCGAACGATTGATCGACCGATGTTCGAAAGTGCGCTGACGGACATCTTGAATGCGAAGAAGCGCGACCTAGGCAGCGAGCAATTTGCATTGTCCAAATTCGAGCGCGCAGGCGAATTGCTTACTACTTTTTCTACCAGCGAATTTCAGGATTTCCTGACCACATCGGCCTACGCTGAGTTCGCATAGCATTCAGCGACTCACTCCTCAATATCGTCGTCGTCGGGATCGAGCGGCTTAGCGCCCGGCGTTGCAGTTGGCACTGGCGCTGCCGCGGTTTCAGCCTTGGCCCCACCTGCCTTCGAAGCCTCTGCTGGCATGGGCGGATGCTCAAACGAGTAAAGCTCGTTAAAGAAGTATTTGTAGGTTGCGTGCGCCTGTCCGCGGAACTGCGGCTTGAATCCGAACAGCACAATGTGCCCATGCCCATACGCCAGTTCCAGGGCCGCCACCTTGCCCTCAATGGCCTCCGGATGCAGCAGCAGTCCGCTCTCAAGAGGATTGGTCTGCTTGGGATAACGGGCCAGCACAGCGCCGTGAAATCCCGGCTGCGTTTCAAACGCCGGACCCGCCTGGAACATCACCACCGGAGAATCGGAGACGCCGAAATTCACGGGCATTTCTGGATGCTCCGTTTCCACGCGCAACAAAGCGCCGGAGCAGAAAAACTTGTCGCTCTTTACGCCGTCGATCACGTTCTTCACCGGCAGCGACATCAGCGGAATCAGGCTTGAAGCGGTCCTGTTGAATGCGATCAGGGTTCCCCCTTCGCGCACAAACTCCCGCAGGTGGTTCATGCCATCTTCGCCCACGCCGCCCACATATTGGCCCGGCACAATGCCCACTCCAAACCCCGACATGAGGCCGCGGGACGACATGTCGGGCAGAACAATAATGTCGTAGCGGCTCTTCAGATTGGCTGAGCGAATGTCGGCGTTGTAAAGGCTCTTCGGCTCGAACCCATAGTTCTCCAGAACCCACCGCGTCCATCCCTCATCGATCGAAGCAGCCCACGGCCTATACAAGCCCACGCGCGCTTTTTTGATAGGCAGGGTATGCGCCGGTGCAGTCACCCCGACGGCCGAGACAGCGTACTTCTTCGTCAGCCCATCCAATGCCGCGCGGCTGAGCCCGCCGATCAGGAATGCGCCAGTCTCCGTCCCCTGCGAAGTCTTCACCGGGTCCTGCGCCAGCGAGACAGTGCCTCCCTGCTGCAACGCCGCGTTCACCAGTTGAAATGCCGCGTTGACCTTGTGGCTCACTGCGAACAGGGTCCCCGCGCCATCCACCGTTCCATCCGGCAGTTGCACCGCATCTAACTTTGCCAGCAGCGCGCGCTGATCCGGCCCAAGCGGGTCGGTCACCGCATCCACGTCTACTCCCATCTGTAGTGAGAGCGTCCAGCCCGTCACATCGTAGGGCAGATCGATGGCCTTCGATGTTCCGTTCTCCAGCGCGTCCGGATAATGTTGCCGCTCAAACAGCTCCTTGGCCATGGCGGAGTAGGGTTGATCCATTGGAATCACCCACGATCCGGCTGGATACGTCACGCCGTTAGCCTCGAATCCGTTCTTCGTTGCGTAAACATCGAGGCCGTTATCGATCATCTTCTGCGCCAGCAAGCCCGCTTCCGGCGTGTCGGCCTGCTTGTCGCTGATGACGTAAGCAAACGGCGGCTCTTTTTTGAAGTGCTGAATGTTATCGCGCGCAGCCTGATAGCGGTTGTAGAGCAGCGTCTCGCGGTTCTTCGCCGCCAGGTCCAGAACCGACATCGACCCTGAAACCATGTAGTCCACCGCATCCTTCAAATGCCACCAGCCACCTTCCCACGGAGTGGTGTACATAGTCAGCGCGCGCAGATCCTGATCGTTCTTGGGAAACTCGTCGGCAGTATAGAAGCGCGGCGTCGCATAACGGTAAAGAGCCGTCTCAGTGAAGAACGAAATCTCATTGCGAAACACGCCTGCCCAATCGGTAAAGCCGGCGTACCAGTTGTCGAAGCGCGACTCGGAGATAGCGCCCGGCATATTGTGCGCGTCAAGATACGCCGACATGTTGGTGCCCACCACATTGAGCCAACTGCGCACATAAGGGCTGATGTTGCTCGATATCGGATCGGCGAACGGTGGGATCCAGATGCGCGCCGGGAAAGGAGCCGTCTGGTGCTGGCAGTAGAAAATTACCGGGCTGTATTCCAGCTCGGTCTTCGTCACCACCTGCTCCTCTTTCATGTTCATCATGTAGCCATCGCGATTGTTGTCGTGGCCAACATAGTCTTGATATAGCCATGGCAGCGGGCTGACTTCATACTTCGTTCCCAGGTTCTGCCGGTACCAGTGCACCACCATGTCCTGCCCGTCCGGATTGAGCGTGGGCCACAGCACCAGAATCACCTGGTCGAGAATGGCGTCGATCTGCGGATCGTCCTTGGCCGCGAGCAGGTTGTAAGCCAGAATCATGGTGTGCTGCGTCCCGGCTACTTCATCCGAGTGCAACCCGCCATCGATATGCACAATCACCTTCGAGCCGCGCGCCAGCCCCTTTGCCTGCTCATCGTTCAAATCCTCAGCCCGCGCAAGCCGCCCGGCGGTCTTCTTGTAATCGTCGAGCTTCGCGAGATTCGCAGGCGAAGAGATCACGGCCACTTCAATGTCCTGCCCACGCGTGCTCTTGCCTACGGTAAACATCTTTATCCGGTCAGAGGCCGCGGCCAGCGCGTGGAAGTAGCGAATGGTATCCGCATAGTCCGCCAGGTAAAAGTCATCGCCCGGCGTATGACCTAGAACCGATGCAGGCGTCGGGACTTGGGCGGGGGAAACGAAAGACGTAACCGCCAATAAGTTGAGAAGGCAGAAGCACCGGAACGGCTTGGATGAAAACATCGATTCTCCTGGATGTGTATCGAAGACCTGTTTTGTGTCAGGGCACGACTTCTGCTTTGTGTCAGAACAAGACCCTGCTTTGTATCCGGGCACGGCCCCTGCATTGTTTCGGAACAGGACTCCTGAATTGTGTCAGGGCATGACTTCAGTCGTGCCGAAGAATGCCGAAAAAACATCGGGCTTTAGCCCCTGAGGGATTACAACGAAGCCTCGGAGAGAATTCCGGAAAGCGTTATTCACAAGAGTAGCGCGCCTTGCAGCCGCTGGAAAGCACAAATCTCGCCAATTCACATTCGGGCCCCGCTCGACGCGCGCTGAGTGCCACACCGCGCGTGATAAGGTGGATGCGCGGAGGGCTCGACGGTATGCTAGCAACCAATCATCGTGCATGGATCGCAATCGGCTGCCTTGTGGTTTCATTTGTTGCTGCGCCGCTTGGCACAGGGCAGAACACGCCGACGGCCTCTCCAGAAGCCGCCCAGCACATTAAGCACGTCGAAAACGGTCTGGTCGGAGCCGTCGTGCTCAAGGGAGACGCCCAGGCGACTCACACCCTCGCCGCCCGTATGAAGGAACTCAACGTTCCCGGCGTAAGCGTTGCCGTCCTTCACGACGGAGTTATCGAGTGGGCGCAGGGCTTTGGCGTCAGCAGCGTCGGCGGGCCGCCCGTCAATGCTGAAACCATGTTCCAGGCCGGCTCCATCAGCAAGCCGCTGGCGGCCATGGCGGCGCTGCGCCTGGTGCAGCAAGGCAAGCTCTCGCTCGACGCGGACATCAACACCGAATTGAAATCCTGGAAGTTGCCCGCCGACCCGATTCAAGGCGGCAAGCCGGTAACCCTGCGCGAGCTGCTCACCCACACCGGCGGCACCACGGTTCACGGTTTTCCCGGTTACGCCAGCAACGAGGCCGTTCCAACGCTGGCGCAGGTTCTTAACGGCGAAAAGCCAGCCAACACTCCCGCCATCCGCAGCGAAGCAGCGCCCGGAAGCAAGTGGAATTACTCCGGCGGCGGCTTCACCATCATGCAGCAGGCCGTTATCGACGTGACCGGCGAGCCATTCCCCAAGCTGCTCCACGACGCCGTGCTGGCCCCTATCGGCCTGACGCACAGCACCTACGAGCAGCCACTTGGCAAGGAATTTCAGGCCTTCGCCGCAACCCCCTATCACGGCGACGGCAAGCCCGTGGAAGGCGGCGCGCACACTTACCCCGAGATGGCCGCGGCCGGCCTCTGGACTACCCCCACCGACCTGCTCCGCTACGCCATTGAGGTTGAAAAATCTTTGGACGGCAAGGCCAACCACGTGCTCTCCGCGGACATGACCCGCCAGATGCTCACCACAGGAATGGGCAACTGGGGCCTGGGGCTCGAGATCGGCGGCTCGCCATCGAATCCATACTTCTCCCACGGCGGCGTCAACGAGGGCTTCATCAACATTTTTGTTGCCTACGAGAAAGGCGGCGAGGGCGCAGCGGTCATGACCAACTCCGACAACGGCGGCGCGCTCGGCGACGAAATCATGCGCTCCATCGCTGCCGAGTACGACTGGCCTGACTGGCATCCAAAGGAGCGCACCGCTGTGCCAGTCGATCCAAAAATTCTGGCGGTGTACGCCGGAACCTACGCGCTTGCGCCCAACTTCGACCTCGTGATCACCGACGAAAACAACCAGCTTCAGGCCCAGGCAACCGGCCAGGGCAAAGCTCCCATCTACCCTGAATCTGAGACCAAGTTCTTCCCGATCGTCGTCGACGCTGAGATCGAATTTGTCAAGGACGATCAAGGCAAAGTTACCAGTCTCGTCCTGCATCAGAACGGCCACGATATGAAGGCGCCCAGAAAATAGCCGCCTTAGCCGTCAAGTAAACTACTAGATGGAGCCCATGCCCGGCATCCTCTCCAAGACGCGCACCACGCTCGAGATGATCAAGTGGGAGCACTCCATCTTCGCGCTCCCCTTTGCCTTCACCGGCGTCATCCTCGCCGCCAACGGCCTGCCTGCGTGGCCCATCGTTCTCTGGATTCTTATCGCCATGGTTGCCGCGCGCTCCTGCGCCATGGCCTTCAATCGCTGGGCCGACGCCGAGATCGACGCCGCCAATCCCCGCACACGCACTCGCGCCATCCCCGCCGGCCTGCTCTCCCGCCAGTTCGTCTTCGGATTCACCCTTGTCGCGGCGCTGATCTTCGTGCTGGCTACCGCCGAGCTCAACCAGCTTGCGCTCTATCTGTCGCCACTGGTCCTCGTGGTGCTCCTGGGCTATAGCTACTTGAAACGCATCACCCGCTGGTCGCACTTTGGCCTGGGGCTGGCTCTTGGCCTTGCACCTTCTGCCGCCTGGGTCGCCGTTCGCGGCTCACTCGACCCCCGCATCCTGGTTCTCACCCTTGCGGTGACCTTGTGGGCCGCCGGCTTCGACGTCCTCTACGCTTGCCAGGACTTCGAGCACGACCGCGCCGCCGGCCTGCACAGCCTGCCCCAGGCAATCGGCATCCCCGCGGCTTTCTCTGCCGCACGCGTCATGCATCTGGCCATGCTTGCGCTGCTGGCCTGGTTCGGCTGGCTGTTTCATTTCCGGACCGCCGGATGGGTCGGAATCGCTGCCGTGGCTCTGCTGCTGGCCTATGAACATTCCCTCGTCTCTCCCCAGGACCTGCGCCGCCTCAACGCCGCCTTCTTCACCATGAACGGCGTCATCGCCACCGTCTTTCTAGCCTTCGTTGCCGCGGACCTCTGGCTTCGGTTTTAGCCTCCATGCCTCCTGATATTCTCCCCGACGAATTCCCTGAAAGAACTTCAATCGAATTGTGGTATGGTGCCAGAAAGCAGCCAAATCAGGAATCAGCCACGAAGCCTCCGCCGAACCTGCGTGCGGAAGAAGAAGGCACAGGCATGAAGATTGCCATTCAGGGCGAACCCGGCTCATTCAGCCACGAAGCCGCGATGAAGCTTGTGGCCGACGCCGTTATTGTTCCCTTCTCGCTCTCCGCCGACGCATTCGCGGCCGTGGTCAACGGATCGGTAGATGCCGCCGCTATTCCCATCGAGAACTCGCTGGCAGGTTCCGTCTCCGAGCACTTCGATCTGCTGCTGACTCATAACGTAATCGTCGAGCGCGAGACGCTGCTCCGCATCCGCCACAACCTGATCGCCATCTCCGGAGCTTCAACCAGCGAGATCGATCGCGTTTTTTCGCATCCCGTGGCCCTTGCGCAATGCAGGCGCTTTCTTGCTGCGCATCCCAGAATGGAGTCCTACGCCTTCTACGACACCGCCGGCAGCGTCAAGCAACTGGTTGAGCTCCGCGATCGCCACGCGGCCGCCATTGCCAGTGAGGCCGCTGCGCACTACTATGGCGCGCAGATCCTTCACGCCGGCATTGAAGACAATGCGGAGAATTTCACTCGCTTCTTCCTTGTCCGACGCGCCGGCGAAGTCGCCCCGGACCCCGAAGCAAACAAGATCAGCGTGGCCTTTTCCGTTGAGAATCGCCCCGGCTCCCTGGTGTCGGCCCTCCTCGAGCTCTCGACCATCGGCACCAACCTGACCAAAATTGAGTCTCGCCCCGTGCAGGGGAAGCCATGGGAGTACATCTTTTACGTCGATTGCCAGATTCATACCCCGGAGGAAGGCACGCGCGCGCTCAATGCGCTCCGCCCCCATTGCTCCATGGTCAAGGAGCTGGGCCGTTACCGCGAAGCCTTGAAGCCCTCGCAGCCTGCCTCGTAGGAAATTCATCCGGCCAGTTGGGCCGGGACTCGCAGCAAATTCTGTTGCACGCAGCAGAAAGGGATGGGCCAAAGCCCATCCCTTTCTGCTGCTTTCCGTGTCAACCCAGATCCAATGCTTTAAAAGTGATACGCCACGCCGACTGTGGGGTTGAAGATGTTGAACCATTTGTTGGTAGTGAATGTCGTATCGCCAAAGGTCGGCACCTTGGTCACAAACCCGCGGTATTCGGCGCGAATGTCAAAGCTGGGGCTGATTTCATACGCAATGCCGGCCCCGTACATGGCGCCTATTGCGGTCTGCTGCTTCACATCCAGGGAAGTTGTCCCCGTGTTGCGGATGGGAAGAAAAATCAGCGCACCCGGCCCTGCTTCGGCAAACGGATTGAATTTCTTGTAGTTAAAGCTGCGTACGTATGCGAAAGAGGCCTCCTGCGTGCGGGTGAGAACCTTCACACCGCCAGGAAACTGGGGCAGAACAAACTTGATCGTATTCTGGTAGGTGATGCCGTAGTTGGCCTCCAGCGCGCTCGAAGGCGTAAGCATGAAACGGTAGCTGGCCAGAGCGCCCAGCGCATAGTTGGAATGAACTTGGACGTCGGTTTGTGAGGCAATGAACGGCTCAATCAGAGCTGTTCCGCTGATGCTGATATCCTGGCGGCTTTCCTGGGCGCGGCCGGCTGCCACGCAACCAACCAACAGGAATGCAATAATGGCGATCTTCTTCATTCGGTCCTGAACCTCACGACTGCGCTCGCCGTCCGGCTGGCAACGAACTGGTCGAATCCGGCGCGCCGGTTGATCCGGGCCCCGCTCTAAGCATTGTAACTGGCCGGGACGGGTCGGTCATAGAAACCCCGTCCCAACGCTCACTGCTGCAACGATCTCTGCCTTTAGACGCACCAGAATGGATTCCGCTGTAAACGGACTCGGGACTTAGGGACTAGGGAATAGGGACTAGGGAGTAGGGACTAGGGAGTAGGCCCCGAAGAGTTGGAGCTCTGGGTTAGGGCTTTGGTAGGGGTGATGACTTACACCGCCTATTTGGCGTCCGATTGATTCGATTTGATCGGAGCG
>Ga0302324_100025468_pt1 | contig 11353 bp, 9 predicted proteins | sample Palsa_T0_1_FD_201949 | JGI IMG/M metagenome (GOLD analysis project Ga0302324, IMG submission 201949) | Peat permafrost microbial communities from Stordalen Mire near Abisko, Sweden - Palsa_T0_1 | ecosystem: Environmental > Terrestrial > Soil > Palsa > Peat permafrost | place: Sweden: Abisko... | reverse complement strand
TCTGCGTGATGCCGCGAATCTGGTACTCCACCGGGTCTTCGATGGTGATGATCTTGTCCTCGTCGCTCTTGATCTCGTTGAGCGCGGCATAGAGGGTCGTGGTCTTGCCTGATCCGGTGGGGCCGGTGACCAGCACCATGCCGTAGGGCTCGCGGATATAGCGCCGGAAGCGGCGCAGATCTTCCTCTCCAAAACCGACCACGTCGAGGGTGAGCTTGCGGAACTTCTCGCTCATCGACTCCTTATCGAGCACGCGGAGCACTGCGTTTTCCCCGTGCACGGTGGGCATGATGGAGACGCGGAAGTCGATCAGGCGGCCTTTGTAGCGCACGCGGAAGCGGCCGTCCTGGGGCACGCGGCGCTCGGCGATGTCCAGTTCGCTCATGACCTTGATGCGGGAAAGGATGGTGGAGTGATGCTCGCGCGCGATCGGCGCCATTGCCGCTTGCAGCACGCCGTCGATGCGGTACTTCACCACCAGCGAGTCATCGTAGGTTTCCAGGTGAATGTCGGAGGCGCGGCGCTCGAGCGCGGTGAAGATGGTGGTATCCACCAGCCGGATGATAGGGCTGATGTCCTCTTCGGAGGTGAGCTTCTCGATCGAGATGTTCTCATCGGGATTGTCTTCGGCGGAGATCACGTCGAACGTGAGTCCCTCCGACGCCTCGTCAAGGACGCGCTGCGACTGCTCCGTCTTTTTCAGTAGGTCAGTAATCTGGGATAGAGTCGCGACGCGGGTAGTGATTCGTTGTCCCAGCAGGCCGCTGATCTCGTCCAGGATCATGAGCCGGCTGGGATCGCTCACCGCGATCACCAGGCGGTCTTCCATCTGCTCCAGGGGCACAAAATTGTAGCGAAACATCATGTCGACGGGCACGCTGCGAAAGAGTTCGTGTTGGATGCGGAAGTTCTTCAGGTCGACGAACTCGCAGCGATAGCGATGGGCCAGCGCCTGGGCGCGCGAGCTCTCGTCGGACTCCGGAACGATAGTAGTGAGAAGTGCGGTGCTGTCGGCCATTTGAAACTCCTTACGGCAAAATGGACAAAGCGGAGGCGGAAGGCAACCTCCTCAGTGGCCTCCCATGGTGCTCGCCTGCCCCAGAGAGAAGATCGGTAGATAAAGTGCGATCAGGATGACTACGACCACTGAGCCCATCACGATCAGGATAGCGGGCTCAATGAGAGCCAGGGCGGCGGTCAACGCCGTCTGAACGTCTTCTTCGAAAAACTCGGCGACCGAATTGAGCATTTGCGGTAAAGCTCCGGTCGATTCCCCTACGTCGATCATTTCGACGGCAAGATCGGGGAAGACGCCGGTTTTTTCCAGGCTCTGGGACAGGCTCTTTCCCTCGCGCACGCTGCCCACGGAGGCCATTACAGCCTTGGCAATGGTGTCGCTCGAGATAGAGCGCGCCGCGGTTTCCAGCGAGGGCACGGGCGGCAGTCCGCCGACCAGCAGGCTGGAAAGCGTGCGCACAAAGAGGGCGACCTGGTATTTGCGCCAGATATTGCCGAAGATCGGCATATTGATGCGCATGCGATCGATACGCGCTGTCCCGGCCGCGGTCTGGCTATAACGGTAGAGGACGTACACGATGATGGCGATGCCGGCCAGCATCCATAAAATGTAGTGTTGAAAATTATTGCCCACCGCCAGCAGCATGCGGGTTACAGCGGGCAGGTTGGTGCCCAGCTGGTCGTAAAGCAGGGCAAAACGCGGCACTACGAAGCTGATCAGGAAGACGAAAAGGGCCACGACCATGGTGATCAACAGGCAGGGGTAGAGCAGGGAAGCCATCAGCTTCTTGCGGAAGGAAAGCGAAATCCGTTGAAAAGAAAGATAGCGTGACAGAACATCTTCCAGTTGCCCGCTTCGTTCGCCTGCCAGCAGGGTGGTGGTGTAGATCAGGGGAAAGCCGCCCTGGGCTTCAAAGGCGCCGGAGAGTGATTCCCCGGTGCGCACCCGTGCGGCCACGTTTTCCAGTTGCGCGCGGAAGGTCGGGTTTTTCTGGCCTTTGACCAGCATGTCGAGCGAGCCGACGATCGGCAGGCCGGCACGGATCAGGGTGAGGAACTGCTGGTTGAAGATGATGAAGGCTTCCAGGTTGGCGCGCTTGCGGCTGCCGCCAACGCCGCGCATGCCGCGCGGCCGCACCGAGTAGACGTAGTAACCGGCTTGGGAAAAACGGCTGCGCAGCTCTTCCGCGGAGCCGGCGATCTGCACCTGCTCCTGTATGCGTCCCCGCTCATCCGCCAACTTGATTACATACTCTGCCATGGGCCTCTTACCAGTTTAACGGGATACTTCAGCCGCTGCGGCCGGCTTGGCCGGAAGCGTTCCCAGCTTGCCAATTTGACCATGGGGACCAACAGCCCAGGGCAGGCTGAGAGCGTTCCAATTACCACTATCGAGCCATTGCCACGTCTTGCCATCGTCATAGGAGATATCGGAACCATTGCTGCCCACCGCGATCCAAGCTTTGTTTCTTGCGTCCCAAGCTACGGCAGAACGGTACCCATGGGGCAGTTTGCGGGGAACGCTCCAGTGATCTCCTCCGTCCGAGGTATAAGCCGCCGTGCCGGTTGCCTCCTCTGGTTTGCGATAATCTCCACCCACAGCGATCCCGTGCTGTTGGTCGCGAAACGCTAAGGAAAAGACGCCCGAGGAGTCATTTCCGCTTGCCAGCGGCGTCTGCGCGCTTTGCCAGTCTGTCCATGGAAGCCCGCAAGTCCCCGAATACATGTCGCTCTGCCCCGCGCATCCGCCGGGATGGAAGCTTCTTTGCCTGATTCGCAAGACCCTGGCCTTGCTTGTTCCCAACCAGATCCACCCCTCGCTGCCGGCCATAGCGCTGTTGCTGGCCGCGAAAAGAGATTCACCGGGCAGCGGCTGCAGGTTCTTGCCTGGAGAAGGGCGTTCCGGGTCGGTCACCGGGATCCAAGTGCTCCCTCCGTCGGGAGTCACGCGCAGACGAAAGATAAAGCTACCAATCTCCAGAGGAATCCGCACGTCAGGAATACGCGCACTGTTGATCGATGGATCGCCGTAGATGATACCGTTTTCCCGGTCGAGAAAGAGGAGGCCATCCCAGAAGCCGGGAAATTTCGAACCGTTCGCCGCATCCGGATTGGTGAAGAGCAGCTTCCAGCTGGCACAACCATCCGTTGTCTGGTAGAGCCGGGAAAGGAGTCCGGGCCCGCTCGACAGCACCAACGCAGTTCGTTCGTCCCAGGCCCAGATAGCGCGAAAGTCGAGCTTGCTTGCTTCGGGAGGGGTGGCACACTGCTGCCATTCATAGCCGCCATCCTCGCTGCGCAATATCGTGCCATCGGTGCCGCTGGCCCAAGCTACTCCCCCGCCCACGGCGTGGATTCCCCGCAAACCAGCGGTGGACCCGCTGACCTCAAGCTCCCACGGCCCGCTGTGACCCGCGGTTTGTGCCGCGGCAACGAGGGCCGCCAACAAGCATATTGTCGAAATAAAAAATTTCATGACCGTTAATTGCCCCCTAAAGGGCCTGCGGAACGGACGGGTGGCCAGTTCGCCAAACCCGCCCCGCCTTTCCCGGCGTGCCGTGGGGTGTACGTGGGCCGAAAAAGATGGGCGCAGCCCACCATTGCTTTTTCTCTACACAGGGGGCGGCCCGTCCACCACCGGAACTCCCGGTGGCGGATGGAAAACGAAATCCGTGTCCGGGGCCGGAGCATCCGCTTGGCTTTCCTTAAAAGTAAATGCAGTCTGTGCTCCGTCAGTCTCGTCGATGACCATGGAGTGGATGGCTCCATCGGCGTTCACCCCGAGGACAATTTTCTCCACTCGATTCTCCATCCCCTTGGGCACGCCGGAGAGTTGCAACCCCGCACCTGTGTTGGACAGGGTCAACCCTTCGAGCTCTTTCTGAAGCTGCGTGTGGCCCAACAGAAACCGCAGCGGCGAACGCAGATCGTCCAATTGCGCGGCGGGGACGCGCTGTACCTGGGCATCTCCGGGTGAGTAGAACCAGGCATATCTGCCGTCGAGGAGAAAGACTTTGCCCGGTGGATTGGTGTAGCTCCAATGCATCTTTCCCGGCTTACGCAGCAGCAGGATACCGGTCTCCTCGCGGTTGATACCCATGCCGTGAAAGGTCTCGGTGAAGGCGGTGCGCAGCGAATGGAGGCCGTTGTAATACTTGTCGACGCGCTGCGCTAGCTGCTGCGCAGTGGGTTCGGTCTGGGCGAACGAAGCAATTGGCAACAGCAGAGACAACGCAAGCAGCAAAAAAACACAGCGGACCTTTACTGAATCGGCTGGGAGCAATTCGTGCCACCCGCAGCGTCGGACTTGATCTCCCCTGCCTGGTCGATGCAAAAGCCGCGATGGCCCGACTTCCCAATCGACTGCGGAACCGCCGTCGCCTCATAGGAGGTATACATGTCCTGGTTGTTGACCGTAACCTTGGTGCAGTTGACGATGTTGAAGGTGTAGCCCGATTTCTGTCCCGTGGACAGATCTCCCTGCAGGACTTGTGCTGCCTGCGGACTGGGCGGACCGGCGCTGGCGTTGCCCCCAAGTGCGGGCAGCGAGCAGGCGAAGCCGTTGGCGGGAAAGTCCGTTTGGTACTGTATCTGTGCCTGGTAGATGGCGCGCAGCGACTGGATGGCTGAGGTCTCGTCCGCCTGGGCCTTCATGCTGATGAAGTTGGGGATGGCGATCAACATCAGGATGATCATGATGGACATGACGATGAGCAGTTCCATCAGAGTGAAGCCGTGCTGGCGGTTGCTGCGGAGGATCCCGGTATTCCTGGTCTGAGTCATGACGGTCCCATTTTACAAATGATATGGACGCAGCCGGCGGCAAAAGCGCTCAGCGAACCTAGCAGGCCAGCTGGGCGCGGCTGATCTTGAGGCCGTCGAGCCGGCCCAGCAGCGTCACTGCAACTTTGTCCGGGTCGAAGAGGGAGTTGGCCATAGCCATGACCTCGTCACTGGTGACGGTATCGACCTTCTCCATGATTTCGTCCACCCCAAAGAAGTGCTCGAAGTACATCTCCTGGCGGGCGAGGTTCGACATGCGTGACATGGAACTCTCCAGACCGAGAATGATATTGCCTTTGAGCTGGTCTTTGGCGCGTTGCAGCTCCTCATCCGGCAGCGCTTCGCACTTGAGGCGCCGGAACTCGCACATGATCAATTCGATCACCTGCAGGCAGTGGGCGGAAGAAGTGCCTGCATAGACGCACAGCGAGCCGGTATCGCGATAGGGGTTCAGGTCGCTGAAGATGGAGTAAGCAAGGCCATGTTCTTCACGCACCGTCTGGAAAAGCCGCGAACTCATGCCACCGCCCAGCACCGTATTGAGCAGCAGGGTCACGTAACGGAGATCGTGCGCAATGGGTGGAGAGGGCACGCCCAAACAAAGCTGCACCTGTTCCAAGGCTTTCTTGTTGCGCAGCACGATCTTCGAAACGGTGCGCGGCTCTGTCTCTGCAAGCGGCCCGTTGGCGGGCGAGATGTGGTCGAAGCGCTTGGCCACCAGATCGACGAAGGCGTCGTGCTCCAGATTGCCCGCGGCTGAGAACACCATGTTGTTGCCGGAGAAACGCTTGCCGTAGTAATCGAACAAAATATCCTGCTCGAAGCGGCGTACTGTCTCTTTCGTCCCCAGGATAGGTTTCCCTAAGGGATGGTCCTTCCAGAAATTTTGGGTGAAGATCTCGTGCACCAGGTAGTCGGGATTGTCCTCGTCCATCTTGATCTCTTCGAGAATGACGCCGCGCTCGCGCATGATGTCGTCATTGTTGAAAACCGGGTTCAACACCAGGTCGGAGAGAACGTCGAGCGCTGTCGGGACATGCTGATCGAGAACCTTAAGGTTGAAGCAGATGGTCTCTTTGCCGGTGAATGCATCCAGGTTGCCGCCGATCGCATCGACCTCGCGCGCAATGCGCTTCGCCGAGCGTGACTGCGTCCCCTTGAAGACCATGTGTTCGACGAAATGCGAGATGCCGTTCACTTCCGGCAGTTCGTGCCGGGACCCGGCCCTGATCCACACGCCCATGGCAACTGACCGGATATGCTCCATGCGCTCGGTCAGGATAGTCAGGCCGGAAGGTAGGATCGTGCGTCGAATGCTGCGTTCTGTCACCATTCCAGTGTAGCGGCTTTCCCTGGGGTAAAGCGGATTTCCTGCGGGCGATTACCAAAATGCAGCGCGGCTAGGGCAAGCCTTTCAGGGACAAAGTTGCTGCCTTATGCACCCTTGTTAGTGCATACGCTAATGGCACTTCCATCAAAGTAAGGAGTGCTATGCTGCCAGGAGAGCCGCCCGTGAATGTCTGGTAGGGAAAATCTCGTCCCGCTGTTAGACGGAGAGGCCAAACCTGCCGTAAGCAACCTTTTCGGCCTTTCCCGTCAACAACTTACCGATTTAATGCTGCAATTTCGTCAGCCCGCGTACCGGGCCGGCCAGCTGCTCCAAGCCATGTTCCAGCAACGGACTGCCTCGCTCGACCAGGTGCATACGCTGCCCCGTGAGCTACGGACAGACATGGCGGACCAGGGCTGGATCATTGCCGCGCCCCGGATTGTCGAGACCTTTCATTCCATCGACGGCACCGAGCGCTACCTGGTTGCTGGCCAGGATGGGCAGACGGTGGAGACGGTCTGGATGCCAGACGGTGACGGGGGTGAGCAGGGAGACGGCAGCGGGTACGAGGCAGCCAGTGCGGGATCCCGGCGAGGAACCATCTGTGTCTCGAGCCAAATCGGCTGCGCCGTTAATTGCCAGTTCTGCCTCACCGCGAAAATGGGGATGCAGCGCAACCTGTCGGCCGGAGAGATCGCCGGCCAAGTGATCGCCGTGCTGGAGCGGCAGGCGGTGCAAGTGGGGCGCGACCGTATCAACCTGGTCTTCATGGGAATGGGCGAACCGTTCCTGAACTACGACGAGTTCATCGCGGCTGTGCGCCTGCTGGTAAACGAAGCAGGGCTGGCTGAATCCAGGATGACGGTTTCCACCTCCGGAATTGTGCCCGGCATTCTGCGTCTGGCCGGTGAGCAGGTGCGGCCCAGGTTGGCGATCAGCCTGAACGCCCCCAACGATGGGATTCGCGAAGCGATCATGCCCATCACCCGCAAGTGGAAGATCGATGAGGTGATCCAGGCGGCGGGCCAATTGCCTCTGAGGCCGCGGGAACGGGTCACGTTCGAATACGTGCTGTTGGGGGGCGTGAATGACGGGTTGCAGCATGCAAACGAGTTGGTCTCGCTGGCGCGCGCTGCGCCCATGCCGGTGAAGGTGAATCTGATCGCCTGGAATCCTGGTCCTGGGATTGGCTATACGATGCCTGAGCCGCAGCAGGTGGCGGCCTTTCAGCAACGACTCATCGCGCGCGGCGTTCCCGCCTTTCTGCGCCGGCCGCGGGGCAGAGACATCTACGCTGCCTGCGGCCAATTGAAGCGAACGGTGAAGGAAATTCAGCCAGCAGCACTGTGATCTGGGGTCTGCCTCATCGCCGAACCTAACACGAGCGAGATGTGGGGCACCCGGCATTTGTTGCCGGTGTGACAAAACTATGGTGGGGCAGTTGCCCTTATCGGCGGCCGGTGACGCCCAGCCGCACGACCGCATCGGCTACCCGGTCTGCGGCGTGGCGGACTACATCGCCTTCGGCGGCAAAGTCGCCGGCGATACAGCGTAAGCCGAGGGCTTCGATGGCCTTAATGTCGGCGACGATTGGCGATGCTCCTTCTCCAGCGTAGCGATCGAGTAGAGCCTTGGAGACAGGCGCGGTATTCACCAGGGCGTAGTCGAAGATGGCCTGATGTGCATGCTCATAAATGCGCTCGATATGTTGCGAGGCGGTGAGGTTCAGGCTTTCGTTGGCCTGAGTCATCAGGTTGCAGATGTACACCCGAACGGCTCGTGAAGAAGCGAGGGCCTCGGAAACACCTTTGACCAGCAGGTTGGTAATGATGCTGGTGAAAAGCGAACCGGGACCAACGGTGATCAGGTCGGCGCGTTCGATCGCCTCCAACGTCTCGGGCAACGGTTCGGCATCCGCCGGCTCCAACATAAGCTCAACGATGCGTTGCCGGCTGGCGGTGATGTTGGTCTCCCCATGAACCAGGGAACCGTCGTCCATGCGGGCAGCCAGGGATACGTTGGCGTTGGTCACGGGGTAGATATGGCCGCGGGTAGCGAGCACCTGCGAAGAGAGTTTGATGGCCTGAGCGAAATCGCCGGTGATTTCCAGCAGCGCGGCCACAAAGAGATTGCCGAAACTGTGGCCTTCAAGACCCTCACCCGCGGTGAAGCGATGGCGGAAGAGCCGGGAGAGCAGATGCTCATCTTCGGAAAGAGCCACCATGCAATTGCGCAGATCGCCCGGTGGCAGCATGTTGAATCCACGGCGCAGCCGTCCGCTGGAGCCGCCATCATCGGTCACCGTGACCACGGCAGCCAGATCGGATATGAGGCATGGCGCTGCATCGCAGTCGCTCAAAGACTGGTGAGGCGATGCCACGTAGCGCCGTAGCCCGCGCAACAGGGTGGAAAGACCGGTCCCGCCGCCGATGGCTACGGCACGAATGCTGGCACGATCCGTGCTCCGTCGAAAGGCAGTCGTTTTCGTTGGCTTGGCCAACGTGGGGGATAGGGATTTCACCATAATGCAGTCACACAGCTAACCTACGCCGGGATGGGAGATCCGGCGATGCCCTGAAGGCGGGAGCAGGGAAAGCAGCGATTTCTGTTGCTTTCGCTTACGGAACTTCAGGGTAGAGTAATTCGGTGAAACGGGGATCATCGGCCATATCCTGAAAGTCGGAATCGCTGCGCGCCTGGATGCGGTTGCGGGGGCTCAACTCAATCGCTTTGGCCAGGTGTTCGAGGCAGGGCTCAGCCAGCCCAGTCATGCTTTCCAGAATGGCCAGACCGTAGTAAGCATAGTCGGCGGTCGGGTTGGTCTTGAGAATTCTTTGGAACTGGTCGCGCGCCTCTTCATAGAATCCAGTATTCAACAGGGAAATGGCGTAATCGTACTGCTCCTCGGTGTTGTCGAAGGAGAGGCCGCTTTGTTGCGCATGGCGTTGGCAGGCAGAGAGATAGACCCGCACCCGCTCGAGAATCTCAACCGGGCCGTCCTGGCTCAGCTTCTCAAAGACCTGCCTGGCTTTCTCATACTTGCCTTCGTGCATCCACTGCAACGCAGTCTGGTACTCGTTCAGGGCCTTCTGGTGGCCGGCATTCGCGATCGGACGCGCCTTGCCCTCTATGGTGCGAGGATTGCGCCGAGCGGGGATACCCTGACCTGTGTTCTGCATAACCCACTCTTCCTTCTCCTGTTAGGCAACAGGAGTCGACATCAATCGAGACCTTGCTCGAATAGGGGCCCGGAGCCGAAACCAACCATCAGATTCGTTTTTATACGCACAGAACCGGCGTACGTCAACCCGGCAGGGAGATCGGCATCCTTGGCACGACTGTAGCACGGAAGGCAAATGAGGGTATCGTGGGGAGCTTCGACTCACGGCTTCGGTCGCGGGGAATAGACCGCCGGGTTGAGCGCCGGGTCGTTATACATCTTTAGTTGGCGGTAGAGCTTGAATCTTCGCTGCCCATCGAGGACCTGCTGCCAGAGCCGGTCGAGAGCCCCGGCCAGGTCGTCCCGTTGCTCCACCAGGATGTGCAAACGCTGTAGATTGCGTTCCCCGTGGCCTGGGGGGGCATGGGGGCGGTCAATCTCTTCCCGGGTATGAAACAGCTTGAGGGAGAGAATCGAGAGCCGGTCGAGGATCAGGCCGGGGGACTCGGAATGCAGTTCAGCGCCGGGGGCGGGCAGGTTCTGCAGGCTGAGAAAGTTCAGCAGAAACGCATCGCACCGCTCGGCGAGATCGTTGCGGCGCTGGTTGGCTTGGTCGATGAAGCGTTTGATCCGGGCCAGGTCGTGATCGCTGGCTTCAGGAGCGCGCGCCATATCCTCGGCGTGCCAGAGTTCGAAGTTGGCCAGGTGCTGCTCGGCCACGGTGCGTTCAAAGCCGGTCAAAGAAGGGGCTACGGCCGGAACCTCTTGATGCCAGGCAGCAGTGCAACGATCCTGCAGCGCAGTGACCTGCAAGGAGTTGAGCGGCGGGGCGCAAAGCGGGTTGGTGGCCATGGGGTTAACCGGAAAGGAGCGTGTCTGGCGGTGGGGACGCGCCAACCGGCTGCTCAGGTAGCTCCGAAACGTGGTGAGCTCGGTGGGAATCGAACCCACGACCCACGCATTAAAAGTGCGTTGCTCTACCGACTGAGCTACGAGCTCTTCCTACTTAAGTTCCAAAGTACCACAATGGACAGAGGCGGCTGGACGTCCAAGCCGCCCGCCCCGGCCGGCTCCGCCTGCCCCGCCTGCCCCGGCGTGCCGAGGGGCGTGCCGCGGGGCATGCCGTGGGGCCAGACGCGACTGGATGAATTTTGACCGCGCCGCTCACCTCCAGAGGAAATCCGGAGTATGTTAAGGAACTAAAGCTCCCCCAAAAATATGTCGAAGGACGACAATGAGACTCTCCCCGTTCGCCGAAGGGCCGGCCCATCCATGTTTCGAATTGAGGGAGTGCCATGACAGAGCAACCAACTGACCCGGAGCAGAGCACCCCGCCGGAGGATATCGCGGCGCTGTACGCTCGTGCCCGCTTACCGGGGAGCACCTACTGGGACCTTTCGTCGTCGCGTAAGGAGGTACTGAGCCACTTCCGCCAGCGGATGGCGCGCGAGCAAGCAGAAGCCGGGAGTGCCATCCAGCCCACAGTAATTTCCCCGCGCCACTCGAAGGAAGAGGGGCAAGCCCCGCATCTGGTGCCCCAGGCGCATGCCGAGGCGACCGAACCGCCGACCCCTCTCGATCCCAAGCGGGAGACAGCGCCACAGCCCATGGATAACGTGACCCCGCGCTGGTATGCGTTGCACTCCATTTTCGCTCCCCCCGAGGTGGTGTCCACACCGAGCCTCGACGACCGGCCACCCATGGTTGTCGTTTTTTCTCTTGCTGGCGGGGTTGGCAAGACCTGCCTGGTGGCTACGTTGGGGCGTGCACTGGCGGCCCTCGGGGAGCGCGTCCTGCTGGCCGATACGGCCGCCTACGGGCCGTTGCCGATTTATTTCGGTGCGCGCGACTTCAAGCCTGGCGTGGTCCGGACCTTTTCTCCTCCCGGGAGGGAGAGCGACGCTCCGGTACAGGTCCTGACCCTGGAGCCGGAGCGATATCCAGGGGACGGCGCTGACGAGGATGACCCGCTCTTGGGAGAGCTGGGCCGCGACGGGCGCGGCGCGAGCCGCATCCTGGTAGATATAGGGACGGCTAGCCGGCAGGTAACGAGGCGCCTGCTG
>Ga0302324_100025464_pt1 | contig 11354 bp, 12 predicted proteins | sample Palsa_T0_1_FD_201949 | JGI IMG/M metagenome (GOLD analysis project Ga0302324, IMG submission 201949) | Peat permafrost microbial communities from Stordalen Mire near Abisko, Sweden - Palsa_T0_1 | ecosystem: Environmental > Terrestrial > Soil > Palsa > Peat permafrost | place: Sweden: Abisko... | reverse complement strand
AGCCGAGACCTGCGCCGCTGGACCCTGTACCCCACCAATACTCTGTACCGCGGACACCGGCGATACCGCTGGCACTGGCGGTACAGCCGCTAGCGTCTGTGCCACCAACGCACCCCCGCACAGCATCGTCGCCGCCACCCACACTCGCCGTCTTATCGTCCGACCCTCCACGTACACCTCTCCCTAAATCCGTCCACTGCAACCAACTCGCCCCGCCCCACTCCTGCCCCTGCTTTTCTCTCTGCCCTTGCCTTTCTTTCTGTCATTCCCTATGGGAATCTGCTTCTGTCTTTGCTCCTCCCTACTGCGGATTAGGGTTCGGACTCGGCCGCGCTTTCCCACCCGACGCCGCATCCCCCGCCCCCCGCGGACCCCGCTCCATCACCACCAGTTCCGTCGGCACAAAGACCCCATCCTTCACCGACCCCGTCCCGCGCACGTTCTCTCCCACCTTGATATCGGCCAGCGTAATGCTCTCCCCACCCGTCTCTCCGCCCGCACCCGCCCCGCCGCCAGCAACTCCACCGCCACCCGTTCCGCCCGCACCGCCCATCCGCGCACCCCGTCCGCCCTTCCGAAACGAAGTAGTCTCATCGAACCCAACGGTCTGCGCCACGTGATCAGGCCGCTCCACCGTCATCTTCGCGTTATCCAGGTCAATCGCCGTCACCCGCCCCACAATGTACGTCTTCCCCAGGTTCTCCTTCATCTCCTTCACCTGTGCCGCATCCATCGCAAACACCATCGCCGCATGCAGCGTCTTATTCGGCGCATCCAGGATTCCCGCTGCCGTCACTCCATCCCCCACCTTCAAATCCGAGACCTTCACCGTCACCCCACGCCCCTTCATCACGCGCGTATTGTCAGTCGTCACAATCTGCATCGACCCGCCGTCCTCCGTCTTCACCGTCAGCGTCGCACCAGACACCGCCGTCACCTCACCCGACACCCGCTGCATCCCTGCAAGAAATGCTCCGCCACCCTGCGGTGCTCCCGGTGGCGGCGCCTGGAATTGCCCCTGCGCCAGTGCCACACTCCCCAGCCCCGCCATCACCCCCAGCATCATCGCCGCCACCACAGCCGCCAAGCTCGCCGTACGACGCATACCTTTGCTCCTTCTGCCACCCTTTGGTCGATACAGCGTCCGCCCAAAGTTCGCTATAGACAAAGACGGCATCCCACAGCGGAAGACTCGCTCACTCCTGATTATTTCGCTCGTCTACACATCACTTGATCCCCTTGCAGCCATTGTCTTTCTCAGCGCATGGGTTTACCGTCAAGCCACGGCCCCTCGCTCGCCGTCTAGAGCCAATACCAAAGTATCCCCAGGCAATTTCAGAGCAACAACCCCGCTTTGTGAAGCATCCAAGCGCTAGAAGCATCGAATGTCCACTGGAGCGCATTATGCTGACGCAGCCGACAAACCTCGCCCCCAAACAATCGCGCAGCGCGGAACTCCTTGATCGCTTCCGCACCGTGCGCGCCGCGACCATGGCCTTCTGTAGTCCCTTATCCCCGGAGGACATGATGGTCCAATCCTGCGCCGAAGCCTCACCCGTCAAATGGCATCTCGCCCACACCTCCTGGTTCTTCGAAACCTTCGTTCTTTCCGAGTTCGTCGCCAACTACCAGCCCTTCGATCCCGACTTCCGCTGGCTCTTCAACTCCTACTACCGCGCCCTCGGCGAGATGCCGGAAAAGAAACTCCGCGCCTCGTTCTCCCGCCCTCCCCTCGACCAGATCCTCGCCTACCGCCGCCACGTCGACGCGGCCATCGAGCGCCTCCTCTCCCACATGCCCGAAGACGAATCCCAGCGCCGCATCGTCCTAGGCCTCGAGCACGAGCAGCAGCACCTCGAGCTCGCCGCCACCGACATCAAGCACGCCTTCTTCACCAACCCTCTCCACCCGGCCTACCGCCCCGCTCCGCCCCCGCAGCATCAGCTCGCCGCCGGAGCCGACACCATCGCCCCGCCGCTCAACTGGATCAGCTTCACCCCCGGCACCTCCACGCGTCCCGGCATCGTCGGCATCGGCACCACCCCCGACCCCAACGACATTCACGCCTTCGCCTTCGACAACGAAACGCCGCGCCACCCCATCTATCTTCCCCCCTTCCAGCTCGCCTCCCGCCTCGTCATGTGCGCCGAATACCTCGCCTTCATCGAAGACGACGGCTACGCCCGCCCCGAGCTCTGGCTCTCCGAAGGCTGGGACACCGTGCAGGCCCAGGGCTGGCAGGCCCCGCTCTACTGGGTTCGTGACTCCCACACGCCTGCCGGCTGGAGCATCTTCACCCTCAACGGCTTTCGCCCTCTCGGCGAGCTCTCCGAAACCCCTGTCTGCCACGTCAGCTTCTTCGAGGCCGACGCCTTCGCCCGCTGGTCCGGCAACCGTCTCCCCACAGAATTCGAATGGGAGTTCGTAGCCGCCCAAACCCCCATCGCCGGCAATTTCCTCGAGTCCAACCACCTCCACCCAGAGGTAGGCAGCGCCACCGCTCCCACCCCCCAGCAGCTCTACGGTGATGTCTGGGAGTGGACCCAGTCGCCCTACACCGGCTACCCCGGCTACAAGCCTCTCCCCGGAGCCCTGGGCGAGTACAACGGCAAGTTCATGAGCTCTCAAATCGTCCTCCGCGGCGGCTCCTGCGTAACCCCCGAGTCCCACATCCGCGCAACCTACCGCAACTTCTTTTCACCCTCCACCCGCTGGCAATTCAGTGGCCTCCGCCTGGCTCGCGACGGCGCCTAGTCTCTCGCAGTTGCATTTGTTCCAGCCGTTGCGTATTCACATCGCGCCACCAATCCCCGGGTGCCCCATTCATGCGCGCACGATGCGCATGGGTGGGAAAGTACGAACCCCACCGCCTCTAACCCAAGCTAGAAGCTGAAGGCGAAAGCCTCCTCAATTCCGCATAATCCTGAACCGCAAAGCGCTCAGCCCGCATCCAAGCCCGAAGCTACTTCGTTCGTACCCCGCACTCCCACGAGGCCCTCTTGACCACCGCGACCCCTGTCTCCCTCAACGAGGCCGTCCTGAACGAAGCTCTCTCCGGACTCACCGCCACGCCCAAGACCCTCTCCCCCTGGCTCTTCTACGACGAGCGCGGCTCCCAGCTCTTTGAAGCCATCACCGATCTCCCCGAGTACTACCTCACCCGCACCGAGCGCGCCCTCTTCGCCACTCACGCCGACGACATCCTCCGCGAGTTCCTCTCGCCCGGCGCGCCAGTCACCCAGGCCTTTCTTCCCCGCGACCCCTTCACCATCGCCGAGCTAGGCGCCGGCTCCGCCACCAAGACTGGCCTCCTCCTCCAGGCAGCCACGCGCCTCCAGCCCCAGATCCTCTACCAGCCCATCGACGTCAGCGCCTCCGCCCTCGAAGCCGCGGAAAACTTGGCCGCCACCATCCCCGGCCTCCACGTCCACTCCCAGGTAGCCAACTACGTCACCGAGCCCTACACCCTCTCTCACGCAACCCTAAACCTGGGTGCCCCATCTTCGACGACTGTCTCATCGTCGTCTAAGGTGGGTTCACACAAATCGGGTGCCCCGAGTCCGGATTTTTGGACCCGGGATTCGCGAGACCCCCGCACCGCCAATGCTCCGGCTTCATCAACGTCACACGACCCCACCCGCGCCCGCGTCCTCGCCCTCTACATCGGCTCCAGCATCGGCAACTTCTCCCCAGACGAAGCACAAACCATCCTCCTCCGCCTCCGTTCCCACCTACAGCCCGGCGATGCCCTCCTTCTCGGCGCCGACCTCGCCCCCAGCTCCCACAAGCCCGTCGCCACCATTCTCTCCGCCTACGACGATGCCGCCGGAGTCACCGCCGACTTCAACCTCAACGTCCTCCGCCGCCTCAACCGCGAACTAGACGCCAACTTCAACCTCGACCGCTTCATCCACCGCGCCCGCTGGAACGGCAACGACAGCCGCATCGAGATGCACCTCGAAAGCCTCATCCCCCAAACCGTCCACATCGCCGGCCGCCGCATCCCCTTCGCCCAGTTCGAAACCATCCACACCGAAAACAGCCACAAGTTCACCGACGAAGCCCTCAACACCCTCCTAACCCGCTCCGGTTTCACCCCCACCCGCACCTTCCATGACCCCACCCGAAGCTTCGCCCTAACCCTCGCTCACACCCTCTAAACCCCGCCCGCAAGACAAACCGCTGAGCAAACCGAAGGCTCCCGCATTCGCCGCTACCGCTGTCTTGGCCTTTGCCGTTGCCTTTCCTTCTGTCATTCCCTCTGGGAATCTGCTTCTGCACTTGCCTTTCCCCGCCCAAACTCTGTCATCCTGAGCGCACGAAAGGGCCAACGGCCCGACATATACCAGCCTAGGGCGCAGCCCTAGGTTGAGAGTCGCGTCGCAGACGCCTACCTCGCTGCCGCAGGCCGGAGTGCAGCCGCAGGCGGAACGACCAAATTGCTTTCCTCCGAAGCACCCATACGCTACAGGGACGGCTTCCGAATCCACCGTTGGGAAACCTGTCGCGTCCGAAAATAAATCCCACCAACCCACCCTCAAAAACGCCCCAAAATTCGCGTGTCAACCCCCACCAACCCCACAATCGGTCAAAACCCCTGTCCCTATTGCCGATTTCTCGGTAATAATATACTTGACAGACCAAGGAGCGCCAATGAATACTGAAGTCACCGTGACAGGGCAGCTAGAGGTTCCAAACGATAGTGACCTTTTTCCATCGGTTGGCAAAGGCCATGAAGTCGTCTCGGTTTCTGAGAGCGCGGCTATTGGGCCAAACGTAGTACGGAGCGAGCTGAGGCCAGAAAGGAATTGGCAGGCCTTCAAAGTCGGTGCTGGGTTCGATGCCGTCAAACCCATCTATCTTCGCGGAGACGATTTGCACGGCGAGATGCCCCACTGCGAACGTGCAAACGTACATCTGGAGGTTGTTGCCGAGGGGGAGTTGGAGATCCGCGTAGCTGGTGACGAAACGCCCACTGTTCCTTCCAGCGGCTGATACACATAGCCACATCTGCACATTGCCCGGAACATAGAAATTTTCTTTGAACGCTATTCTCTGAGGTTTCTCGAAAAAAGGCTCTTTTGATCGACTATTGGCTTGATCTAAAACGACCGCAGTTTTGAATGCGAAAAGGCCTATCGAACGAGCTTTGTCTAAGTCGATGGGTATATCTCTCTGCCCGGTAATGAGAGGAGTGATTGCCGGTTGGGCATAATTATTTTCAAGATCGCTCATCCAAGTGTTGTTGCAAGTCTCGCAGACAACTCTTGCTTTCCAATCTAGTTCCTTGCTTTTGAATTCGCGCGTAACTCCTTTTTTTGAATGTGAAGTAAGTTTTTCCCCTGGAAAAAGCCCCCTCATCCATTTTGAGGTTATATGCTCCGCAGATAGTTTCCCCTCATGGTCGCAAAACGCGCATTCTGGCATTCGCCCAATTTACGGTAAGGAGTAAACTGTGTCACATGAAAAAGGAATGGAGTGATCCAGCCAAGCAAGCGCCAAAGCCAGAAACGATGAACACGCCCGGTGATTTCGGACGGTTCACCGATCTGATGAAGAAGGTAGTTGAGAAGCCGAAATCCGTTTCCCGCGTCCCTGCCGCTTCTTAGTTGAGACTTCGGTGATGAGTTAGCGCCTTGTAGGTAAGGCGCTTGCCTTGGATGCCCATCATGCAAGTTGCAAAACGCGTGAAGTCGTCCGCGTCTTTGCGGTTGTTGTAGCGGAATACCTGCTCAGAGACATAAGCGTCCAAATGGAACGGCTCAACTGAAATGTATGTGCCACCAAGTGAGCGCTTCAACAAAGACCAAAAGTTCTCGATACCGTTGGTGTGGATATGTCCATTCACATACTCCATCGCGTGATTGATAACCTCGCGGTCGTAAGGAGTTGAGAGGAAGCTGTAAGTAGGAAACTCATCCGTGATGATGTGCGAACCCGCTTCCACGTTCTCAGCCATTACGGGGTCGATCTGCTGTTTCTTGCGGTCAGCCATTACCTTAGCCTTTACGCGCCCACCGCGTTCCAGCATGCCCATCACGACAACCTTGTTGCCCTGTCCCTGATACTTCCGACCATCCTGTAGGCGGCTCTTGTGCATGTTCTTAATCTTGCCGCCGATGAAGGTCTCATCGCATTCGATAGGGCCGCCAGTGAGTTTACCGGTCTCGTCTGTCATAGCCTCACGCAAGCGGTGAAGCATGTGCCAAGCGCTCTTTTGTGTCACTCCAAGCGCCCGAGCAACTTCGTAAGAGCTAATGCCATTCTTGCAGTTGGAAAGTAGCCAAGCTGCGGGAAGCCATTTGTCCAACCCGAGGGGTGAGTCTTCGAAGATTGTTCCAACCTTTAGGGAGAACTTCTGTTTGGGATGGACGGTCTTGCACTTGTAGACATTTGCCTTTTCCAGATAGGTAACACCTTCCGAGCCGCACTGAGGGCAGCGCACAACGCCATCCGTCCAGCGAATAGAGATCATGAACTGGCGGACGTTCTCCTTATCTGAGAAGAACTTGATGGCTTCGAGGAGTGTCTTTGGCGTTTCCATGTACCTAGACTATCCACTATTCTACGGTCTGTCAAGTATATTATTACCGATTTCTCTCCAACCAACTTGGCATAGTTACCCCCACCCAACGACTACAATTGAACTAGACCTCCCAAACACAGCGCCCCGCCCAACCTGCCTGCCTCGGAAAGGGCCGAAGGCACGATATATACCCAAGGGGGGCGAAGACCTCCGGCCCATGCCGCCCGTAAAGTCTTTAGATTAGCTATTTTACCCGTAACCGATTTTGAATCATGATTTTAGGAGCCAAAAACAACCCAGGTCGCACAAGGATCAACGCACCTAACCCCAATGCAGACAATAGTTTGCAACCAAAAAGCGTGCAAAGAGGGAGGAGGGGGTACCCCTACACATCCCGCGTATACGTCCCACTCTTCCCACCAGTCTTCGACAACAGCACAATCTCCCGAATCCGAATCCCCTTATCCAGCGCCTTGGTCATGTCATAGACAGTAAGCGCCGCAACCGCCGCCGCAGTCATGGCCTCCATCTCCACCCCAGTCCCGGCAACGGTAGCCGCAGTAGCCCGAATCTCCACACCCCCGGCCACCACCGTCGCCTCCACATCCACAAACGTAAGCGCCAGCGGATGACACATAGGAATCAGCTCCGAGGTCCGCTTAGCCGCCTGGATCCCGGCAAACCGAGCCACCTCCAACGGGTTCCCCTTAGGATTCTGCGGCAGCGCCGCCAACACGGCTTCATTCAACTCGACAAACGCAGAAGCCACAGCCTCCCGCCGCGTCTCCACCTTAGCCCCAACATCCACCATCCGAGCCTGACCACCCTCATCGAAGTGCGACAGCGTGTCGCTCATGCTTCAACCCTCCGAGCACGCCAAAGGAGCCAACCACCAACCCCAAACGCAACTAACGGCGCAACAGGGAAAACCAGCAGCCTCGCCCATTGAAGTCCCAGGATGGACCTGTTAGGAGGAAACCAACCGCGGTGAACATCAGCGCAACACCGATGCAAAGGCCAACGCCGAAGCCGATCAGCAGCCCACCGCGTAACAGCCGTTTCTCTCGTCGATCGCTCACGGTCGCCTCCGCGCAAACTTACGCGTCAACCACCCCGCCACGATCATCACCAGCGGCACCAGCGAAGACGCCAGCAGCTTCATCACCCAGTGAGTGCCCGGGACGAACATGTGGTGCAGCACAAAGAACACACCCACCACAGCCATCCCAACGCCCACGAACAGGCCAACACCCAGCCCGATCAAAATGCCGCTAACGAAAAGGAGATTCTCGCTTCGGTCGCTCATGCAGTGATCCTATCGCAGCAACACGCGCACCGTCAGCCCAACAGGGAAGTGCTCAACCCCCGCCGGAAGCACCACATACCCATTCCCGCGAGCGTTCGCCACTTCATCCGAGCCTGCGCATCATCAACGTGTGACAGCTTCTAACTCATGCTTCGTCCCTGCGCGCCTGCCAATCAGCCACGATACGCCAGGAGGATTTCCAAACGAGGATCGGACCCGCGAACAGAAAGAGCCCATCCAAAACGCGCAGTGGCCGCCGTCCAGTGCAAAGATCGAAGACGATCCACGCCCATAGCGCCGATACGCCAAGAACTGTGACGGCATCCATGACCCGCCGCGACCAAGAAGCTTTCGCGCTATACACAGTATCCATAGCCGCAATCCTACCGCAGCAACACGCGCACCGTCAGCCCAATAGGGAAGTGCTCCACGCCCGCAGGAAGCACCACATACCCATTCCCGCGAGCATTCGCCACCACATCCCCCGAACCCTGCCAACCCACAACCCTAACCTCAACCCCATCCCAACCGCCGCTCAACTCCGCCGGCAGAAACCGAGTAACCCGCGCCCCACCCTTAACCTCTTCAGCCAGCCGAGCCTCCACAAACACCGGCGCAATCTCCGACCTCCCGGCCAACGCCCGTAGCATCGGCGCCACAAACAAAGCAAAGCAAACCTGCGCCGAAACCGGATTTCCCGGCAACCCAAAGAAGTACGTCCACTCGCCGTTCCAGGGTCCATCGTGAGGCACGCTGTATTCGCCGTCTTCTCCGTGCTGGAAACTCCCGCGTTTCGGCAGTCGACCAAACACAACTGGCTTCCCCGGCTGAATCAATGCTCCGGTAAAAAAGAACTCGGCACCAAACTCCCTCAGAACCTCTTCCACGAGATCGTACTTACCCATCGAAACGCCGCCAGACAAGAGCATCAGGTCCCACATACTGCCCTGTGCGATGCGCTCAAACAGATCGGCCCTTGTGTCGCGTGCCACCTTCAATCGTCCGCGAAAGCCGCCTCCAGCCTCCACCAACGCCGCCAACGTATAACTATTCGAGTTCCGAATCTGCCAAGCCTCCATCGGCTCATCCAGCTCCACCAGCTCATCGCCCGTAGCCACAATCGCCACCTTTGGCTGCGCAAACACCTGCACCTTAGCCAACCCACAGCTAGCCGCAACACTGATTTCCGCTGCACCCAACACTCGCCCCGCAGGCAGCACCACCTTACCCGCAAGCGTCTCCGCCCCACGCGGAACCACATTCTCGCCAACCCTCAACGAACGCCCGGCCTCCACGCGCAGCGTTCCCTCAACCAATACCGTATGCTCGACCATCACAACCGCATCCGCCCCAACAGGCACAGGAGCTCCCGTCATGATCTCGATCGCCTCACCCTCACCCAGCGCCGCGCCAGACCAGCTCTCGCCCGCCTGCACCGAACCCACCACCCGCAGCGCCTCGCCAACATCCCCCGCGCGAACCGCATACCCGTCCCGAGTAGCCCGATCGAACCCCGGCTGATCCCGATCCGCCACAACCGGCGCAGCGAGCACCCTTCCCGCTCCCGTAAGCAGCTCGACCGACTCCACCGCGCGCGGACCCGCCGCCGAACGCGTCTGCGCCAGCACCTCGTCCAAAGCCTGCTCGAACGTCAGCACCCTCTCGCTCATTGTCTAAACTCTCCGTCCAGAAACGCGAAAGCCCCGGTCAACTCGTCCTGACCGGGGCTCTCCTCGCTGCACGCTCTTTAGTGCTTCTTCGGCGCCTTGTAGTTCGTGTCGATCGTCTCGCCCAGGCTCGCCAGGACCGCCTTCACCTGCGGCACCTTCGGATCGTTCGGCGCGATAGACAGGAACTTGTCATACGCCTCAACGCATCCCGGAGGCGCCGTCAGCTTATTCGTCTTCGGGTCGACAGCCGACTTCGTCACCAAAGCCTGTCCCTTGATGAAATAAGCATCCGCCTGGTTCGGATCAGCGGCAATCGCCTTGTTCGCAGCGTCCAGCGCCGCATCCATCTGTCCAGCGTTGTATAGGACAGCCGCGGCATTCTTGTAATAGATGCCCGCCTTGGTTGGATCTGTCTTCGCCGCATTGTCGAACGCGGGAATCGCCTCATCGACCTTGCCCTCCGCGGTCAATGAATTCCCAAGCTGGTTATAGTCAGCTGCCAGACCCGCAACATTGGGCTTGGCTGCTGCAGAGTCCAGCGCCGCAGCCTTCTTGTAAGCATCCACCGCATCGCCGTACGCCTGATTTACTGCGTCATCTGAGCTAGGAGATTTGTTGGCCTTCTTGTCTGCATCCGCCAGATGCCGTCCCTGGGCCAACAGCGTGTCGCCGTAAGTCAGCCAGAGCAAGCCTTCATCCGGCTTTGCGCCTACCGCCTCCTTCATCATCGCCACGTCTTTGCTCACGTCGTCCTTGTTCGGCGCCGCTGCCGTCAGGTCGGCACGCACTGTCTTTAACGTCGCATTCAGTTTTGCGATGACCTCGTTTGCAGAAGTAACCGCAGCATTCTTCTTCTTATACTCTTCGAGCGCCTTCTGCTGCTCCGGAGTCATCTGCTTGATGTACTCGGCCCGCGACATGTCATCATTCAGCGTCAGGTCCGTGTCCTCAGCCTTTACCTTCAGCTCAAGCCGATCGGCGATAGTGGCTCCCTGCACGAAGTAAACAAAGTAATCGCCCGGTGCCACGCCCGTAGCTTTATAGTTTCCGTCGCCATCGATTGGTGCAACAATCGCGAACTTGGCGTCCTTGTACGCCACCGACTGATCGGTCGTGAACTTCACCTCGCCGGTGGTAAAGCTCAACCCCGCTGGGTTTGTGACGTGACCATGCACCGTCGCTCCAGGTTTCTGAGCAAGCGCTGGAGCAATCGCGAAAATTGCCACACCCACGATGCTTGCAAGCTTGGCAAATAGGGAACCTCTATACGTTTTCATCATTTCGTCGCCTTCTTTCGATTCAGCCCGGAGCCTCGATCTGCTAACGGACGTTCGTATAATCTTGTGCCGTTCCGCTCAGTGCATAGCGGATTGGGTCGGCTAAACCGGCTGCGGAAAAAGCTCGCAACCGCAAATCGCAACTTTCGCACACTCCGCAGGCCTCGGTTTCACCTGTGTAGCACGACCAACTTACATGCAACGGAGCGCCCAATTCAACTCCCAGCGTCACAATCTCATGCTTTCTTAGCTTGATCAGCGGCGTCACCACCTTGATCTCGCCCTCTTTGGTCCCTCGACGAATCAGCTCGTTGAACGCCTCGTAATACGCCGGCCTGCAATCTGGATACCCTGAGCTATCCTGTTCCACCGCTCCTATGAACACCGTCGTCGCACCCAAAACCTCTGCCCAGCTCACCGCCGCGCTCAGAAAATGCGCGTTGCGAAAGGGAACATACGTCACCGGCACATCCTCTCCTGCTCTCGCCGAGGCACCGTCTATGCCCTCTACGGTCGCTTCCGGTACTGCAATCCTCGAGTCCGTCAGGGCCGACCCGCCGATGCGCCGGAAAAGA
>Ga0302324_100025463_pt1 | contig 11354 bp, 9 predicted proteins | sample Palsa_T0_1_FD_201949 | JGI IMG/M metagenome (GOLD analysis project Ga0302324, IMG submission 201949) | Peat permafrost microbial communities from Stordalen Mire near Abisko, Sweden - Palsa_T0_1 | ecosystem: Environmental > Terrestrial > Soil > Palsa > Peat permafrost | place: Sweden: Abisko... | reverse complement strand
CGTTGACGACGATCACGATTCGGTTGTCGCGCTCGGCAACCTGGTCGAGCGTTGCGGCGAAGGCGTCGCGGCAATCGAAGAGGGCGGGAGAGGTGGGCTGCGTTGCGCTCATGAGCCGCTCAACTCCTCCATGGCCTTATCAAGTTGGGCCTGGGTAGGCACGCCGTGATGCCACCCGACCTGGTCTTCCATGTACGAGACCCCCTTGCCCTTGATGGTGTGGGCGATCACGCACAGCGGCTTTGTCCGATCGGCGCTGGGCGCGAACGCGTCGAGGAGCGCTCCTGGGTCATGGCCGTCCACGTCGACGACGTCCCAACGAAAGGCGCGAAACTTGTCGGCGAGCGGCTCAACGTCGTTGGTCTCGGACACCCGCGCGCCCTGCTGCAGCGTGTTTCTGTCGACAATGAGGGTCAGATTAGCGAGCTTGTGATGCCCCGACGCCATGGCGGCCTCCCAGTTGCTGCCCTCCTGCAATTCGCCGTCGCCTGTGATCACGAAAACGCGATAGTCGGCGTTGTCGATCTTGCCAGCCAAGGCGATGCCTACGGCGATCGGAAGCCCGTGTCCGAGCGGCCCGGTGTTGGCTTCGACGCCAGCAACGTTATTACGGTTTGGATGGCCGTTGAGCATCGAAAGCGGCTTCATGTAGGTCGAAAGCGCCTCGATGGGTATGAATCCCGCCTCGGCTAGCGTCGAATACAGGGCGCCGCTCGCATGCCCCTTACTGAGGATCAGCCGATCGCGACCGGACTCGTGGGGTGCTTTCGGATCGACGCGCAGTACGCCGAAATAAAGTGTGGCCAGAATGTCGGTCACCGACATGTCACCGCCCGGATGACCCTGCCGAGCTTCGAAGACCATATTCAGCGCATGCATCCGGATTGCGCGCGCACTCGAGCGAATGCGGCGAATAGTCGCTTCGCGGTTCGCGTCTCGACTCTCTAAAGACTGCAATTCCACCGTTTTACCCTCGGAATACAGGAGATATGAACCCGTCGCGCGACGGCTCAGGCTCGTGGCGATAGATCGGCCACTTCATGTAGCGCGTGATCGCCTCGTGCACCGCCTCGGCATGGTGGCCGCGCACCATCGCGACGTGATGCTCGAAGCCGTTGCGCGCGATGAAGCCGAGCAGGGGGCGCAGCCGTGCGACCTTCGTCACGGCGATGCCGCCGTCCATCGGGAACGGATCGTCGGTGAACTCGCCCTCGCCGACATAGGCCTTGATTGTGCCGAGCCGATCGTCGGTCGAGGCGCGGAAGAACGTCATCGGACCCGGCTGGACTTTGCCTTTCACGGCGCCGAAGCATTTCTCGTTGCCGACCACGCTGCCGATGACGCCGAGCTCGGAGATTTCCGGCGTCTCGCCGATGAAACTCTTGGGAAAATTGCCGCAGTGCGTACAGACGCACTTGTCGGTTTCCCGCGCGTAATTGTTGTTCCAGTCGAGAATCGCCGAGGGCGCCTCGGCGGCGAGCGCCAGCGCGTACATCGAGATTGCGCCCATGACGTCGACCTCGCAGGCGCTCGGCATCAGCTTTTCGCCCATCATGCTCATCGTCAGGCAGGTCGCGCAGCCGAAATTGTCCTGCAGGCTGCGCCAGCACTGGATGGCGCTTGCGTCGCAATCATTCTCGTGGATCCAACGGTCGACGGCGATTGTCCACTTCGCCTGGCGCAAAATCTTGTCGGGCTTGATGTGGGCGGGGATGCGGCCGTAAGACGTGATCTCGTTGAGCTTTGCCCTGACCTCGGGAGCGTCTTCGCCAAGCGCATTGGCGGCGAAAATGATCTCCGAGAGATCGACGGTGACAACCGTCAGCCCGGAAACCTGAAGGAGCTTCTCGCTGAAGCGCATCGTCTGGAAGGCGCCCGTCCGGGCGCCGATTGAGCCGATCCGCGCATGCTTCAGGCCGCGCACCACGCGGCAGGTTCGCGTGAACCGGTCGAGATCGGCGGCGAATTCCTCACCGTCGACGTCGCTGGTATGGCTCGTCGTGTCGGTGAACGGCACACCATATTGATAGAAATTATTGGCGACCGAGAACTTGCCGCAGAACGCGTCCCTGCGGTTGGCGAGGTCGACCTTGTCGACTTCATCGTTGCTGGCTTGCAGTAGGATGGGGACGCCGAGTCCGGCTTGACCAACAAGCTCCGCAATCGCAATTTCGTCTCCGAAGTTGGGTAGACAGATGACGAGTCCGTCGATCGTGTCGCGCTGTTGGCGAAAACGCGCGGCGTAGACACGCGCGTCTTCTCGTGACTGTACGGCTCCGTTCTTCGTCGCCTCCACCGGGAGGATGTCGTAGCCGACGTTCAGCCGATCGAGCTGCGCGATCAGCTGCTTGCGGGTTTCAAGAGCCGGGGCGCCGTTAAAGAATTCGCGACTGCCGACGACGAGCCCGAGTTTGATTTGGAGCAGATTTGGCATTGGCTTAGGGCCCCGCGTTTGCAGGCGGCCGGGGCGCGCACGCCATAGGAGCCTGACGCCTCCCGATTTTGGAGCGTTTCGAAAAACTACGATTTCTCGCAATTAATCGCATTTAGCGCGCTTTGTAAAGGGGGTCTTTTGCCCTCCGGGCTGTGCGGAGCGCTTTTGGCTTCGAATCCAATGGTGGGACGAAGCGGAACCCCATGCCGACGAACGGTGCGCTTTACATCTTGACAGCAAACGTAAGCAATGCATAAATGTCGATGATAAACATCAGCAATCGCAGATTCGGGAGGCAATGCGCCCTATGAAATGTTTGTCCCCACGTGGGGACAAACCCCTCGCGTGACGACAGCGCCGCGCCCTTTCCAATCTTAAAAGAGTCCCAACGTTCGTTGTTGGCATCCAACGTGACGTTGCGGCGAAGCGCCGAGAGGCCTAAGCCGCTGGAAACGGTGCCATTTTTTGGCAAATGGGAGGTAGGAAATGAAAATTAGATACGCCTTGTTCGGCGCGTTGTTCGCAGGCGCTGCGTTTATCGGAACTTCCGCTTACGCCGCCGACTTGATTGCGATCATCACACCTTCGCATGACAATCCGTTCTTCGCCACGGAGGCCGAAGGCGCGGCCGCGAAAGCCAAGGCGCTCGGCTACGACACACTTGTACTTGTTCACGACGACGACGCCAACAAGCAGAACCAACTAATCGACTCGGCGATCGCCCGCAAAGCGGCGGCGATCATTCTCGACAACGCCGGAGCGGATGCTTCGATAGAGGCGGTTCAAAAGGCCAAGGCCGCGGGCATTCCGAGCTTTCTGATCGATCGCGAGATCAACAAGACGGGAGTCGCCGTCGCGCAAATCGTGTCCAACAACTACCAGGGCGCGACGCTCGGCGCCCAGGAGTTTGCGAAGGTCATGGGCGAAAAGGGCCCCTATGCCGAGCTCGTCGGCAAGGAGTCGGACACCAACGCCGGGATTCGCTCCAAAGGCTATCACGACGTTCTCGACCAGTACCCCGACTTGAAGATGATCGCGCAGCAAAGCGCGAATTGGAGCCAGACCGAGGCGTATTCCAAGATGCAGGCGATGCTCCAGGCTCATCCGGACATCAAGGGCGTTATCTCCGGCAATGACACGATGGCGATGGGAGCGTCCGCGGCGCTTCAGGCGGCTCATCGTGACGATGTGGTCGTCGTCGGCTTCGACGGTTCGAACGACGTCCGTGACCAGATCGAGGCGGGGAAAATCGCCGCGACTGTTCTTCAGCCGGCTTACTTCATCGCACAGCTCGCGGTCGAAGAGGCCGACCAGTATCTGAAGACCAAGTCCACCGGAAAGCCCGAGAAGCAATCAATCGATTGCATTCTCATCACCAAGGTGAACGCCAAGAAGCTCAATAACTTCCAACTCGCGGAGTAGTCAGGCCGTCTCACGCGACGGGAGGCGGGCCCTCCGTAACCCCGCCGCGTGAGACGCGTTCCGGCTATGCATCCGACAGTGGCGCCCCTCGACATGCGGCGCAATGCGCAGCGCTCAGGGGATTTCGATGATCGTGACGAAACCCATATTGCGGCTAGCGCTGTTGCTCGTGCTCGCCCTTGGCGGTTGCAAGATCGTCAGCGATAAGGAGCTCGCGGCGGAAAACGCGAAGTCCGCGGGCGCATTCGACGCGACCACTTATGTCGAGAAGGTCTGGACCCCGACGGCCGTTACGGACTTCAAGACCAGGGCCGTCGATCTCACGACGCTCTTGCCCGCGATCGAGGCTGACCCCGAGAAGGCGGGACAGACCTACGGTCGAGGCGGTGGCGACGGCAATCCGTGGACGTACGAAGTCAAGGGCGAGGGTAAGGTTTCAGTGGTCGACGTCAAGTCGCGCCATGGACTGATGACGGTGGACATCGCCACGAAGAGTGGGCTGCGGCAGGTCGACCTTCAAATCGGTCCCGTTATCTTCGGCACCGCGCTGCGCGACAGCCTTCCATTCATTCACTTCGGCGATTTCGTCAATCAGATTCAGTTCGCCCAGATCTCGCGCGCCCTCAACGATGTGGCCACGAAGCATCTGATAAAGACTGCCGATCCTCAGGATATGATGGGCAAGTCCATCGTGTTCTACGGAGCGGCGACGCAAGGATCGCCATCGACGATAATGAGCATCACGCCCATCTCCATTGAGATCGGGAAGGGAACGTCGCCATGAGCGAAGCGACGCTTGCGGCTGAGACGCGCGTGATTCTGAGAGCAGAAGGGATCGGAAGGGTTTTTCCAGGAACGATCGCGTTGCGTGACGTCGACTTCGAGGTTCGGCGGGGCGCCGTCAACGTGCTTATCGGTGAGAATGGAGCCGGCAAGTCGACCTTGATGAAGATTCTCGCCGGCGTGATCCCGCCGACCTCGGGGCGGCTGCTCCTCAACGGTAAGGAGGTACGGTTCGAGTCGGTTCGCGACGCGGCTCATCACGGCATCGGAATCATCTTTCAGGAACTGAATCTCTGCCCGAATCTCAGTGTCGCCGAGAACCTCAGCCTCGTCGATCCACCGACCCGTTTCGGTTTCGATATTGACCGGGCGCGCCAGTTGGACAAAGCGCGGACCCTGCTGGCCCGCCTGGAGCAGCGGATCGACCCCAATCAACTCGCCGACGATCTTCGCATTGGCCAGCAGCAGATCGTTGAGATCGCAAAATCGCTTGCCGCAGATGTCGACATCTTAATTATGGACGAACCGACGTCCGCGCTCAGCGCCCCGGAGGTGGAAATCCTGTTCCGCATCATCGGCGATCTCAAGGCGCATGGCGTCGCCATCATCTATATCTCTCACCGACTCGAAGAGATTCTGCGAATCGGCGACTACGTAACCGTCCTGAGAGACGGTCGACGCCAGGCGCACGCCATTGTCAAGGATATCTCGGTCGAATGGATGATCGAGAAGATGGTCGGGCCGTCCATGGCGCCCGCACAGGAGGCCTCAGCGGCGACAGGAAAGGTCGCTCTGTCGCTGAAAGACGTCACGCTCCCGCGCGCGGCAGGAGGATTTCTCGTCGATCATGTGTCGCTGGATGTCCAAGCGGGCGAGGTCGTCTGTCTATATGGGCTGCTTGGCGCGGGCCGGTCGGAACTTTTCGAGTGTCTGATGGGCCTGCAATCGGCGTCGAGGGGTCGGGTCGAACTCGAGGGCAACGACCTTTCGGGCGAGACGATCGCGAGCCGCATCCGCCACGGACTGGTTCTCGTTCCGGAGGATCGGCAGCGCGAAGGGCTGGTGCAGACCATGTCGGTCCGCGCTAATCTGACGCTCGCAAGCCTGCGCCGGTTTGCCCGGCTGTTCAGCATCCGCGACGCGAGCGAGCGCGTCGAGGCGCGTCAGATGATCCAGCGGCTGACCATAAAGGTCTCGTCTCCGGAGGTGGAAGTCACGGCGCTGAGTGGGGGGAACCAACAGAAGGTCGTGATCGGCAAGGGCTTGCTGACCGAACCCCACTTGATCCTGCTCGACGAGCCCACGCGCGGCGTCGACGTCGGCGCGAAGGCGGAGATCTTTCGCGTCATGCGCCGACTGGCGCGCGACGGACTGGGCATCGTGTTCTCGACCTCCGACCTCAAGGAAGCTTTGGGAAACGCAGACCGCATCGTCGTCATGTCGAGCGGCCGAATTTCCGGTGAGTTTGCACGGGCCGAGGCGACCGAAACAGCCGTCATTGCGGCCTCTGCGCCGAATTTCCATGGGCGCAGCGCCAAGGAAAGACAAGCATCATGACCAGCCAAACGCTTCGTTCGGACGCGGCCTCCGCCAAGAAAAAGCGCCCGCTCGCGTTGCTGCTGATAAGCTTCCGAACGTTCATTGCGCTGATCGTCGTCTTCGCCTTCTTCGGTCTGACGACTCCGAATTTCCTCGATCTGCCAACGCTCGTCATCATCGCTCAGCATGTCGCGATCAACGCGATCATGGCCATCGGCATGACCTTCGTCATCCTGACCGCCGGGATCGATCTCTCCGTCGGTTCGATCGTCGGCGTGTCCGGCATGATCGCCGGTCTTCTATTAACTCGCGGCATTCCAGTACCTCCGCTCGAAGTGACGATCTTTCCCAATGTCGTCGAAACGATGCTGATCACGCTGGCCGTGGGCGCCTTGATCGGGCTGATCAACGGCCTCCTGATCACGAGGCTGAATGTCGCTCCTTTTATCGCCACCCTGGGAATGCTCTATGTCGCGCGTGGCGCGGCGCTGTTGATTTCGGGAGGGTCGACTTTTTCGAACCTGGTTGGCGATCCGAAATTCGACAATACCGGCTTTCCGTTCCTCGGCTCGGGCAGAATATTGGGCGTGCCGGCTTCAATTGTGGCGCTCGTTGTCTTCGCGTTGGTTGCGGCCTATGTCGCGGCGCGCACGCCCTTCGGACGATATGTGTACGCGGTCGGCGGCAACGAGCGCGCGGCGGCTCTGTCCGGCGTGCAAGTCGACCGTGTGAAGGTTTTGGTATACATGATCTCGGGCTTCTGCGCGGCGTTTGCCGGCCTGATTGTCGCCGCCGAACTTGTCGCGGCGCATCCCGCGTCCGGCGAAACTTTCGAACTCAATGCGATCGCGGCGGCAGTCCTTGGCGGCACATCGCTCATGGGCGGTCGCGGGACGATCGCGGGATCGATCGTCGGCGCCTTCGTGATCGGCGTGCTCGGCGATGGGCTGGTGATGCTCGGAGTCAGTTCATTCTGGCAGATGGTGATCAAGGGCGTCGTCATCATTGCAGCGGTCGTCCTGGATCAAATGCAGCAGCGCATGTATCGCAGCTACGCTTTGCAGGCGCAGATGACTTGACGCCCTAGCGCCCCAGGTCGGTGTTCGACCAAATGGAGACTACTGGCCTAGAATTTGCGCTAGATCAATTCGGCCTTTGATGTAGGCTTGCGATTCGCGAACATTGTGTGCGCGAAGCCGGAATAGACTGACGAAAGCGCGCCAATCGGAGATGGCGGCGCGCGCATCCGAGTATTCGAGAGATTGGCTTGATGGTCAGACATTCAAACGCCACTGCTTTGGGAAAGAGGACGCGCGGCGGCGCCGGCGCTCAGCTGAATCCCGACCTCAATGGGCTACTCGCCGAGCCGCGCCGCATGAAAATCCTCGCCTGGCTGCAAGAAGAAGGCAGCGCGCGGGTTCGCGACCTGAGCGCGGCGTTCGGCGTTTCCGAGGCGACGATCCGACAGGACCTCGAGAAACTCGAGTCCGATGGACAGATCAATCGCCAGCACGGCGGCGCGTTTCTACGCACCATGCCCAAGCAAGTCGAGACCCTCTCACTCCAGCATATGGAAAATATAGAAAAAAAACGAAAGATCGGCGTAAAGGCGGCGAAACTCGTAGGGGAAGACGAGACGATCATTCTCGACGCCGGTTCGACAACAACAGAGATCGCCCATAACCTGCTCGGACGTTCTTCTCTTACTGTGATCACCAACGCGCTCAACATCGCCTTGATGCTGGGGGCGGTGCCAGGCTACGCGGTTCACATGCCGGGCGGCCAGTTCAAGGCGCCGACCTTGTCGCTGAGCGGGGATAAGGCGGCGGAGTATTTTCAGGACGTTCTGGCCGGCAAGCTGTTTCTCGCAACAGCGGGGGTCGCGCTGGATTCAGGACTGACCCTTCCTAGTTTTGCCGATTTGCAGCTTAAGCAAGCGATGATCCGAGCCGCTTCTCACGTGTACTTGGTCGCGGACTCGACCAAGATCAACCGCTCATCGTTCACCCGGTTGGGGACGCTCGACGTCATTGACTCGTTCATCACCGACGACGGCATTCGCGATGAAGATGCTCGCGCGTTCGAAAGTCGCGGGATCAAGATGATCATCGCGGACTGACGCACCTTGCCTCGATCGCGTCGTCAACAGACTCGAGCCGAAAGAGCGCGACATCGCGATGGTCTTCCAGAACTACGCGCTCTATCCGCAGATGACGGTCGCGCAAAATCTTGGCTTCGCCCTGGAACTCGCTCGCCTCGGGAAGAACGATATCAAGCAAAAAGTAGCGGCGGCGGCAGCCTCGCTTGGGCTCGAGCCGCTGCTCGGGCGTTACCCGAGGCAGCTCTCGGGCGGTCAGCGGCAGCGCGTCGCGATGGGCCGGGCGATCGTGCGCGATCCGAAAGTTTTCCTGTTCGACGAGCCGCTATCCAATCTCGACGCCAAGCTTCGCGTCCAGGTCAGGGGCGAGATCAAGGAGCTCCAGCGTCGGCTGAAGACCACCACGATCTACGTCACGCATGACCAGGTCGAGGCGATGACGATGGGCGATAAGATCGTCGTCCTCAACGGCGGGCGCGTCGAGCAGATCGGCGCCCCTCTCGACCTTTACGACAGGCCTACAAACAGGTTCGTCGCGACCTTCCTCGGTTCGCCCGCGATGAACCTGATCGAGGGAAAAATCGACGGCGGGACCTCGAGGCTCGTGTTGCCCGACGGACATTCGGCCGCCATAGGGTCCACACCAGCTGCCTGGACGGGACGCAAGATCCTGTTCGGCATCAGGCCCGAAGCCGTTCGTTTGGATTCGGAGGCGGGTCTTCCCTGCGTTGTCTCCCTCATCGAACCGGGCTCCGAGACGCATCTCGTCGCGCACGCGGGCCAGACTGAAATCGTCGCGGTGCTGAAGGAGCGGATGCGAATTCACGAGGGGGACGCCGTAAAGCTCTCGTTCGACACCGCCCAGACGCACTTTTTTGACCCGGATTCCGGCCAGCGCTTGGAGGCTCGCTGAGCACTGGATCGTGATTTCCATGGAGGTCCGGTTCGGGCGGAGTTCCAGCGATCGAGGATGCTCCGCGACGAGAGCGAAGCTCTCAATCGAGGCGCTGAGCATATCCGAACCAGAGACCACCGTTCTAAACAGCTTCTCTTTAGAACGGTGGGCGCTACCTAACAAACTGAAATAACTGGCGCGCCCGAAGAGATTCGAACTCCTGACCCCCAGATTCGTAGTCTGGTGCTCTATCCAGCTGAGCTACGGGCGCTTAGATCGGCTCGGCGGCGGGGCCGCCGCGGAGGAATGCGGCGTCTAGCCGCTTTTGGCGGGGCAGGCAAGAGGAAACCCCTCGTCCTTGCGCTCACAGGCGCCGGCCGATAATCAGCGGCGGCCCATGCCGTCTCATCCGCCGATCGCCTTCGTCAACGCGCGTCTCATCGATCCCGTTCAGGAGACCGAGACGCGCGGCGGGCTTATCGTGATCGACGGCGTCATCGCCGGAGTCGGCTCGGCGGTCACGCGCGACCAGCTGCCGGCCAAGGCGCGGGTCATCGACTGCGAGGGCGACGTCGTTTCGCCCGGCCTCGTCGACATGCGCGCTTTCGTCGGCGAGCCTGGGGCCGAGCATCGCGAGACCATCGCCAGCGCCAGCGCCGCCGCCGCCGCGGGCGGCGTGACCACGCTTATCACGCGCCCCGACACCAACCCGCCAGTCGACGACCCCGCGGTGGTCGACTTCATCCTGCGCCGCGCCCGCGACGACGCCAAGGTTCGCGTCCACCCCGCCGCGGCATTGACCAAGGGGCTCGGCGGCGAGGAAATCGCCGAGATCGGCCTGCTCGCTGAAGCGGGGGCGATCGCCTTCTGCGACGGCGCCCATTCGGTCGCCGACGCCCGCACCATGCGCGGCGCCATGACTTATGCGCGCGACTTCGACGCGCTCGTCGCGCCGGTTTGCGAGGACCGGTCGCTGAGCCGCGAGGGGGTGATGGCGGAGGGTCTGCGCGCGAGCTGGCTCGGCCTGCCGGGCGTGCCGCGCGAAGCGGAGACGATCGTGCTCGAGCGCGATCTGCGCCTGGTTGCGCTGACCGGCGCCCGCTATCACGCCGCCCTCATCTCGAACCGTCTTTCGCTCGAGGCGATGGCGCGGGCGCGTCACGCAGGCTGGCCCGCGACCTGCGGCGTCTCGATCAACCACCTGACGCTCAACGAGCTCGATGTCGGCGACTACCGCACGTTTCTCAAACTCATGCCCCCGCTGCGGGCGGAGGAGGAGCGCATGGCCCTGGTCGAGGCCGTGAGCGCGGGGCTCATCGACATCATCTGCTCCGATCACGATCCGCAGGACGTCGAGACCAAGCGGCTGCCGTTCGCGGAAGCCGCGGCGGGCGCGATCGGCGTCGAGACGATGCTGTCGGCGAGCCTGCGCCTGGTCGCGGGCGGGCATGTGACGCTGCCCCGCCTCATCCGTGCGATGACCGCGCGGCCGGCCGAGATCCTCAGGCTGCCGGTCGGCAGGCTTGCGGTCGGCGCGCCGGCCGACGTCATCCGCTTCGATCCGGACGAACCCTATGTGCTCGATCCGGGCTCGCTCCATTCGCGCTGCCGCAACACGCCCTTCGACGCCGCCCGGCTCGAGGGCCGGGTCAAGATGACGCTGGTTGCCGGCCGGGTCGCGCACGAATAGTCTCGGATCAAAAGCTTTCGTTCAACCGACGCCGGCTGGAAGCGTTCATGGGCGGGTTTTACTATGGCGGGGCGCTGGCGCTGGCGGTCGGCTATTGTCTCGGCTCGATTCCGTTCGGGCTGGTGCTGACGAAGCTCTCCGGAGCGGGCGATCTGCGCTCGATCGGGTCGGGCAATATCGGCGCGACCAATGTTCTGCGCACCGGGCGCAAGGGGCTCGCGGCGGCGACGCTCATTCTCGACGCTCTCAAGGCGACGCTCGCGGTCGTTGTGGCCTGGTGGGCGTTCGGGCCGCCGACGGCGATCGCGGCGGCGGCCGGGGCGATCCTCGGCCACATGTACCCGGTCTGGCTCAGGTTCAAGGGCGGCAAGGGCGTGGCGACCTATCTCGGCGGCCTCATTGGCCTCGCCTGGCCGGCGGCGATCGTGTTCGTCATTGTCTGGCTCGTGGTCGCGGCGCTCACGCGCTACTCCTCCGCCGCGGCGTTGGCGGC